>Ga0184612_10001346_pt1 | contig 11811 bp, 9 predicted proteins | sample PLM3_60_coex_FD_133163 | JGI IMG/M metagenome (GOLD analysis project Ga0184612, IMG submission 133163) | Groundwater sediment microbial communities from an aquifer in East River, Colorado, USA - PLM3_60_coex | ecosystem: Environmental > Terrestrial > Soil > Riparian zone | place: USA: East...
CCCCGGGACTGGCGGCGTTGCGCATGAAGTCGGCGAGCCAGTTGAGCGTGGCGTCGTCGTCGGCCAGTCCGGGCGCGAACGACTCCGCGAGGAACTGGCGCGCGAGCTCCTTCGTCCCCCACAGTCGCTCGCGTCGCTCGGAGAACGCGGCGAAGTCCGCCTCCCGCTCCTCCTTGGGCACGCTGAACGGATAGTCCGGCGCGTTGTTCCAGCAGGCGCTGGTCCCGTACACGATCAGACCAATCGCGCGCTCCGGGTACGTCGCGGCGAACAGCATCGCCATCGGGCCGCCCTCGGACACGCCGAGCACGACCGCCCGTTCCGACCCGACCGCGTCCATCACCGCCCGGGCGTCGTCCATCCGGACCTCGAGTGACGGCAGCCGGTCCTCGGGCACGCGGTCGGACAGTCCGACACCCCGCTTGTCGAATATCATCACGCGCCCGAACGACGCCAGCCGCGTGAAGAAGCGGACGTAGTGCGGCTCGCTCCACATCCGCTCGATGTGCGTGACCCAACCGAGCACGAACAGGATGTCGACCGGCCCGTCACCGAAGGCCTGATAGGCGATGTGGACGCCGTCGGCCGTCTTCGCGTAGCGGGTCTCCGGGATCTGCACGTGTGCCATCTTCGGGGGAGGCGGCGGTGGGGGCAACCGGGCGTACCGCATCCCGCGTCGTCATATCTAGACGGGTCGCACGCTCGCTGCAGCCAGTACGCGCCGGGCGGCCCACCGGCCGGCGCCGCCGGCGCGGTGCTCTACTGGCACGTCACGAGGTGCGGGCGGCGGTCGGCCTCGTCGAACTCGAACCCGGGTGATCCGAGCCCCCGCATGGCGCCCCCTGACCGACCACTCGATCGATTCGGGGGGCAGTGTGCTCTAGTCGGGCGAGATGTTCTGGTTGAGCCGGAAGAAGTTGGCCGGGTCGTACGTTCTCTTGAGGGCCTTCAGGCGATCGTACTTCTCGGCGCCGTACGCCTGGCGGATCCGCTCCTCGCCCTCGTCCATCAAGAAGTTGACGTACACGCTCGTGTGGTAGGGCGAGAGGGCGGACCAGTACGATCGGGCCCACTCCCGCTCCTCCTCGAACCCGGCGGCGGACTCGGTGCCGCCCGCGAGGTTGAAGGTGTGGCCGGCCGCACGCCCGTTGAAGGCGGTCTCGCCATCGCCGACGCGAGCGACGGCTCCCCCCAGCTGCCAGACACCGGCGGCGGTGATCGGAGACGTGATCTGGTTGCCGTACTCCGCCATGATGTCGATGGTGTCGTCGTTCAGGTCCGCGACGTCGCAGGAACGGATGTAGTACCAGCATCCCCGCGGCCATGCGGCGTCGAACATCGACTGATGCGTGAGGAACGGCTTGGGAACGCAGAGATCGAGGACCGGTGATCCGAACCGCTTGAGCGGGCGCACCGCATCTTCCCCCTGCTCGACGGGGCCGGCGTAGCAGCACACGACCGAGATGACGGGCTTGCCGACGAGGTCGGCGGGCATGCCCGGAAGGGCCGCGGCCTTCCGCTGCCCGATGTTCGTCGTCAGCTCGTCCGGGCAGTCCGCGATCCAGTCTCGGTAGAAGCGGAGGACGTTCGGAGCCTCCTTCGCGGGCCAGATGATGGGCCCGGAGACGACCTGCGGGCCGATCGGGTGGAGGCGGAACTCGAACTCCGTCACGATCCCGAAGTTCCCGCCCCCTCCCCGCACGCCCCAGAAGAGGTCGACGTTCTCGTCCTCGCTCGCCTTCACGAACTCGCCATCCGCCGTGACCAGATCGACCGAGAGCAGCCCGTCGATCGTGAGCCCGAACTTCCGCATGAAGTAGCCGATCCCCCCGCCCAGCGTGAGCCCGGCCAGGCCCGTGTGCGAGACGAAGCCCGCCGGGACGGCAAGCCCGAAAGCCTGGGCTTCCCGATCCAGATCGCCGAGGAGCGTGCCGGCCTGGGCGCGGACGGTCTGGGCCTTGGGGTCGACACGGACGCCCTTCATGAGACCGAGATCGATGACCATCCCCTCGTCGCACACCGACAGCCCCGGATAGCTGTGGCCTCCGCTCCGGACCGCGACCAGGAGGCCGTGAGATCTGGCGAAGCGCACTGCCTCGATGACGTCCGCCAAGCCGGCGCAGCGGACGATGAGTGCCGGGTGCCGGTCGATCGATCCGTTCCACACCTTGCGGTGTTGATCGTAGGTCGGGTCCTCGGGACGGAGCAGGTCGCCGCGGAGGGTTGAGGCCAAGTCCTCCACGGCTCCTTCTTCGAGCGACTCCCGTCGGTCCATGGGCTTGTTCGAGGCGGTCATGGGGCCGAGTATCTACGATGGCGGCCTGTGTAGCGCGAGATGACGCTCGTCACCACGCTCGGGCCCCTTCGCCGCGCTTCCGAACGTGGGCTCGTCCTTCCCCATGAACACGTGTTCTGCGACCTCCGAACGTACGAGAGCCCCGACTATGCCCGGGGCAGATGAAGGCGAGGTAGGCACGCACTCTACGCCGCCATGAGGTAGAAGCGCCCTCCGATGTTTCGCATAAGGTGGTGGCAGAATCGCTGATCGGGATTACTCGTACAGGCGGGAGGCGAGAGATGAGCGACACGGAGTTTCCGGAACCACCCGAAGAATTCCTCAAGTATCAGGCGGGGAACCTGATCGCGCTGATGACCGACGGGGATGCAGTGGCTAGCGTTCTGGACGACCTCACCCGTGCCGGCTTTCCGCGAGACAAGATGTACGTGTTGGCTGGTCCGGCAGGTGCTGAACGTCTCGATGTAACGGGTCAGCATCACGGGTTGCGGGGACGTGTCTACCGCACCTTCAGTCAGGTCGGCGACGAACACGAGGAACTTGTCCGGGCTGGCAACCACCTGCAGGCGGGCGGGTTGGTAGTACGGGTACCGGCCGACAAGGACGAAAAGGCGGTTGCTGCGCGCATTCTCGGGGAACACGGGGCGGTGCATGTCGTCTATTTGGGCAAGGCGACGTACGAGACGCTTGACCCTTGACCTCCTCTCGGGGGAAAAACTCCCCGACGAAATCGACGATCAGCTCCGATCACCAGGCTTGAGTCCTAGCTGGAGCGTCTGTGGGAGTCGGATCCGACGATAGCGTGGCCGCCCGACCAGGGAGAGGCCGCACGAGAAGATGGCCTTCCGGTATTCCTTCCGCCAGCGGCTCATCCTCGGCCACCTCGAACAGCAGACCGCCACGCGAGCTCGGCGCTCAGCCGGGGATGAGCGGCTCGAGCCAGTCCGGAATCTCCCGGCCCTCGACGCGGACGAACGGCGGTTCGTAGTCCTCGACGGACGACAACTCCATCCGCACTTCCTCCTCCGAGAGAGAGCGCCACCGACGCTCGGCCTGGATCATCAGCGGCAGGAGCCGGACGTCGCCGGCCGTGCAGAGACCAGTCGCCTCGGATCGGGCAAGGGCAAACGCCACTGCCGCGTTGACGTGTCGCTGATCGTCGAGCGGCTCGTACCACGTCGAGTAGCGAGCCGCCTCCGACGTCTTCCACAGGTTGCGGGCGACGGCCTTGATCAGCCGCAGGCCGATGTCCTGCTCCACGATAGCCTCGGCCAGGGCATCGAAGTCACGACGGTACGCCTCCTCCTTCGACAGTCGGTAGTTGTACGGGGTTATCACTGTGTCGAAGGGGAACCGACGCAGCGCCTCCAGGTGCGTGGCGGGGGAGCTCATCCCGTGGCCCGTGATTCCGATCGCGCCGACCAGGCCCTCGTCCCGGGCCCTGACGGCACCTTCGATCGCCCCGCCCGGTCTCGTCGCCCGGCCGAGATTCTCGACGTCGCCGATGGCGTGCAGCTGGATCAGGTCGACGCGGTCGACGCGGAGCCGCTCGAGCGAGCGCCGGATGCTGTCGTACGCGCCGGCCGCCGTTCGATCGCCGGTCTTGGTGGCAAGGAAGATCCGATCCCTGATCGAGGGCATCCACCGTCCGAGGTGCAACTCCGAGTCCCCGTAGTCGGCGGCCGTGTCGAAGTGGTTGATGCCGGCCTCGATCGCGTGCTCGATCGATCTATCGGCGACCTCCTCGGGCACATCGATGAGTGCAGCTCCGCCGTAGATCAGCACCGAGCTCATGTGGCCCAGCCGTCCCAGCCGCCTCGTCTCCATCTCGCCTCCTCGGCCTCATGCGTTCGTCCGAATCCCTGAGTTGGTCGCTCCGCTTACACGCGGCGACGTGCGGCCGTCTCGAACCACCATGGGTCGAAGCCCCGATCCTCGGGGTCGACAAGAGTCCCGGGCGGCACGACGGCGTCGATCGCGTCCAGCGTCGCCTGGTCCAGCCGAACGTCGGTCGCGGAGAGGAGGTCGTCGAGCTGGTCCATCGTCCGCGGCCCGATGATCGCGGATGTGACCGCCGGATGGGCAAGGACGAACGCGATCGCCATCCGTGTGAGCGAGATGTCGGCATCGGCGGCGATCTTCAGCAGTTCCTCGACGAGGTCAAGCTTGTGCGCGACCTCGGGACGCGACTCGTCGTACAGCGAGGCGAGCCAGTCGGCCCGCTGGGCGCCGCGGGTCGCCCGCGACTCCGGCGAGCGGTCGAAACTGTCCCGTCGGTAGCGTCCGGTCAGCCAGCCGCGGCATAGTGGACTCCACACGAGGACGCCCAAGCCGTAGCGCTGGGCGACCGGGAGCACGTCATTCTCGATCTGTCGGACGAAGATGGAGTACGGCGGCTGCTCCGTCCGGAACCTCGAGAGCGCCCGTCGCTCGGAGGCCCACTGTGCCTCGACCATCTGCCATCCGGGGAAGGTCGATGAGCCGAAGTAACGGATCTTGCCCAGACGCTGGAGGTCGGTCAGCGCACCGAGGGTCTCCTCGACGTCCGTGTCCGGCTCCGGTCGGTGGATCTGGTACAGGTCGATATGGTCCGTGCCCAGGCGCCGGAGGCTGTTCTCCACCTCGCGCGCGATCCAGACCCGGGAGTTGCCCCGCTCGTTCCGGCCGGGCCCCATGTCGCCGTGGACCTTGGTCGCCAGGATGACCTGGTCGCGGCGGTCCTTCAGGGCCCGCCCGACGATCTCCTCGGACTCGCCGGCCGAGTAGACGTCCGCGGTGTCGATGAAGTTGATACCGCCGTCGATCGCCGCGTGGATCATGCGGACGCAGTCGTCCACGTCCTGGTTGCCCCAGCCCCCGAACATCATCGTCCCCAGGCAGTGCGTGCTGACGCTCAGACCCGTCCCGCCCAGCGTCCGGAACTCCATTGGCCCGCCTTTCACTATGCGGCTCGTTTGCGATCACCCGGCCCGGCGGACGCGCTGCCGGTCGTCGAAGCGGGAACGCTATCACCTGCCGCCGCGTGGTCGCCGCAGCGATGCGACCCGACATCGGGGGCGTCAGCGCATGCTCGCCTGCGAGTGGGCCGCTGGCGACCTTTGGCGGGCTGCCACCAACAGCGTTCAGGGGAGAACCGTGAAGGTGTCGATGGCGACCTCTGTGCCCTCGGACCTCGGCCGGGAGTCACCGAGCACAACGATGTGGAGCTCGTGCTGACCCAGGTCCAGCCCGGTGAAGGACCTCGGCTGGACCGACGTGGCGGCAGCGTAGTTGTCCACGGTCATGGCCAACACCCCGTCGACGAAGATGCTCGCCCGCCCCTGGTCGGGGCCGCGCACGGTCGCCCAGTCCACCCCGGTGCCCCAGAACGCGAAGTCGGCCTCCGACCGAGCCAGGTCTGAGGTGGCGACGCTGCCGCGGGATGCCGCTCTCAGCTTCGACGTCCCCCAGGACAGTGTCAGCTCCGGATTCGACACGACCCTCGAACCGATCGCGAACGCATCCACGACGACCTGCGTGTCGGTTCCCGCCGAGGATCCCTTCACGCCGAGGACCCTGATGGTGATCGTGTGCTCGCCCGGCCCAAGGTGCCGGAAACTGTGTGGCACCCGGACGTGCCAGGCGGAGTCGTACTGGTCGAACGTGCCCCGGTGATGCTGGTCGATCGACACCGATGCCTTCCCCTGCGTCGGGCCTTTCGCCGTGTACCAGGTCACCGCCCTTCCGGTGAACGCGAACGTCGCGTTCGCCCCGCCCGAGCGCTCGACCACGTACGAGTGGCCGTACGCCCTCGGCGCCCGAACCTGCCGCCAGGTGTAGGCGATTGCCGGACTGCCCTGCTCGACCTCCGTCGGTGGAGCGAATCCCTGCTCGGCCGGCGTTACCGGGTTCCCGGCTCGGTCAATCACCTGCGGCACGACGCCCACAGGGTTGACGGCCGCGGTGTAGGTCTGGCCGGGGATCAGCGGGCTCATCGGCGTGAGGATGGCCGTGATCACGTTGCCGGAGGCGCAGTCGACCCGCGCCCCATTCCTCGACCAACACGTAAGCGTCGAGGGCACCGTGCTCCCCGTGCCCAGGGCCGTTACGACGAGGTTCGCCTTCGTCACGCCGTGGACGATCTCGCTGAACGACACGGTCACCGGGCCTACGACACCGGTAGGGGTCGCGAGCGTGGCGACCGGGGCGGCCGTGTCGGGTGAGGAGATCGTGACCGGCGTGAAGTCCGAGCTCTTGTACCAGTCGAGGTCGACGCATCCAGAGATCCCGGGGACCGTGCCGCAGTTGCTGTACTGCCAGAACGCCCAGCCGTTTCCCTGCCAGTCGTTCGCCGGCACCGTTGGCTCCGAGACGAACCAGTGGGCGATCCAGAGCAATGTGTATCCGGCGTCGGCCACCGCGGTGGTGTTCCCCGTCCGGTTGGCCCATCCGTTCGGGCTCGTGTAGACCATGGGGCGCACACCGGTGCGGGCCGTGACCTCGCCCAGCCACGCGAGGATCCACGCCGTGAGCTGGGCCTGCGTGAGGTCCCCGGATCGCTCGAGGTCGAGGACCGGCACGATGTTCCCTGGTCCGAGCTGGGCGGTGTCGACGAAATGGTCGGCCTCGCCGATCGGGTTGTTTGGATGCAGATCGGGCCGGGCGAAGTGGTAGGCACCGAACACGAGCCCCGCCGCCACCGCGCCGGCGCGGTTCGTCGCGTACATCGGGTCGACGGAGAATAGGCCCTCGGTGGCCTTCGCGATGACGAACCGCTGACCCGATGCCGCCACCTGTGCCCAGTCGATCGTGCCCTGATGGTGCGACACGTCGATCCCCGGTATCGCCCCGGGCGGCTGCTCCGCGGCGACGAGCTGCCGAACGGGGGCGTGGATTGACGAGCCAACGTGCCCCGATCCCTCCGCGGCTGCTGCGGGGGCCGCAGAGATCGAAACCACGACCAGGGTCGTGACGGAGACCACGATGGCCGCCTTCCGGATCATTCGTCGTATCGTGGCTATGCACCTCCAGGGCTAGCTACGTGTGCTCGAACCTCGATGAGCGACGATCCCTTCGTCTCTTGGAACGTCCGAGCGACCGCCGGGTTGCTGTCTGGCTCTGGCGCGGTCAAGGACGCCCACCCTGGACACTCTTCACAGCGCAGAACTCGAATCGGTCGGCCGGCCACAACATCCGGAGCCCGTGACGGAACCCCAAACGGCCTCGAAGCATCCCGCTTCGCACGGGCCGAAGCGCAAGAGGAGCGATTCGTGATGGCAGGTTGCGGGAATGATCAAGGTTATTGTGACCTTCAGCCAGCGGGAGACGGCCTAGCTCTCTCCTCCCCGCAGCGTGGAGGCATCTACGATCCGGATTTCTTCGATGTTCCCGGCGCTTCCCTTGGTGACGAATAGGAGCCAAGTCTGTTGACCGGGCACCTCATAGACTGGAGCCCCCGCCTCCACGACCCACTCTCCGCCTTGGCCGGGACTTGCCGCACCGCCCGCGTGGGCGGGAGGGCTTTCACTGGGGTCCGCAGCTCCGCCTACCTGTGGAGCGGGACCAACAAACCGTTCGGTTGGAAGATCGCCGACGAACAGTCCACGCAGCGGCGTGAACTCCTTTGTCTCTCCCTCGTTGTCCACGGGTCTACCTCCCTCCATGCGCCCCTTCGGTCCCAGCGTAGGGGATTGCGGGCAAGGCAGAGTAACGCGCCCGGGAGGCTCGACAACCCCGACCTTTCGGCCCCCGAGGCCTCCGGAAATGGATGCCGGTGACCGCCTTCCACTTTCGTCTCGCGGTCGAGAGGGGCGGCGAATCCACTCGGTTTCCCAAAACCACAACCGTGCCGGTGAGGGCTGCTCCGGCTCAGGGTCGCTTGGCAGAGGTTCTCGGCCGAAGCGCCTTGCGTACTACCGGCCGGGTGGACCTCCGCCGGACGACTTCCCGGAAGCCGGCGCGGTCGTACATGGACTTCGCACCGAAGAATATGGAATCCGGATGGCTTCGTTCGTCCTTGTCCACCGGATAGGCCTCCACGAGGCGGGCACCGCACGACCGTGCGTAGTCCACAGCTGCCCGGAGCATCCGTTCTGAAAGGCCCCGGCCACGGGCACCTTTGTCGACGAAGAAACACACGATCGACCACACGGGTCGGTCGTCCACGGGCTTCATGACAGGGGACCGGCGGAGCTTCGCGTAGTCCTCTCGCGGCCCGAGTGAGACCCATGCGACTGGGACCCCGTTCTCGTATCCGATGAGCCCCGGCACGGTGGCCTGGTTCACGAGAGCCTTCATCGCCCTCCGGTTCTCGGGGCCGACGCCCGTCCCCGTTCCGGTCTTCCGGTAGAACATGCAGAAGCAGGTTCGAACGATAGGCCGATCGAACAGCTTGACCAGGTCGGGCCACCGTTCCTTCGTGACCGGGTGTGCTTCGAACGCCATTCGCGCCAATCTACCCGCTGGAGCGGGAGACGCGCTGGTAGTCCTGGATGCGGACCACCCCCTTCCAGCCACTACCCGATCGAGGCGAAGGCTAGGTCCAGTACCCCCAGCCACGTCCGGGGAGATGGACCGAAGAATTCGTGAGCCACCGCGGATTCCCTCGTGGCTGACGAGAGCTGGACGATCACGCCCGCTGGGGGCGTGCCGGGCGCCGGGGGCCGACGTCGATGGGTTCAGGCTTCGGCCGGAGCGTACGTCGCGAGAATCGCGCCCGTGCTCGTCACCTCGCTCTGGACGAGCCGCATCGGCCTGAGCGCACCGTCGTCGGGAAAGACTCGCTTGCCCCCGCCCAGGACGAGCGGGTCGATCATGAGCCAGAACTGATCGACGAGGTCGTGCTGGATCAGCGTCTGCACCAACCGGGTGCTCCCGATCACGTGCAGGTCCGCGCCGTCCTCCTGCTTCAGCGCGGCCACGGCCGCGGCGACGTCATCCCGCAGCACCGTCGAGTTCTGCCACTCAAGCGGGTCTGGGAGCGTGGTCGATGCCACGTACTTCGGCTTCGTATTCAGAGGCTCGGCGATCACCTGCTCCTCCTGGGGAGCCTTCGGCCAGTAGCCGGCGAAGATCTCGTACGTGCGGCGCCCGAGCAAGAAGCCTCCCGCGCCGACGATGCCCTCCAGGATGCGTTGCTGGGACAGTTCGTCGAGGTAGCGAAGGTTCCAGCCGCCGTGTTTGAAGCTGCCGGCCGTGTCCTCGTCGGCCGCGCCGGGCGCCTGCACCACCCCGTCGAGGCTCATGAACTCGTTCACGATCACCTTGCGCACCTCGGTCTCCTTTCGATCGCTCGTTGGTTCCGACGGATCAGACCGGGCGGCGCCGCGGAACTGATCGGTCCCCAGGCCGCGGAAAAGCCCTCAAGCGTCCGCTTGCACTGGCCGATCGGGACCCCCTGTTGGACGTGGATGACGGCTCCGGCTGCGAGTTCGTCGTGAGCAGATTGGTGTCGTTCCTCACCCAGTTGGTTAGCTGTCTGATCTGCGGTTAACCTCCAACGCGGCGTGGGTCTGCGTCGATTGTAGGCCCACGGGTTTCGCGTCAAGGGGCGGCCCGCCGAGCCCAGCCGTTGGGTCGGGCGGGAACGCGATTTCTCTCCGAGCCCGAGAAGGCGGGCGGCGACCTGAAGGGAGCTCGGAGCCGGCGGCCGCGAACTCGAAGCAAGGGAGCTCAGAATGCTGTCGTTCAGTGCTTTGGTACCGATTCTCATCTTGCTCCTCCTTGGTGCGATCGATCTCTGGGTCTACGTGGACGCGGAAGCCCACAGCAAACGGGGTACTCCCGTGGTTTTCTCGACTGGGTTCCTCACCGTGGACACGCCAGCTGCGTGGTTCTTCGGCTGTCTTCTCTTGAGTATCGTGTTCATCCCGCTTTACCTCACGATCCGGGGCCAAGTCGGTTAGTCCAAGCTGACTCCCAGATGCGGCGACGTATCGTGTTCATTCTTGGTCTCGTCTTCCTGACTGGGATCACCTGGGCTGGGGTCCGCCAAGCGTTTGGCGACCTACGGGGGTGGGCGATTGTCGCGGGCGTCTCGGTAGAGTCTTACCGATGGGGGACCGACGGGTCGTCGTGACGGGCAATGGGCCCTACCGGGTCGAGGGCGGGGTCCCGCTGATCCGTACAGCCGTGGTCGAGACGGCCAGGGGCGAGCCGATCGCCTGGGACGAGGGTCCACGCTTCGACACGGCCGAGACGTACGAGCTGTGCCGCTGCGGTCACTCCTCGACGAAGCCGTTCTGCGATTCGACCCATGAGCGGATTGGCTTCGAAGGAGACGAGACCGCCGACCGTGGCTCGATCGTCGAGCGGCGGCAGACGTGGGAGAACGGTGGAACCGTCCTCTACGACGACCTCTCGCTCTGCGCGAAGCATGGGTTCTGCCGAAACGTCCGGACCGGCGTGTGGGAGATGCTCGAGGAGGCCGACGATCCGGAGGTGCGGAACGAGATGATTTCGATGGTCCACCGGTGTCCTTCGGGCAGGCTGGCCCTCGAGCTCGGTCCCGATCGGCGACCGACCGAGCCAGAGCTCGAGCCGTCGATCGGCGTGGAGCCGAACGGCTCGCTCTGGGTCCGCGGGGGGATCCCGGTGGTCTCCGAAGACGGCTCGCCGTATGAGGTCCGCAACCGACAGACGCTGTGCCGGTGCGGGGGGTCCGACAACAAGCCGTTCTGCGACGGCACCCACCGGAGCAACGGCTTCGCCGACCCCGCCGAGCCGGAATAGCGCGGACCAGAGTCGGGTCCTTATCGCGCGATGCACTCGGCGTCGCAAGCACGCGGATCAGCCGGCGGTCTCGCGCGCATCCCAGCGAACCGTGACGTCGATTCCCTCCTCAGCGGGGTCTGCCACGACTCGCTTCTCAAGGATCAGCCGATGGATTTGGGCGTCTTCGGCGTCGAACAGCGTTGCCGTGAGTGTTCGATCCGCCTGCTCATCACGGGAGTCGAACAGCGTATTGAGGACCGGCCGCGCCACATTGTCCACGTCAGCGTCACGCGCCCGTGCGGAAAGAAGGAAGAAGACGACCTCCAGCTCGAATGCGGCTTCAGGCGATACGGCGCTGAGACTGCGCTCGCTTCGAATCCTCCTGGCTTGTTGAGCGATCGCTCGCCGCCATGCCCATCGAGCCGAGGAGCCGCCTCCTACCGGTGACACGCCTCGTACCCCGAGCGTGACAGAGCCGACCACGGTCGGGGGTCGACTCATCTGGAGCGGCGAGCCGCCCGGGACGCGATCTGGCGACGAGCCCGCTTTTTCCACTCGAGCATCCCTTGCTCGTACCGGATCCCCCACTCAAGCGCAAGCCCGAACGCCAACGACTCGCCATCCTGCCGTCTTCGCCTGCTCGCGATCTCCTGGAACTCGAGCAACTTCGCCTCATGGACGAGCACTCTCGCGGCGCTGGCAGGTTGTCCGGAAATGACGAGCCAGCCGCGCAACCCATCCATACGGTGGTCGGGACGGTATCCGTGTCGTCCATCTCGACACCAGGAGGTAACCCCATGAGACGCCTCAAACTCCGCACCGTC
>Ga0184612_10001347_pt1 | contig 11810 bp, 9 predicted proteins | sample PLM3_60_coex_FD_133163 | JGI IMG/M metagenome (GOLD analysis project Ga0184612, IMG submission 133163) | Groundwater sediment microbial communities from an aquifer in East River, Colorado, USA - PLM3_60_coex | ecosystem: Environmental > Terrestrial > Soil > Riparian zone | place: USA: East...
ACGTGGTGCTCGAGCGTGGGAAGCTGGCGCAGCGTTGGCGCAGCCACAGCTGGGATTCGCTGCGTCTGTTGACGCCGAACTGGATGACCCGCCTTCCCGGATTTCAGTACGACGGCCACGATCGGGACGGCTTCATGTCCATCCCGGAACTGATTGCGTTCTTCGAACGCTACGCCGTCTCGTCGGAGGCGCCGGTGCTCACCGATACGGCAGTGCAAAGCGTTGAGCGATCGGGAAACGGCTTCCGCGTCGTCACCGACCGCGACATCTGGTCGGCCTCTTCCGTGGTGGTGGCTACCGGATACTGCGATCTGCCGGCCGTTCCTGCCGCGAGCCGCGGGGTGGTGCCATCGGTTCGTCAGATCGTCCCCGCAGACTACCGACGTCCCGAGCAATTGCCGGCCGATGGCGTCCTCGTCGTTGGCGCGTCTTCCACCGGCGTGCAGCTCGCCGACGAGATTCAGCGCTCTGGACGACAGGTCACGCTGGCCGTCGGTCGTCACACGCGATTACCTCGACGCCACCGCGGACGCGACATCCTTTGGTGGTTGGATCAGATCGGCGCGCTGAGCCAGGGAGCCGACGCCGTTCAGGATATCGAGCGTTCACGCCACCAGCCATCCCTTCAGTTGGTTGGCAGACCGGATCATTCATCCCTCGATTTGGCGGTGCTGCACGAGCGAGGTGTTCGGCTGGTTGGTCGAGTCCGCCATATCAACGGCCATCGCGTAAGCCTTGGCGATGATCTCGTGGCCACAACCGCCGCCGCCGACATCAAGATGGCCGAGATCCTCACGCGGATCGATCAGTTCATCGCCACAACCGGCGTGAGCGCCGCCTCGCCCGAGCCTTTCAATCCGACCTGGCCCCTTGCTGCCGACACTCCCGACAACCTCGATCTGAAGGATGAGCGGATCAAGACGGTGATTTGGGCGACCGGATATCGACGCGCGTATCCGTGGCTGCGTGTGCCGGTTTTTGATGCTCGAGGGGAAATCACACACAACGGTGGGACAACCCCGGAGGTCGGGCTCTACGTGCTCGGCCTGAATTTTCAGCGCCGGCGGAACTCCAGTTTTATCGACGGTGTCGGTGCCGACGCATGGGTGATCGCGCAGCAGATCGCTGATTCGGTGGACCGCAAGCGCGTTGCGTAGGGGAGGCATGCGATGAGAGTTGATGCCGTCATCGTCGGAGCGCGATGCGCGGGGGCGGCGACGGCCCTGTTGCTCGCACGAGCAGGCGCGCGGGTGCTACTGGTCGACAAAGGCGTGTACGGCTCCGACACGATGTCGACGCACGCGCTGATGCGAGGCGCCGTTCTGCAATTGCATCGCTGGGGAGTTTTGCCCACCATCGTGGCAGCCGGCACACCGCCGGTGCACTCCACCACGTTCAGCTACAGCGAGCAGGACGTCACCGTGCCGATCGAGCCGAGGTTCGGCGTCAGCGCGCTGTACGCGCCACGCCGAGCGCTGCTCGACCGGATTCTGGTGGATGCCGCTGCTGACAGCGGAGCAGAGGTCAGCTACGGTGTTCGTATCGACGATGTGATCATCGATGCTCGCGGGTGCGTGCGCGGGATCACTGCTGTCGCGGGTGGTACACGTCACCGCATGGAAGCCGACATCGTCATTGGCGCAGACGGACTGTACTCGACGATCGCGGAGCGCGTTGGTGCGGACCGCGTTGTCGAGGGCCGCCACTCGGCGGGAGTCCTCTACAGCTATTGGGAAAACCTACCAGTTGACGGCTATTACTGGCGGTTCCAGACGGGCGCGAGTATCGGCGCCATTCCCACCAACCACGGTGCCACATGTGTGTTCGCGTCGGTGCCGTCGGGACGCTTTCGCGCCGAGATTCACGGTGACGCCCTTTCGGCATACCGTCTGCTGATTCGGAAGGTATCGGCAGCTTTCGATGCGCGGCTCGACGAGGCCCGCCGGGTGGAGCCTGTTCGTGGGTTCGGCGGGCATGTCGGTTTCATCAAGCGCGGCACTGGGCCGGGGTGGGCGCTCGTCGGCGACGCCGGGTACTTCAAAGATCCACTCACTGCTCACGGCATCACGGATGCATTACGCGACGCGGAGTTGCTGGCGCGAGCGGTCATGCGGGGGACGACCGCCGCTTTTGCGGACTACGAGACGACGCGGCACGATCTCTCGCGCCGGCTGTTCGACATCACGGACGACATTGCGTCGTTTGCCTGGACCGACGGTGAAGTGCAGTCGCTGCATCGCGCATTCAGTACCGAAATGTCGCGCGAGGTGCGCGCACTTGCCGCATTGGAGCCATTCACATGTCTATTACCGTCGGCCAGCGCGCCTCACGTAGCCTGACACTCACTGCCGAGCACGTCCGCAAATATGCGGAGATTTCAGGCGACCACAACCCGCTGCATTTCGATGCGGCGTTCGCCGCGCGCACCAAGTTCGGGCGGCTCGTCGTGCAGGGTGGGCTCACCACGGGGCTGGTCCATGCGCTGGTGGCGATGGACATGCCGGGACCCGGCACGGTGTTTCTGAGTCAGAACTGGAAGTTCACCTCGCCAGTCTACATCGACGACACCATCACTGCCGAAGCAGAGGTCATGTCTGTCCATCCTTCGAAACCGGTGACCGAACTGCGCGTGCAGATCAGACGGAGCGACGGCACGACTGTGCTGGAGGGCGACGCATGGTGCTTTACGTTCGTTGATTCGGGCTTTTAGTACCGACCGATGTGCTGCCCACGCACGAGATGGCGATCCGGCGAACGATCGGCGACGACGCCGTGCCCCTCGTGTCACCTGTCGGAGAGGGCTCGATCGCCGTCATGTTGGTGCTCCGGATGCTCCACGAGTGACGCCAAAACGCGCCGCCGCGATTCGGAAACGATCCGGTTTCGTAGACCGCCGCACAGAGCGACCCACCACACATGTGCCGGCGACGGAGTGCTAGCATCCGGCCCCTAGTATGGCCGGTGGGATTGGTCCGCGCGCGGACGACCTTCGCCGCAGGCGAGTGACGCGTCTGGGTGACACAACTTGGCAAGCCCAGTCTCAAGCAGAAGCGTTTCACACAGCTTTTCGGCGATGTGTCACTCACCGCGCCACACGGTTTCTCTCCGCCATCAATGTGACGGCGAAAACGCGCAGAATTCCGCGAGAAATGAGCGGGATGGGTGAGAACTGGCGGAGAGAGTGGGATTCGAACCCACGGTAGAGTTTCCCCTACACACGCTTTCCAAGCGTGCTCCTTCAACCACTCGGACATCTCTCCGTGTCTTTAGAATCAACGGTTTTACGGGCGAGTGGATCAGCCCAAAACCCAAATTGTGTAGCGAATCGTGTAAGACCTCGTAATGTGCTGCGATCACTTACGGGCGGTCGCGAGTCTTGCCTGGGCAGTGTTGCCGCACGCTCGATCACGCCCCGCACCTCCCAGTATAGGACGTCGCTGGACCTGACGATCTGCATTCGACGTACAACTCTCGCGGCCCAACGGGAAGACCTCAAATCTCCGCCCATTCTGCCTTCGGACTTGGTTGCCGTTGGGTGCCCTGGCACCCGGCCACTTGCGGTGTCAGGACCTGTCAGAGTACGCCTACACCCCATCCCTTACGCTACAGGCCATGCCGCTGGTTTCGTCAGTGTGGATCGGCCGTCATCGACGCACGACCTCCCGTCGTGATGGCCCAGTAGTCGATCCACTGCCGTCGGATGCCGTTGGCTCGGTTGATGAGTTCAGCACTTGGCGTTCGCCCGTGCTCCACGATCACCACGATCCCGGTGTTGAAATGTCGCTGGGAATGATTGACGTCGGGTAAGCGCGGACCCTCCGCGGCGATGACGTCTTGAATCGTAATCCTCATTCGCTGGCCCTTGAAGGTCGGGCGTCCGTTTGTGTCCGTGCCGATCCGCACAAGCGGCCTCACGATGAAGAAGTCGGGCACCTCAGCGGCGGCGATCAATCCCATCAAGTAGAGATCGAGATAGGAGTAACCCGAGGCGGGTACGAAGTAGCCATCGCGCAATTGGGTGAACGTGCCGTCGAGATTGTCTTGCCACACGCCTCCACCTTCAGTGGAAGCCTCGAGAGGCAGCGAGTATGGATACGCCACGCGCGCCTGCAACCCGGGATCCCAATGGGGCCACGCGCCGAGCGAGATCATCTGGCCATTCACGCGGGCGGCAGCATACGCCGACCAGCGGTGTCCGATCTCGTGACCGAGATGCCCGACGGCGTAATTGTACGGACGGGGCTTCCCGTCGGGTGTCGCCTGCGCGAGCGGGCGTGTATAGAACGCGATATTTTTCGGGTTTCCGACTGGCGCATTGTCGGGCGGGCTCTCTTGCATTTCGTTCGCACCGACAAAGATCGGCTGCGCCAGGCCGAGCTGAAATCGCCCGCCCGTGCAGCGGCTCTCGAGGATCGGTTTCGTTTGAGCGTGCTTAGTATCCCCGATCCCGGTGACGTTGCCTCCGATCGGCCCATCGCTCGGGCTGCTGGCCTCCTGGCTGTCGACGCGGAAATCCGAATAGTAGGCGAGAAAATCGAACTTGTCGCCCAGCGCTTGAATGACGGTGCAGGAAAGGTCCTGCGGTCGCGGCGGCTCCAGGTAATGAAACGACTCATACACAGCGGCGAACGGACCGCTGTTCGGGGTCAAACGGGACAGGTGTACGGATTGAACGCTCTCACCCGTCGATAAGATTGGATAAATCGCGACGATGCCGTCCTTCGCCGCCATGGTCTTGTACGACATCTCGATTGAGCCATCGCGATGCAGGACCGCCTGAAACAGATTGGTCGTGGGAAACCAGGAGAAATCCAACAGGCCTCCGAATGGCTCGGTGAGCTTCCACGTAATGACGACGCGATCGGCTAACTCCCGCACGTGGTGCGGGCCGGCCATCCTGGGCTTCAGAAACACGCAGATGGCTGGCGCACGCGCACCCAGCCTGCCGCCCACGTCAGCGAGACGGTCAAATCGTCCAATGGCGGAAGCGATTCCGCCGTCAAGGTGACCGTACGCATCGACATCACCCACCCTCGGTGGCGGACCGAATCGAATGGATCCCGTCGTCCCCACGAAAAACGAACTCCACCGTTGCCCTGAGAACGGAAACGTGAACCGCTGAAGGCTGACGTCAAAACCGGTGAGTTCAACACCGTAGTCAGCCTCCCACTGTAACGTCTGATTCGTCACACGGTAGCGGGAACCGGCTGGACTGAATCGCAGCGTGCGGCCGACGAGATCAAACAGGTTCGGTTGCCCGAGTGCTGCGCGGTCCAATTCGATCACGATCAAATCGCCGTTTGTCGATACCTGACCGATGGAATGTCCCGGTGTCTTCTGCTGCCCGGCATATGAGGACCCAGGATTCAACACCAATCCACACAACAGGACAATTCCACGCCACGAGACACGGTGGACGCTGTGCGTCACTTAGCTCTGCTCCTTAGAGAAAGAAGGTTACCGGACGCAGCTTTATTCTCCGGATGACATAGAAAATGTAAAGAAAGTTCAGGCCGGCTATATGGTTCAGTCGCTCTCGGCCTTCCTGGGGAAACCGGCACCGGCACCGGCGCCGAAGATCGATTTTCTAAAGCCGATCAGCGCCGAAGAAGAGCGAACATCACTCGAATTCTTCAATGAATTGAACTTTGTTCTGCAGTTCTGTCCCACCCATACGTCGGAAGAGGATCTGATGGCGCGCTTTGCCAAGCTAGGCATCGGCGCCGACCAGGCGTTCGATTCCGATTCGTTGTCTCCAGGAATTCACAAGGCGATCGAGGACGGGCGGGCGGATGCGTGGCGAGCCATGGACGACCTGTCGAAAAGGATCGTAGCGGGCGAAGTGACCAGCGGTGATGTCCTGGGCACGCGGGAGTCGCTCAAGAATAACTACCTGTATCGCATGCATGGGACGGTAGCGGGGATATGGGGGAACGTGAAAGAGGAAGCCATCTATCACGGCTCGTACACCGATTCCGCCGGCCTGAAGCTCGACGGGTCGAAGGGCCGGTACCAGATTCGTTTTGCCACGGGGCAGCTGCCGCCGGTGAACGCATTCTGGTCGCTGACGATGTATAACCTGCCCGCGAGATTGCTTGTCGCAAATCCGATCAACCGCTATCTGATCAATTCGCCGATGCTGCCCGATCTCAAAAAAGATGCGGACGGCGGGCTGACACTCTATGTCCAGCACGACTCGCCCGGCAAGGACAAGGAATCGAACTGGTTGCCCGCGCCGGAAGGTCCTTTCGTCACGGTGATCCGTCTCTACTGGGCAAAGCCCGAGGCACTCGACGGCACATGGAAACAACCGCCGCTCGAACGGCAGAACTAAATAAAGCGCCCGTGGGAACTTCCTGTACTACTACAACGGTAAGCTGTCGGCCATTCGCAGGGGCCCGTGGAAGTAGTCGCTCCTTCTGAAGCGAGCTAACCAGAGAGCGGGCATGCTGAATAGAAGACCGTCCTTCGACACGTACGGAGCAGCATTACGGCGTACGCCAACAAGTGCCGGTCAGAATTGTGTAGAAACTGTGTAAGGTCGCCTCGAAACCGCCGACAAACACCGACGTTTACGGGTTCCCATCGAGACGCATTTTGTGGCGGGAAGTCGTTGAATTGAAGCCCCGTCTCGGCCAACGCGGCGTCGCCCTCGACCACCGGAAGCGTCGCGCTACTCAGGCCATCGTAACGTCCTGTCGCGCCTCGTCCCAGCGCCAGTTCGGCGTTGACGGATCGATCCGCACGCCGCCGAGCCACCGGAGGGGAGGTTGCAGGGAGAGCCAGTCGGTCTCGCCCTGGAGTACCTCACGGCCGGTCTGGGTAATGGCAAGGCGATCGCTGAACGGACGTTCCGGATCGAGCACCGACCGTTCGTAGACGGCCGGGTGGGCACGTCCCATTTGGTTGAGGATGTGCAGAAACATCGTGTCGCCGAGAAACGGCATCGGCTCCAGTTCACCCTGGGAGACTCGCCACAGGTCGCCAACGCTGGCGGGCTCCCTGGCTAGTATCTGTAAGAGCAAGGATTGCGTCAGGCTGAGGCCGTTCACCGACGACGGCAGCTCCTGCAGGTGGCGATGCACGGCCGGTCCGAGATGCGGCAGCGCCGGCGTTCGCGTGCGAGCGATGGCCGCGAGCGCGCGCGGATCCGCCGATGTCAACGCCGCCCACGCTGCGGCGCCGACGGACAGCCGTTCAGCATCGATGACTTCGCGCCGATTCCAGAGCAGCCACATCGCTTCGGGCGGGAGCTGACCGAGTCCGATGAAACGCCGTGAGCCGGGAAAGTGGTTTACTGAGATCAGCTCGAGGACACGCGGCGGCCGCGTTCGCGCGTAATCTGCGAGGCAGCGGATGAGCGAGAGTTGGTCGTGGCTGTCGTGCTCGGTCCAGATGACTACGCGCGCATAGCTCTTGGCGGATGCCGCGAGTCGGCGGTCTGCGTCCGTGAGCTCCGCGAGAAATGCGTTGTAATCCACATCGCGGACGGTACCGGTATCGGCGTGAAAGCGTGCGCGCTGCGCAATCCAGTCTGGTGCGTCCGTCACGGGCCCGACGGGGAACGAGTCCCACACGGCGAGGAAGTCACCGCTGAATCTCGCCGCCTCGAGCTCTCCTTTAATGTCCGATCCGCAGCGAACGTGCAGCGTCGGCATGTCGGCGTCAACGGCGGGGCCAGGCTGCGTGATCGCCTCACGCGCAGCGGCCTGCGCCATCACATGGGTTCGGAGGTCACGCCACGTCCTAAACCCGAGCTCACGGGCGATCGCGAACTGTGCATCGGCGAGCTTGATTGTCACGGCATCTGGCACCGGGAGAGCGACAGCGTCGGCGAGACGCCGGCGCGCCGCCGCATCGCCCGCGCGAACCGCGCGGAGCAGATCCTTCGCGCGCTTACGTTGCTGTTCTAAATTGAGCCGGAAGGCGGCGTACGGATCGGACGTGCCGGGCATGCGGATCCCCTTTCGCGTGCCTGCGTCCGCACCAGGCTGAAAGAGGACGATGGATCGCGATGTGCGAATCGATCGTGGTCGTAGGCGCAGCCCTTTCCGCGGACGTGGATGCTCCGACCGAGCGCGTTCATTCTGCGCCGGGAGCGCGTCGCGGTCAATCGCCTAAGCAAGCGACGGGCGAACGTGCTGGCCGTGAGAACACAGAGGAGTTTCGCGTCGAGGGCCACGGAGACAGCGGAAACTCGCCCGTTTCGCCGTGTCTCCGACCAACCGCGCGGCGAATTCTCCGCGTGCTCGAGGCCGCGCAGGAGTTTCACCACGGCCTCCTAGTGCCATCCCCCAAGATGGTCCACCGATGGGGTGGCCGATCCTGGGAATCGCGAGTCCCAACTGCGGACGGATAGCGCGGATGCCAGGCTGTGAAATCACACAATTGCACTGCAGAAGGGCTTTTCGTGGCGTCCGGGCGCGGCGGTCTCCGCCTTGCCACTCGTGCCATTGGGAGCTATTCGCTCATGACACTCTGGCCGGACCTCCGCGTCGCTGCGCGCCTTCTGGGAAGGCATGCTGGCTTCACGCTGGGTGCGGTCCTCACTTTGTGCCTAGGCATCACTGGCACCCGGACCGACGGTGGGCCTGACACTCAGTACAACAAGCGTCTTCGACACTGGAGGCGGTGATGTACCGATGGTCACGATGAAGACGACGCACAGGCTCTCGCTGGATGCCAGCGGCGTGCTGAACATCGTCACGACGATGACGTGCAACGGCAGCCCGCCTGGCAGGACGAGCACGGCGTACAAGAAAGGGCGTAGCTGAGTCGCGCAACAACTCCTGCGAGAATCCGCGCGTCGGACGACCCGCCAGGAGGGTATCTGTGTCATGAATCACCTGGGCGTGCGAGCTCTCACTCGCCAGTGTCGCGTCAGGAGGAGTGACATGCCACACCGTTCGTTGTTCGTTCTGCTCGTCGCCGCCATCGCCACGCTCAACGTCCTCACCGGGACCGCCCAGGGCCAGACGCCGGTGCCGCCGCCGCTCACTTATGAGCGGGTCATCACAATGACCTGGAAGGACCTCCACGACAAGATCCTCCAGATGGCCAAGGACACGGTGTTCCCCGACGACAAGCTGGGATGGAAGCCGCATCCCGATGCGCGATCGGTGCTCGACGAATTCCGCCAGGTCACGAATGGCCTCGAGTGGAGCTCGGCACAGCTGCGCGGCGAGAAGCTCGACGGCGCCGCGGTCCGCGCGCGCCGGAACGCCGACGCCGGCAAGCCAAAGACGCGCGCTTCGATCGTCAGCGAGATGGAAGCCGCAATCTCGATCTCGTATCCGCTCGTGGAAAAGTCTCCCACGCCGCTGCTCATCGGCTGGATCCGTGACCAGGCCGAGCATTACGGCAAGCCGTCTCCAACTACCGCGCCGTCGGCATCGTCCCTCCGGTCAGCCGCAAGCCCGCGTCGCAGTAAGCGGTCCTTACGGGATCTGGCGCAGCTGCGCGTGCTGAAGTGCGGACCTCGGAGCTGGCGGACGAAAGTGCAGACGGATTTGCGCACCGACAAAGGAAGGAAGTACAACTTACTGGTCTCGGCCGCCGTCGGCATCACTCGCCTCCCTGCATCCCAATTCCGGGCGCGACGCGCGTCGCCCGCTGCGCGGGGAGCCAGGCAGCGATAAGAGCTACAAGAGTAAGCACGACGACGCTGCCCATCAGGATTCGAGGATCGGACGCTGCGATGCCGAACGCGAGTGCTTCGAGCCAGCGTCCAAGCACCAAAGCCCCAGCAAGCCCGGCGGCGACCCCAAGGCTGACGACGACGGCAGCTTGACGGAACACCAGCGCGCGGACCTGTCCGGCGGTCGCCCCGAGCGCGATTCGGATTCCAATCTCTGTCGAACGCTGGCGCACGGCGTACGCGAGCACACCGTACAGGCCAAGCGCGGCGAGTGCCAGCGCGATGACCGCGAACGCCCCCATCAGCACGAGGACGAATCGCTCTCGGCTCGTGCCGCGGTCTACGACCTCTGCCATCATCGCCGCCCGGTGCACCACCAACTCCGGGTCGAGTCGAGCCACCTCTCGACGCACAGCACTCAGCCGTTCTTGAGGCGATCGATCGGCGGCGACCACTTGCGTCAACGCCCAGTTCCTGTTCCCGGCGAATTGACGATGGGCGTGATACACGACCATCGTTGGCGCGCCATACACATCGAGGGCAACGTTGCCTACGACACCGATGATCTCGAGCTCCCGTCCGCCCGCGGCGATGCGCTGGTTGAGAACGCCTTCGTACGGTACGCCCGGAAACGCCGCGTGGGCGAAGTTTGCGCTGACGACCGCCCGGTCCGGCGCGCCGGCGCCGTCGCGTCCATCGAAGCTGCGGCCGGCCAGCAGGGGAATTCCGAATGCTGCAAAGAGATTGCCGCTGATGACCCGCTGCTGCATCGCGAACCTGCTTCGGTCGACTGTCCTGCCGGCAAGCGGGCCGGTGCGAATCTGTGTATTCCACGGGTGATAGCTGCCGGTCGCCGGAAGACGGGAGATTCCACCTGCGGCCCTCACGCCCGGGATAGTCTCGAGCCCGCCGGCCAACTCCTCCTGGAAAGATGCCCGTTGCGCCTCGTCGTACCGGCTCGTCGGCAGATTAACTTCAAAGGTGAGGACCCGCTCGACGCGAACGCCGAGGTCCACCTGCTGCAACCGGTGCAGGCTGGCCAGAAGGATGGCCGCTCCCGCGAGCAGCGTCAGCGCGAGCGCCAACTGCGCGGCAGCGAGCGCGCCGCGGATCCGCGCCAGTCCTCGGGTGCCGGTCGCCGAACGCGACTGCTGGTGCAGCGCTTCGACTGGCGAGGTCTCGGACAGGCGGAGAGCCGGGGCGATCCCGAACGCCACGGCCGTCGCGGCCGTCGCTATCAGCGCGAAGAGCAGCACATCGGCATCGAGACCGACGTCGTCGAGCCGTGGCAGCGCCTGGCGCCCGAGGGCCTGAAGCACGCGAACCAGGGCGCCGGCCACGGCGAGTCCGGCCACACCGCCAAGGAACGCCAGCAGGAAACTCTCGACCAAGAGCTGGCGCGCGAGTCGAAACCGGCCAGAGCCGAGCGCGGCGCGTACCGCGAACTCGTGCACGCGACCGGTCGCCCGGACGAGGGCGAGGTTGGCCACGTTCACGCACGCTAGAACCAGGAGAAGCGTTACGGCGGCAAACACCAGGTGCAGCGGGCGTCGCGCGCTCGCCACGAGCTCTTCGCGCAGCGGCATCGCGACAATCGCGCTCTTCTTCGCGGCCGGCCAGCGCTCCCGTATCGCCGGCGTCAGCGTAGCCAATTCGGCCCGGGCTTGTTCCAGAATGATTCCGTTGCGCAGCCGGCCGATTGCCGTCAGCGAGTTGTTCTCTTCATAGGTGTCTCCGGCAAGATCGTACGGGATCCATGCCGACACATCCGGGGCGATGGGGTCCTCGAAGTCGGGCGACGCGATCCCCGCCACTTCCGCCTCTCTCCCACTCAGTCGAATCGTCGCGCCGACGATGGCGGGATCGCCGCCGAAATGCATTCGCCAGGTCGCATGGCTGAGCACGACGCGCCGCGTACCCCTCTCATCGCCGCGATCGAAGCCGCGGCCGAGCTGGAGCGGCGAGCGGAGTACGCTGAAGTAGCCGCTCGACACGCGCAGGACGCGGAGGCGCTCGGCGCGGCCCCCGGTGAAGAGATCCACCCCGGTCTCCTGATAGTTCGCGATCGCGGCGACGTCCTCGAAGGCCGTCGCATGTTCACGGAGAAACGTGAAGTGCGTGCCCGCGAGCACGCCTCGCGTGTCGGGATTGTCGGGCTCCTGCTGGTAGAAGC
>Ga0184612_10001348_pt1 | contig 11806 bp, 9 predicted proteins | sample PLM3_60_coex_FD_133163 | JGI IMG/M metagenome (GOLD analysis project Ga0184612, IMG submission 133163) | Groundwater sediment microbial communities from an aquifer in East River, Colorado, USA - PLM3_60_coex | ecosystem: Environmental > Terrestrial > Soil > Riparian zone | place: USA: East...
CGACGGCTGACACGGCGATGTACGAGGTCAAGCGGGGCAGGACCGGCATCCGGACAGCCGTCCCGAATCGCGAGACGCTGGTGGCTTCGCCTTGACGCGTTCGACCGTGGTGCGGAAGCGTGCCCTTCGTGCAGGCCAGGATCCTCGTACTCGTACAGCGCGTCGGCTGACCCAGCCGGCCGACGCGCGACCCCTCGTGAGCCTTCGGGCCGGGGGGTCTTTTCATTGCCAGAACCAGCGACCAGCGCATCTCGAAAGGCGGCCATGTCTCTGCCAGACCACCCCGGGACGACGATGACGGGAGCGGCGAGCCTGATCCGCTCACTGGAGTCGGCGGGCGTCGAGACCGTGTTCGGCATCCCGGGCGGCGCGATCCTCCCCGCCTACGACCCGCTGCTCGACTCGACCAAGATCCGCCACATCCTGGTCCGGCACGAGCAGGGAGCGGGCCACGCCGCCGAGGGGTACGCGCTGGCCACGGGTCGCGTGGGGGTGTGCATGGCAACCAGCGGTCCGGGCGCGACCAACCTGGTCACCCCGATCGCCGACGCCCACATGGACTCGGTCCCGCTGGTGGCTGTCACAGGCCAGGTGCCGAGCGCCGCGATCGGCACCGACGCCTTCCAAGAGGCCGACATCCGTGGCATCACGATGCCGATCACCAAGCACAACTACCTGGTCACCGATCCCGCCGAGATCCCGCGGACGATCGCGGAGGCCTTCCACATCGCGTCGACCGGGCGACCGGGACCGGTGCTCGTCGACATCGCGAAGGACACCTTGCAGGCGACGACCAGGTTCGAGTGGCCGGCCGAGCTCGACCTGCCCGGTTATCGCCCGATCCTCCGGCCCCACTCGAAGCAGGTCCGCGAGGCCGCCCGGCTCATCTCCGGAGCGCGCCGGCCCATCCTCTACGTCGGCGGTGGTGTGCTGCGGGCCCGCGCCTCGGCGGAGTTGCGCCGCCTCGTCGAGCTCTCCGGGATACCGGTCGTCACGACACTGACCGCACGCGGCGCCTTCCCGGACAGCGATCCGCGCCACCTCGGCATGCCCGGCATGCACGGGACCGTCGCTGCGGTGACTGGCCTGCAGAAGGCCGACCTGATCATCGCGCTGGGGGCGCGGTTCGACGATCGGGTCACGGGGAAGCTGTCGACGTTCGCGCCCGAGGCGACCGTGGTCCACGCCGACATCGACCCGGCCGAGATCTCGAAGAACCGGTTCGCGGACGTGCCGATCGTCGGTGACTGCCGGGAGGTGATCGCCGACCTGGTGGTCGCCATCGAAGCCGAGCAAGCTGCCGGCCGCCGGGGTGACTACGTGGCGTGGTGGCACCAGCTCGAAGGCTGGCGTCGGCGCTTCCCGCTGGGTTACACGGCGTCCGACGACGGAGAGCTGGCGCCGCAGTACGTCGTCGAGCGGCTTGGCGCCATCGTCGGCCCGGACGCCCTGTACGTCGCCGGCGTCGGCCAGCACCAGATGTGGGCGGCGCAGTTCATCTCCTACGAGAAGCCCGGCACCTGGCTGAACTCGGGCGGTCTCGGCACCATGGGCTTCGCAGTCCCGGCAGCGATGGGCGCCAAGGTGGGCCGCCCGGAGGCCACGGTCTGGGCGATCGACGGCGACGGCTGCTTCCAGATGACCAACCAGGAGCTCGCGACCTGCGCCATCGAGGGCATCCCGATCAAGGTCGCCGTCATCAACAACGCGAGTCTCGGCATGGTCCGTCAGTGGCAGACCCTGTTCTACAACGCGCGCTACTCCAACACCGACCTGGACAGCCGGCGCATCCCCGACTTCGCGAAGCTCGCCGAGGCCTATGGCTGCGTCGGCCTGCGCTGTGACACGGCCGCCGACGTCGACGCCACGATCGACAAGGCGATGGCCGTCGACGATCGGCCGGTCGTCGTCGACTTCGGCGTGCACCGCGACGCGATGGTGTGGCCGATGGTGGCGGCCGGCACCAGCAACGACGACATCCAGATTGCCCGTGGGATGGCGCCAGATTGGGACCGGAGTGACGACTGAGGTGCAGGTCGTCCCGCCGCGCGAGCGAAGCGAGGGCAGGGCGGCCGGGGCCGAGGGAGGACACGACCAGAGGGAATCGAGTGACGACTGAGGTGCAGGTCGTCCCGTCGCGCAAAGGACACGACCAGAGGGAATCGAGTGACGACTGAGATGAGCAAGCACACCCTGTCCGTCCTGGTCGAGAACAAGCCCGGCGTGCTGGCCCGGATCGCCGCGCTGTTCTCGCGCCGTGGCTTCAACATCGACTCGCTCGCGGTCGGGCCCACCGAGCATCCGTCGTTCTCCCGGATGACCGTCGTCGTGGACGTCGAGGACCAGCCCCTCGAGCAGGTCACCAAGCAGCTCAACAAGCTGGTCAACGTGATCAAGATCGTCGAGCTCGATGCGGCGCAGTCGGTGCAACGCGAGCTTCTGCTACTCAAGGTCAGGGCCGATCTCGACTCGCGTTCACACATCCTCGAGACCGTGCAGCTCTTCCGCGCCAAGGTCGTCGACGTCGCGTCAGATGCGGTCACGATCGAGGCGACCGGGTCGGCCGACAAGTTGGACGCGCTGCTCCGGGTGCTCGAACCCTTCGGGATCCGCGAGCTCGTCCAGTCCGGCGTGGTCGCCGTCGGGCGTGGCTCCCGCTCGATCACCGACCGGGCTCTGCGCCCGCTCGACCGTCCCGCTTAGACCCGTCTCACCCCAACGTAGATGAGAGAAGGAGTTGCCCGACGTGGCTGAACTGTTTTACGACGACGACGCCGACATGTCGATCATCCAGCGCCGCAACGTGGCCGTGCTCGGCTACGGCAGCCAGGGGCACGCCCATGCCTTGAGCCTGCGCGACTCCGGAGTCGACGTGCGCGTCGGCCTGCCGGAGGGGTCGAACAGCCGGCCCAAGGCCCAGATCGAGGGACTTCGCGTCGTGACTCCGTACGAGGCCTGCGAAGAGGCCGACCTGGTCGTGATCCTCGCTCCCGACCCTGTCCAGCGGCACCTCTACACGGACGCGGTCGAGCCCAACCTCGTCGACGGCGACGCATTGTTCTTCGGACACGGGTTCAACATCAGGTTCGGCTACGTGAAGCCACCCGCCGGCGTCGACGTGTGCATGGTGGCGCCCAAGGGACCTGGCCACCTGGTTCGCCGCGAGTTCTCCGACGGACGTGGCGTGCCAGTGCTCGTCGCTGTCGAGCAGGACGCCACCGGTCACGCCTGGCCGTTGACTCTCGCGTACGCCAAGGCCATCGGCGGCCTGCGTGCCGGCGGGATCAGGACCACCTTCACCGAGGAGACGGAGACGGACCTATTCGGCGAGCAGGCCGTTCTGTGCGGCGGCGTCTCCCGGCTGGTGCAGACCGGATTCGAGACGTTGACCGAGGCTGGCTACCAGCCCGAGATCGCCTACTTCGAGTGTCTGCACGAGCTCAAGTTGATCGTCGACCTGATGTACGAGGGTGGCATTGCCAAGCAGCGTTGGTCGGTGTCCGACACCGCCGAGTACGGCGACTACACATCGGGCCCGAAGATCATCGACGAGTCGGTGAAGCAACGGATGAAGCAGATCCTGCGCGAGGTGCAGGACGGGTCGTGGGCCGCTGGCTTCATCGCCGACCAGGATGCCGGCGCGCCGGAGTTCAAGCGGCTGCGCGCAGAGGGGGAGCAGCACCCGATCGAGGCCACCGGCCGCGAGCTGCGCAAGCTCATGAGCTGGGTGAAGTCGAGCGACGACGATTACACGGAGGGCACAGCCGCCCGCTGACCGTCGGTTGCGTGGGAGCTGTCGCGTCCGCTCGGCGTGAGAGAGGAACGCCGATCGGATGCGACAAACCCACCCTCGATTTGCATCGCCGCGGCACCGTCGGTGACGTCGTCGATCGGAGCTGGGGATAAACTCCCGGGGTCGGGCCCACTGTTGCGCTCCGTCACCGCATGTACGACGCGAATGAGGGTGCACCTGTCGTGAGCAAGCCCGTCGTCCTGATCGCCGAAGAGCTGTCGCCGGCCACCGTCGACGCGTTCGGTGCCGACTTCGAGATCCGCTACTGCGACGGCGCCGACCGGGGGTCCTTGCTGCCAGCGCTCGCAGATGCCGAGGCGTTGCTCGTCCGCAGCGCCACCCGGGTGGACGCCGAGGCGATCGCTGCGGCGCCACGCCTCAAGGTGATCGCGCGGGCAGGCGTGGGCTTGGACAACATCGACGTCAGGGCGGCCACCCACGCAGGTGTGATGGTCGTCAACGCCCCCACCGCGAACATCGTCAGTGCGGCCGAGCTGGCCGTCGGGTTGCTGCTCGCAACGGCGCGCAACATCGCGCCCGCCAACGCGGCACTGCGGGCTGGGGAGTGGAAGCGCAGCAAGTACGCCGGCGCCGAGCTGTACGAGAAGGTCGCCGGCATCGTCGGCCTCGGGCGAATCGGCATCCTGGTCGCGCAGCGGCTCTCGGCATTCGGGATGAGGGTCATCGCGTACGACCCCTACGTCCCGGCCGCGCGGGCCGCCCAGATGGGGGTCCGAAGCGTCGCTCTCGAGGAGCTACTGCGCGAGAGCGACTTCATCTCCGTCCACCTGCCGAAGACACCGGAGACGGTCGGCTTGATCGGCGATCATGCATTGTCACAGGTCAAGCCGACGGTGCGCATCATCAACGCAGCCCGCGGTGGAATCGTCGACGAGCACGCGCTGGCGCTCGCCCTCAAGGAAGGCCGGGTCGCCGGCGCCGGCATCGACGTCTTCGCCAGCGAGCCGTGCACCGACTCACCGCTGTTCGACTTCGACTCCGTGGTCGTCACACCGCACCTGGGCGCGTCGACCGCGGAGGCGCAGCAGAAGGCCGGTGTGGCGGTCGCACGATCGGTACGACTCGCGCTCGCCGGCGAACTGGTGCCTGACGCGGTCAACGTCAAGGGTGGCGCGATCGCCGAGGAGGTCCGGCCCGGGATCCCGCTGGCCGAGAAGCTCGGTCGGATCTTCACCGCGCTGGCCGGCGGTGTCGCCACGCAGCTCGACGTCGAGGTCCGTGGCGAGATCACCGAACACGACGTCAAGGTCCTCGAGCTGGCCGCCCTCAAGGGCGTGTTCTCCGATGTCGTCGAGGACCCGGTGACGTACGTCAACGCCCCGGTGATCGCGGCCGACCGCGGTGTCGCCGTGCGGTTGGTCACCGACGAGGACTCGCCGGATTACCGCAACCTGGTGACGGTGCGCGGCGTCCTCGCCGACGGTCGGCCGGTCTCGGTGTCCGGGACGCTCTCGGGCCTACGGCACGTCGAGAAGCTCGTCGAGGTGCTCGGGTACGACATCGAGGTGCAGCCGAGCGACCACATGGCCTTCCTGCGTTACGACGACAAGCCCGGCGTCGTCGGAACCGTCGGCCGGGTGCTGGGCGATGCCGGTGTCAACATCGCCGGCATGCAGGTCAGCCGCGACACGAAGGGTGGCCACGCCATGGTCGCGATGACCGTCGACCAGGCGATCCCACCGCAGGTTCTCGACGACATCGTTTCCGCCATCGGCGCCGAATGGGGCCGGACCGTGGACCTCGAGGCCTGATCGGGAATCTCGCCATCCGAGACTGCTGTCCGCTCCCGGAGACAGTTGGACGTCCTAGGAGTAACGTCCCGCGGTTATGTCGTGGTCGGTACTGATCCTTCGCCGCCGCGACGGGGCCCGATAGGCCGGCTCCCCGTCGCGGAGGTTCGGCGTTCCCGCTGGCCGACCCGAACTGACGAGGGACACCCGCGATCCGGGCCCTCCGCCGGACTGCACGGCGCCGCCACCAGCTGGCTCCGTCCGGCGGCATCGCTCCCCGTCGACCTGAAGACACGCGACGAATCTGGAGCACGATCATGACCGAGGAACAACAGAACGCTCAGCACGCGCTGCAGGAGGCGATGGACCGCCGCGACAACGGCGGCGAAACCGGTCACTAAGCACACGCGGCGACAGCAGGGCCCGCGCCTGCGGGGGAGGTGCGGGCCCTTGACCGTCCGCCGGCTGTCCGGCCAGCGGACGGCGTCCGGATTGCGGGACAGCCGTATCGCATCCCGGGACGGCGTCGTACGGTGACGCGCATGTCGAGCAGCATCAGCCTGGCCGTCATCCCCGGTGACGGCATCGGTCCCGAGGTCGTCACCGAAGGGCTCAAGGTCCTCGAGGCCGTCCTGGCGGGCTCGGACACGAAGGTCGAGAGAACGTCCTATGACCTGGGCGCCGGCCGGTGGCACGCGACTGGTGAGACGCTGCCCGACATCGTGCTGGACGAGCTGCGCGGCCACGACGCGATCCTGCTCGGTGCGGTGGGCGACCCGAGCGTGCCCAGCGGCGTGCTCGAGCGCGGACTGTTGCTCCGGCTCCGGTTCGAGCTCGACCACTACGTGAACCTGCGGCCGGCACGGCTGTTCCAGGGCGTGCCGACACCGCTGCGCGACCCCGGAGAGGTCGATTTCGTCGTCGTTCGCGAGGGGACCGAAGGCCCGTACGTCGGCAACGGCGGCGCCGTGCGCATCGGCACCTCCCAGGAGATCGCCAACGAGGTCAGCGTCAACACCGCGTTCGGGGTCGAGCGGGTCGTCCGCGACGCGTTCGCCCGTGCCTCGGCTCGCCCCCGCCGAAAGCTCACGTACGTGCACAAGCACAACGTCCTCGTCCACGCGGGGCACCTGTGGCGGCGGACGGTCGAGCGAGTCGGGCGGGAGTTTCCGGCCGTCACTGTCGACTATCTGCATGTCGACGCGGCGACGATCTTCCTCGTCACCGATCCCGCGAGATTCGACGTCATGGTGACCGACAACCTGTTCGGCGACATCCTCACCGACCTGGCGGCCGCGATCACGGGAGGCATCGGCCTTGCCGCCAGCGGAAACATCAACCCGGACCGAACTGCGCCATCGATGTTCGAGCCGGTGCACGGCTCGGCACCGGACATCGCCGGCCAGGGGGTGGCCGATCCGACCGCGACGGTCCTGTCGGTGGCTCTCCTGCTCGACCATCTCGGCTTTGCCGAGGCATCGCGACGGGTCGAGGAGGCGGTCGCCGCCGACCTCGCGGCGCGTGGGACTGCGAAGCGCCGTACGGTCGAGATCGGCGATGCGCTCGCCGCCCGAGTATCCGGATGAGCAGCGGCCCTCAGGGGCAGCGGGTCACGCCTGAAAGGGCGTAGCGGCTCGACGCCGTCGCACTGATCGGTGATGCCTGCAACGCCCACAGCGGGTAGCGTTCGGTTGGACGTCCTAGTAGTTGACGGAGGTAGGCGCGATGACCGCGACGGCGCAGCGGCTGGAGTTCACGACGACCCTGGCGCCGAACCCGGTACCCGCCCAGCGCCGCGCCGATGTCCTGTCCAACCCCGGGTTCGGACAGTCGTTCACCGACCACATGCTGACGGCGACATGGACGCCGGACGCCGGCTGGCACGACGCCGGCGTGCGCCCGTATGCGCCGCTCACCCTCGATCCGGCCACCGCGGTGCTGCATTACGCGCAGGCGATCTTCGAGGGCCTGAAGGCGTACCGGCACTCGGACGGCTCGATCTGGACGTTCCGCCCCGAGGTCAACGGCGCACGCTTCATGCGGAGCGCCCGGCGGATGGCGCTTCCCGAGCTGCCGGTCGAGGCATTCGTCGAGGCGGTCGACCTGCTGGTACGCACCGATGCCGTGTGGGTGCCGCCGGCGCCCGATGGCGAGGCGAGTCTCTACGTGCGGCCGTTCATGTTCGCCTCCGAGGTGTTCCTCGGTGTGCGCCCGGCCAAGCAGGTCACGTTCTGCGTCATCGCGTCACCTGCGGGTGCGTACTTCTCGACCGGTGTCAAGCCCGTCAGCATCTGGCTCTCGGGCGACTACACGCGCGCGGCCCCCGGGGGCACCGGCGCAGCGAAATGCGCTGGCAACTACGCCGCAAGCCTGATCGCCCAGCAGGAGGCACTCGAGCACGGCTGCGACCAGGTCTGCTTTCTCGACGCGGTCGAGCGCCGCTGGGTCGAGGAGCTCGGCGGCATGAACCTCTACTTCGTCCACGCCGACGGATCGATCGTGACGCCGGAGCTCACCGGAACGATCCTCGAGGGAGTCACCCGAGCGTCGATCCTCGAGCTCGCGGGCGACCTCGGCCACAAGGCGGACGAGCGCCGGGTCAGCGTCGAGGAGTGGCGGGAGGGCGTCGAGTCAGGCGAGATCACGGAGGTCTTCGCGTGCGGGACGGCCGCCGTGATCACTCCGCTCGGCCGGCTCGCCTGGGACGGCGGCGAGCTCCCCATGGGCGAGGAGTCCGGAGCCGTGACCCAGCGGATCCGCTCGGCCCTGCTCGATCTGCAGTATGGCCGGGCGGCCGACACCCACGGCTGGCTGCACCGAGTCGTGTGACGGCAGGCGGGTGGAGGGACGTCACCGCAGGATGAGCTCGAGTTCGAGCTCGTGTCGGATCGGAATGCCGTCATCCACCAAGGGGATCGACGGTTTCAGCTCGGCCCGTGACCGGGTGACGGTGTCACGGTGGAGGGCCACCAGGTCGAAGCCGCGCCGCTGGTAGAACCGCAGAGCGTCGGTGTTGTCGTTGGTCGTGATCAACCAGAGGCGGCGTGCACCCGCTGCCCGGGCCGCAGCCTCGATGGCACGCAGCAGCGCCGTGCCGACACCGCGTCCGGCCGTCGTCGCGTCGATCGTGACGACCTCCCAGACGTCACCGGCGGCATGGAAGGTCACCAGCCCGGCTGGGTCACCGCCGACCAAGGCAACGAATCCGGGAAGCCGTGCCGCGTCACGGAGGACGCCGTGCGCCGCGACGGACGTCGAGCCCCACGACTCGGTGAGGATCCGTTCGACCAGTTCGCGGTCTTCGGGGTTGAGCGGCCTGACGTCCACGATGTGGTCAGCGGGTCTCACAGGCGTCGATCGTATGGCAGGCTCGGACGCGATGTCCTTCCGCATGATCATTACGTAGGCGCGCCGGCCGCGATCCATCGCCAGGCGCGCAGACCCTTCGCATCCGCGAGGGGTCTTTCGCATTCCAGGGGAAGCCCATGAACCCGGATTGGTTCCACGTCTACGACACCACGCTGCGCGACGGCGCTCAGCAGGAAGGCCTGTCGCTCTCGGTGCAGGACAAGCTGTCGATCGCCCGCCATCTGGACGAGCTCGGCGTCGGATTCATCGAGGGCGGATGGCCCGGCGCGAATCCCAAGGACACCGAGTTCTTCCGGCGGGCGCAGACCGAGCTCGGACTTCGGCACGCGACGCTGGCGGCGTTCGGTGCGACCAGGCGGCCGAACGTCGGCGTCGAGGACGATCCGCTGGTACGTGCGCTGGTCGACGCGGAGACGTCGGTCGTCACGCTCGTCGCCAAGAGCCACACCGGGCATGTGGAGCGCGCTCTGCGGACGACGCTCGAGGAGAACCTGGCGATGGTGCGAGACACGGTGGCCTTCTTGGTGGGGCAAGGCCGCCGTGTCTTCCTCGACGCCGAGCACTTCTTCGACGGGTACCGGCGCGACGCGGCGTACGCGTTGGCGGTCGTCCGGACCGCCGCCGAGGCCGGCGCCGAGCTCGTCGCCTTGTGCGACACCAATGGCGGGCTGTTGCCCGACGACGTCGGCGAGGTCGTCGCCGCCGTGAAGGACACCGCCGGCATCAGGCTCGGCATCCACTGCCACAACGACACGGGCTGCGGTGTGGCGAACTCGCTGGCGGCCGTCGACGCGGGAGCGACGCACGTCCAGGGAACTCTCAACGGATACGGCGAGCGGACCGGCAATGCCGACCTGGTCACCGTCGTCGCCAACCTCGAGCTCAAGCTCGGCCTGTCCGTGCTGCCGGAGGGCAAGCTTCGCGAGGCGACCCGGATCGCGCACGCCGTGTCCGAGGTCACCAACGTCGTGCCGTACTCGCGCCAGCCCTATGTCGGCGCCAGCGCGTTCGCGCACAAGGCCGGCCTGCACGCGAGCGCCATCAAGGTCGACCCGGGCCTGTACCAGCACGCAGACCCGCAGAGCGTGGGCAACGACATGCGGATGCTGGTCTCGGACCTGGCCGGGCGCGCCAGCATCGAACTCAAAGGCCGCGAACTCGGGTACGACCTGTCGGCGGACCGCGAACTCGTGTCCCGGGTCACCCAGCGGGTGAAGGAGCTCGAAGCGGCCGGCTACACGTTCGAGGCGGCCGACGCGTCGTTCGAGCTGCTGCTCCGGGAGGAGGTGGAGGGCGCGCGGCCGGAGTTCTTCGAGGTGGAATCGTGGCGGGCGATCACCGAGTCGCGCCCTGGCGGCGACGCGCCGAGCGAGGCGACGGTCAAGCTGCGCGCCGGGGGAGAGCGGGTCGTCGTGACGGGCGAGGGCAACGGTCCGGTCAACGCGCTCGACCATGCGCTCCGGCTCGCCATCGGCCGGCTCTACCCGGAGATCGACAAGCTGGAGCTGATCGACTTCCGGGTGCGGATCCTCGACGCCGCGCACGGCACCGACGCGGTCACCCGCGTGCTCGTCGAGATCACCGACGGCAAGACGTCGTGGGAGACCGTCGGGATCGGCGCGAACATCATCGAGGCCTCCTGGGAAGCACTGGTCGACGGCGTCACCTACGGCCTGCTCCGCCAAGGCGCCGACTTGCCCGGCTGAGTCAGTCGGCGAGGGTGTGCTCGGCGTAGGGGCGAACCCGCTGGCCCGCGCCGTGGCCTGGGTACCACGTGCAGGCGACGCCAAAGGCGAACACGCGGCCGGTGGCGATGACGCGCCGCACGGCGTCGAAGACCCGTTCGAGCCCGGGACCGTTGGGCGCCGGGAATCGCAGGCCCGGCAGTTCCGTGGGGTCGACCACGTCGAGGTCGACATGCAGGTAGAGCGGCCCGTCCGGTAAGACGTCGGCGGTGATCTCCTCGACGGGGCACCTGCCGATCGCCGAGCTTGCGAGGTAGTCCTCCTCGGGCGGGTCGAGGTCTCGGGCGTCGACCAGCAGCACTCGTTCCTCCGCGATCGGATCCATGCCGAGCGACTCCGCGATCAGCTCGGGTCGGTAGCCGGTGAGGACGCGGAGCGGCATTCCGCCGAGATAGCCCGACGCCGTGGTCTCGAGCGTCTGGACGTCGCCGTGTGCGTCGAACCAGATGATCGCGGGATCGAGCCCCGCCCGTTGGAGGCCGGCGACGGTGCCGATCGACGTCGTGCAGTCTCCGGACATCACGACAGCATGTCCGCCGCGTTGCACAGTGCTGGCAACCGATGCGGCCACGAAGTCGTAGAGAACCGCCATGCGGCGCCAGGGATCGCCCTGCGGCAGCTCGGCCGTGATCGTCGAGTCCGGCGTCAGGACGACGTCCAAGTCCGGGAGGTGCTCATCGAGGTGGTAGGGGACAAGGGCCCGCGTCACGCCAGAACACTATCGATGCCGTGGGTCAGCGCGATCGGCCCTGTGAGCGGCGTGATGGCGGCAAGCAGTACAAGCGCTGACCGTGACATGCCGTCCTATGGCACAGGACGATGTGGCGGAAGTGCGATCACGCCGGAAGATGAGCGCTGAGCCATGTTGCCGCTCTGCGTCCTGACGCGCGTGACAGCCAAGCCTCCTGGACCAATTCCGCCAGCTCCTCGCGGGTGAGCTCACCGATACGGCTGGCCCGCAGCAGCACCGACGGGTGGCCGTCGAAATGGGCGGTCGTGAAGCAGGGCGACATTTCGTCCTGGACCAACGCCTGCTTGTCCGCCTCGCCGGCGACCCAGAACACGATCACGTCGTGGTAGCGCTCCCCGGTCTCGGGGTTGATCGCGTCCGGCCGGGGATTGCGGAAGAAGATGAACGACTTCCCGCC
>Ga0184612_10001349_pt1 | contig 11801 bp, 6 predicted proteins | sample PLM3_60_coex_FD_133163 | JGI IMG/M metagenome (GOLD analysis project Ga0184612, IMG submission 133163) | Groundwater sediment microbial communities from an aquifer in East River, Colorado, USA - PLM3_60_coex | ecosystem: Environmental > Terrestrial > Soil > Riparian zone | place: USA: East...
CAGCAAGGGAGTGCTCCCCGTCGTGGAGAACCAGGAATCAGGAATCGTCTTCGTTCAGATGACGATCGATGCCACGAGCGACAGGGCGGCACGGGCTGCCGCGGAGACAATGTTGTGGGATCGGGCACACGACGTGTGGCTGGCACACGGCCTGCCTCCGTTCACGATCACCTTCGTCGAGGCGAAGCCGAACGGTGACCCGACCAAGTAGCCGCTCCGGCGGCTACTTGCCGTTTCCGACCCCTTCACCCATACGTGGAGCGCTGGAAGACGGATCGATCCATCGATCCGCAGCTCCCGGCCGTACTACTGCTGGGTGCTCCGGAAGTGGTGAGCCAGCACCTGTTCCGCCGTCTTCCTGCCGATCGTGATCCCGTCCTCAACCGCTGAGCGGAAGTGGATGCCGCCCCAGATGCGGGCGTTGCCCACGTCGTACTCCAGGTCCTTGACCTGATCGAAGTGACGATCTCCGAGGCCCGTCAGACTGGGGACGGTGAAGTCGATCTCCCCCGTTCCAAGGAACCTCGCGATGACGCGTCCCCCGGCCGGGGTGAGGCACGAGTGCGCGCTCGGATACTCCGGGTGGTTGGGCGTCCCTGGAAGCAGCGTCGTCCAGGTCGGGTCGCCCACCGTCTCCTCGTTGCCGTCCGTGTCCCCCGCCCGGATGGCGGTGATCGGACGCCAGAACGTGTAGTGGTACTTGGCGTCGAAGCAGGCGATCAGCGCGTCGGCGTAAGTCACGGAGATCATCGCCATGAACCTCGACGCATCCACGACGTCCAGGTCGTGATCGAGCACGAACTTGCGGAAGGAGCCGCGCGCCTGCTGGACCGGGGGCTCCGCCCAGAAGCGGGCCGCGATGGTCTGCTCGCCGGTCCTCGTCGTGCTCGTGCTTGAGCCGATCTCTTTGACCTCGTTGTAGTCGCGGACCCACTTCTTGCTGTCGAGCGCCGGGGGGCCGCTCGGCCGGAACTGGTCGGCCGAGGCGAGGCTGAACGGCCGCATGAGCCCCAGGTAGGTGCCGAGCGGGGGCGTCGGCGCCGTCGGGATCCAGACCCCGGGGATCGGTGGATCCGGTGGCGTGTACGTCACCGATGCTCGGAAGCCATCGTCGGCGCGCTCGGCGATGAGGAGAGCAGCAACCTGTTCGCCCGTTGCCATGCCGTCCGTCTTCGCCTGACCGTCTGGGATGGTGGCCAGCGATGCGATGAACGCAGGATCGAGGATCCCCGGCGCTTGGGCCGGCAGGTAGTGGACGAGGATGCGATGCGCGGCCGCGGCGACGGCGGTTTCGGCCGAGGCGCCGGCGGGAGCGTCGACGTCGATCGCGAAGGGTCGATACCCGCCATCGATCGCCATGACCGAGTCGTAGACCGCGATCGCCACATAGGCGAAGATCACGTGGCCTTCGGCGGGTGTGAGGCCCGCCGCGGTGAACGCCTGGGTGCCGACCGCGTCCCAGTACGTGACGTAGGTGTCAGGCGACCCCGCAGGTTGAGTCTGGGCGCTGCTCGACGCAGCCCCGACGGGCGCAACGACCGTAGCCGCGAGCAGCGCTGAGGCGATGAACAGGATCCGTTTCATGATGCACTCCCTTCACTCGTTGACCTATCGCGGGCGCCAGTCGCGCCCGACGTCGTCCACCCGGCCGGTCACCTCTCGTTCTGTTCCGTCGAGGCTAGGAAGCCGCTGAGGCCGCCGCATCGCGGTGGAGGAGCGGTCCGCCCTGCCCCAGGTTCGATCCATCGGTGTCATGCCTTCCTCCCTCCGTTGGGTCGCTCTCATGAGGACCACGTGCGAGGTTGCCGGAGGAGGCTTGAGAACGAATGGAGACCGCTTTCCAGCCGTTCTCAAGCGCCTCACTCGAGGCTTGGGAGACCGTGAGCAACGGACAGGACGACACGGCGGCCTGGCGGTCCGGAATCCAAGGCTCGATACTCGGCCGCATGCGGGGTATCGAGCAGGCTCCCCGGGGACCGGACGGGACGGGTGTCCGTGAAGCGGGACAAGCCGCGCCCCCGGACGAGATTGCCGAGGGGATCAAGACCTTCCTGATCGCGGACATACGCGGATACACCGTCTTCACCCAGGAGCGCGGTGACGAGGCGGGTGCGGCGCTCGCGGCTCGGTTCGCCGACATCGTTCGCGAACAGGTGGAGGCTCGGGAAGGCTCGGTGACCGAGCTGCGGGGAGACGAGGCCCTCGCGGTCTTTCGTTCGCCTCGTCAGGCGATCAGGACGGCGGTCGAGCTGCAGGCGCGTCTTCTTCAGGAGACGCTGGCGACTCCGGATCTCCCGCTCCCCGTGGGAATCGGGCTGGATGCCGGCGAGGCGGTTCAGGTCGAGGGCGGGTTCCGCGGTGGGGCATTGAACCTCGCGTCGCGGCTGTGCGGGCAAGCCGGTCCCGGCGAGATCCTGTGCAGTCAGAGCGTCGTTCACCTCGCTCGCGCGGTTGACGGCATCAGCTACCTGGATCGCGGCGAGCTGCACCTCAAGGGGCTTTCCGATCCCGTCCACGTCCTGGCGATCGTTTCGGAGGGAAGCGATGTCGCTGAGCAGATGCGAGCGCTCCTCCCCAGGCAGCCGGCGCGGCGCGTGTACGGGGGGAGGATGCAGTTCCGCGTCCTCGGGCCACTGGAGGTCGACGCGGGGAGCGGACCGATCCCACTCGGGGGACCCAAGCAGCGGGCGGTCCTCGCCCATCTGCTCGTCCGCGCGAATCAGCTCGTGCCTGCCGAGACGCTCGTCGACGAGGTGTGGGGCGAAGAACCGCCGGAGAAAGCGCGGAACATCATCCACACCTACGTCTCGCGCCTCCGGAAGGTCCTCGGCCCCGACCGTATCCAGAGCCACGGACCCGGCTACCGCCTGAGGCTCGATCCCTCCGAGCTGGACGCGGCACAGTTCGACGCGCTCATGAGGGATGCGAAGAAATCCCTCCCCGTCGATCCGCTCATCGCGATCGGCACCCTCGAGCACGCCCTTGCGCTGTGGCGTGGGCCGGCGCTGACCGACCTCGCCGACCAGGCCTCTCTGCTTGCCGAAGCCGCCCGGCTGGACGAGCTTCGGATCGAGGCGCAGGAAGCTCGGATCGAGGGGCTCCTGGCAAGCGAGTCCCAGGCGCGAGCCATCGGGGAGCTGGAGGCCCTGGTGGCGCGCCACCCCTTGCGGGAGAGCCTGTGGGGCCTGCTCATGCTCGCCCTGTACCGCGAGGGCCGTCAGGCCGAGGCCCTCGGCGCCTACCAGCGGGCGAGGGAGATCCTCGCCAATGAGCTGGGGATCGACCCCTCCCCCGCGCTCGTGCGGCTTCATCAGCGGGTCCTGGAGCAAGACCCTGGACTCGATCTGCGGGGAGAGCCCCTCCGCGGGTACCGGCTCATGGAGAAGATCGACGACGGGCCTACCGCGGCGCTCTTCCGGGCCATCCAACCCCATGTGGAGCGCGACGTGACGGTGAAGGTGTTCCATGAGCACGTTGCCTCTGACCCTGCCTTCGTTCGGCGTTTCGAACAGGAGGCCCAAGCCGCCGTGGCCCTGGAGCATCCCCACATCGTGCCCGTGTACGACTACTGGCGAGAGCCCGGTCGGGCCTACCTCGTGTCCCGGTACCTCCGAGCGGGGAGCCTGCGGGGCTTGCTGGAGCGAGGGGAGTCCCTGCCACGAGATCAGGCCCTTCGGGTCGTGGAGCAGGTCGCTGAGGCGCTCGCCTTCGCCCACCGCCAGGGGTTGGCACACGGAAACGTGGGATCGTCCAACGTCTACTTCGACCCCGAGGGCAACGCCTACCTGGGGGACTTCCAGATCGGCGTCGGGTCGGCGCCGAACCCCGCGGCCGACGTCCGGGAGCTCGCCGGGCTCGCCACGCGCCTGCTGCCGGACGAGAGGTCCTTCGCCCTGATCGCCGAGCGGGTCGATGCAGGGACGGACGTGCCCGGAGCGGACGCGCTCACCGCGGCCGCCCGCACGGCCCTCGAGCCCACGACGGTTGCCGCCGCGCAACGGACCGACGATCGAAACCCCTTCAAGGGCCTCCGGGCGTTCACCGAGGCCGACGCCCGCGACTTCTTCGGACGGGGAGAGCTCACCCGGCGCCTCGTCGCCCGGCTCGGGGAGGCCGGGCCCGGGTCGAGGTTCCTGGCCGTCGTCGGACCGAGCGGGGGAGGAAAGTCCTCGGTGGTCCGGGCGGGGCTCGTCCCTGCGATCCGCCGAGGGGTCCTGGGGAAGGCGGAAGACGCCTTCATCGCCGAGATGTTCCCCGGAGTCCACCCCTTGGAGGAGCTCGAGGCGGCGCTCCTTCGGATCGCGGTGCGTCCGGTCCCTCGGCTGCGCGACCTCCTCGATTCCGGGTCCCGGGGATTGCTCGAGGCCGTCGATGTCCTCGCGGCCGGCGAGTCGGAGGTCGTTCTGGTTGTCGACCAACTGGAGGAGGTCTTCACGCTGACCACCGACGAGCGGGAGCGTGAGCTGTTCCTGGAGTCGCTTCGCGTGGGGACGGCAGACCCGGAGAGCCGGCTCCGGGTGATCGCGACCCTCCGGGCGGACTTCTACGACCGCCCGCTGCTCTACCCCCGGTTCGGGGAGCTCCTCGCGCAACGGACCGAGGCGGTCCCCGCCCTCACCCCCGACGAGCTCGAGCAGGCCATCCGGGGCCCGGCAGAAGGGGTCGGCGTCTCGCCCGAGCCGGGGCTGGTGGCGGAGATGATCGCCGACGTGGCCCATCAGCCTGGCGCGCTCCCGCTCCTGCAGTACGCGCTCACTGAGCTCTTCGAACGCCGGGAGGAGGGGCGCTTGACCCTCACCTCCTACCAGGACATCGGGGGGGTCGCCGGGGCGCTTTCCGCCCGAGCCGAGCGAATCTACGAGGCGACCGACCAGCCGGGCCGACGGGCCACCAAGCAGGTGTTCCTGCGGTTGGTCACTCTCGGAGAGGGGAGGCAGGACACCCGGCGCCGCGTCGCGAGGAGCGAGCTGGTCGCCCTCGACGTGGAACAGGAGGCCATCGACATCGTGGTGGACACCTTCGGGCGCCACCGGCTCCTGACCTTCGATCGGGAACCCTCCACCCGGGAGCCCACGGTCGAGATCGCCCACGAGGCGCTCCTCGGCGCCTGGGGGCGGCTGAACACGTGGATCGACGACGCCAGGGAGGACCTCCGCCTGGACCGGGGGCTGGCCCGAGCGGCCACCGAGTGGCGCGGCTCCGACGGCGATCAGAGCTTCCTCTTGCGGGGTGCCCGACTGGAGCAGCTCGAGACATGGGTCGCGACCACGGACCTGGCGATCGGGCGGCCCGAGCGCGCGTACCTGAAGGCGAGCGTCGATCAGCGCGACCGGGAGCGGGAGGAGGAGGGGCGGCGGCGCGAACACGAGGCGCGGATCGAGCGGCGATCCGCACGCCGGCTGCGTGGCCTCGTCGCCGTGTTCGCGGTCGCGGCTCTGGTCGCCGCGACGCTCACGGTGGTGGCGACCAATCAGAGCGAGCGGGCGGGGCGCGAGGCGAGGATCGCGACGGCGAGAGAGCTCGCGGCCGCCGCGGTCGCCAACGTTGAAACCGACGCCCAGCTCAGCGTCCTCCTCGCGACGAAGGCCGTCGAGCTCACCAGATCGGCCGACGGGACCGTCCTTCCGGAGGCCGAGGAGGCGCTGCACCGGGCCGTCGTGGCATCCCGGCTCGTGATGTCGGTGCCCGGGGTGGGCGGGCTCCTCGACTGGAGCCCAACGGACGTGTTCGTGACCGAGGGGGTAAAGGACTCGGGGGTCATCGACATCAGAGACGGCGAGACGGGGCAGAGCATCCTCTCGTTCGAGGGACACGACGGCGACGTCAACGACGTGGCGTTCAGTCCGGACGGCTCGATGCTCGCCTCGACCGGTGATGATGGAACCCTGAAGGTGTGGGATTCCTCGACGGGCGATCTTCTGGCAAGCGCGTCGGGGGCGGGCGCGGTGTTCGGCCCTTCGTTCAGCGCCGACGGATCGCTCGTCGCCGCTGGCTGGCACGAAGACTTCGGGGGCGTCGTCCAGGTCATGGACCTTTCCACGGGCCGCGTGGTCAAGACTCTTGGCATTGACGGCCCGATCGACACCGCCTTCAGTCCCGATGGGAAGCGTCTCGCCGTGGCGTCCTTCTGGCAGAACGGCGCCGTGTTCGATCTCGAAACCGGGAAGGAAGCGTTCGAGCTGAACGGGACCACAAATAGCATTGTCGTCGTGCACGGAGGCGTGTCCTGGAGCCCGGATGGCCGATACATCGCCGCCACGAGGTCCGACGGCGCGGGAGTGTGGGAGGCGGGGACGGGAAGGCTCCGGTTCAGTCTGTTCGGCCACAGCGGGCTCGTCCTGAGCGCAGCTTGGAGTCCGGATTCCTCTCGCCTGGTCACGGGCGGCATCGATGGCACCGCGAAGGTGTGGGGGATCGGGGTGGGGGGTGTCCAGGAGCTCTGGTCGTTGTCGACGCAAGGTACGAGGAGCGGGATCGTGGGAGTGGCGTTCTCGCCCGATGGGACTCGAGTCATGACCGGAGACGCGGGGGTCACCGCCGTGAAGATCTGGGACCTGGGGCCCAACGCCGACGCCGAGTGGGCGAACCTTCCGGCCGCTGGCGTGCCCGCGGAGTTCATGCCGGACGGACGGCGGGTGGTGGCGACCAGCGGGTGGTCGGCGGTGCGGGTCTGGGACCTGCAGACGGAGCGGGTCCTTCGAACGATCGGGCCCCTACCCTTCGATGTGGGTTTCCACGAGGGTGTGATCTTCGGTTCATTCGACGTCAGCCCGAACGGCGCGTCGATCGCCGCCGGCGGCTCAGGGCGGCCTGAGTGCTGCGGCGGCGACGTGGTGGGGGCATGGGACTTGGCTACCGGGGAGGAGCTCTTCCGGATCAGCCACCGCCTCGACGTCAACGACGTTGCATTCAGCCCCGATGGAGAGCATCTGGTCACCGCGGGGTGGGACGGTGAGGCGAAGGTCGTCGATCGCGCCGGCCGTGTGATTCGCGTCCTGTCAGACGGGGGGTGGTCTCTCTTCGCTGCACGGTTCAGCCCCGACGGCCGCTTGGTCGCTACGGCGGCCCGCGTCCCCGAAGGTCGATACCGCTTGAAGATCTGGGACTGGGAGCGGGGCGTGGTCGTCCGGACGATCAGCGCTGACGCGTCGCCGGTGGACTTCGATCCCAGCGGTTCCCGTATTGCCACGGCCGGCCAGTCCGGACAGGCTGAGATCTGGGACGAGGACAGCGGAACGCGCTTGGCGGTGCTCGCCGGGAACTCGGGAGGGATCAACGACGTCACCTTCAGCCCCGACGGATCGCGCGTCGCCACCGCGGGCTCAGACGGCACGGTTCGGCTGTTCGAGGCGGACACAGGCGCGCAGCAACTGGTTCTGCGGGGGCATCGATGCGGCGTCCAGAGCGTGGCCTTTAGCCCGGACGGCACGAAGCTCGCCTCCGCGAGCGCGTGCGATGGTGTTCGGATCTGGGCCCTCGACATCGACGACCTCCTCGAGATCGCCCGGCAGCAGGTCACGAGATCGCTCACCGACGAGGAATGCCGCCAATACCTTCACGTGGGTCGGTGCCCGTAGGCCTGAGAGCTTCACCGTAATCCGAGGGCCCGCGCCCGTGACCCCGAGGCGTAGAGACCAGATGACTCTGTATGTGCTCTCGTCGTCGATGGCGGGGCGCAGCCGAGAGGGTGGCTGCCCTGATCCCGGGCCTTGCCTCATCGTGACGCCGGACTCCGACAGGAGAATCTGATGTCCATACGATCCGCGACTTGGTGGCCATGCATCAGGCGAGCCGGGACGAGCCTTCGACGATTGGGTCGAGGACGGGATGCGGGATCACGATACGGGCAGCTTCGGCTCTCCGATTGATTGCAGTACCCGATTAAGCTCCGCGCGGACCTCCGAGGCGACATGCGTCATCGGCCACCCAGCTATCTCTTCACGTGACCACTCGCGTTTCGCATAGAGCCCAGCTCGGAGGTGGGCCTGCCGGCGAAGGCTGGTGAGAAGCACTAGGAACTCACCGAGGATGGAATCATCCGCGTCCGTCGCGAGCCCCTGCTCCTTGAGCCATGGCCATACCGAACGCGTGAGATCCTCCTGCGAGTAGCCGCCGAGCCGGCCCCATCCAGGGCCTTCCCACAGCTCTACGTACTGCCCGAGAGCGATCGTTGGGTCCAGATACAGCCGCTGGCGTGCGGGTGACTGCCAGAAGCCGATATGTGGGTTGGCGTGGACCAACCATCCGCCCGCCTCCGCGGCACTCACGAACACTTCGGCGCGATGCTCGGAGTAGAGGAACTGCGCGTCGCGCATGAGTTCACCCGGGCACAGACCGGCTACGATTCCGCCGGTCGCATCGGCAAGCATGAGACGCTGGATCGACTTGAAACCAGCCTCTTTCAAGAATGCGTGGCCGCTCGCAGCCTCGGGCCGGATTCCGGTGACCTGTTGGGTGACCTGTTGGACGAGGTCCGAGCTCGGGGCTTCGTAGAGATCGGCGTCGAGTCGCGAGCCAATCTGCGCTCCCATGGCACAACAAGCGTAACGTTCATCGCATGAGCGTGCGATCGGAACCGTCACGGCCTTCCTTCCTTACGAGACGAAGGCCTTCCGGACGGTGGCGGCCGTCCAAGTGTTACGTCCATGCGGCGCCTTGACGCGCATCGTGAGGACGCCCTCTGGGCCTGTCGCGTTGAACACGTCGCTGGTCCCGGCTTCGGCGTGGTCGATCACGAACGCCGCCAGGTCCCGAACGTCGATGATCTGCACGCGAAGGTCCGGCGGCTCCGGCGCAAGCATCTCCCCGCCCATCGCGGCCCGCCGCACCCAGTACGTGAACCGATCGATCGGATCGTAGGGCCCGACGATGAACCCGGGACGCACGATGAGGGCCCTGCCGGGGAAGGCGCCTTGCACCTTCAGCTCGCACGCGACCTTCAAAGGACCGTAGCTCTCGTCGGTGATCTCCTCCGTGTCGGGGAATGGCGGGCCATGGCCGGGCGTTGCCTCCGTGGCGCCTTGATCGACGTCGTCGGGGTAGACCGAGAGCGAGGACACGAACGTGTAGTGGCCCGCGATGCCCAGCAGCCGCACCGACTTGCGCACGACACGGGGCACGTAGCCGCAGGTGTCGAGCGCGGCATCCCAGGCGCGACCCTTCAAGGGCGAGAGGCCACCGTCGCGGTCGCCGTGCACGTGCTCGATGTCGGGGAAGCCGTCGCCAGGCTCCGACCCGCCGCGGTGGAACACCGTGACCTCGTGGCCGCGCTCGACGGCCTGCTCGACCGCGTGCCGCCCGACGAAATGCGTTCCGCCGATCACGAGCAGCTTCATGCGGTCACGCACATGCCCCTCTGACGAGCACGGTCCTGCCCTCGAACACGCCCCATCCGGATGGACCCTACACGTGCCCCACAGAATGACGGCTGGCTCCGCCCGGCCGTCTCGCGCAGAGAGCCTGCGCCGGGACGCGCGCGGCCGCCATCTCCGACGAAGCAGGCGGTCGATGGAGGCCGCAAACATCTCAGCCCGTCAAGAGAGCGCCTGATTCCTCGGCAGTCCCTCGGCTCTTAGCGGAGAAGAGGTCCGGCGCAGCTGCTTGCCGCTCGCTCCGTGGGCAAGCGTGGGCAAGAAGGCCTCTCCGTCGCTTGCTCGAACGAGGCCAGGAACAAAGATTCGCAGGTCAGAGGTGGTGCGAGAGGGGAGAGTCGAACTCCCACGCCCTTTCGGGCACCGGATCCTAAGTCCGGCGCGTCTGCCGTTCCGCCACTCTCGCGGTGGTTAAGTCTCTGACCAGCGTAGACGGTGGGGGAGGGGCCTGGAAACCGGTGACGCACCGGACCTGCGTGAGGCGCACCGGACCAAGAGGAGGGTCGGGGTGCTCTCACCCAGGACCGAGAGGGACTACCGCCAACGCTTCTGACGCCTCCTTGGGCGTCATCGCCGCCGCCGCGTCCATGCGCTGGTGGTGCCGGTGCTAGGCCACCCGAAGGAGAGCCCCCACAGGCTCACCGCTATGACCACCCACACGACGATGGTTGCACCTACTTCGAGCTTGCTCGTGTTCTCGGGCATCCTCGTGTCTGGCCTTCCGAACGTCATCGAGCGTCCACCCGAACTGTCGGCGGGCAGCCCGTCGGCCATGAAGACTTGACGCACGTGTGTGCCTCCGTAGGCCCCGTGAGTGCCGCCCTTGACAGCCTGACTGCCCGTCACGCGGCGTAGAGTCGGGCTCGGCCCTGACTCACCAAGAAGGGGGAGTGGTCATGCGAGAGGGTCCCAATACCAGCGGCTCCCAGGCCCAAGCACGGGGGCTCGGGGCTGGCGCGATCGCCTCGCTTACCGGAGTGGGCCTGCTGCTCATCTTCATGTTCCAGAACACCGAGAGCGTCCGCCTCGACTTCCTGTTCTGGGGCTTCACCTGGCCGCTCTGGTTGCTGACGCTAGCCTCCGCGTTCCTCGGGGCGTTGGTCTGGTTCGGGGTAGGTGTCATGCGCCGTCACCGACGCCGCAAGGAGCGCCGCCAGGACAGACGGGGCTGACACGCGCTGCGGCGCTCATCCCCGGTAGTGACCGAGGGCCGGCTCTACAGGCTTAACGTCGCAAGCGGGGACTGGCCAGTTCTCTGCTTGCTCCTCCCACCGCCAAGGCATGCCGTGAGGATGTCATTCCAGGCCTGGGGCAACAAGCCCCGCATTGAACAGGCCGATGCCCGTCGCAATACTCTGGCACGGTAGACGTGCGCCTTTACGCGCGGGACAGGGAGTTGGTGCTCCTAAGTCCGGCGCGTCAGCCGTTCCGCCACTCTCGCGATGGTCGAACGCTCATCAGCGTAGACGGTGGGGGAGGGGCCGGGAGCGAGCGCAGCGGAACCAGGTTGAGGGCAGCGGGGTCCACTCAGCCGGCACGCGACCACGTTCGACGAGCCCTCTGCGACGATCGGCGGTCCGGCTCGCTCAAGACGGCCGTCGGGCGCGCCGACGCCAGGGGGATGGGGTCCTCATGAGACGGGATACGGGGTTCGACCCGCGGGATCGCCGGAGCTGGGATGCTCCAGGGGTGATCCGCAAGCCCGTCCTCGCTGTGGCCGCCTGCCTGGTACTGGCCGCCTGCAGCTCGAGCTCGGTCGACGTCGCCGCCACCGACGAGCCGATCTCGATCCCGAGCGGGCCGACGGGCGTCCACGTTCCCGAACCCAAGCCGCCGCTCCTTCCCGAGGGCGTCGACGTCCTTGCGGTCCCGGCAGAGCGCGTGATCCCGGTGTGGGAGCACCCGAAGCGCGAGCACGCGGCGTTCCGGCTCGTCACGCGGAACCCTTCCGGTTCGACCTCCCCTATGTTGATCGAGGGCGCGAAACGGCGGGCGGGGGAGGCCTGGTACCGGGTGCTCCTGCCTCTTCGACCGAACGGCTCCGCCGCGTGGGTGCGCGAGAGCGACGTCTCACTTCGCCGGATCGATCAGCGGATCGTGGTCGACCTGTCGGACAGGACGCTCCGCTACTACGTTCACGACGAGTTGAAGAAGCATTTCAGGGTCGGCGTCGGCACCGACGCTACCCCCACCGGCACCGGCACCTTCTACGTGTGGGTGAAGATCCGCTACGCGAGCCCGTACCAGCCGTACGGGATCGCGGCGCTCGGCCTGTCGGGCTTCTCGCCGGTGCTCTCGGAGTGGCCTGGCGGCGGCCGGATGGCGATCCACGGGACCTCGAGCCCGAGCGACCTCGGCAACGCCGTATCGCACGGCTGCGTTCGCGTTTTCAACGACGATCTGAGGTCGCTGCTCGACGTGCCGCTCGGC
>Ga0184612_10001350_pt1 | contig 11799 bp, 13 predicted proteins | sample PLM3_60_coex_FD_133163 | JGI IMG/M metagenome (GOLD analysis project Ga0184612, IMG submission 133163) | Groundwater sediment microbial communities from an aquifer in East River, Colorado, USA - PLM3_60_coex | ecosystem: Environmental > Terrestrial > Soil > Riparian zone | place: USA: East...
CCCGGTGACGGCGATCTTGGCCGGGTGTTCGTCGAGCAGGCGGGCGAGCGCGGCCGCATCGCCCTTGACCGCCGCCGTGACGATCTGGCCGTCGAGGCTGGTGGCATCGACCTTGGCCTTGAGGGCGCGCCAGCTCTTGAAACCGTATTCTTGGGCGACGTCGAGCTGCGCCTGATGGAGCTTGGTAGCGGGATCGGCGGCGCGCAGTTCCTGCAGCCGCTCCTTCGCGGTTTTCTTCAGCCAGTCGATATGGGGTTGCGGCGGGAGAGCTTTGACCATGGAACACCTTCTTCCTTTGCGCCCGGCGTCCGCAGTTCTCGGGCAGGAAAGAAGGGGTAGTCAGATGCAAAGCTAGCGGCGGGTTCAACCCTTCACGCGGACCGTCGGTCGCCGGCACGACCGTCCGCGAATTATGCCAAGCGGGCGGCGCCTGTCAAAGGCGAGTGATCGATGTTCGTTCCGATCCTTCAATCCTCCAGGACGGACCGTTTTCGCACGGCGGATGATCTGACAATATGTCTCCGTTTGATTCACATGGACTCATGATAATGAACGCCGGAAGCCGCGATTGCCACCTCACCGCCATCCACGACCACTACTGCGAAATCTTCGGGGGACACGATCACGCAGAGAGCCAATGGAAGTTGGGACCGGTTCCCGCCTTGGCGCCGTGGTTCCGTGTCCTTCGCTTCGCCCCGGGTCCCAGGACGGCTCTTTGGACCTATCTGTCGATGGGAGCTTCCCTGCTGCGCGATCCCGCCGATTCCCGGCTTGAATTCCTTCTTTCCATAGATCGGAAGGATGAGCGTGGGACAGAGCTTGTCACCATGGTTGCGTATTATCATCGCAATCAAGGCCTCGGCGTCGGACACACGCTGCCCATTGGAGAGCCTTGGATGGAGGGTTCGTCATGCGATCACCTGCTGATATCCAAGCCTTATCTACTGGGGTCAGAGTTGGAGATCTGCAATCTAGCGGACATGCACCTCCATGTTCTGTGGCTGTTGCCCATCACAAAACGTGAATGCGATTTCAAGGTCGAAGCCGGATTGGAGGTGCTGGAGCAGCGGTTTGAACAAGCACAATTGCAATATTGGGACGTGTTACGGGGTTCTGTGGTCTGACAACGATTCTCGCGCGCTCACGCCCCCGGGATCCGCGGCATCGTGGCCGCCAAGCGCTGGGCGATCCGCTCGATGGCGGCGTGGTAGCGGATCAGCGCCGCCGGATTCGCGCCCGACTTGACGGCCCGCATGAAGTCGCGGTTCGCGCGCACATAGGCGCGGATCGTCTTGATCCGCGCGCGGTTGCGGGCGGTATAGGCGCCATGCTTCAGCGCGTTCCCGTTGCCCTTCGGCGCGCCGCTGCCGGGAGCGCCGCCATGGAGGCGGCAGCGCCGCTTGCCCGGCGCCGGCCGCGCGTCGCAGGCGCTGCCATCCTTCCGCCGCGCACCGCAGATTGCCGCTGGATCGGTGCCGCCATCGCCGTAGCCGCTCATGAGAACATCTGCTCCGATTGTTGTATTATACGTAATTCTAGCGTATACTCCATTCGTTTGTCCAGGAGAATCGCATGCGCTCGAAACTCCCGTTCCCTTGCCGGAATGCCCGTTCCCCGGCCGGCCGAAAGATCCGGCTGTGGGTGAATATTACGCATACACCATCATCCAGCGCGACACCGCAGGTTACCCGCCCGGTACCAGGGTTGTTTTTGCGAAATCCGGATCGCCAGCATATTTTCCCGCCGCCGCAAAGGGATGGGCGGCGCGATTTTGAAGAACAACCCCTGGCCAGAGCGTGACATGAACAACAGGACACCGCAGGTCGAAGCCTTCTGGGCTGCCTATAAAGCCGCCGCCGGAATCGATCACGACCGCTACGACGTCGTCGCCTTCGGTGATAGCCCGGAAATGGCCGATGAATTGGCGGAGCTCGTGGTCGACGGCCCGAAGCGCGCCACCGCCGGCCTGGCCCGCGACTTCGGACCCGGCGGTGAGCCGATGCCGAAGGTGGGCGAGCATGTGGTGGTGATCGACGGCAGGGGCGCGCCCCGCTGCATCTGGCGCACGTCAGATGTCGCGGTGAGGCCGCTAACCGACGTCGACGACGCCTTCGCCTGGGATGAGGGAGAAGGCGACCGCAGCCGCGATTATTGGCTCCGCGCGCATCGCGATTTCTTCTCGCGCCAGGCCGCGCGCGAAGGCTTCGAATTCCACGATCGCATCGAAACCGTGTTCGAACGATTCGTCCTGGTCTGGCCGCCGGAACTCGCCGGCAATTGATCAGCGATAAAGCCCGATCAAGGCGCGCCCCACCGCTGCCAGTGCGATCAGCAGCAGGAACGCCAGCGCCACCTGCCGATAGTGCTTGTCGGACGCCTTGCCGAACCAGCGGTCGCCAAGACTATTGCCCAGCGCCATGACCGGCAGCATGAGCAAGGACAGCTCCAGGACGCGGAGGCTCAAAAGGCCCGCGCCCGCCTGCACGAAAATGCTGATGATCGAGGTGAAGAAGAAGAACACCAGCAGCGAGGCGCGGCCGACCGCCACCCCGCTGGGCAAGGCGAGGAAGAAAATGATCACCGGCGGGCCGCCCATGGCTGTGGCGCCATTGATCAGGCCGGAGACCAGGCCGATCCCCACCCGCGCGCCCGGCCCCGGCACCGTGCTGAGCCGAAACCCGCGCCAAAGCAGCAGCACGGCGACAATGCAGATCGTGCCGATCAGCGCCCGCATCAGATCGGGGGAAAGCGTGGCCAGCACCCAGGCACCGAACGGCGTGCCGACGATGGCGCCGATGGTCAGCGGCCTGACCGATCGCCAGTCTGCCTGGCCCCAGACACGACGCAACAACTGCAGTCCTACCACGCCGGCGATGATGACGACCGCCGGCACGATATCGTGCGGCTCCAAGAACAAGGTCAATGCCGGCACGGCCGAGAGGCCGAAACCGAAGCCGGTGAAACCGCGCAGGACGCCGGCAAGGAATACGACAACGGCCGCAAAGATCCACAGCGGCAGCGAGTAAGCGCCGAGAATGTTCAATACCGCGTCGATCATACCGGAAGAACGATGCTAGCCATCCAACACGGCGTAGGCGACATCCCGCGGCGTGCAATCCGCCCCGTTCACCGGAAAGATATCGTGGGGACAGGCCGACAGCACGACGATGCAATCCATCTCCGCCCTCAGCACGACATGATCGCCGGGCTTGCATTCCGGCGCCGCCACCGCCAGCGAGCCGTTGGCTTTCATCGGCACATTCATGAACAGATTCAGCGGTGCCGGCGGAATCGGCATCGTGATGTTCAGGGTTTGCAAAGCCGTGGAAAAATTCTCGGCGCAGCTTTCATGATGACCCTTGATGCCGAGCTGATGGTACCGCTCCAGATCGCAGCAGGGAATCAGCGTGTCATGAATTCCCGGCGATGTGTCCTCGTCGAGGTGCAGGATCGTGCGCCGTCGGTTGGTAACCAACGGATCGCCCGGCCTCGGCACCAGCCGGTACCAGGCATTTCGCGAATGGGGCATCGACATATGTTCGGCGGGATCGCCGCGCACCAGCGCCCAGCAATCCACCACCTGCGTGCCGTGTGTATTGACGATCTTCAGCCGACGGCCTTGCGGCAAGCGGAACGCCACGCCGGTTCGCGCCGGCAAAACGACGAGTTCTGTCATGTTCGAGATCCCCGAGAAAGACTCGTCACTCTAGCGGCCGTTTCTGCGCTTGACGAGGGCGTTGCGATGTTCGGAGCTGTGATATGGTCGGCGAATCCGTCGCGCCGTGAATTCCCGAGGGCAAGGTGATGACCCAGAGATCGCCGATATCCTATCCCGACTATCTGAAGCTCGACACGCTCCTCGCCTGCCAGCAGCCGGAAAGCGTGAAGCGGGGCCGGCCGGCCCATGACGAGCTGCTGTTCATCATCGTGCACCAGGCTTACGAACTGTGGTTCAAGCAGATCCTGTTCGAGCTGGAGCATGTGCAGCGGTTGTTCGCCGGCCCGAAGGTGGATGACCGCGCGCTCGGCAGCGTCGTCCACGCGCTGCTGCGCATCGTCGAGATCGAGCGGCTGATCATCCAACAACTCTCGGTTCTCGAAACCATGACGCCGCTGGATTTCATGGATTTCCGCGACCTGCTGGTGCCGGCCTCCGGCTCTCAGAGCCTGCAGTTCCGATTGATCGAGACACGTCTCGGCTTGCGCTCTCGCGATCGCATCGCTTTGGCCGGCCGCAGCCCGGAAGCCTATCTGACCGTGGTGGATCGCGGGAAGCTGGAGTCGGCGCAGAGTGCGGCCTCGATCAGCGATCAGGTGGAGCAATGGCTGGAGCGCACGCCCTTTATCGATCGCGGCAGCTACAAATTTCGCGACGCCTATCGCCGAACTATCGAGGAGATGCTGGAGAGCGACGGGGCGCTGGTGCGCGCCAATCCGCGGCTAAGCGACCAGGAGAAACAGGCCGAACTGGCCAATCTCTCGGCCGCTCGCCAGCGTTTCGATGGCCTGTTCGACGAAGCCGCGCATAAGAAGCTGGTCGATGACGGCGTCTGGCGCCTGTCATCGCGCGCCTTGCAGGCGGCGCTGTTTATCAATCTCTACCGCGACGAACCAGTATTGCAATTGCCGTTCCGCCTGCTCAGCCTGCTGATGGACGTGGACGAGCATCTCACCACCTGGCGCTATCGCCATGCCCTGATGGTGCAACGGATGATCGGGCTGAAGGTCGGCACCGGCGGCTCGTCGGGACACGACTATCTGCGCCAGACCGCGGAAAGCCACCGCGCGTTTCGCGATCTCTTCGCCCTCTCCACCTTCCTGATTCCGCGCTCGCGCCTGCCGGCCCTGCCGCCGGAATTGATGCGCTCCATGGGTTATCGCTATGCCGACGAGACGAGCCCGTGAATCACAAGGCGCATTTTCAGCGGTTTTTCGCCGCGCTGCCGGGCCGGCTGCATTTTGCCGCGCACAGCCACCATCTGTGGCCCGACGTGACCTTCGAAGCGCAGCAGCGCTGCTGGGAGGATGCGGCCCTGCTGGCAGACCGCAAGTGGGAGAAGATCTTCGGCGAAACCCTGCCCGCCGCGCAGGCCCACATAGCGCGCTTGCTGAGATTGAGCGACCCCGCGACCCTTGCCTTCGGCCCCAATACCCACGGCTTTTTGATGCGTCTGCTGTCTCTGTTCCCGGCGGACCGGCGCCTGCGCATCCTGACAACCGACAGCGAGTTTCACAGCTTCACCCGCCAGATCGCCCGGCTTGAGGAAGAAGGTCTGGCCCAGGTCACGCGCATCGCCGGCGAACCGTTTGCCGATTTTCCCGCACGCTTTACCGCAGAGATCAGGCAGGGTGGTCACGACTTCATTTATTTCAGCCAGGTCTTCTACAACTCCGGCTACGCTATTCGGGATCTGGCGACGCTTGTCGGCGCCGTACCGGATGAGCGGACGATTGTCGCGATCGACGGCTATCATGGATTCTGCGCCCTGCCGACCGATTTGTCGGCCATCGAAGACCGCGCTTTCTACATCGCCGGCGGCTACAAATATGCGATGGCCGGCGAAGGCGTCTGCTTTCTGCATGTACCGCCGGGCCATGGCGCGCGGCCGCGAGACACGGGCTGGTTTGCCGGATTCAGTGCGCTGGAAAACGGCAAGCGCGACGCCATCGGCTATGGCCGCGACGGCTCGCGCTTCCTCGGCGCGACTTTCGACCCCATCGGACTCTATCGCCTGAACGCAGTCATGGATCTGCTGGTTCGGCTGCGGCTGGACGTCGCGGATATTCATCGGCATGCCCATCGGCTACAAGCTTCGTTCCTGCGCGAACTCGCGGCCACTGCTTGGCCCGCGTTGCATCCCGAGCGGCTGGTCGTGCCGCTGGAGAACCGGGATCGCGGAAACTTCCTTACGTTCCGCACGGACAGCGCGGCGGAATTGCATCGCCGGCTGCTGGCGGCCGGCATCGTCACCGATTGTCGCGGCGACCGGCTTCGCTTCGGCTTTGGCATCTATCACGACGCCGAAGACATCGACCGGCTGATGGACGCGCTTCGCCGTGTTCTGGCATAATCCTATCCCCCGGGCGCCTGCAGATAATGGATGCTGAAGAGCCGCTTGTCGTCGATCCAGACATGCCGGGGTTCGAATCCCGCCTGCCGGCCCAGCGCCTGGAATTCCCCGGCGGTGAATTTGTAGGCCCATTGGGTGTCGAGAATCTCGCCGGCGGCGAAGCGAAACTCGCGGTCCGCGAAACGAGCGGCCTGATCCGCGAGGCTCTCGATGCCGATTTCCATGCGGCCGGCAGATTCGTTGTATTCGGCGCGGTGGCGGAATTGCCGGAGATTGAAATCCGCCCCGAGCTCGCGATTGGCGCGGGCCAGGATGTTCGTGTTGAACGCGGCGCTCGCCCCGGCGGCGTCGTTGTAGGCGGCGCGCAGGACGGCCGGATCCTTCTTCAGATCGACTCCCACCAGCAGCCCGCCGCCTTGCAGTTGCTCCGCCGCCCGGCGGAGGAACAGCACCCTCTCCTCGTCGGTCATGTTGCCGATCGTGCTACCGGGAAAGAAGCCGAGACGGCTCTGCGCTGCCCGCGCCGGATCGGGCAGAGGAAAGGCATGAAGAAAATCGGCGCAAACCGGATAGACGGGGACCGCGGGAAACTCCGCCGCCACCATCAGCGCGTTCGCCAGAAGGTGCTTGGCGGAGATATCCAGGGGCACATAGACCGCCGCGTTCCGCAGCCGTTCCAGAAGAATCCGCGCCTTGGCCATGGAGCCGCTGCCGTAGTCGATCAGCGCGCAGCCCGGCCCGGCAATGGCGGCGATCTCATCGGCGTGGTCGCGGAGCAAGCCCATCTCAACCCGCGGGACGTAGTACTCCGGCCGGTCCAGAATGGCGTCGAAGAGCTGCGAGCCGCGTTCGTCATAGATGAACTTGCTCGGCAATCGCTTGGGATTCCGGCCAAGTCCGGCCAGCAGAGCATCACGGAAACTTTCCGTCGGCGGCGCGTGATCGGCAAAACCCGCAAGTTCTTGTGCCATTCCGTTTATGTCCTCAACGCGGCTATCATTGCGTAAGATTTCCTATATGGCCCAACAGATAGGAACCCATAGTTATGTCCGGCCCGTGGTTTTCCTAGAGTCGACCGCTGGAACGAGCAATTTCGATCATGAACAGCAATGCCGTCAACGACGCCGCGGCAACCGCCGAACGCGCCGCCGGCCCTCCTCCCGTCGCCCCGCAGAACGCCGCCGCGCTCGCGCGGATGATGGCCGCGGTCGGCTTTTCGGTGGTGCAGTTCTGGCTGGTCGTGCCGCTGACATCCCTGGTTCTTGCCAACCGCGGGATCGGCGCGGGGTCGATTGGTCTGTTCGCGATGATGCCCTGGCTGGCGGTGCTGCTGCTGGTGCCGGCCATTCCGCGGATGGTGGACCGCGTCGGCGCGCTGACGGTGTTTCGCGCGGGCATGGTTCTGGCGTTCGCCGCGATGATGCTGTTCCTGTCGACCGACAATCTCACGCTCTGGTTCGCCGCGAATTTCCTGAACGGCGCCGGCAACGCGTTGCGCTGGGTGGTGAGCGATGCGCTCATCGCCGGTATGGCGCCGCCGACGCGACGCGGCCGCATTCTTGGCATCTACGAGTCGGTGCTCGGCGCCTGCCTGCTGGCGGCGCCGTTCCTGCTGGCCCTGACCGGCAGCGATGGCGCCTTGCCCTTCGCGCTGGCAGCCGCATTGCCATTGCTGGCCATTCTGCCGACCGTCGGCCTGCAGACCCCACGGCTGTCGACGCCGGCAGTGCGGCCCGCGCAGCTGCGCGGGATCGCCGCGCGTCACGCCCTGCCGCTGCTGACGATTCTGCTCTGCGGCATCGTCGCCTGCGGCAGCTATTCGCTGTTCCCCGTCTATGGCCGCGGGCTCGGCCTGACGGAGCGGGAGGCGGCGCTATGGATGGCGCTGTTCGGCGGCGGCGCCGTGGCCTGCCAGTATCTGATCGGCTGGCTCTGCGATCACTGGCGGCGCGATCTGGTGCATCGGGCGCTGGTCGGGATCGTGGCCGGCGGTTTGCTGCTTCTTCCATGGCTCGATGTTGGCAATCCCTCCTTCTGGGTATTCAATTTTGTTTTCGGCGGCGCCGTGACCGGCCTCTACACGATCACGATGATCCTCGCGGGCAGCGCGGCGCGGCAGGGCGAATTGTTGCCGCTGATCACCGCCGTCACGCTGAGCTATACGATCGGCTCCATCGCCGGGCCGGCGCTGGGCGGCTGGGCGCTGGAGACGATGCCGTCCCACGGCTTGCCGATGAGTCTGGCGGTCGCAAGCCTGGCCGTCATCGCCGCCATGGCCGCGCTGCGGCGGCGCCCCGCCCGGGTCTCACAAGCCGCATTGCAAGCCCTGCCGCCGCAATGACAAACTCGCCGCTTCCATCGGCGGCGAGGGGCTCATGAAGGCGCGTATCAGCTGGGTCGAAGATCGAACATTCATCGGCGAGTCCGGCAGCGGGCATCTGCTCGTGCTCGGCCGCGCCGACGCGCCCGGCGGCGGCAACATGACGATCAGCCCCATGGAGCTGGTGCTGATCGGGGCCGGCGGCTGCACGGCCTTCGATGTCGTGCATATCCTGGAAAAGGGCCGCGATCCCGTGACCGGCTGCGTTGCCGAGCTGGAGGCGGAGCGCGCCGAAGCCGAGCCCAAGGTGTTCACCAAGATCCACGTTCACTTTATCGTAACCGGTAAGGGGTTGGATGCGAAGAAGGTCGAGCGGGCGATCCAGCTGTCGGCGGAGAAATATTGCTCGGCCACCGCCATGCTGGGGCGGACGGCGGCCATTACCCACGATTTCGAACTGCGCGAAGGATAAGGTGGTTTCATGCCTGCGGCGATGACGGTCCTGCATGTCGGTTGCGGAGCGCCAAATCCGGAGAAGCTGCCGGTCCCGTTCCGCAGCAAATCCTGGCGCGAGATCCGCTTCGACATCGATCCCGCGGTGCGCCCGGATGTCACGGGCAACATGACGGACCTGTCGGGATTCACCGACGGCTCCGTCGATGCGGTGTATTCGTCGCATAACCTGGAGCATCTTTATGTCCAGGAGGTTCCGCTGGCGCTGAAGGAATTCATCCGGGTCCTGAAACGCAGCGGCTTCGCCCTCATCACCTGCCCCGACCTGCAAAGCATTGCCGCGCTGGTCGCGGATGACAAACTTATCGAGCCCGCTTACATCTCGCCGGCGGGGCCGATCTCTCCCTTCGACATGATCTACGGCCATCGCGCATCGCTGGTGAAAGGCAATCTGCATATGGCCCACCGCAGCGGCTTCACCGCGCGGCTGCTGGCGGTGACGCTGCGCGAGATCGGCTTTGCCCATGTCGTCGTCGCGCGCGACCGGCCGAATTTCGCGCTCTGGGTGATCGCTACGAAAACGGTCTGGCCCGATGCCGAGACCAAGGCGATCGTCCAGCTGTTCATGCCGCCCGGCACGGCAGATCGTGTCGGCAATCAAGCGACTGCGAAGGCCAGCCTCGATAAAATCGAGGCAAATTAAGCGTCTGGCGGTCCTTAAGACTCGATAAACCATCGGAACGGTAAGCTCACCGCGGGGCGATTCCCCTCTTCACACGGGGGGCGATCGCATTGGGAAAGAGGATCGTCGTGGGAGCATCGTCGTCGCTCAAGATCGCCGCCAAGGAAAGTCCGGGGCTGCGCATCGCTCTCGATCTCCAGACAGCCATCGCCTATCTCGATCTCGACGTGGATTTCGTCATCCGCATCGATGGCGTGCCCGCGGATTGCCGCCTGACCGCCGGCAAGCATTCGGACGTCGTCTGGATGTTGAATCGCGGCGAGATCGGCGATCTCGCCTTCCTGGCGCCGGCGAATTTCGACGATCAAGTGCCGCTGACCGTGTTCATCCAGAGCCCGGAGACGGCGCCCGGCGGCACGCAGATCTTCAGCCGCTTCGATTTCCTGGTCACCGCAGAGGGCGCGCGTTCGGCCTTCAGCCTGCTGGAGCCGGAAGACCGCGACGGCGAAAAAGCGCCGATCAAGCGCATGCGCAAATCCGTCGCCAAGGGCCGCGGCAAGCTCGCAGCCAAGACGGTGAAGCGCGCGCTGACGTTCGGCGACAGCGGCGCTACCGAGGAGTTTGTCGCGCACCGCTCCAAGTCCTATCTCGATGCCTTGTTCCAGGGCGACATGAGCCACAAGCAGGGCGAGCCGATGGACGTCGCCTTGAGCGTGGAGAAACGCATCGCCCTCGCGCGCTCCCTCTGGGAGGGCGAAACGAACAGCCGGCTGACGGAAGCGCGCCAGCAATGGGAGCAGGAGAGCAAGAGCCTGCGCACCCGCATCGCCGAGCTCGAGGATCAGTTGCGCAAGGCGCTGGAGCTCGACGATTAGGGCTTGGGCCACACCGCGAATGCGGCGGCATTTTTCGCTATTTTCCGCCGGAATCCATCAATATTTGCAAGGGCTTGCAAACAATGCCGCGCAGGCTGATCCAGCCTTAAACGGCTGATTCAGAATGCGATTCCGGCAGAGCCGTCGCTTTTCCTCGAAAAAATTTTGATTTCGCGGAACGATGTCTTACAAAGGAAGTCCTTCGCGGGCGCAACCGCAATCGCCCGCCGCTACTATGGCGGGCGCACTTGGTACTCCGATACACAATGTCCAACATCAAGGCCGCGCAACAGACTTGCGGTAGTTCCAGTATAGGAACATTATCCGGAGAAGGCAACAGAATTTTTTCCTGAGTCGTGAGCGAGATTCGCTCAATTGGAAAGATTGCATGCTAATATTGTTTCCCCCGCGAAAGCGGGGGCCCAGGGAAAGCAGGGTGCTCTGCAACCCTGGATCCCCGCCTGCGCGGGGAAAGCAATAAGGGGTGATTCAATTTGAGAGGATGGCACTGTCGTCGGCGATACTGAGATCGGGAACTCCTCGTTAGTGCACGGTCACTCTAGGGCGCGTACTCATAAATTTCGGGAGGTCCGCTTCGCGCCGAAAGCGACCGAGATCTTGCGGTGACGCAGTATGTCGCGATGGGCCACAAGCAGCCCATGTTGGCGATCTCGACAGTCCCGGAGTGCACGCACTAAATTTGCGAATCTGCTTTCGATTCTGGGCTACTTTGCCCCAGGCGTGGCTCTGTCCCAGCCAGTAGCCGCTGAATGTTGGCACGATGGCGCACAATCACGTAAATGCTACCTGCAATCACCAGTAACCGATAGGGCAACGGTTGCTCCAAGCCGCAGATGAGGGCGATCGCAGTCAACGCCGCTAGCATCGAACTAAGGGAAACAATCCGAAAAATAGCCAGCACAACGCCAAAAACCGTCGCAGCACCTAAACCTACTGGCCAGGAAATCGCCAGCAACACGCCTAGCCCCGTCGCAGCGGATTTGCCACCTGTAAAATTCAACCAAATCGAACGGCTATGCCCCAACAACACGGCAAGTCCGGCCAAGCAAACAGCCCAAGGCACCCAGGTTTGCAGATCAAGCGCTGTCGGTGGCGTGATGGACGGCAATGTATAGAACCAAGGATAAAACCAGCGGGCAAAGACGATCGCCCCCACACCTTTCAGCACATCTACCAGGAGCACCACCAACGCAGGCCATTTCCCCAGGGTTCGCAATACGTTCGTTGCCCCAATGGATTTGGAGCCGTGCTCTCGGATATCAATGCCCTTGAGCAGTTTCCCCGCCAGATAGCCTGTGGGCGTAGAACCGAAGAGATAAGCGATCGCCAATCCAACCACACTCGCTATCCAGAAAACCATGGGATTCACCTCGACGC
>Ga0184612_10001351_pt1 | contig 11794 bp, 12 predicted proteins | sample PLM3_60_coex_FD_133163 | JGI IMG/M metagenome (GOLD analysis project Ga0184612, IMG submission 133163) | Groundwater sediment microbial communities from an aquifer in East River, Colorado, USA - PLM3_60_coex | ecosystem: Environmental > Terrestrial > Soil > Riparian zone | place: USA: East...
GAGGTGCCCTACCCGACGGCGCCGTCGCGGCTCTACACGCCAGATGACCTGGCCGCCGGGTTCGACGCCGAACCCGGCGGCTTCGAGGCGATGTACGACACCGTCGTCTACCGGCATTTCTGGGCACACGGCGGCCCGCTCCCCGACGTGCGGGAGGCACTGGCGCAGCGCATTCACGACGCCGGCATCGACGACGCGCTCGCCGACGCCACGACCGCCTGGTTACGCCAGCGCGGCCGCGCCAGCATCGTCGGTGTCATGGGTGGCCACGCCGAACCGCGCGGCTCGAACCCGTACCGGCTCGCGGCCACGCTGGCGTACGAGCTCGGCCGCGCCGGCAGTCTCGTAGTCACGGGTGGCGGCCCCGGCGTGATGGAGGCGGCGAACCTCGGCGCCTTCCTCAGCCAGCGGTCCACTAACGACCTCACGACGGCGATCGACCTACTCGCCCGAGCCCCGGATTATCGCGACCACGACCCGTATACCGCGGCCGCGCTCGACCTGCGCCAGGCGTACCCGCTCGGGGTCGCGGAGGGCGACGTGATCACACGGCTCACGCTCGGCGGCCTGGCTATCCCGACCTGGCTGTACGGGCACGAGCCGGCGAACCTGTTCGCGGGCGGCATCGCGAAGTACTTCTCCAACGCCATCCGCGAGGACACGATCCTGCGGCTGGCCCGCGGTGGCATCGTCTTCGCGCCGGGCCGCGCGGGCACCGTGCAGGAGGTGTTTCAGGCGGCCACCAAGGCGTTCTACCTCAGCGACGGGGCGAGCGGGCCGCTGGTATTTCTGGACCGGGGCTTCTGGACGACGGAGGTGCCGGTGCAGGCGCTATTGAAGCCGCTGCTCGCCGCCTCGCCGCACGGCGACCTGTCCGGCCTCATCCACCTCACCGACGACGTGGCCGAGGCGGTCGCCATCCTGGCCGCTGCCGCCTCTGCGCCTCCGCCGGATTGATCAGGGGCGGCGTCTGGCCGCTGGCCAGGATCCGATGAACAGCTTTGGCCGGCCTCGGCGAAGCGGCGGCGCGAGCGGCATCGACGGGGCACGCTTGTGAACGTGGCAGTCATGCAGGAGCCGGCGAGCGGGTACACGTGGATAGAGCCGCTGGAGGCGTACTGCTTCACCGCGGTCGTCGGTCTCGACCTGGACGAGGTCATCCGCCGGCTCGGCGCGGATCCCTCGGCGGCGGCGCAACGGACGTTCGACGAATGCTTCTGGGCGGCCTACGGCCCGCAGTGGGCGCAGGTGGGGATCGTGGACGGCGGTGTACTGGTCGCGGAGCACAACGGCTGGCGGGCGGAGGAGGCGGCGGAGTCCCTGTCCGTCGGAGCGCGCGTCGCGTGTTTCTTCCGCAACGTGCGCGCGGTGATGCATTTCGTCTACGCGGTCGACGGGGCGGTGCTGGCCGACTTCGACCCACTGCTCGAGACCCGGCCGGTCTCGGGGCGCGATCCGTGGGTACTCGAGCCGGCCTTGGCCGGGCTCCCGTTTGGACTCTTCGCCGCCGAGCCGTCGGCGATGTCCCTCCTGGAAAGGACGACGGGGGTACGGGTAAGCCGCGCGTGGCTCAATCGGCCGCAGCGCGCGGTTCAGTTGCCGCCCCTGCATTGATCCAACGGTCGCGTCCCGCGGGTAACCCGGCTCGTGCGCGTACGCTGGCGCGACATGTGCACCGTCCTCCTGCGCTTCCAGCCGGGCGCCGCCTGGCCGCTGCTGCTGGCGGCGGTACGGGACGAGTTCGTCGACCGCGCCTGGGATCCGCCGGGCGAGCACTGGGAGGCGACGGCGCCGGGCCTCGTCGGTGGGCGCGACCGGACGGCCGGCGGGACCTGGCTGGCTGTCCGTGCCGACCCGCCCGCCGTCGCGGCCCTCCTCAATGGGGTACGGCTGCCCGCGCCCGCAATCGGCGTGCGGCCAAGCCGCGGCGGGCTGCCGCTGGCGGTGCTCTCGCGACCCGTATCGATGGACGCGGCGGACCTGGCCGGCTACGACGGCTTCCACCTACTACTGGGGACTCCCGAGCGGGTGGTTGTGTGGTCGTGGGACGGCGTTTCGGTGCTGCGGCACGATCTCGCACCGGGCGATCACATTGTCGTCAACGCTGGCGTGGACACCGCGGACGATCCGCTGGTACCGCATTTCTCGCCCCTGCTGCGCGCCGCGCCCGACGCGGATCCGCGGCCGGGCCTACCGACCGGCCAGGCGTGGCGCGGCTGGACCGATCTGCTGCGTGGCGACGGATTGTCCGGCGACGATCCGCGTGCTCTGATCGTGCGGCGTGAGTTCGAGGGCCGTATCTACGGTTCGACGTCCGCGAGCCTTGTCGCCGTCGGACCGGATGGCGTGCGCTTCGACTTCGCCGCGACTCCAGACCGGCCGTCCTGGTCGGAGGTCGCCCTCCCTCTGGCCCGTTGATCTAGGATCTGCCCGAACTTGCCCGGCGTCGATCTAGGACTTGTCCTCGTGGTTTGATCTCTGACCACGAGTACAACCCCTAGATCGACGGGCGGGTGATGGTTATTTGCTGAGGCTCGTACCGGTCGAGCGGAGGTCCTCGCACGCCTTCACGACACGCTTGGCCATGCCCTCCTCGGCGGCCTTGCCCCACGTGCGAGGGTCGTAGGCCTTCTTGCTGCCGACGTCACCGTCCACTTTGAGCACGCCGTCGTAGTTGCGGAACATGTGGTCCGCGGTGGGCCGCGTGAAGGCGTACTGCGTGTCGGTGTCGACGTTCATCTTCACGACGCCGTAGTCGAGCGCCTCCCGGATCTCGGAGAGCAGAGAGCCGGATCCCCCGTGGAACACGAGATCGAGCGGCTTCTCCTTGCCGTACTTGGCACCGACGGCGTCCTGGATCTCCTTGAGGATCTCGGGGCGCAGCTTGACGTTACCGGGCTTGTACACGCCGTGCACATTTCCGAACGTCAGCGCGGCCATGTAGCGGCCCTTCTCGCCCAGACCCAGCGCGGCGACCGTGGCGAGACCGTCCTCGGCCGTCGTGTAGAGCTTCTCGTCGATCGCGCCGACGATGCCGTCCTCCTCACCGCCGACGACGCCCACCTCGATCTCGAGGATCACCTTCGCTGCCGCGCACTCGGCGAGCAACTCCTCGGCGATCTCGAGGTTCTCATTCAGCGGCACAGCCGAACCGTCCCACATGTGGGACTGGAACAGCGGCTGCTCGCCCCGGGCCACCCGCTCCTTCGAGATGGCAAGTAGCGGCCGGACGAACTTGTCAAGCTTGTCCTTCGGGCAGTGGTCGGTGTGCAGTGCGACGTTGACTGGGTAGTTCTTCGCGACCTCGACCGCGAACGCCGCGAAGCCGACCGAACCGGCCACCATGTCCTTGATGGTTGGGCCGGATAGGTACTCCGCCCCGCCGGTCGAGACCTGGACGATGCCGTCGCTGCCGGCGTCGGCGAACCCGCGCAGCGCCGCGTTCAAGGTCTGCGAGGACGTGACGTTGATCGCCGGGTATGCGAACCCGCCCGCCTTGGCGCGGTCAAGCATCTCGGCGTAGACCTCGGGAGAAGCGATAGGCATCCTGCATACTCCTTGATCTTGTTGGGTGACGGTGCGCCGGTGTGGACCGCACTGTCCCTCCGACCGGAAGTATCCCGCAGCCCGCTCGGGCCGTGCGAATCGGGTACGCGGCGCACGGCCGGTGCGGAAGCGCCGTCCAGGCGGTGCCGTTGCCCGGGCGGCCGCGGCGCTGAGGCCGTACCGTGAAAGACGGACGAGCGGGAGGAGGCGCGGATGACCATGCCCGACGAGGACATCGCCCCCGGGGACCACCTGGATCCCGAGGAGCGCGATCTCGAAGCCCCGGACGCCGATGCCGTGGAGCAGGCCACGCCCGCCAACCCGGCCGACGCTCCCACGGAGGTGCACCGTGGCCTCGAGGTGGACGAGTACGACGCCCTGGAGCAGGCGCGGGTCGTCGACCTCGACGACGACTACCGTTAATTTGGCGCGAAGCCGTACTCCAGGCGAGGCCATCAGCCGATGGCGAGGGCGGCATAGCCGACGACGCGTGATGGGTCGCCGGTCGTGTCGGCCGAGGTGCTCTGGTGCAGGAGGGTGGGGCTGAGCCTCCGGCACTCCGCCCACCCGACCAGACCGCGCAGCGCATAGACTCCGCAGGCGTGCTTGACGCCTATCTCCTCGGGAGCCAGACCGAGCACCGACCGTACGGTCAGCTCGTCGAGCTGGCGCGCGGACACATCGTCGAGGTAGTGCGAGAGGTCGGTGCTGCACAGGACGACCGTGCCATCGCGCGAGCTGCCGCCGGAGGCGGCCGCCGCAATCGTATTGGCGACGTCGTCCACAGTGGCCGGTCCGACAACGATGGGCGAGATTATCACGTCCGGGCGCAGGGACCGCTGTAGGAACGGCAGCTGGACCTCGAGAGAGTGCTCGGGCTCGTGCGGTCGATCGTCAACGGTAGCGAGTCCCGCTCGAGCGAGTTCGGCGCAGCCGTCGGTATCGATCGTGACCGGGCCGAGCGGCGTCATCCATTGCGAAGTCGACGGCACGGCGCATCCCATGAGTCGCGCGTAGTGCGCCGGCCCGATGAGGATGACGCGGCGGACCTCGTCGGCGTGCGCGCGCAGCCGCCCGTACACGTGGGCCGCGGTCGGCCCGGAGTAGCGGTATCCCGCGTGGGGCACGACGTACGCCGCCGCGAGCGGCTCGTCCGGGCCGGTGGGCACGGCGTCCAGCAGCGAGTCGACAAGCCTGGCCAACGTATCGGGATCGGCGGGATAGAACTGCCCTGCCACCGCCGGCGCACGCGCCGGGCCCATCAGTGCGCCGTTCCGACGTGGAGGATGTTCACGGGCATGCGGCGCGAGCCCCACGTGCCCACGGGGCCGTCGTAGATGCCAGGCAGCGTGGTGCCGCAGCTACGGCACGCGCCGCGGTCGTCGAGGGCATACTCCCGCATGACGTACCAGTCGCGAACCACAACCGCCGTACCACAGGAGGGGCAGATGGTGGTCTGCCCGTCGGGGTCGTGCACGTTGCCTGTGTAGACGTAGCGCAGCCCGTGGTCCAAGGCGATGCGGCGGGCCCGGCGCAGAGTCTGCGGTGGCGTGTGTGCCACATCCATCATCTTGAAGTCCGGGTGAAACGCGGTGAAGTGCAGCGGCACGTCGGTACCCAGGTGCTCGACCAGCCAGGCGCACTCCTGCTCGATCTCGTCGTCCGAGTCGTTGTGTCCGGGTATCAGCAGCGTCGTGATCTCGAACCAGACATCCGTCTCGTGCCTGAGGTATTCCAGCGTCTCGAGCACTGCCGGCAACTTGCCGAACGTGACCTTCTCGTAGAACGCGTCGGTGAAGCCCTTCAGGTCGATGTTGGCCGCGTCCATGTGCTGGTAGAACTCGGCCCGGGGGGCCGCGTTCATGAAGCCGGCGCTGACCGCGATCGCCTTGATGCCACGTGCCCGGCAGGCGTCCGCGACGTCCATCGCGTACTCCATGAAGATGACCGGGTCGTTGTACGTGAAGGCGACACTGCGGCAGCCGAGCCGCTGCGCGGTCTCGGCGAGGTCCTCCGGCGACGCGGACGACGTGAGCGTGTCGATCTCGCGGGACTTCGAGATATCCCAGTTCTGGCAGAAGCGGCAGGCGAGGTTGCAGCCCGCGGTGCCGAACGAAAGTACCGACGAGCCGGGCAGGAAGTGGTTGAGTGGCTTCTTCTCCACCGGGTCGACGCAGAAGCCCGACGATCGGCCGTAGCTCGCCAGCACGATCTGGTCGTCTATGCGACCGCGCACAAAGCAGAGCCCTCGCTGCCCCTCGCGGAGCCTGCACGCCCGGGGGCAGACGTCGCATTGGATCCGGCCGTCGGGCATCGCGTGCCAATGCTGCGTGGGCACCGTGTACGGATCGTCGAGGCTCAACGCGTCGGCGCTCGCGGGCACCGGCGCCGCGTCTGCTGTTGCTTCGGTGTTCGCTTCGGTGGCCATGGGCTCTGGTCTCCTCGTGCTCCACGCTACGCCTGCGCCGGCTGCCACGGGAGGTCGCCGAACCCCCGCCCAAGATCTCAACTTGGTGGGGCAGCGGAGATCGTTTCGCGCCGCAAAACGCCCAAATGGTCACCCGCTAACCCACCAAGTTGAGGTCGACCACCTGGGGGGGGCGCGACTCCTAGATCAACGCGAGGGGGAACCTGCCCGGGTACCCTGGTTCGCCGTGGAGACCCGCGCAATCCTCGCCCTCGCCGACACACTCGCCGTGAACCCGCTCAACGCCGCGGAACTGATCGCCGCGTTCGGGCTCATCGGCGTGTTTGTCATCCTGTTTGCCGAGACGGGGCTGCTCGTCGGCTTCTTCTTTCCCGGTGACTCGCTACTGTTCCTCGCCGGCATAGCCGCCTCGCCGTTCGCGAATGAGATCCTGCCCGGCGTGCAGCTCCCGGTGTGGCCGCTGCTCATCGGCGCCCCGGTGTGCGCGATCGCGGGCGCCCAGCTCGGGCACCTCCTCGGCGCGCGGTACGGCCGAAGGATGTTTGACAGGCCGAACTCGCGACTCTTCAAGCGCGAGTACGTGGACAAGGCGGAGTACTACTTCGAGAAGTTCGGTCCGGCCAAGGCCGTGGTCCTCGCCCGGTTCATCCCGATCGTACGTACGTTCCTCAACCCCGTGGCGGGTGTCCTGGAGATGCCGGCGCGTACCTTCCTGCTCTGGAACGCCGTCGGCGCGGTCCTCTGGACTGACGGCATCCTGCTGGTTGGCTACTTCGTCGCTCGCAAGATCACCGACTACATTCCCGCAGAGAAGATCGACACCTACCTGCTTCCGGTCGTCGTGCTGATCGTCCTGATCTCCGCGACACCGATCTTTGTCGAGATCTGGCGCACCCGGCGCGCGACCAGGCGCAACAGGGCCACGGGCGAGGCGAGCTCCACCGAGGGCCCCACCGGCCCGGCCGGGTCGGCCGATGTCGGCGGCCGGCACCGCGTCTAGCCGAGCCCCTTTGCAAGGAGGGGCACCCTACTGTGCAAACGGTGACTGTAAGGTGCCCTTCCTTACGGGTCAGGCGGCACCCACGCGGAGCAGCGCCTTGAGGAAGATGGTTTGGATCTGCTCGGGCGTCTCCAGCTTGAAGTAGCCGCCGCCCACCGCATCCGCGATGCTCCGCAGGTCCGCCTCGCCGGCGGCGTCGACGCCCACTCCGATGAGTACGACGCGGATGGGTTTTGTCGCGTCGGCGAGCTGCTGCAGCTCGACCTTGAACTTCTCGAGCCGGAGCCCGCCGGCACTGCTGTCGCCGCCGTCAGTGAGCACGACGATGATGTTGGGACGGGTGGGGTCGTACCCGTCCTTCATGACCTTGTACGCGGCGAGCAGCGTGTCGTAGAGCGGTGACGCGTTGGTCGGTCCCGGCGTGGCCGTCGCCATCCGCGCGTTGAACAGCGCCGTGCGTTCGGCGCTCAGAGCATCGATCGGCAGGACCTCCACGTGCTGCGCGGAGAAGGCCCACATGCCGACGTGGCTGTCGGCGGTGAACAACTGCAGACCCGTCTGCGCCGCCTCGGCCATGACCTGGGCCCGGGTCCTCGGGCCCTTCTGGGTCGGCATGGTCTGGCCCATCGACGAGGTCACGTCGAACATGGCCAGCGTGCGCGACGGCGAGTTCGCCGCCGCCCACATGCCGAGGGCGTACTGCACCTTGGCGCGGTCGTTGACCGCGGGGCCGGCGATTGTCGATCGGCTCGTACCCGCGACCGGGAAGCCGGCACCGACGTCGCCGTCCGGACCACGAAACGCCCGGCGCGCGAGCAGCTCCTGAGCCGCCTTGTCCAGCAGCGCCGTGCGGAACAGGACGGCGGCCTGCGCGGCCTCACGGGGCAGGCCCGCGCGAATCGCGAACGGGTAGTCCAGTCTGGGCGCCGCCGGCTCGAACGGAACGGGCACCAGCTTGAGCGGCGGGTTGCCGGCGTTATAGGCGAGCACGGCCTGCTCGGACGCCGGGCCGGCGGTCACCCTGGGCCCGAACGAACGCAACAATTCGGCCGTGCTCGACAGCTGAACCACGCTGCGGAACGTCTTCACCAGTTGGGGGAGGTCTTCGTCGCTCGTGGCAAGCGCCTCACCCAGTACCATCGTCGCGGCGAGGCTGGCCGTCTCGCGACGCGGCTCGGCGATGCCCAGATGCAGTCCGCCCGCCGAGAGGATCGGCTTCAGCGTGGACACCTGTAGGCCGCGGGCCGGCCAGCCCACCTGTCTGGCGGCCGCCTCGGGCATCGCCACAACGACCGGCGAGCTGGCGATCGCCCGGGCGCCTGGATCGAACGCGGACCGGTCCACCGTCTGTACCCGGGTAAGCCATGCGGTCGAGTCGGGCACCCAGACGGTGGGCAGGGATTCCTCGCTCGGGGTCGGCTCGGGCTTCGCCGCGACGTCGATGGCCCGGCCGGCGTAGACGGTGAGCCGGCTGGCGACGACCGCCGCCGGGGCTGAGTCGACGCTCAGCTCGATGCACTGGCCGTTGACCCGGGGCTTCGTCGCGGTCCAGCTCGCCCCGACCTCTTCGATGACGGGAGCGATCTCGGGGGTAGCTACGACGCTCAATGCGAGCTTGCCGTTGCACCCGGCGGCGTCCGCAGCAACGATACGCACGGTAATCACTGCGACCGCCACGAGCACCGCGACCCCGCTCAGCGCCAACGGAAGCCGCGTCCCGCCGCGGCCCAGAGGGCCGCGCGGGCGGTGGCGTCCGGACACTCTTTCCCCCAGGTTCGCGCGATTCTGCGCCAGCGTACGGGCAAAATCCCAGTTCGCAAGCTGGGCCGAGGGGGTCGGCCGCCGTCGGCGACCGACGGTCGCGGCTTCAATCACGCGGAGTTACGAGTACGGTCAGACAGTTCCGGTTTCGAGGAACTCCGCGGGACATTCGGGGATATCGCGGCCGGGCAGCCCGCCGGTGAGTAGCAGAGCCTGATACGTCAGCCGGGCCGCCTCCTCCAGGTTCGTGGCCCGCCGGTGGGCCATTTCGACGGTGTCTCCCAGCACCGAACACCCGTGGTGGGCGAGGATCACGCAGTTCGTGCCGTCGGCGACCGCCTCTGCCGCGACCGCGGCCAGCTCGGCCCCACCCGGCGGCCGAAACGGCGTGCTGGCAACGCGCCGGACATAGAAGGCGTGATCCGTCGTCACGAGCCGCACCCGTTGACCCAGCGCGTCGAGGAGGACCGTCGCCTGTGGGTGCAGGTGGACGATGGCATTCGCGTCTGGGCGGACCCGGTAGGTGGCGACGTGCAAGCCAAGCTCGGTGGTGGGTAACGCCGATGAGTCGCCCACGACCGAACCGTCGCCGGCGCGCACGCGGACGAACGAGCCGTGGTCGAGTCGGTCGAGCCACGTGCCCGCCGCCGTCACCCAGAACTCGTCCGAGCCGGGCTCGCGGGCGGACAGGTTGCCACCGCTACCGACGACAAGGCCGGCCTGCGTGACCGCCTGCCCGACCCGGGCCAGTTGGTCACGCAGGTCGCCGCCGCCGTAGTTGGACCCCACGCCGGCCCTCTACCCTGCGGCGACGTTTCGGGTCGCCGCAGGGGCCCCGAGAGGACCGAGCCGCCGCCGAATCAGCGAGCGGCCTTCTTTGTGGCGCGCTTACGAGGCGGGGTGAGGAGGTCAGCGATCGCCTGGATCGCCGACGGAACGAGCCGGTAGTAGGCCCACACGCCGCGCTTCTCCCGCTCCAGCAGCCCGGATTCGGTGAGGATGCGCAGGTGGTGGCTCACGGTCGGCTGCGAGAGACCGATGGGAGCGGTCAGGTCGCAGACGCACGCCTCGCCGTCGGGCGAGGCCTGGATCAGGCTGAGAAGACGGAGCCGGGCTGGGTCGGCGAGTGCCTTCAGCACGCCTGCCAGTCGCTCAGCGTCGATCCGGTCGTAGGGCTCGCCGTTGAGCGGCGAGCTCTGGGGCAGTATCAGTTCGGCCAGCGCAGTTCGCACGTATACATCCTTCCACCACAGACCATCGATTCGGCCACATATCCGTGGGTGTCGAACCGACAATTCTTATTGACTGAAGAGTCAGGTAGGGAGCCCCAGTTCGGCCAGCGTGTACGCCGACCGAAAGTTCAGTCCTGCCGCCCGGACCGCCTCTCCCGCGCCCCGGTCCACAACGACCGCCGCTCCGACAACCTCCGCACCTGCCTCCTGGAGCGCTTCGATCGCGGTGAGTACGCTACTGCCCGTAGTCGAGGTGTCCTCGACCGCGAGTACGCGGCGCCCCGCCACGTCCGGGCCCTCGATCCGCCGCTGCAGACCGTGGGCCTTTCCTGCCTTGCGGACGACGAACGCGTCCAACGCCCGACCCTGGCGGCTCGCGACATGGAGCATCGCCGTCGCGATCGGGTCGGCCCCCAACGTCAGCCCGCCGGCCGCGTCGAAGTCCCAATCCTCGACGAGGTCGAGCATGATCTGCCCGATGAGCGGGGCCGCCTGATGATGCAGGGTCAGCCGGCGCATGTCGACGTACCAGTCCGCCTCCACACCGGATGAGAGCACCACCCGGCCACGCACAACCGCGAGATCATGGATGAGTTTACGCAGGTCGTCGCGCTCCGACATGCCGATTAGCCTATCTCGCCCGCGCGCGTATCCACGGCACCATCGTCGATCCAGCGGGAACGGGCGATGTTTGATGCTTGATCGCGCTGCTTCGCCCTAATCGATGACTATGGTGCTAATCGCGGCCGATACGCCCCCGCGTGTCGCGCGCGAGGAGTTGCAGCAGCGGGCGCGGCAGGTGGCGGAGGCCGAACGCGGCCACCTTGTACTTCCAGTTGGGCACGCTCACCACCTTGCCCCGGCGCAGGTCGCGCAGAGCGTCCCGCACGAGCGCGTCGGCGTCCAGCCAGAGCCAGTTCGGCGTCTTCGACATGTTGATGCCGGCACGTTGGTGAAACTCAGTGCGCACATATCCGGGGCACAGCGCCATCACCCGTACCCCGAATGAGGAAACGGATAGGGCGACCGACTCGGTGAAGTTCGTCACCCACGCCTTCGTCGCGGGGTACGTAGAGCCCGGCATCGCGGCGCCAAAGCCGGACACCGACGAGACGTTGACGATCGCACCCTTGCGCCGGCGCACCATCGGCGGCAGCGCCGCGAGCGTCAACCGCATCACGGCGTGGACGTTGAGGCGCAGCAAGTGGCTCTCCTGCTCGGCGGTCGAGCGCAGAAAGGACGTGTTGAGGCTGATGCCGGCGCTGTTCACGAGCAGATCGACGGGGCGCTCGGGGTCGGCGAGCCTGTTCGCCACGAACTCGCACCCTTCGTCCGTGGACAGGTCTGCCGGCAGCACCTCGACCGTCACGTTGTACTCGTCGCCCAGTTGCTTGGCGTGCTTCTCGAGCCGGGCCGCGTCCCGCGCGACCAGGACGAGGTCGTACGACTCCTGGGCGAGCAGGCGTGCGAACGCCGCACCGATGCCTGAGGTGGCGCCGGTGATGACTGCGGAGCGCGTGGACACGACGGGCTCGCTCCTCACGGGACGGGCGGCTGACCGCCGGGAGTTTGGCCGCCCGGAGGTGCCTCGGGCGGATAACCGGGCGAGCCGGGGTAGCTGGGAAAGCCGGGGTAGCTAGAGGAGCCGGGGTAGCCGCCCATACCTGAATCGGTCGGATAGGTCGGCGCCACCCAGACCTCCTGTTTCGCGCGGAAGAAGTCGTTCGCCGCCGGAAGGGCGAGCAGGATGACCGCGGCGCCGAGCGCGAGCACGATGCTCAGGCTAAGGACGACGGTGACCGGGCCAACCCAGCCCGGCAGGGCCGC
>Ga0184612_10001352_pt1 | contig 11787 bp, 10 predicted proteins | sample PLM3_60_coex_FD_133163 | JGI IMG/M metagenome (GOLD analysis project Ga0184612, IMG submission 133163) | Groundwater sediment microbial communities from an aquifer in East River, Colorado, USA - PLM3_60_coex | ecosystem: Environmental > Terrestrial > Soil > Riparian zone | place: USA: East...
CCGGTCATCACCGTCAAGGTCGACGACATCGAGCAGGCTCTGGCGGGCATCGAGAAGCTTGGCGGACGAGTCGTCCAGGGCAAGCGCGCGGTCGGCCCGATGGGCTTCACCGCGTACTTCGCCGACACGGAAGGCAACGTCCTCGGGCTGTGGCAGGACACCGCGCCGGAGTAGAGCCAGCAGCGCAAACGACCGGCCGGCGGGGCGCAGGTCCGTGTCCCTCAGCCGTTGTCGTCGCCGGCCGTTTCGGCGTGGCCAGCGTCGGATTCGTGGCGGCGCCGCCAGGGCAGGACGCCCCACAGCAACGCGAGTAGGCAGCCGGTCGCGAGCGACACGATCAGCGCGGGCGCGCGGCCGACCACGACGTCTGAGACGAGGAGTACCGCGGCCACCATCGCGACCAATAGGCACACCAGCCCCCCGGAGGCCATGCGATGCGCGGAGCGAACCAGCTCGGGCTTGCGACCCTGGCGGAAGAGCATGCGGTGGTACGCGACCGGCGCGATGATCATCGCGGCGGCCGCCGCCGAGGCGAGCAGCGCCACGACATAGACGGACTTTTCGAAGTCATCGACGGTCCCGAACCGGGCGCTGAACGGCAGCGTTAGCAGGAACGCGAACAGGATCTGAACGCCGGTCTGGGCCACCCGCAGCTCCTGCAGCAGGTCACCGAAGTTGCGGTCCAGCCGCTCGGCTTCCGTCTCGTCGCGCACCATGAACTAGCATCCCCCCTGGTAGCGGTCCCAAACGGACATCGCGGCCACTCACCGTACGTGACTCACCCTTTCCACGTCGAGGAGCGCGCGGCCGCGCACTCGATTCGCGGACGACAAGCTCGGGCTTGAACAGGACGTGCCGGTGCTCGTGGTGGTCCGGGTCGTTCGCCTCCTCCACCAGCAACTCGGCGGCGGTACGACCGAGCTGCTCGCGTGGCTGGCGCACCGAGGACAGCGGCACCGCGGCCGCCGCGGCGAAGTCGATGTCGTCGTAGCCCACGATGGCGACGTCGCGCGGGACGCGCACGCCCCGGAGCGTCATCTCCTGGAGCACGCCCAATGCGAGCAGATCATTGGCGCAGAACACTCCGGTGGGGCGCTGCGCCGGCAGGAGGTCGGCGATCTCCTGACCCGCGCGGCGTCCCGCCGCGACAGTGAGGTTCTGCGTAGCGACGATGCGGAGCTCATCGGCGTCCGGTAGGGCGGCGGTGAATCCGCGCTGGCGATCGGCGACCTGCGGGATCGAGAATGGCCCACCGACGAACGCGACCATGCGGTGGCCCTGCTGGCGCAGGTGTTCACCGGCAAGCTGTCCGCCAAGGACGTCGTCGACGGCCACCGAACATCGGGTGCGCTGACCCGAGCCGCGGTCAACGAGCACGACGGGTGTGCCGCGGCGAATTAGCTGCTCCAGTGGGGAGTCGCGGCCATCGTCGACGGGCGTGATAAGCACGCCCCGTACGCGCTGCTCCTCCAGCAGATCCAGATGGCGGCGCTCGCGAGCGGCGTCCTCACCGCTGCTGCAGACGACCACCACGGCGCCCGCTGCCTCGGCGGCGACCTCGGCTCCACGGACCACGTCGGTGAAGAATGGGTTCGCCACATCGAGGACCACAATGGCGATCGTCCGGCTGCGCCCGGCGCGCAGCTGCCGGGCCGAGTCGTTGCGGACGTATCCGAGTTCCTGGATCGCGGCCAGCACGCGTCGGCGGGTCTGCTCCGCGACGACGGCTGGACGATTCAGGACGTTACTAACTGTGCCCAGCGAGACGCCGGCGTGGCGCGCGACCTCCTTGATGCCTGTCGTCGCCATCTCTCCTCGTCTCCGCGGGCGGTCAAACGGCGTGTGGGCTCGTGTCGGCGGCCAGCAGCACCAACGATACGCAGGGCTTGAAACGTGTCAACAACGGAGTGTCGCCTCGAGCAGCCAAGGAAGCTTCGGGTCGTTGTCCACATGCGACACCCAGACCTCGCCTGTCCGTGGCGACGTCGCCGCTCCGGCTCACCTCTTGGCGCCCCTGGGCGCGCGCGACCGAACGGTCGACTCGCGCACGATGAGCTCGGGGCTGAACACGACGTGCCGGTGTTCGTGGTGCCCGGGATCGTTGGCCTCCTCCAGGAGCAGCTGCGCAGCCGCACGGCCCAGCTGCTCCCGCGGTTGACGGACAGACGTCAGAGGCACGGCGGCGGCGGCCGCGAAGTCGATGTCGTCGTACCCCACGATGGCGACATCGCGCGGGACCCGCACCCCGCGCATCGTCATCTCCTGCAGAACTCCCAACGCCAACAGGTCGTTGGCACAGAACACGGCGGTCGGCCGATCGGACGGCGGAAGATCCGCGATCTCCTTCCCGGCCTGCTGCCCGGCGGACACGCTGAGTTTCGGCGTGTCAACGATGCGCGGATCCTCGTCGCCGGCGAATACAGCCGCGAAACCACGCCGTCGGTCGGCAACCTGGGGAATGGTCACGGGTCCGCCGACGAATGCGACCCGATGGTGTCCCAGCTCACGCAGGTGGGCGCCGGCAAGCTGACCGCCGAGGACATCGTCGACCGCCACCGAGCAACGGTTGCGCTGCCCCGACCCGTGGTCGACGAGCACAACGGGGATACCGCGGCGCGCGAGCTGCTCCAACCGCGAGTCGCGTCCGCCATCGACGGGGGTTATCAGCACTCCCTGAACGCGCTGCTCCTCCAGCAGATCGAGATGGCGCCGTTCCCGCGCCGCGTCCTCACCGCTGTTGCACACGACCGCCATCGCCCCCGTCGCCTCGATGGCCTCCTCGGCACCGCGGACCACGTCGGTGAAGAAGGGGTTGGCGACGTCGAGTACGACGATGGCGACGGTCCGGCTTCGGCCGGCGCGCAACTGCCGGGCGGAATCGTTGCGGACGTAGCCGAGCTCCCGGATCGCCTCGAGTACGCGCCCCCGGGTCTGCTCGGACACCACTTCGGGACGGTTGAGCACGTTGCTCACCGTGCCGAGGGAGACACCCGCCTGGCGCGCGACCTCCTTGATGCTCGTGGCGTCCATAGCTCCTCGTTCGACCGCCCATCAACCGCGCGGGCGAATCGCGCGGTAGCACCACGGTACGTGGACGCTGAAACGTGTCAAGCAAGCGGCCCCCCAACTAAGCCCCCCCCCAAACTTCGCCGATCATGAACTTGGGGTCATGATCGGGGCGCTTTCGCAACCCGAACTTCATGATCGCCGGGCTAAAGCTCTTGACGACGGCCGGTCGCCCTCCTAACGTGTCTCCTATCCGGCGAGGTGAATCGTTTCAAGACATAGCGGCGAGTGGAGTGAGCGTGGTCGACACGTCACACGCGACACGAGCACCCGTGATCGGCATGCGCGGCGTCGGCAAGTCCTTCGGGGCGGTCGTGGCTCTTCGCGATGTGCACCTCGACCTCTTCGCCGGGGAGATACACGCGCTGGTGGGTGAGAACGGCGCGGGAAAGTCGACGCTGGCGAAGATCCTGGCGGGGGTGCACGCGCCCGATGTCGGGACGATCGTCCTCGATGGCGCCCCGGTGGGCTTCGGCGGGCCGGCGGCGGCCAAGGCGGCGGGCATAGCCGTCATCTACCAGGAGCCGACGCTCTTCCCCGATCTGTCGGTCGCCGAGAACATTTTCATGGGCCGCCAGCCGTTCCGCAGCGCTGGCCGGCTAGATCGCCGTATCGACACGGCCTCGATGCGTCGCCGCGCCGGCGAGCTCTTCGCGCGTCTCGGCGTCCAGCTCGACCCCAACCGTCCGGCCCGGGGGCTGTCCATCGCCGATCAGCAGCTGGTGGAGATCGCCAAGGCGCTGTCGGTGGAGGCCCGCATCCTGGTGATGGACGAGCCCACGGCGGCACTGTCCGGAGTGGAGGTCGAGCGGCTGTTCAGCGTGGCCCGGTCGCTTCGCAAGGGTGGGGCCGCCGTGCTGTTCATCTCCCACCGGCTCGCCGAGGTGTTCGCACTCTGTCAGCGCATCACGGTGATGCGTGATGGCGCCTGGGTCTCCACCGACCTCGCTGGGGACATCACAGTCGATCAGGTGGTGCGTCGAATGGTGGGGCGCGATGTGTCCTCGCTGTTCCCGAAGCAGGACACCGAACCGGGCGACGCGTTGCTCGAGATCCGCGGGCTCACGAGCCAGGGCGTGTTCAGCGACGTCAGCTTTCGCGTCCGGTCCGGGGAGATCGTCGCGCTCGCGGGTCTCGTAGGCGCCGGTCGCAGCGAGGTCATCCGTGCGGCCTTCGGCGTCGACCGCTACGACCGTGGGCAGGTGCTTGTGGCGGGCGAGCCGCTCCGAGCCCACGACCCGGCGTCATCCATCGCGGCCGGCGTCGCGCTGGTGCCGGAGGATCGGCGCCAGCAGGGCCTGGTCATGGAGTTGTCCGTGGAGCGCAACGCGACCCTGGCGCGACGCTGGTCGCTCAGCCACCTCGGGCTGTTGAGGCGCTCGGCCGAACGTCGGGAGGCGCGGACGTGGACGAGGCGCCTCTACGTCAAGGCCGCCAGCCTCGCCGATCCTGTCTCCACCCTCTCCGGTGGCAATCAGCAAAAGGTCGTGCTGGCGAAGTGGCTCGCAACCAAGCCGCGGGTCCTGATTGTCGATGAGCCCACGCGCGGAATCGATGTGGGCACAAAGGCTGAGGTGCACCAGCTGCTATCGCAGCTCGCCGCGGATGGGGTCGCCGTCCTCATGGTGTCCAGTGAACTTCCCGAGGTCCTGGGCATGGCCGACCGCATTCTCGTAATGCACGAGGGTCGGCTCGTGGCCGAACTGCCGAGGCAGGGTGCCACCGAGGAATCGGTGATGTTCGCCGCGACCGGGCACGAGCCGGCGTCATGACCAGCCTGGGGACGCGGCCCGATGCCGACGCCGCGACGCTGGCCAGCCGCGGCGCGACTGCGCGCATCGCACAGCGCTGGTTCGTCGCACGCGAATTGGGCATCGTGCTCGCGCTGTCCCTCCTTGTCGCCGTGACCGCGTCGGCCAACTCGAGGTTCCTGTCCGCCCAGAGCATCAAGGATCTCCTACTCGGCTTTACCATCCTGGCGATCGTCGCCGTCGGTCAGGCGGTGGTGATCATAACTCGCAATGTCGATCTCTCGGTCGGCTCGATCCTCGGCCTGTCGACCTTCGCCACCGGGAGCCTGTTCCTCGCGGCGCCGAGCGTGCCGATTCCGATCGCATTCGTCGTCGGAACGCTGCTCGGTGCCGTGTGCGGAGCGGTGAACGGTGCCCTGATCTCGGCCGCGCGGGTGCCCGCACTCGTGGTGACCCTCGGCACGCTCTACGTGTTCCGTGGCATCGACTACACCTGGGCGAAGGGCCGGCAGATCAACGCGGCGGACATGCCGGACGGTTTCCTGCGGCTCGGGACCGCGACCGTGCTCGGTGTTCCGGTGCTCACCCTTTGCGCGCTGGCCGTCGTCATGGTCGCCGGCTTCTATCTGCGTTCCTACCGCTCCGGCCGCGAGTTGTACGCGATCGGGTCCGACCCCGCGGCAGCCCGCCTGTCCGGCATCGCCGTCGGCCGGCGGGTCTTCGCCGCGTTCGTGACCAGCGGCACGTTGGCCGGCCTGGCCGGGGTGCTGTATGCCGCCCGCTTCGGCACCCTGGACGCGAACGCGGGACTCGGCTCCGAACTCAACGTCGTCGCGGCTGTGGTGATCGGCGGCGTGGCGATCTTCGGCGGCAGCGGCTCGGTCTATGGCGCCGCTCTGGGCGCGGTGCTGTTGACGACCATCGGCGCGGCCCTCCCCGCCCTCGGCGTCAACCCGTTCTGGCAGCGGGCGGCGGTCGGCGCGCTCCTACTGGCCGCGATAGGCCTGGACCGCGCGTTGGCCGTGCGGGTGGCAAGCCGCCTGAGGGGAAGGAGGGCCCGTGGCGACTGAGCAGAGCACGGCCGTCGATGACCGCCGGGGCTGGGACAGCCTGCGGTCGTGGGACGTCGTCGTAATTCTCGCTGTGGTCGCGACGGCCGGGCTGGGAAGCCTGGCGATCGACGGCATGTCCAGCCCTCGCTTCTGGCGGTTCGTCATCATCGAAGCGATACCGATCGCCTTGATCGCCATGCCGATGACACTGGTCATCATCACCGGCGAGATCGACCTGTCGGTCGCCAGCATGCTCGGCCTGACGTGCACGGTGATGGGCCAGATGTGGTTCCTCGGCGTCACGTCGCTGCCGCTTCTCATCGCGATGTGCCTGCTGTTGGGTGCGGCGCTGGGCGCGGTCAACGCGACATTCATCACCGTGTTCGGGCTGCCATCGCTGGCCGTCACCATCGGTACGCTCGCCCTCTATCGCGGCCTTGCGTACGTAGTGCTGGGCGACCGGGCGGTGGCGAACTATCCGGTCGACTGGACGAGGCAGGTGATCAGCCCGATCCCGCGTACCACGATTCCGTGGCTCGTCCTGGTCGTCGCCGTGATGGCGGTGGCGTTCGGCATCGTGCTGCATGCCACGCCGATCGGACGCGGTCTGTACGCCATAGGCAACAACGTCGATGCGTCCACATTCTCCGGGATCAACGTCGCCCGTACCAAGTTCTGGCTGTTCGTGCTGACCGGCGTGGTCTCGGCCCTGGCGGGTGTCTACTGGACACTCAGGTTCGCCAGCGCCCGGGCCGACAACGGCACCGGGCTCGAGCTGTCCATTGTGGCGGCGGTGCTACTGGGTGGCGTATCCATCTTCGGTGGGCGCGGCGGCCTGATCGGTGTGCTCGCCGCGGTGGTGCTTCTCGGCGTGCTGCGAAACGGGCTCCAACTCGCATACGTGCCGGCGAACACGCTCACCATCGTGACCGGCGCGCTACTCATTCTGTCCGTCGTCGGACCCAATGTCGTCGCCATGACGCGGCAATGGCTGCGCCACCGACGATCTGCCGCACCACCGGTGGCCGGCGCATAGTCGCTTGCCGCTCGACCATCCACCTCACACATCCACTTGGACCAACGAGCCGGCCGTAGCACTGAAAGGATTCAACATGAGATCCGCTGGCATCAAACGCATCCGCGCGACGGTCATGACCGCGTTCGCGGCGATGCTCCTTCTCGGCGCCACCGCTTGCGCCGACGAGACTCCGACCACGACCCCTACCGGCGCCACGGCGGGCAGCATCAAGGAGGGGTTGAAGATCGCCTTTCTTCCCAAGCAGGTGAACAACCCGTACTTCGACACGTCCGACAACAAGGGCGGCAAGGTCGCGGTCGAGGAGTTCAAGGGCACCTACAGCCAGACCGGGCCATCCGAGGCGAGCCCGTCGGCCCAGGTGAGCTACATCAATACGCTGTCGCAGCAGGACACCGATGTGATCGTAGTGTCGGCCAACGACAAGGATGCGATCTGCGGCGCGCTCAACGAGGCGCGTCAGGCCGGCGCGAAGGTTGTCACGTATGACTCGGACACCAACCCGACCTGTCGCGATCTGTTCATCAACCAGGCCACCGCGGAAGGCATCGCCAAGTCCCAGATCAAGCTGATCTCCGACGCGGTCGGGCCGGACGGAGGCGAGATCGCCATCCTGTCGGCGACGGCCAACGCCACCAACCAGAACGCGTGGATCGCGATGATGAAGACCGAGCTGGCCAAGCCGGAGTACGCCAAGCTGAAGTTGGTCGATACGGTCTACGGCGATGACGAAGACCAGAAGTCGTTCCAGGAGGCGCAGGGCCTGCTGGCCAAGCACCCCAACCTGAAGGGGATCATCTCCCCGACCACGGTCGGGGTGGCCGCGGCGGGCCGGTACCTCTCCGGCTCCACCTATAAGGGGAAGGTGCAGCTGACCGGTCTGGGCACGCCGAACCAGATGCGGGCCTACGTCAAGGACGGCACGGTCAAGGCGTTCGCCCTGTGGAACCCGGCCGACCTGGGCTACTTGGCCGCCTACGCGGGCGGCGCTCTGGCGTCGGGCCTCATCACCGGTAAGGAGGGCGATAAGTTCAAGGCCGGCAAGCTGGGCGAGTTCACCGTCGGCAAGGATGCCACCGTGCTGCTCGGTGACCCGTTCACCTACGACGCGAGCAACATCGACCAATTCAACTTCTGATGGCACTACCCCGGGGTCGGCCACTCGATCCGGCCGGCCCCGGAGTTCCACAGTGCATCCATCCACGACGGACGGTACGGAGGGAGCCACCGTGCGGCGCGTCTGCTTTACCCTCCAGGTGAGACCCGAGAGGCTGGCGGAGTACCGGGAGCGGCACACTGCCGTCTGGCCTGAGATGCTGGCCGCGCTGCGAGGTGCGGGCTGGCACGACTACTCGCTCTTCCTTCGTGATGATGGCCTTCTCGTGGGCCATCTCCGCACAGACGACCTCGAGGCGGCCCAAGCCGCGATGGAGGCCACCGACGTCAATCGCCGATGGCAGGCCGAGATGGCATCGTTCTTCGCGGACCTGCCCGGCGGGCGACCCGATCGCGGTTTCACCGTCCTCGAGGAAGTGTTCAACCTCGACGCCCAACTGACCCGGGCGCAGCACATGGGAGACAGCACATGACCGAGAGCGTGCTCGCCGCGCTGCGCGCGCAGCATATCGAGACGGCGTCATGGGCGTACGCCAACTCGGGGACACGCTTCAAGGTGTTCCCTCAAGAAGGCGTTCCCCGCACCCCGTACGAAAAGATCGCCGACGCCGCGGCGGTGCACCGCTTCACCGGTGTGGCGCCGAGCGTGGCGCTGCATATTCCATGGGACAAGGTGGACGACTACGCCGACCTGGCCCGGTTCGCCTCAGACCAGGGTGTCGCCCTCGGCACGATCAACGCCAACCTGTTCCAGGACAACGACTACATGCTCGGCAGCGTCGCCAACTCCGCGGCCGGCATCCGCCGCAAGGCCATCGACCACCTGCTCGAGTGCGTCGACATCATGGATCAGACGGGGTCCCGCGACTTGAAGCTGTGGTTCTCCGACGGCACCAACTATCCAGGGCAAGACAATATCCGCGCGCGCCAGGATCGGCTGGCGGAGGCGCTTCGGGAGTGCTACGACCGGTTGGGGCCAAACCAGCGGATGCTGCTGGAGTACAAGCTGTTCGAGCCGGCGTTCTACACGACCGACGTGCCAGACTGGGGCACGGCCTATGCCCACTGTGTCGCGACCGGAGAGCGCGCCCAGGTGGTCATCGACACGGGCCATCACGCGCCCGGCACGAACATCGAGTTCATCGTCGCCATCCTCCTCCGGGCGGGCCGCTTAGGCGGCTTCGACTTCAACTCGCGGTTCTACGCGGACGACGACCTCATGGTCGGTGCGGCCGACCCATTCCAGCTGTTCCGGATCATGCACGAGATTGTGCTCGCGGACGCGGTCGGACCCCAGTCGGGCATCGCGTTCATGCTGGATCAGTGCCACAACATCGAGCCGAAGATCCCGGCGGTGATCCGGTCGGTGATGAACGTCCAGGAGGCCACCGCCAAGGCGCTGCTGGTTGACCACGCCTCGCTCGCCGCTGCCCAGCGGGACGGCGACGTGCTGGGCGCCAACGCGGTCCTGATGGACGCCTACAACACCGATGTCCGTCCGCTGCTGCGGGACCTGCGCGACGCGAAGGGATTGGACCCGGATCCGATCGCGGCGTTCCACCGTTCGGGCTATGCCGAAAGGATCAGAGCGGAGCGTGTCGGCGGGGAAGCCGCCGGCTGGGGGGCGTGACAGTTGTCTACTGTGGATGAACTCATCGGCCGGTCCAACCGCCTCGGCTCCGACCCGCGAAACACCAACTTCGCCGGCGGCAACACGTCTGCCAAAGGCGAGGCCAACGACCCCGTGACCGGGCAGCCTGTGCAACTGCTATGGGTCAAGGGTTCGGGCGGCGACCTCGGCACGCTCACCGAGAGCGGCCTCGCGGTGCTGCGGCTAAACCGGCTCCGAGGGCTCGTCGAGGTATACCGCGGCGTCGACCATGAGGATGAAATGGTCCCAGCCTTTGACTACTGCCTGCACGGTCGCGGGGGGGCCGCGCCCTCGATCGACACGGCGATGCATGGGCTGGTCGACGCCGCTCACGTCGATCATCTGCACCCCGACTCCGGCATCGCGCTGGCGACGTCGGCCGACGGCGAGGCGTTGACGAAGGAATGCTTTGGCGACCGCGTGATGTGGGTGCCGTGGCGCCGCCCGGGATTTCAACTCGGCCTCGACATCGCCGAGGTCAGACGCGCCAACCCGCATGCGATCGGCGTGATCCTGGGTGGGCATGGCATCACGGCCTGGGGTGCCACGAGCGCGGAATGCGAGGCGCACTCGCTGGACTTGATCCGGACCGCACAGGCCTTCATCGACGAGCGCGGCCGGCCGGAGCCATTCGGCACCGTCAGGTCCGGATTCGAGCCGCTGCCCGAGCCCCAGCGACGGGAGCGTGCGGCGGCCCTCGCCCCCGTGTTGCGAGGCCTGGCCTCCACCGACGTCCGCCAGGTGGGCCACTTCACCGATGCGGACCTCGTGCTCGACTTCGTTTCGCGATCAAGGCATCCGGAGCTCGCGGCGCTGGGCACGTCGTGTCCGGACCATTTCTTGCGGACCAAGGTGCGCCCGCTCGTGCTCGACCTGCCCGCCTCCGCACCGCTGGACGCGGTCGTGGCCCGTGTCGGGGAGCTGCACACCATCTACCGGGCGGACTACACGGCCTACTACGACCGGCACGCGCGGCCGGAGTCGCCGCCGATGCGCGGCGCCGATCCAGCGATCGTCCTCGTGCCCGGCATCGGGATGTTCTCCTTCGGGGCGAACAAGCAGACCGCCCGCGTGGCCGGCGAGTTCTACCTCAACGCGATCAACGTCATGCGCGGTGCCGAGGCGATCTCCGCGTACGCGCCCATCGACGAGGCGGAGAAGTTCCGGATCGAGTACTGGGCGCTCGAGGAGGCCAAGCTGGCGCGCCTGCCGAAGCCCAGGGCGTTGGCGACGCGGATCGCTCTCGTCACCGGCGCCGGATCGGGCATCGGCCGCGCCATCGCCCATCGCCTCGCCGCCGAGGGCGCCTGCGTGGTCGTGGCCGACCGCGACGGTGGCGCCGCGGCGAGGGTGGCCGCCGAGATCGGCGGGGCGGACGTCGCGGTCAGCGTCGTGGCGGACGTCACCGTCGCAGCCGACGTGGAAGAGTCGGTACGGGCGGCCGCGCTCGCCTTCGGCGGTGTTGACCTCGTCGTCAACAACGCCGGGCTGTCCATCTCGAAGCCGCTGCTGGACACGACGGAGCGGGACTGGGACCTGCAGCACGACGTGATGGCTCGGGGTTCATTTCTCGTCTCGCGGGAGGCCGCGCGCGCGATGATCGAACAGGGCATGGGCGGCGACATCATCTACATCGCCAGCAAGAACTCGCTCTTCGCCGGGCCGAACAACATCGCCTACGGCGCGGCCAAGGCCGACCAGGCCCACCAGGTACGGCTGTTGGCGGCCGAGCTGGGCGAACACGGGATACGGGTCAACGGCGTCAACCCCGATGGCGTCGTGCGGGGCTCGGGCATCTTCGCCGGCGGTTGGGGTGCGCAGCGGGCCGCCATCTATGGCGTGCCCGAGGAAGAGCTGGGCGCGTTCTACGCCCAGCGGACCCTGCTGCGGCGCGAGGTGCTGCCCGAGCATGTGGCGAACGCCGTCTTCGCGCTGATCGCCGGCGACCTCGCCCACACGACCGGTCTGCACATCCCGGTCGACGCCGGGGTGGCCGCGGCGTTTCTGAGATGAGTGCCGGTCCCGTCACCGTCGCCGCCGTGGACCTCGGCGCGTCGAGCGGTCGCGTGATGCTTGGCCGGGTCGGTCCAGATCAGCTCGAGCTCCTTGAGATGC
>Ga0184612_10001353_pt1 | contig 11786 bp, 12 predicted proteins | sample PLM3_60_coex_FD_133163 | JGI IMG/M metagenome (GOLD analysis project Ga0184612, IMG submission 133163) | Groundwater sediment microbial communities from an aquifer in East River, Colorado, USA - PLM3_60_coex | ecosystem: Environmental > Terrestrial > Soil > Riparian zone | place: USA: East...
ACCCTGTGGTCATGGTCGGCGTTGAAGCCGACCTTCTCGGTATAGAAGCGCTTCGCGCGGTCCACGTCCGAGACGGGGATCGCGACCAGCGCGAGCTTCCAGTCCATGGTGCGTCGTCCTTTGGTGTGGAACCGGTTGGCGGCCGACGAAAGGCTGCCACCTTCCGCCTGAACAGGGCAAGCGCGGCCGAGTAGCGCCGAGTGGTCGGTCTGGAGTTGAATGTCCCAACCTTGTACATGAGTGAGGGGCGCGCCGGATACCAGCCGACCGCCCCTCGTGGCCGAGCCCCACAGGAGGCCCGACACATGAACTCTACAGGCGCGAGCCAGCGCGTTGGGCTCGACCCTCTCCGGCACGCCAAGCACTGGCTTGACGCGGTGCCACCCACCGACCGCTAGCAGCTTCGAGGGCTGGCAGACCACGACACAGGGCGTGGCTGCCGGCAGGGGACGCGCGGCGGTCAGGTGGTACCAGCCTTGGCCGTCGCGCTCCCCGCCAAACAACGGGAGAGGCAATGGCAGAGCCGCACGACTTCGGGCACCTGCGAGACGAGCTGGACGCCGCCCTTGCAGAGCTGGAGGATCGTCTCGCCAGGGCGAGGACGGACTACTTCGGGGACGACGAGACGACCCTCAACTACCGGCAGTTCATCGTCTTCTTTCGCATCGCCCGAAGCTTCGCCTCGGAGCTGGACAAGCAAGCGCGCAGGCCGGGGATGGTGGTGCTCAGGCTGGAGGACCAGCCACCAGCGCCATAGCGACAGCGAGCACAAGCGCCGGCGTCGTGGTGGTGACCGTCGTCGGCGGCGCGCTGGTCGTCGTCGCTGGCTGGGTCGTGGTGGTCGGTGCCACGGTGGTGGTCGGTTTCGGAAGGGTGGTGGTCGGCCCGCGGGTGGTGCCTGGGTTCGTGGGTGAGGTGGTCGCGCCGCCTCCGCTCGTGGACCGGGGCGGCTGCTGGCTCGGCGAGGTGGGGCCGGCCGTGGTGTTGGCGCCCGGGCCGGTCGTGGTCGGCCCGCCGGCGGTGGTCGGCGACGGGGTGGTGCCGGCGACCACCGCCGACCCTCCGGCGCCGGTCGAGGAAGCGACGGTGGTGGCCGTGCCCAGGCACCCGGCGCCGCCGCACTTCGAGGAGGGGCCGGCCAGGGCGTTGTAGATCATGAAACCGGCGCCTGCGGCCAGGACCGCCCCGACCAGGGTCGCCAGCACGGCCCGGTGGGACAGGAGCGCGAGCAGCCCGGACAGCGCCGTGCCCTTGGCATGGCCACTGCGCCGCCGGAAGCGGGAGGCGCGCACGGGCGGCTCGGCCGGGCCTTCGGGCTCGTCCACGACCGCGTCGGCGACCAGCTCCTCGCGCACCCGGTAGACGAACGCCGGGTCGGGAGGGGTCACCACGGTGCTGGCGACCGTACGCAGCGAGGAGGCGATGGCGAGCGCGTTGGCCATGCTCCGGTCGTCGCCGGTGACGTCGGCGCTCCACTGGCTCAGGCGGCGCTCGAACTCGTCGGCGCGCCGCCGGTCGCTCTGGGCCGGGTCCAGGTAGTACGGCTCCGGCGTTGACGTGCTGTTCTCGGACGACGCGGCGCCCCTGGCCGCCCGGAGCGCCGGCGACTCCTGGCTGCGCTCCCACAGCGTCGAGCAGGCCAGGAGCTGGAGCGCCTTGGTCACCCTGGGCCGGTAGCCGGTCAGGTGGGCGGTGTGGACCAGCGAGTGGCCGAGCAGGAGTCGGAGGATGACGACCTCCCGCTCCGGGTCGTCGAGCAGGGCGACGTCGCCGACCACGCCGTCGTCGTCGCCTGGGGGCCGGGCGCGGCGCCCGTGGGCGACGGCGTCCCTGGCCATCGCGATCAGCCAGGCGCCCAGCTCGCCTTCGCCCCGGGCCACCACGGGCAGCCAGGTCATCACGTCCCGGAAGACCCGCTCGGTCAGCTCCTCGGCGGTCTCCGGGTCCCGGGTCCAGGCGAGCAGGTACCCGTAGACGTCGTCGACGTAGCGGTCGTACAGCTCGGCGACCGCCTCCGGGTCGTGGGCCATGGCGCGCTCGACGAGCTTGCGCTGCACCGCGATGGCCTCGGTCAGGTTGCCGTTACGGCAGCCACAGGTGATCGCACCGACCTCGATCTCTCCGGTTGGCGGGGCCGCTGACCGGTTCGGCGTCATCGTTGCAGCACCAGGAGCTGAAGGCCGGCGGCGGCGACGATCACCACCAGCAGGACCGCGACCAAGACGGCCGTGCCTGTGCGCATGTCGCTCGCTCCCCTGGCCGATCCGTAATCCGACACGCCCGCCCACTGGGGGGCGGACGGATGGACCGGACAGCGGGCGATCCTACCGCTTCCGAGCCGCTGGTTTCGAGCCCCCGCCCGCGGAGACCAGCCGTCCCCGGCCTGGCCCACCCGGGACGGCGGCCCGGGGACCGGCTTTACGGGGCGCACCGCTCGGCGCCGGCGGCCAGGTGCTTGCGGGCCGTCTCGACATTGTCGCGGAGCATGGCGGTCAGGCCGGCCCAGTCCTCGGCCCACGGCCGGACGTCGATCTCGAGGGTGACCGCACCGCCGAAGCCGGCCTGACCGAGCCGCTCCAGGAACTCGCGCACCGGCAGGACCCCTTGGTCGAGCGGGGCGTGGGTGTCGCGCCCGCCCCCGGCGTTGTTGGAGGCGTGGACGTGCACGACCCGGTCGCCGAGCTCGGCCTGGGCGTCCAGGAGGTCGATCCCGGCCACGGCCAGGTGGCTCGTGTCAAGGGTGACCCAGGGGTAGCGTTCCAGCTCGGCCAGCTCGATGCCGCTCTGGAACGGCAAGGGGCGGCCATTCACCCACACGGGGAACATGTTCTCCACCGCGATGGTGATGCCGGTCGCTTCGCGCACCTCCACGATCCGCTCGACCAGCCAGTCGGTGTAGCGGAGCTGCCAGCGGTAGGGCGGGTGGATGACGATCGTCGACACCCCGGCCGCCTCGGCGAACGCGACGCAGCGGTCGACCTTGTTCCTGGGGTCGGTGCCGAAGACCAGCCAGGTGGCGAGCAGGAAGGGGCCGTGGACGGCCCTGACCGGCAGGTCGTACCGGGCCGCGAGGGCGGCCATGCGGTGTGGGTCCTGGCTCAGGCGGTTCTGGGTGATCATCAGCTCGACACCGTCGAACCCGGCCTCGGCGATCGTCTCGAAGGTCTCCTCGAGCGAGTGCATGTAGAACGGTCCGGTGGCGGCGATCACGGCGGGAGGCTGGGGCACGAGTGCTCCTCGGTCGAGGAAGAGGCGGTCCTGGGGCCCTGGCCAGTGCCCGCAGGACAGGCGGGGACGTCGGCGTCCACCACGATGGTAACAACTGCTCGCTCGCACTGGTCGACCCATGGTGCCGCGCCGGTGAAACGGCAGGTTTCGGGACTAGACTCGGACGGACTTCGAGGAGGTCGTCCGCTGCACTGGCTGCTCCCGTCCGCCGCCACACCCGGTGAGGGTGGTGCCGTGACCGCGGTCACCCTCTACACCCGGGTCGGCTGCCACCTGTGCGAGGAGGCCGAGCAGGTGCTCCGCGCCGAGCAGGCCATGACCGCGTTCGCCCTGGAGCTGGTCGACGTCGACCGCGAGGTGGAGCTGGCGCGCCGCTACGGGGTGCGGGTACCCGTCGTCGCCATCGACGGGGTGGACGTGTTCGAGTACCAGGTCCCGGTCGACCTGCTCCGTGCCCGCCTGCGCGCTGTTTGAGAAGCCTGTCACAAGGGCCTAGACTCGGAGGAGCCCGGCGGGACGCCTGCCCCGCCAGCCGTTGGACAGCAGGGGAGACCTGAGCATCGTGCGAGACCGCAGCATCCCGGAAGCCACCGTCGCCCGACTCCCCATCTACCTGCGCTGCCTGGTCGACATGGCCGAGCGGGAGACCCACACCGTCTCCTCCGAGCAGCTCGCCGAGGCTGCCGGGGTGAACTCCGCCAAGGTCCGCAAGGACCTCTCCTACCTCGGGTCCTACGGCACCCGGGGGGTCGGCTACGACGTGGAGTACCTCATCTACCAGGTCCGGCGGGAGCTGGGCCTGGAGCAGGACTGGGCGGTGGCCATCGTCGGGGTCGGCAACCTCGGCCACGCCCTCGCCAACTACCACGGCTTCAAGGAGCGCGGGTTCCGGGTCGTCGCCCTGCTCGACGCCGACCCGGCCAAGGTCGGGGAGCGGATCGGCGACCTCACCGTCGAGCACGTCGACGACCTCGACCGCGTCGTCAAGGAGGAGCAGGTCGCCATCGGGGTGGTCTCCACCACGGCCGCCTCCGCCCAGGAGGTGTGCGACCGGCTGGTCGCCGCGGGCGTGGCATCGATCCTCAACTTCGCCCCTGCCCACGTGCAGGTCCCCGAGGGCGTGTCGCTGCGCAAGGTCGACCTCTCCACCGAGCTGCAGATCCTGTCCTTCCACGAGCAGCGACGGGCAGCCGTGGACCTGGTCCGCCAGACCGCCGCCCTGCAGGCGCCGACGGCGGTGGCGCCCGACCCGCCGGCGACCAGGGACTGACCCGCAGGCCATGCCGGTCAGCTACCCGATCCTCGTCGACCTCGCCGGCCGCCCGACCGTGGTGGCAGGTGGCGGCCGGGTGGCCGAGCGGAAGGTGCGCGGGCTGCTCGCCGCCGGGGCGACCGTGCGGCTGGTCAGCCCCGAGGTGACCCCCGGCCTGGCCGGCCTGGCCGCCAGGAACGAGATCGTGGTGGAGGCGCGGCCCTGGCGCCGGGGCGACCTCGCCGGCGCCGTGCTGGCAGTGGCCGCCACCGACGACCCGGCCGTGAACGCCGGCGTCACCGAGGAGGGCCGGTCGGCGGGTGTGCTGGTGAACCGGGTCGACGAACCGGACAGCGGCGGGTTCACCGTGCCGGCCGTGCTCCGCCGGGGCGACCTCACGGTCGCGGTGGCCACCTCCGGGCGGACCCCGGGACTGGCCGGGGCGCTCCGCCGCCGGCTCGAGGAGGTCTTCGGGCCGGAGTGGGCCGAACTGGTCGAGCTGTTTGCCGCCGATCGCGGTAGCCTTCCCAAGGCCGCCGACCAGGCGGCCTGGGACGGTCTGCTCGGCCCCGACGTGCTCGAGGCCGTCCGTCGTGGCCAACCCGCCGTCGTACGCGAGAGGATCCGGGCATGCCGGTCTTCGTCGTCGGCCTGAACTACAAGACCGCCCCGCTCGAGCAGCTCGAGCGGCTCGCGATCGACCCGGAGCGTCGGCCCAAGGCGCTCGCCCACCTGCTGGCCCAGGACCACGTCCACGAGGCGGTGCTCCTGTCGACCTGCAACCGGGTCGAGGTCTACGCCGCGATCAGCCGCTTCCACGGCGGCGCGGCCGACGCGCGCCGGTTCCTGGCCGAGTTCCACCACCTCGACCCGCAGGACCTCGCCGAGCACCTCTACGACTACTACGAGGAGCGCGCGGTCCAGCACCTGTTCGCGGTCGCTTCCGGGATCGACTCGATGGTGGTCGGCGAGGCCCAGGTCCTCGGGCAGGTCCGCGAGGCGTTCCAGGGCGCGACCGTCGAGCGCGCCGTCGGGCCGGTGCTGTCGACCCTGTTCCGCCAGGCGATCAAGGTCGGCCGCCGGGCCCGGGCCGAGACCAGGATCGGTGCGGGGCTCGCCTCCACGCTGACCGTCGGCATGCGGGTCGCCGCCGGCCAGCTCGGCGGCTTGGCCGGCCGCCGGGTGCTGGTCGTGGGCGCGGGCCGGATGGGCCGTCTGGCCGGCCGCGCGCTGCGCGCCGCCGGCGTCGGCGAGCTGGTCGTGGCCAACCGCACCGCCGCCAACGGCGCCGCCCTCGCCCGCGACCTCGGCGCTCGCTCGGTCACGCTGGCCCGGATCGAGGACGAGCTGGTCGCGGCCGACCTCGTGGTCGCCTCGACCGCCGCGGTCACCCCCACCGTCACCGCCGGCATGGTGGCCGCGGCCACGGCACGCCGCCCCGCCACCGGTGCGCCCTCGCCGCTGGTCATGATCGACCTCGGGGTGCCCAGGGACGTCGACCCTGCGGTGCGCGGCCTGCCCGGGGTGGTCCTGGCAGACCTGGACGGGCTCCGGGCCGTGCTCGAGACCGAGGACACCGGCCGGCGTGACGAGGTCGAGCGGGTCCGCGCGCTGATCGCGGCCGAGGCCGAGGCGTTCATGAGCTGGCAGCGGGAGGCGCGCCTCGGCCCGACCATCCGCGCCCTGCGCGCCCGGGCCGAGGAGGTTCGCGGGCGGGAGCTGGACCGGGCCGCAGCCCGCCTCTCGGGCCTTTCCGAGCGCGAGCGGGCGGCGGTCGAGGCGGTCACCAGAGGCCTGGTCAACAAGCTGCTGCACGAGCCGGTGGTGCGCGGCAAGGCGCTCGCCGCCGGCCCGGACGGCGACCTCTACGCCCGCATGCTGCGGGAGCTGTACGCCCTGGACGACCCCGATGCCTGACAGCCCCGGGACGGTGCGCCTGGCGACCAGGGGGAGCGCCCTGGCGCTGGCCCAGAGCAGGCTGGTCGCCGACGGGCTCACCGCGGCGTGGCCGGAGCTCGAGGTCGTGCTCGTCCCGGTGGTGACCGAGGGCGACCGGCGCCGGGACCTGCCCACCACCGCGCTCGGCGGCAAGGGGGTGTTCACCGCCGCGGTCCAGGAGGCGGTGCTCGACGGCCGGGCCGACCTGGCCGTGCACTCGGCCAAGGACCTGCCCGCCGCCCAGGTGCCCGGGCTCGTGCTGGCCGCCGTGCCGGAGCGGGAGGACCCCCGGGACGTGCTGGTGACCAGGGCCGGGCCGGCAACCGACGACCTGGACCGGCTGCCGCGCGGTGCCCGGGTCGGCACCGGCAGCCCGCGCCGTCTCGCGCTGCTCTCCTGGCTGCGGCCTGACCTGGAGGTCGTCGGGATCCGCGGCAACGTCGACTCCCGCATCCGCCGGGTCCGCTCCGGCGAGCTGGACGCGGCCGTGCTGGCCGCCGCCGGGCTCCGCCGGCTCGGGCTGGCGGAGGAGGCCGCCGTGCCGCTCGACCCCGAGGTCTTCACCCCGGCGCCCGGGCAGGGCTGCCTCGCGGTCGAGGCGCGCGAGGACGATACCAGGGTGCTCGGCCTGGTCGGGACCCTCACCCACCGCCCGTCTCGGGTGGCGCTGCGAGGGGAGCGCGCCTTCCTGGCCCGGCTCGGCGGCTCCTGCACCCTCCCGGCGGGGGCGCTGCTGCGCGCACCAGCGCCCGACAACGGCGGCCGCCTCGAGATCCAGGGCTTCCTGGCCGCCGCCGACGGCAAAGGCCTGGTCCGCGAGCGCCTGCTGGGGCCGCTCGACGACCCCGAAGGCCTCGGCCAGGCCCTGGCCGACCGCCTGCTGGCTGCCTGCGGCCCCGAGGTCCGCGCCCTGATCGAGGCGAGCCGCGGGTGACGCAGGCGCGGCGCCCCGGCGCCGGGATGGTGCAGCTCGTCGGGGCGGGTCCAGGCGACCCCGGGCTGGTCACCGTGCGCGCCCTCGAGCTGGTCCGCCGGGCCGAGGTGCTCGTCTACGACCGCCTGATCCCGCCGGGGCTGGTCGAGGAGGCTCCCGAAGGCTGCGAGCTGGTCGACGCCGGCAAGCTGCCCGACCGCCACGTCCTGTCGCAGGCCGAGATCAACGCGCTGCTCGTCGACCGGGCCAAGGCGGGCAGGCGGGTGGTCCGCCTCAAGGGCGGCGACCCCTTCGTGTTCGGGCGCGGTGCCGAGGAGGCCGAGGCGTGCGTCGAGGCGGGGGTGCCCTTCGAGGTCGTCCCCGGGGTCTCCGCGGCTGTGGCGGTGCCCGCCTATGCCGGCATCCCCGCCACCCACCGCGACCTGTCGAGCAGCTTCGCCGTGGTCAGCGGGCAGGAGGACCCTGGCGAAGGGGTCCCCGCCGCCCGCTGGGCGGCCCTGGCCAAGGTCGGCACGGTCTGTGTGCTGATGGGGGTCGGGCGGCTGGCCGCCGTCGTGGCCCGGCTGCTCGAGGCCGGGCGCGACCCGGGGACGCCGGCCGCCGTGATCGAGCAGGGCGCGACCCCGGCCCAGCGGGTGGTGCGGGCCACGCTCGCAACCATCGCCGAGGAAGCCGGCCGCAGCGGCATCCGCGCCCCGGCCGTGATCGTGGTCGGCGAGGTCGTGGCCATGCGCGAGCGCATCGCCTGGTACGAGCACCGGCCGCTGTTCGGCCAGACCGTGCTCGTACCCCGCACCAGGGAGCAGGCCAGCTCCTTCTCGGCGCTGCTGCGCCAGCGCGGCGCGGAGCCGTTCGAGGTGCCCACCATTGAGGTGCGGCCCCTGGAGCGCACCGCCGAGCTGGACCGGGCGGTCGGGTTGCTGGCCGCCGGGGCCTACGACTGGGTGGTGCTGACGAGCGCGAACGGCGTGGCCGCGCTGCGCGGCCGGGTCGAGGCCGCCGGGCTCGACGCCCGAGCCCTCGGCCGCGCCCGTGTGGCCGCGGTGGGGCCGGCCACCGAGGCGGCTCTGCGCGGCTGGGGGATCGCCGCCGACCTCGTGCCCGAGGTGGCCACCACCGCGGCGCTCGGCGAGGCGTTCCCCGCCCGGGCCGGCCGGGTGCTGCTGCCCCGGGCCGACCTCGCCAGCCCCGAGCTCTCCAAGGCGATCACCGCGAAGGGTGGCGGCCCCGACGACGTGGTCGCCTACCGCACCGTCCCCCTCGACGAGATGGATCCTGCCGCCCGCAAGCGGCTGGACGGCGGCGAGGTGGACTGGGTCGGGTTCACCGCTGCCTCCACGGTCGCCGGGTTCGTCCGCGCCTACGGTGGCCCCACCCCGCCGGGCATCCGCGTCGCGGCCATCGGGCCGGTCACCGCCGCGGCTGCCGAGGCGGCCGGCATGCCCGTCGCCGCCGAGGCGCGCGAGCACACCGTCCCCGGCCTGGTCGCCGCCATCGAGCACGCCGTGGCCGGCGACGGGCATGCCCCCTGAACGACGCTACATGACCTCGAAGGTCTCGTAGACCTCGACGCTGCCACCGCTGGTAAGCACCGGGCAGCCCTTGGCCATCTCGGTGGCTGCTTCGAGGCTGTCGGCCTGCAGGATCGTGTAGCCGGTCAGCCCCGCAGCCCCGCCGTGGCTGACCGTCCCGTCGGCAGCCACAGACGTCGACGGCCCGAACGGGTTGCCGCCGTCCACCAACGCCTGGCCGAGCTCCGCGTACCAGTTGCCCCAGGCCGCCATCACCGCCTGCTGCTCGGCCTCGGTCTCCGCCATGCCACCGCCCTTGTACACCAACACGTAGCTGGCCACGGTGCCCCCCCTTCTGGTCGACAACGACTATGGATCGCCGGGGACCCTACCACCCTTCGCCCAGTGCGACGGGCCATTCGTCGAGGTGCCGCATGGTATCGGAAGGCCGTTGCCGCGCCCCGGTTGCGGCGCGGGTAGCCTGGAGAATCGCGTCTGGGGACGGTGCGGTGTACGGTTCGGCCGGCCTCGACCCACGCGCCAGGCACCCAGGAGTGAGGATGCAGCCACCACCCTTCCCGACCAGCCGCCCTCGCCGCCTGCGCCGCACCAGGGTGCTGCGCGACCTCGTCCGTGAGACCGACGTCTCGCGGCGGCACCTGGTGGCGCCCTTGTTCGTCAAGGAGGGCATCGGCGAGCCGGTCGCCATCTCGTCGATGCCCGGCCACCGGCAGCACACCCTGGAGAGCCTGCGCAAGGAGGCGGCCGAGCTGGCCTCCCTCGGCATCCCGGCGCTGCTGCTGTTCGGCATCCCGGCGTCAAAGGACGCCGAAGGCTCGCAGGCATGGGCGCCAGACGGGATCGTGCAGCGGGCGCTGCAGGCGCTCGAGGCCGACCTCGGCGACGACGTGGCGCTGATCGCCGACCTCTGCCTGGACGAGTACACCGACCACGGCCACTGCGGGGTGCTGGACATCCGAGGGCCAGGGGAACCGGTCGTCGACAACGACGCCACCCTCGAGCGGTACGCGCGGATCGCCGTGGCGCAGGCGCGCGCCGGTGCCGACGTGGTCGCTCCGAGCGGGATGATGGACGGCCAGGTCGGCGCCATCCGGGCCGCCCTCGACGAGGCCGGCTTCACTGACACCGCCGTCCTCGCCTACGCCGCCAAGTACGCCTCGGCCCTCTACGGCCCGTTCCGGGAGGCGGCCGAGGGCGCGCCGAGGTTCGGCGACCGCACCGCCTACCAGATGGACCCCGGCAACGGCGACGAGGCCGTCCGCGAGGTCGCCCTCGACGTCGCCGAGGGCGCCGACATCGTCATGGTCAAGCCCGCCCTGCCCTACCTGGACGTCGTCTGGCGGGTCAAGCAGGCGTTCGGGCTGCCGACGGCCGCCTACCACGTCTCCGGGGAGTACGCGATGGTGAAGGCGGCCGCCGAGCGCGGTTGGCTCGACGGCGAGCGCACCATGCTCGAGGTGCTGACCGCCATCCGGCGCGCGGGCGCCGACCTGATCGTGACCTACTTCGCCCGCGACGCCGCCCCGCTGCTGTAGCCCGTCAAGCGACCCAGGGAGGTCACCTTGGCCACACACGAGGTCCGCGTCGACTACGCGAAGACGCTGGGCGAGGAGCCCGGCACCGGCCACAACCGCTGGCATCCGGGCATCGCGCCGATCGTGCGCTGCGACCCCGGCGACGAGGTCGTCCTCGAGACGCGCGACGCGTTCGACGGGCAGATGGGCCACCAGGCCACCCTGGAGACGGTCGGCGCGCCCAACCTCAACGTCGTCCATCCCCTCACCGGACCGGTGTTCGTCAACGGCGCCGAGCCGGGCGACATCCTGGAGGTCGAGGTCCTCGACGTCGAACCGGACCGCTACGGCTACACCGTGCAGGTGCCCGGCTTCGGCTTCCTGCGCGACGCCTTCCCCGACCCCTTCATGGTGCGCTGGGCGATCGCTGACGGGTGGGCGGAGTCCGACGACCTGCCCGGTGTCCGCATCCCCGGCCACCCCTTCATGGGCACCATCGGGCTGGCCCCGAGCCGCGAGCTGATGGCAGCCTGCACCGCCAGGGAGCAGGCCGCGCTGGACCGGGGCGGGTTCGTGCTGCCGCCCGACCCGACCGACGCCGTCCCGAGCGACGCGGCGATCGCCGGCGAGGCGCTGCGCACCGTGCCGCCCCGCGAGACCGCCGGGAACGTCGACATCAAGCAGCTCGGCAAGGGTGCTCGCCTGTACATCCCGGTGTACGAGCGCGGCGGCCTGTTCTCGGCTGGCGACGCCCACTTCGCGCAGGGCGACTGCGAGACCTGCGGCACCGCCATCGAGATGCGCGCCACCCTGCACGTCCGCTTCGCGGTCCACAAGGGCCTGGCCGCGGCCAGGGGCATCCGCGACCTCCAGTTCGCCAGGGACGACTACCACGTCGCGCCCGAGTTCGCGGCACCCCGCCGCTTCTTCGCCACCACCGGGCTGTCGGTCACCAAGGACGGGGAGAACCGCTCCGAGGACCTCACCCTGGCGGCCAGGAACGCCCTGCTGAACATGATCGACCACCTCGGCCACCACGGCGGCTGGACGCCGCAGCAGGCCTACGCGATCTGCAGCGTCGCCGTCGACCTCAAGGTCAGCTGGGACCTCGCCGACGGCTGGGCGACTTCTCCCGACCTGCCAGGGGTACGCGTCCCCGGCTCGCCGTTCATGGGCACCATCGGTCTGACCCCGGGACACAGTCTGCTCGCGGAGACCGCGAGGCGCGAGAAGGCGCTGCTCGAGGCCGGCGGCTTCGTGCTGCCCCCGTCGGCGGCGTCCGCCGTGCCCGACGACCCGCGTATCGCGGCGGAGGCACTGCGCACGATCCCGCCCCGCGAACAGGCCGGCACCGTCGACATCAAGCAACTGGGGAAGGGAGCCCGGCT
>Ga0184612_10001354_pt1 | contig 11781 bp, 10 predicted proteins | sample PLM3_60_coex_FD_133163 | JGI IMG/M metagenome (GOLD analysis project Ga0184612, IMG submission 133163) | Groundwater sediment microbial communities from an aquifer in East River, Colorado, USA - PLM3_60_coex | ecosystem: Environmental > Terrestrial > Soil > Riparian zone | place: USA: East...
CTCCTGCAGAACCCAGGCCTGGCCCGCGCCGACACAGGTCCAGGTCTTCGCCACCCGTGCGAGCGGTAGCTCTCTTAGCATGGAGGTGCGGGACCGTAGCCGAGCGGCCGTCATTTCGGCTGGTGCCATACCCGCAGGAGGCCGGTGGGGTCCACGCAGGCGAGCAGGGTCCCGCGGGCTTGATAGTGGAGATCGGTGCCGGTGACGCTGCCGAGCACCCGCGAGCCGCCGTGCGGGTTCACGACGATGAAGGCCGTTCGATCCTTCCCCTGCTGTGTGAGCAGAGCGCGGCCGTCGGCGTCGAACCAGGGCACAATGGCAGACCTGGGGAAGCTCGCGACCATACGTCCATTTGCCTGATCCAGCAGTCGAACCCCCCACAGACCGGTCGTTCCTGGCTCTGGTTCGTCGCGATGGACGGGCCAGGCTCCACCAGGAGTTCCCGTGACCGGACAGATGAGCGAGCATTCTCCAGAACGCCTTCTCGACTCAACGGACAGCGTGTTGGCCGTCATCGACGTTCAGCGATCGTTCCTGGACCGGATCGGTGGAGAGGCCGCCTCCACGCTTGTCGATCGAATCCGGTGGCTCGTGTTGGTCGCTGGCCACCTTGGGATCCCCGTTGTCGTGACCGAGGAGGAGCCACACGTCAACGGGCCAACTGCCGGCAGCATCACGGACGTCCTCCCACCCGGCGCGGTCGTTCACTGCAAGCCCGTGTTTGGGCTCGCCGACAACCCCGACATCCTGGCCGAGGTGGAGGGAACTAGACGGCGGACGATCATTCTCGTCGGGATGGAGACAGACGTTTGCGTCGCGCACTCTGCGCTCGGACTACTGGACCGCGGCTATCGGGTCGCAGTCGTTGAGGACGCCACAGCGTCGCCCGGAGGTGAGCACGAGCCGGGCCTACGGCGGATGCACGAGGTCGGAATCCCGGTGTTGCGGGTCAAGGGATTGTTCTATGAGTGGATCCGTACAGTTCAGGATTTGCACACATTCGAGCAAGCCCACCCGCAGGCCAAGCCACCCGCGGGCATTGTCCTGTGAATAGTTGGTCGGCTGGTTGGAGCTGCTGATCGTGGGCGCGGGGACCCCCATTAGTTGTATGGTTCATGCATGGGTTCGGCCAAGGAGCTCAACGAAGAGATCATGCGGTTTGTACGCCTGTTGAAGGCGAGCGTCAGCAGGGCTGCCGGTCCCGACCGATCCGCATTACTGCTGCTCTGGCCGCTCCTGCATGAGGGCCCGATGCGGTTGCGCGACCTCGCCGAGGCCAAGGGTGCTGACGCCTCAACGGTCAGCCGGCAGGCGGCGCAGCTGGTGACGTCCGGTCTGGTCCGTCGGGAGGTAGACACGACCGACCGCCGAGCCTGCGTGCTCGCACTCACCGATGATGGGCGCGAGGCGTGCCGGCACATGACGGAGAGCCGCCGTGAGGCGATCGAGGAGGCACTGCGGCACTGGAGCGACGCGCGGGTGGCCGCATTTACCGAGGAATTCCGGGAGTTCAATCGAGCCGTCGAGGCCCAGCAACGGGGCGCCTCGACTTCCGTACGGGAGCACGCGTGAGCGATTCAGTGGACGTCAGACCGGGTTCGTCGCAGGATGCCTCGGGGGGCCTCAGCCATCGGCAGATCATCACGATACTTATCGGTTTGATGATGGCGATGTTTCTCGCGGCGCTCGACCAGACGATCGTCGCGACCGCGATGCGCACCATCGCCGATGATCTGAGCGGCTTCTCGCTACAAGCGTGGGCGACCACCGCCTTTCTGATCACATCGACGATCTCAACACCGCTCTACGGCAAGCTCTCCGACATGTACGGGCGCAAGCCGTTCATCCTCTTCGCGATTACGGTCTTCATCGTCGGATCCGCGCTGTGCGGACTTGCTCAGTCGATGTACGAACTGGCTGCCTTCCGGGCGATTCAGGGCATCGGGGCCGGTGGTCTCTTCTCCCTCGCGCTGGCGATCATCGGGGATATCGTGCCGCCCCGCGAACGTGCCAAGTACCAGGGATACTTCCTCGCCGTGTTCGGCACGTCCAGCGTGCTTGGGCCGCTGCTGGGTGGGTTCTTCGCAGGTACGCAGACGATCCTTGGCGTCTCCGGCTGGAGGTGGATCTTCTATATCAACATCCCCATTGCAGCGGCCGCCATGATCGTGGTAACCAGAGTGCTGCATCTTCCGCACAATCGGCGGGATCACCGTATCGATTGGCCGGGGGCCTTGGCGCTGATTGTCGCGTTGGTGCCGCTACTCGTCGTCGCCGAGCAGGGCCGGGAGTGGGGTTGGGGATCGACCCGATCGCTGCTCTGCTTCGCTATCGGTGCCATGGGCATCGCGCTCTTCGTGTTCACCGAGTGGAGGTACAAGGACGAGGCCCTTCTTCCGCTCCGGCTCTTCCGAGGCCGCACGTTCGCCGTCGGCTCGGGCAGCAGCTTCATTCTCGGCATGGCCATGTTCGGCGGACTGCTTGTCCTGCCGCTCTACCTGCAGATCGTCAAGGGCGCATCGCCCACCAGGGCAGGACTGTTGACGTTACCGCTCGTCCTGGGCATCATGGCTGGGTCGATCATCGCCGGCCAGACCATTGCCCGTACCGGTCGTTATCGGATCTTCCCGATCGTCGGCAGCGCGCTGATGCTCGCGGCCCTGTTGCTTTTCTCGCGCATCGATGCCGACACACCGTTGCGGCAGATCCTGCTGATCATGGCTCTGATGGGCCTCGGTCTTGGTGGCAACATGCAGCCGATTGTCACCGCTGTACAGAACGCCGCGTCGCCGCGCGAGATCGGGGTATCCACCTCGACCGTCACGTTCTTCCGCTCGATGGGTGGCACCTTGGGCGCGGCGGTCTTCCTGTCGATCCTCTTCAGCATCCTGCCCGACAAGATTAGAGGTGCCTTTACGGCGGCTGCCGCAACGTCGGAATTCCAACAGGCCGCGGCGGCGAATCCCAGCCAGGTTCAGGCGCTGCGGCAAGCCTCGGCTGGAGGCTCGGCCGTTTCGCTCAACGACACGTCGTTCATCAACAAGCTGGATGCCGCGCTCGCACACCCCTTCAAGGTTGGCTTCGCTGAGTCCATGAGCGTTGTGTTCCTTATCGCCTCAGTAATCATGGTGATCGGTCTGATCGTGATCCTTTTCCTGCCCGAACTGCCTCTCCGGCAGCACTCCGCGGTGCAGCAGCGCGCCGAGGAGGACGCCGCCGAGGCAGCCGCAGCGCAGGCCCGGTCCTGAATCAGAGCGGGACCGAGCCCGACATCGGCTGGGCCGAATCATCATGCCGGCCCAGCCGGTTCTGTGTGGAGCCTCGCCAAGCATCCTCACCGTTGCGCGAGCTGGCGCGCCCTGGTGTTCAACGCGCTGAGTACGTGCGCGAACGATTCGTGGAATCCCGCCACGCCTTTATTCTCCAGAGCGAGGCCTACGTCGTTCATGTCGACACCGACCGCCGCCAGGCGATCCATGACGTCCACGGCGTCGTTAATGCCGGCGTCGATGGTCCGGGCGATGGTGCCGTGATCCTCGAACGCGGTGATGGTCGCCTCGGGCAAAGTGTTGACTGTGTCCGGACCGATGAGGCTGTCGACGTACAGCGTGTCGGGAAGCTGGGGGTTCTTGGTGGAGGTTGACGCCCACAGGGGTCGCTGCACATGCGCGCCGAGGGCGGCGAGCCGCTCCCACCGCTCGCCGGCGAAGCGTTCACGAAAGAGCCGGTAGGCGAGCCGCGCCTGCGCCACCGCGGCCCGACTTCGCAGCGCGAGCACCTCTTCGACGGCACGATTCCCAGCGGGAGCAAGCATCTCCAGCCGCCGGTCGACCTCGGTGTCGACCCGGCTGACGAAGAACGAGGCGACACTATGCACCGCAGCGAGGTTGCCGCCCCGGCCGGCCAGTGTCTCCAAGCCCGACAGGTAGGCCTCGATCACCTCGTCGTAGCGAGCTAGCGAGAAGATCAGCGTGATGTTGATGCTCCGCCCTTCTCCGATCATCGTCTGGATGGCCGGTACGCCTTCGGGGGTGGCCGGGATCTTCACAAACAGGTTCGGCAATGCGATCCGCTCGTGCAGGTCGCGGGCCGCCGCGACGGTGGCTTCAGTGTCCCGGGCGAGCTCTGGCGCGACCTCGATCGACACAAACCCGTCGGTGCCGCCGTCGGCGTCGAACGTACCCCGCAGCACGCCGAGGGCCTCAATGATGTCGTCGACGACGAGATCCCAGTACGCGTCCGGCGCCGAGCGTCCCGCGGCCGTCAGCGCCGCGAACTGATCATCGTAGGCGTCGGACGCCTCGATCGCCTTGGCGAAGATCGTCGGATTTGCCGTTACGCCCCGCACACCGCTCCCGACGAGGCGGGCTAGCGTTCCATCGCGGAGGTACGGGCGGGTCAGGTTGTCCAGCCACGGGCTCTGACCCTGCTCGGCATAGAGCCGTTGCAGCTTGGTCATACTCTCCTCCTGGTCAGTCGGAGGCGACACGCGGCCGTTTCCTGGCGGCTCTTCCACGCTACTCGCGACCAAACGCATACCGGCTCTCACCGGACTCCAGGTCGTGTGCATTGCCCCCCGGCACTCTCGCGCTGGCGGGCGCACTACCCGGTTAGCGTGAGCGCACGAGTCGTCACGGCCTTTCCTCCGCATCCCGGAACTCGCCCGGCGGCCGCACGTGCGGGTCGGCGTGCGCGGCGCGTTCGTTGTCGCGCAGCTCCACCCGGCGGATCTTGCCGGAGATGGTCTTAGGTAGCTCCGCGAACTCGAGCCGCCGCACCCGTTGGAATGGCGCCAGACGTGCCCGGCAGTGCGCAAAGATCGCCGCCGCGGTGGCCGCCGTCGGCGACCAGCCGGGAGCCAACACGATGAACGCCTTTGGCACGGCCAGGCGGAGCGGGTCCGGAGACGGTACGACGGCCGCCTCAGCCACGGCCTCGTGCTCGATGAGGACACTCTCCAGCTCAAACGGCGAAATCCGGTAATCCGACGCCTTGAACACGTCGTCGGTCCGTCCGACGTACGTGATGTAGCCGTCGGCATCGCGGGAGCCGAGGTCGCCGGTGTGGTAGAAACCGCCGGCCATCGCCTCGGCGGTGCGTTCGGGATCGCCGTGGTAGCCGACCATCAGCCCGATCGGGCGGTGTGCCAGATCCAGGCAGATTTCACCGTCGTCGGCGAGCTCGCCGGTGGCGGGGTCGACCAGCACAACCCGGTAGCCGGGAGTCGGGCGGCCCATCGAACCCGGCTTGACGACCTGGCCGGGCGTATTCGCCACCTGCACAGTGGTCTCGGTCTGCCCGAATCCGTCGCGGATTGTCACCCCCCAGGCCCGACGGACCTGCTCGATCACCTCCGGGTTGAGGGGTTCTCCCGCGCCGACGACGTCGCGCGGCGGGGTCCGTAGAAGTGCCAAGTCGGCGTGGATCAGCATCCGCCACACCGTCGGCGGCGCGCAGAAGCTGGTCACGGCGCATCGGTCCATCTCGCGCAACAGCCGCTCCGGGTCGAACCGGGTGTAGTTGTGGATGAACACGCACGCCTGCGCGTTCCACGGAGCGAACACGTTGCTCCACGCGTGCTTCGCCCAGCCGGGTGAGGAGATGTTGAGGTGTATGTCCCTGGGCCGCAGGCCGATCCAGTACATTGTGGACAGATGACCAACCGGGTACGACGCATGCGTGTGCTCGACGAGCTTCGGGTGCGCCGTGGTGCCCGAGGTGAAGTAGAGGAGCAACGGGTCCTCTGCACGGGTCGCCCCATCCGGGGCGAATGTGGGGTCTGCGGCGTATGCGTTCGCGAAGTCCAGCCAGCCTGCGGCGGGTGGCCCGACGGCGATGCGAATGTAGTTTCCGGGGACGTCGGAGAACTTGTCAGTGTCGCCCGAACCGACGATCACGTGCCGAGCGTTGCCTCGGGTGATCCGGTCGCGCAGATCGGCTGGGCCGAGCAACGGGGTTGCCGGAATCAGCACGGCGCCGAGTTTCATCGCGGCAAGAATCGTCTCCCACAGCTCCACCTGGTTGCCGAGCATCAGAACCAACCGATCGCCCCGGCGTACTCCCTGGGCGCGCAGCCAGTTGGCGACCTGATTGGAGCGAAGAGACATCTCCGCGAAGGACCAGCGCTGCTCGGACCCGTCCTCCTCGACGATCCACAGCGCGAGGTCATCGTTGCCCTCGGCAATCACGTCGAACCAGTCCAGCGCCCAGTTGAACTGGGTCAGGGCTGGCCACTCGAAACGAGCGTAGGTCGTGTCGTAGTCGTTCCGGTGCGCCAGCAGGAGGTCGCGGGCCGCTCGGAACATCGCCGTACCATCGGTAGCCATGGGTCCTCCTGCCGGCCCGGTTCGGTGATTGCCTAGGCTGGGGCGGGGACATTCGGCAGCGAGGATACGTACTCCTGGATCTCCTCTGTGGACAGTTCGTGGTCGGTGAGCTCGCCGGCGAGGAAGGCGCCGTAGGCGGCTAGGTCGAGATGGCCGTGCCCGCACAGCGCGGTGAGAATCACCTTCGACTCACCGGTCTCCTTGCACCGCAGGGCCTCCTCGATGCATGCGGCCAGGGCATGCGTCGGCTCCGGCGCCGGGAGGATCCCTTCGGTACGGGTGAACTGAACGCCTGCCTCGAAGCACTCCCGCTGGGTCTTCGACACCGCCGCCATCAGCCCGAGCTCGTAGATGTGCGAGATCAACGGTGACATGCCGTCGTAGCGCAGCCCACCCGCATGGATCGGATCCGGGATGAACTCGTGGCCGAGCGTGTGCATCTTCATGAGCGGAGTCATGCCCGCGGTGTCGCCGAAGTCGTACGCGTACACGCCCTTCGTCAGCGACGGGCAGCTCGCCGGCTCGACCGCGCGGAAGGTCGGGTTGATGCGCCCAGCGAGTTTGTCGCGCAGGAACGGGAACATCAGCCCGGCGAAGTTCGAGCCGCCACCGGTGCACCCGACGATGAGGTCGGGCGTCATGCCGACCTTGGCGAACTGGGCGACAGCCTCCTCGCCAATGACGGTCTGGTGGAGCAGAACGTGGTTGAGGACGCTGCCGAGTGCGTAGTTGGTGTTCGGATCCTGCGCCGCGACCTCTACCGCCTCCGAGATGGCGATGCCGAGGCTACCCGGCGAGTCAGGATGCTCGGCGAGGATCGCCCGGCCAGCCTGCGTGAGATCCGACGGCGACGGGTGGACGACGCCCCCGAACGTCTCCATCAAGATCTTGCGGTACGGCTTCTGGTCGTACGACGCCCGTACCTGCCAGATCTCGCAGTCGAGGCCGAACTGCGCGCACCCGAAGGCGAGCGCCGTGCCCCACTGGCCGGCCCCGGTCTCAGTGGTGAGCCGCCGGATCCCCGCCTGCGCGTTGTAGAAGGCCTGCGCGACAGCGGTGTTCGGCTTGTGCGACCCCGCGGGCGAAACACCCTCGTACTTGTAGAAGATCTTCGCCGGCGTGCCCAGCGCCTTCTCCAACCGGTGCGCCCGGTAGAGCGGCGACGGGCGCCACAGCCGGTAGACGTCGAGTACCTCCTCGGGGATGTCGACATAGCGCTCCCCTGACACCTCCTGCAGAATCAGTGCCATTGGGAACAGCGGCGCGAGGTCGTCCGGTCCCACCGGCTGCAAGGTGCCCGGGTGCAGCACGGGTGGCGGCGGCGATGGCAGGTCGGCGAGCACGTTGTACCACCGCCGCGGAATCTCTGACTCGTCCAGCGTGATCTTGGTTGCCTGCTGCGGGTCGCTCATCGCTCGACGCTAACGTCGCGGCGGGCAGGTAGCAATCCGTCACCCGACCGGCGGAGGCTCGTATCCTCCGATCACGTTGGCGCGGCAACGACGCAGCGTAGCGCCGATGGGGCCGACGGCGCATGCTGGCCACATGACCAGTCGCGGCCGCAGTCCGTACCCACCGATCGCCGACTACGCGTTTCTGTCTGATTGCGAGACGACCTGTCTGGTGGCGGCCAGCGGCGCGGTGGAGTGGATGTGCCTACCGCGTCCGGACTCGCCGAGCGTATTCGCTGCCACGCTCGACCGCGGAGCAGGCAGTTTCCGCCTCGGACCTTATGGCGTCCGCGTTCCGGCGGCACGCCGTTATCTGCCGGGGAGCCTCATGCTCGAGACCACCTGGCAGACTCGCAGTGGCTGGATGATCGTGCGCGACGCGCTGTGCATGGGGCCGTGGCACAACGTCGCGGCGCGCTCGAAGACGCACCGGCGTTCGCCGACCGACTATGACGCCGAGCATTGCCTGCTCCGAACCGTCAAGTGTGTGAGCGGCTCGGTCGACCTGTCGATGTCGTGCGATCCGGTCTTCGGCTACGGCGCGCGCGATGCCGTCTGGACCTACGAAGGCGACACATACGCCGAGGCCATCGCACACGACGACGTCGACAACGCGACCCTGCGCCTGGCGACCAACCTGCGAATTGGGCTCGAGGGGCGCACGGCACAGGCCCGCACCCGCCTCAAGGAGGGTGATCACGCGTTCGTCGCTCTGTCCTGGTCGCAGCTGCCGCCGCCGCGGGAATGGGACGATGCTGAGGAGCGGATGTGGCGTACCTCGGAGTACTGGCGGCAGTGGATCACCCAGGGAGTATTCCCCGACCACCCCTGGCGTAAGTACCTTCAGCGCAGCGCGCTCGCGCTCAAGGGCCTGACCTACGCCCCGACGGGGGCACTCCTCGCCGCGGCGACCACCTCGCTGCCGGAGACGCCGGGCGGCGAACGCAACTGGGACTACCGTTACGCCTGGATTCGCGACTCGACATTTGCCCTCTGGGGTCTCTATACACTCGGGCTCGACCGAGAAGCCAACGACTTCTTCTACTTCATCGCCGATGTCTGCCGAGGCGATCGAAATCTGCAGATCATGTACGGCGTCGGCGGTGAGCACGACCTGGAAGAGAGGATTCTCGACGACCTCCACGGCTACGACGGCGCTCGTCCGGTGCGGGTCGGGAACGCCGCGTACCAACAGCAACAACACGACGTTTGGGGCGCCGTCCTCGACTCGGTGTACCTGCATACCCGGTCCCGCGAACAGCTTCCAGAGACCCTGTGGCCGATCCTCAAGCGCCAGGTCGAGCAGGCGATCAAGAACTGGCGGGAGCCGGACCGTGGTGTCTGGGAGGTCCGAGGCGAGCCGCAGCATTTCGTCTCCTCGAAGCTGATGTGCTGGGTCGCGTTGGACCGCGGGGCACGGCTCGCCCGGTTGTACGACGAGACCGAGTACGCAGAGCAGTGGCAACTCGTCGCCGATGAGATCCACGCCGACATCTGCGAGCACGGGGTCGACGAGCGCGGCGTTTTCGTGCAGCGATTTGGCAGCACCGCGCTGGACGCCTCGCTGCTGCTCGTTCCGCTGTTGCGGTTCCTGCCAGCCGACGACCCGCGAGTGCGCGCGACCGTTCTTGCGATCGCCGACGAGCTAACCGAAGACGGGCTCGTGCTGCGCTATCGGGTCGACGAGACCGACGACGGGTTAACCGGCGAGGAGGGCACGTTCACGATCTGCTCGTTCTGGCTGGTGTCCTCGCTTGTTGAGATCGGCGAATTGGAACGAGCGCACCAGCTATGCGAGAAGCTGTTGTCGTACGCGAGTCCGCTCGAGCTCTATGCCGAGGAGATCGATCCGCGGAGCGGACGCCACCTCGGCAACTTCCCGCAGGCCTTCGCCCACCTCGCCCTCATCAACGCCGTCATGCACGTGATCCGGGCAGAAGAGGACACGGAGGTGAGCGGCTTTCTTCCTGCTCACCTCACCGGCTAAGAGTGGTCCGTTCGAGGACGGCGGCGCTCCTGGCGGCGGCGAAGGAGTCAATGGTCGTCGGTCAGGCGGGCGGCTCGGGCGTGGAGGTAGCGCTGTTGCGGGTAGCTCATTGTTCGAAGGGCCGCCGCTTGGTAGGCGTCGCGGGCCGCCACGCGGTCACCGGCCATCTCCAGCAGGTGCGCGCGGACCGCGTCGATCCGATGGTCCCCGGCGATCCGCTCGTCGGCCTCTAGCTTTCCGAGCAGGTCGAGCCCAGCGCGCGGGCCTCGGACCATGGCTACCGCGACGGCGTGATTCAGCCTCACCACCGGGTTGTCGGTGATCTGCATCAGCAGCTCATACAGCGCCTCGATCTGTGGCCAGTCGGTCGCCTCGGAATCTGGCGCTTCGTCGTGGATCGCGGCGATCGCGGCTTGGAGTTGGTACGGGCCGGTCGCTCCCCGGGGTAGGGCGTGGGTGATGAGGGCAACCCCCTCGGCGATGTATTCGGCGTTCCACCGGCTTCGATCCTGCTCGGCCATCGGGATCAGCCCGCCGTCCGGCCCGGTCCGCGCCGGCCGGCGCGCGTCGGTGAGCAACATGAGCGCTAGCAGCCCAGTCACCTCGCCATCATCGGGCAGCAGGCGATAGACAATTCGGGCCAGCCGGATCGCCTCGGCCGACAGCTCAGTGCGCTGCAGGCTCGGCCCTGACGTGCTGACGTAGCCCTCATTGAAGATCAGGTAGAGCACGTGGAGGACCGCGCCAAGCCGCTCGGTGCGTTCCGAGCCCGGGGGCAGGCCGAACGGAATCCCGCTGTCCTTGATGCGCTGCTTGGCCCGGCTGATGCGCCGAGTCATGGTCGCCTCCGGCACGAGAAATGCCCGGGCGACCTCCGCGGTGGTCAAGCCGCCGACGGCCCTCAAGGTAAGCGCTATCTGCGATGCCGGCGACAGCGAGGGGTGACAACACATGAACAGCAGGATGAGTGTGTCGTCAGACTCCGACGCCGACCTGTCGGCGCCTGGCGCCAGCCATTGCTCGGGCAGGGTCCACCGGGCGACGGTGTCCTCACGACGTTGGCGAGCCTGCTCGCTACGCAACAGGTCAGTCAGCCGGCGCGAGGCGACCGTGATCAGCCAAGCTCGCGGACTGTCCGGGACTCCATCCTTCGGCCACTGCAATGCGGCCGCGAGGAGCGCCTCTTGCGCCGCGTCCTCGGCGGTGTCGAAATGCCCGTACCGGCGCACGATCGCGCCGAGGACCTGCGGCGCCAGCCGGCGCAACAGGCCCTCGACGGTGTCACCGGTCACGGCGTGCTTACACCTCCAGATCGTCGATGCCCTCGAGGATCGGCCGTACATCCACGAAAGCCTCGCTCACATCCCCTGGGCTGGGGCTCTTCGTTATCTGCGCGGCGATCTCGGTCGCCCGGTCGAAACTCTCGCACTCGACGATCGTGTAGCCCGCGAGCACCTCCTGGGTTTCGGGATACGGCCCGTCGGTCACAACCGGAACCCCACTCTCCAGCCCATGGATTCTCCTGGTGTGTACCGGAGCGGCCAGGCCACGGGCGTCGACGAACTCCCCGGAGTCGATCAGCTCCTGGTTCCACGACCCCATATACGCGTGCATCGCCGCGACGTCCTCCGGGGCCCATGCCGGCTTGTCGGTGGGCTTCCCGGCCATGAGGTCGTAGTCCTGTTGTGAGGCGTATAGCATGATCATGTACTTCACGATTCGCTCCTCTCCGCTGGCACCCAGCGTGCCTCGCACCAGAGACGTCGGGGCCACCGGCCCAGCACGGACAGCCAACCGCCACCGAGCCGCGAATTTGCTCCTACCGCCGTACGCGCTCAGGACAAACAGAGCTTATAGGCACGTTACGAACAGTGGTTCGTGGATCTCGACAGTGGGCGAGCGGGACTTGTACGCGTGACGCAGGTTGACAACGGGAGGGGCACGCCCTTCGGTTTCGTCGAGGATTCGGACCGGCGCCGGTCCTGCTGGTTGGTATCTCGCGGTGGTTCCAGAGAGA
>Ga0184612_10001355_pt1 | contig 11779 bp, 10 predicted proteins | sample PLM3_60_coex_FD_133163 | JGI IMG/M metagenome (GOLD analysis project Ga0184612, IMG submission 133163) | Groundwater sediment microbial communities from an aquifer in East River, Colorado, USA - PLM3_60_coex | ecosystem: Environmental > Terrestrial > Soil > Riparian zone | place: USA: East...
CCTGACACGCTTGCTGACACGCACGACAGTGCACCCATTGAGCTGAGGAGGCCCCGCCCCATCCAGAACCACCGAGGCCAGGCCGCCCAGGCCCGCACGCCATCTTTGCTCTGCGCACCTATAAGCAGCACTGACAATGGGTGCCTCAAACGGACGACGTCGCGCGGTGGTAGACCGTCGGAGGCACAACACGCCGACACCCCTGACGCATCGGCAGCCTTTCCACTTGTCGCGTATAGGTGCGCAGAGCAAAGGCACGTAGCGCCGTGCCCTCCGACGAGGACAGTGGGGTGCGGCCGCTGCCAGTGAGGCTCATCGATCGGGCGACCCCACGGCGACCACGTCCGCAGGGTACGGAGCGCCCACCGAAGCCTCGTCGGTGCGGCCGGACCACGCGCTCTGCGCCAGGCCGATCCCTGCCAGCACCACCAGGCCGCCGACGACCTGTAAGGGTGCCAAGGACTGACCGAGCCACGCCCAGGCCACGGCTGCCGCGAGCACCGGCTCGGACATACCCACGACGCCCGCCGCGGTGGGGCCGACGTGTTGGAGGGCCGCCAGGTTGAGTGAGTACGGGACAACCGTGCCCAGCACGATGACCCAGGCGATCCCCACCCAGCCAGGGAGCGTGAACCCGTCCAGGGCGCCGAGCAACGGCGCGGCGTCGGCGAGCGGTGCAGGGTCGAAGGACCACCACGGCTGCACCGCCGCCCAGAGCAGCGCGCCGAACGCGAACATGTAGAAGGCTGCCGACGCCGGGTCGCGCGTGGCCGTCGTGTGTCCACCCACCAGGAAGTACGTCGCCACGCAGACGGCTGCGCCCAGGCCGGCTGCGACCCCGAGCGGGTCCAGACCGGTGTCGCGCCACACCTGGGCCACCAGCGCGAGCCCTGCGAGCGCGAGCCCGATCGCGAGCCACGTCCTGCCCCGCACGTCCTCGCGGCGAACGACCCGCGCGTACAGCGCCACGAGCACCGGAGCCGTGAACTCCAGCAGCAGGGCGATCCCGACCGGGAGCCGGTCGATGGCCACGAAGTAGAACCACTGGACGAGCGCGGCTCCGGCCACACCGAGCAGCGCGAGGGCGGGCAACTCGCGAACGGTGAACCGCAGCCGGCGCGGCGCCAGGGCGAGCAGCACCAGCCCCAGCCCGAGCGCCGCGCCGGTGCAGCGCAGCGCGGAAAGCCGGGCCGGCTCGACGCCAGCTTCCAGCACGACCTTCGAGACCGAGGCGTTCACGGAGAAGAGGACGGCCGCCACGGTGACGTAGAGGTACCCCCGGCGAACGTGCCCGGCTCCCATGGCGTGACATTAGCGATGTCACCTGACGGTGGTGTCCATATCTCACGACTCGGACGGCGGCAACGACCCGCTGCACGGCCGGGCCGCGCGGCCCGGCCCTAAGGTGGCGGCCATGCCCAGGAACCCTCGACTCCGCAGCGCGCTGGACGGGCTGCCGTCATACAAACCGGGTCGACCGGCGGCTTCAGGTCGGGCACGGCAGGCCTACAAGATCTCGTCGAACGAGAATCCGTATCCGCCGCTGCCCGGCGTGCTCGAGGCTGTCGCCGAGGCCGCCGCGGCGCTCAATCGCTACCCGGACATGTTCGCGACGGGGCTCGTCGCCGCTCTCGCCGACCGGCTCGACGTACCACTCGCGCATCTCGCGACCGGAACCGGAAGCGTCGGCGTGCTTCAGCAGATCGTCCAGGCGACGGCCGCCGAGGGCGATGAGGTCGTCTACGCATGGCGGTCCTTCGAGGCCTACCCGATCGTGGTGGGAATCTCGGGTGCCACGTCCGTCCGGGTGTCTCTCGACGCCGAGGCCCGACACGACCTCGATGCGATGGCCGCGGCCGTCACCGAACGAACCAGGCTGGTACTGGTCTGCAGCCCGAACAACCCGACTGGACCGGCCGTGCGCCGCGACGAGATGACAGCGTTCCTCGATCGGGTGCCCGACGACGTCCTGGTCGTCGTGGACGAGGCCTACTGCGAGTTCGTCCGCGACCCGGATGCCGTCGACGGTCTCGAGCTCTACCGCAACCGACCGAACGTCTGCGTGCTGCGGACATTCTCGAAGGCGTACGGGCTGGCCGGACTGCGGGTCGGGTTCGCGGTCGCCCACGAACCCGTGGCCGACGCGCTGCGCAAGACGGCAGTGCCGTTCGGTGTGTCGGGCATCGCCCAGCAGGCGGCGATCGAGTCCCTGAGTCGTGAGGGCGCGCTGCTGGAACGGGTGGCGGCGCTCGTGGCCGAGCGTTCGAGAGTCCGCGAGGCGCTGCTGGCGCAGGGCTGGGAGGTGCCTGCGACCGAGGCGAACTTCGTGTGGCTGGCGCTCGGCCCCGACACGGTCGCGTTCGCCGAGGCCTGTGACGAGGCCGGAGTTGTCGTGCGACCGTTTCCGGACGAAGGCTGCCGGGTCACGGTCGCCGAACCGGATGCCAGCGACTTGTTGCTAGAGATCACGGCCGAGTGGCGCAAGACCCGAGCTTGAGATGAGGACGGCACCCAGGGTCCGGGGGGCGAAACCCGGGTGCCGTCCGTCCCGTCTCAGCAGCAGCCGACCGGGATATCCATCGCCACGTCGGCCGGTGGCGCCGATCCGAGCGTCGCAGCTGGCGTTCCGACGGCGGCCAATACGGCCAGCGTCGTGAGCGCAGCTGCAAGCGCTCGGCGTATTCGAGACGCCACTTTTACCTCCGGGGGGTGGGGGCTGGCGCAGACGTGACACCTTGTAGTGAAATAGCGTCATGGCAGTTCGTCAAGCTCATGCTCATGTCGATCCTGAATCCCGGACCGCCGTGGGCGGCCGAATTCGGTCCCGCCGGCTCGAGTTGGGCCTGTCCCAGGCCGAGGTAGCGGAGGGGATGCTCTCGGCGAGCTACGTCTCGCTGGTCGAGAGCGGCCGCCGTCAGCCGGCGACGCCGGCGCTCCAGCACATCGCCGAGCGCCTGGCCGTCGACATCGGCTTTCTGCGTGACGGCGTCGACGCGGAGGTACGCCGACGTGCCCGCCTGGCCCTCGGTCACGCCGAGGTCGCGCTGCGCCGCGGTGACCTCGACGACGCGTACCGGCGCTTCCGTGAGCTCGTCGACATGCCTGGCCTCGGTGACGACCAGTTGCGCCAGGTTCAGCTGGGCCGCGCGCTGGTCGCCGAGCGGCGCGGCGACCTCGAGGAAGCCCTCTCGGTCCTCGGTGAGCTCGCTGACACGGCGCGCCGGGCACCGGCCGTCCACCCGTGGATGGACGTTGCCGAGGCGCTCTGCCGCTGCTACCGCGAAGCCGGTGACCTCGACCTCGCCATCTCGACCGGCGAGGAGGCGATGCGTCACGCCGCCGAGCTGGGTCTCGACGAGAGCGACGAGTACGTGCGGTTGGGCTGCACGGTGCTGATGGGCTACTACGTCCGCGGTGACCTTGCCAAGGCCACGCTCATGGCGGCCGACCTGGTCCGGACGGCCGACACCATGGGGGCGCCGCACACGCGGGGTGCCGCCTACTGGAACGCCGCCCTGATGGCCGAGTCGCGCGGCGACATCGGGCAGGCTCTCGTGCTCGTCGACCGGGCGCTGGCCATGTTCGGCGAGAGCGACGACCGACGTAATCTCGGTCGGCTGCGGCTCGCCTACGCCTGGCTCCTGCTCCAGCAGTCTCCGCCGGAGGCCGAGCATGCGCTCGAGATGCTCGACAACGTCCGTGGCGAGATCGTCACCCACGGCAGCAAGGTCGATGTCGGCTACTGCGACGCCGAACGGGCCCGGGCGCTGCTGGCACTGGGCCGGCTGACGGAGGCCCGCGAGGCCGCCGAGGCATCGTTGGCCGGGCTCGGCGACAACCCGCGCATCGAGTCGGCGCCGGCCCGGCTGCTGCTTGGTCGGGTGCTGCGCGAACAGGGCGACCTGCCCGGTTGCCTCGAGCAGTGCTCGGCAGCAGCCGAGATGCTCGACGCCATGGGGGCGTCCCGGCAGGCAGCGGGAGCCTGGCGGGAGCTCGGTGACATCTACCGCGAAGTGGATCAGGCCGAGGCTGCGCTCGACGCCTATGATCGCGCCCTCCGGGCGGTGCGGGTCACGCCGGTCGTGGGTGCCGCAACCGCATCCGTCGGTCCAGAGGTCGATCTCATGCGGTCGGTCAGCACCATTTGACGCTGATGTCGGGAGGTCCTCACTGGTCGTCCGCACCCCCGAGGCGGGCGGCGCACCGCAGGGGCGTGCGCGTGCCGCCCTCGGGGGTGCGGTCATGTCAGCTCGGCTACCGGTTCGGCCAGGCGCAACGGTTCCGGCTCGTCAGCGGGTCGACGAGGACGCTCGCCGCTGACCACGAGTGCCACCCCGAGAACCACGAGCAGGCCGCCGCCCAGCACGACGGCGGTGACCGGTTCAGCCAGGATCAGCCAGCCGAGGAATACCGCCACCACCGGGTTGACGTACGCATAGGTACCGACTAGCGAGAGCGGCGCATTGGCGAGCGCGAAGCCGTAGGCCGTGTAACCGAGCAGAGATCCGATGACGACGAGGTAGGCGAGGGCGAGCCAGCCCCTGGCCGGCACCTCGGCGGGTGCGAAGCCATTCAGCTCGCCCACCAGGAGCGAGACGATGGTCATGATCACGCCGCCGGCCAGCATCTCGTACGCGGTGGCCACCAGAGCGCCTCGAGGCAGACCCAGCCGGGGTGAGAAATACGACCCGAGGGCCCACGAGAGCGTCGCGACGAGGATCACCATGACGCCCCATGGCTCCACACCGTCGATCCCGCCCCGGGGCAGGCTGACCGCGGCGATCCCGCCGAAGCCGACGAGCACGCCGAGCCAGGTCATCGTCCGTGGCCGTTCCCCGCCTGAAACGCGGAGCAGCACGAACCACAGCGGCACGGCACCGACGATGAGCGCCGCCAGGCCGCTGGGCACGGTCTGCTCGGCAACGGCCACGAAGCCGTTGCCCATGAGGAGCAGGAGCGTTCCCATGATCGCGGCGGCGCGCAACTCGCGGCCGGTGACTCGCAGCGAGCGGGGTCCTCCGCGCAGCGTCAGGAATCCCATCAGGAGCAACGCCGCAACGAGGAACCGGACGCCCATCCCGAGCAGCGGCGGGATGTCCGCCTCGACCACGACGCGGATGCCGAGGTAGGTCGAGCCCCACACCACGTAGACGGTTGCCAGCGCGGTCCACACTGCGGCGGCGCTGGCGCGGGTGTTCGTAGGCGACATCACCGTCTCCTCCTATCGGTACTGTTTCCCATTCTCGGGGACACCACCGACATCCGACAGCGGATATCCGCCATCGAGCTGCGACATGGCGTCATGTCGCCGCGGCCCGACTGGTGAGTCACGCCACCCGGATGCGGGCCAGCTGACGGGACTGCGCGACGAGCTGGCCTTCGGCGTCGTACACCTCCGCGTCCTCGTCGAACCACTGGTCGCGCACCAGTCGGCCGCGCAGATGCACGGTCAGCCAGCCGGGCGCAGGCAGGCCGCGGGTGAGCACGGTGAGCTCCACGGTCGGCGCCCAGCCGAGTCGGCCGAGACCGAACACGGTCGGGGGCAGCGCATCGACGGCGAGGGCAAGAACAAGGGGATCGGGTTGGCTGCCGTCCCGAAGCCGCAGATGGCCACGCATCGCCAGTGCTCCGGCCGGGCGGCCGGAGAACCAGCCCAGTGTCTGCGGATCGAGGCGGAGGTCGACGTTCTCGAGCAGCCCGACGTGGAGACCGTTCGGCAGGTCGACAATGGCGGGGACGCATTCGTCGACCGGCGCCACGGCCTCGGGCGGTGGCCCGCTCCACTCGACCGGCGAACGCCGGTCGAGCGTCCCGGTGGTGGTGGTCAGGTCGATCAGTGGCAGTTCTGCCTGGAACAGGGTGGCGCGGAGCGTCGCCGTCGTCCGGCCCACGCGCAAGGTCTCGACGCGCACCCGTGCGGGACCCGGTGCGGGAGGCTCCATGAAGTGGGCGGTCGTGGCGATCGGGTGCGGCTGCGGCGACTCGGCGACGACCGCGCGGAGCAGCAGGGCCAGCAGGTACCCGCCATTGGGTACGCCGCCGACCGACCAGCTCCCGTCGATGTCGACGTCATAGGAGCCGGGCTCGCTCGGACGTGCCTTGGTGGCTGCGCTGAAGTCGCTCACGGCGTCCGACCCTAGATCCCGCCCGGGCAGTACCCCGGTGCCGGGCTGGCCGACTGCTTCGCCGCGCCCTGCCACGGGCGGGTAACCTCCCTGCCGCGCTCCTCCTTCCCGGTGGATGCTAGGTACCGTGAGGTAGGACCGTCCGCGCCCCGCACGCCCACCCTCAGCGCAGAGGGGTCGGACGGTCGACGCGCCACGACCAGGCCGCAGCGGCGAACCCGCTGGCCGACGACGCGAAGGAGAACGATGACCGTCGAGACTGCCGGCCCGGCGGCGACCGCGCCGCAGGCGCAGGACGAGCCCGAGTTCGTCCAGCTGCTGACCCCGGAGGGCGAGCGGGTATCGAACCCGGGGTACGACCACCTGGTCGCCGATGTGACCGACGACGACGTCCGCGGGCTCTATCGCGACCTCGTGCTGGCGCGCCGTGTCGACACCGAGGCCGTCGCTCTGCAGCGCCATGGCGAGCTGGGCCTGTGGGCCAGCCTGCTGGGGCAGGAGGCCGCTCAGGTCGGCTCCGGGCGCGCGCTCCGGCCGCAGGACCACGTCTTCCCGACGTACCGCGAGCACGGCGTCGCCTGGTGCCGGGGAGTCGACCCGGGCCTGTTGCTGGGCCTGTTCCGCGGTGTCGACCAGGGCAGCTGGGACCCGCACGAGAACAACTTCCACCTGTACACGATCGTCATCGGCGCCCAGACGCTGCATGCGACGGGATACGCCATGGGCGTTCAGCGCGACGGTGCCGTCGGCACCGGCGATGCCGACCGCGACACCGCCGTCATCGCGTACTTCGGCGACGGGGCCACCAGCCAGGGCGATGTCAACGAGGCCTTCATCTGGGCCAGCGTGCTCAACGCGCCGGTGGTGTTCTTCTGCCAGAACAACCAGTGGGCGATCTCCGAGCCGCTGGAGCGGCAGACCCGGATCCCGCTGTACCGGCGTGCCGCAGGCTTCGGCTTCCCCGGCGTACGCGTCGACGGGAACGACGTCCTCGCCTGCCTGGCCGTGACCCGGGCGGCCCTGCAGCGTGCCCGTGACGGCGAGGGCCCGACCATGATCGAGGCGTTCACCTACCGGATGGGTGCGCACACGACGACCGACGACCCGACCCGCTACCGCCTCGCGGCGGATCTCGAGCACTGGAAGCTGAAGGACCCGATCGAGCGGGTGAAGGCCTACCTGACCCGCGGCGGCGGCGCCGACCACGAGTTCTTCGAATCAGTCGAGGCCGAAGCCGAAGCGTTGGCCGAGCACCTGCGCGAATACTGCCGGTCGCTACCCGACCCGTCCCCGACGTCGATCTTCGACCACGTGTACGTCGAACCGACGCCGCCGCTGGTCGCTCAGCGCGACGAGCTCGCGTCGTACCTGAGCTCCTTCGACCTCGGGGGAGAAGAGTCCCTCGGTCGTGACTCCTTCGCCGACAGCGGGGAGGGCCACCGATGACCACGATGGCGCTGGGCAAGGCGATCAACGCCGGCCTCCGCAAGGCGATGGAGGACGACCCCACGGTGCTCGTCATGGGTGAGGACGTCGGCAAGCTCGGCGGCGTCTTCCGCGTCACGGACGGGTTGCAGAAGGACTTCGGCGAGGACCGCGTGATCGACACTCCGCTGGCCGAGTCGGGGATCATCGGCACCGCGGTCGGCCTCGCGCTACGTGGGTACCGGCCGGTGTGCGAGATCCAGTTCGACGGCTTCGTCTTCCCCGGCACCAACCAGATCGTGTCACAGGTGGCGAAGATGCACTTCCGGTCCGGTGGCCGGTTGCGGGTCCCGATGGTGATCCGGATCCCGTTCGGCGGTGGCATCGGTGCCGTCGAGCACCACAGCGAAAGCCCGGAGGCGTACTTCGCCCACACCCCGGGCCTGAAGGTCGTGGCCGTCTCAAATCCGTTGGATGCGTACTGGATGATCCAGCAGGCGATCTCGCTCGACGACCCGGTGGTCTTCTTCGAGCCCAAGCGGCGCTATTGGGACAAGGCCGACGTCTCCGAGGACGGAACCCCGGACCTACCGCTCGAGGCGGCTCGCATGGTCGTCACGGGGTCGCACGCCACGGTGCTGGCCTACGGGCCGATGGTCAAGACCTGCCTCGCCGCCGCTTCGGCGGCAGCACAAGAGGGCCGGTCGATCGAGGTGATCGACCTGCGCTCGCTGTCACCGCTGGACCTGACGTCGGTGTTCGAGTCGGTCCGCAAGACCGGCCGTTGCGTAGTGGTGCACGAGGCGCAGCGGACGCTGGGCATCGGCGCCGAGGTGGCGGCGCGGGTCACCGAGGAATGCTTCTACTCGCTCGAGGCGCCGGTGGTGCGGGTCACAGGCTTCGACACCCCGTACCCACCGGCCAGGGTCGAGGAGGAGTACCTCCCCGACCTCGACCGCGTTCTCGACGGCGTCGACCGCGCCCTGGCGTACTGAGGGGTCTGGCATGAGCGACATTTCGCAGTTCAAGCTCCCGGACGTCGGCGAGGGACTGACCGAGGCCGAGATCGTCTCGTGGAAGGTCAAGGTCGGCGACACGATCCGGGTCAACGACGTGATCGTCGAGATCGAGACCGCCAAGTCGCTGGTCGAGTTGCCCAGTCCCTATGCGGGGGTGGTCGACGGCCTGCTCGTCGACGAGGGGACGACGGTGCCGGTCGGCACCCCGATCATCGCCGTACGGACCGGCGAGATCGGGAGAACGGGGGAGGACCTGGTGCCACCTCCGGCCGAACCCGAGGAGGAGGAGGAGCGGCAGGCCGTGCTGGTCGGCTACGGCCCACGGACGACGGCCGCCAAGCGCCGCCCCCGCAAGACGTCGGCGACCGAGGCGCCGCCGAACGCAGCCGTTGATCAACACGAGGGTGGAGGCGCGCAGGTGCTGGCGAAGCCTCCGGTGCGCAAGCTGGCCAAGGACCTCGGTGTCGACCTGACCGTGCTGACGCCTTCCGGTGCGGGCGGCACGATCACCCGCGAGGACGTCCAGTCCGCGGCCACCCCTGCTGCCGATGATCACGGCCGGATTGCTGCGGACACAGGGTGGGAGGGGCAGGCCCGCGAGGAGCGCGTGCCCATCCGATCGGTCCGCAAGGCAACGGCCGAGGCGGTGTCGCGTTCGGCCTTCACGGCGCCGCACGTCACGGAGTTCGTCACGATCGACGCCACCGGGACCATGCGGCTGATCGAGCGGCTACGCGAGTCTCGCGAGTTCCGCGAGGTCCGGCTCTCGCCACTTGCCGTGCTGGCGCGCGCTATGTGCATCGCCGCCCGTCGCACACCCGAGGTCAACGCGCGGTGGGACGACGCTGCAGGCGAGATCGTCGTGCAGCGCTACGTCAACCTCGGGATCGCCGCCGCCACGCCGCGAGGGCTCGTCGTGCCCAACATCAAGGACGCCGACCGGCTCGCGCTACGCGACCTCGCGGTGGCGATCAACCAGCTGGCCGCAACGGCCAGGGAGGGCAAGACGCCGCCGTCGGACATGATCGGCGGCACCATGTCGATCACGAATGTCGGCGTCTTCGGCATCGACACCGGCACGCCCATCCTGCCGCCGGGCGAGGCGGCGATCATGGCGTTCGGCGCCGTCCGGCAGCAACCCTGGGTGCACAAGGGCAAGGTCAAACCGCGTTGGGTCACGACACTCGCGCTTTCCTTCGACCATCGCCTGGTCGACGGTGAGCAAGGGTCGCGGTTCCTCGCGGACGTCGCCACGATCCTGGGGAATCCGTCGCAGGCGCTTGTCTGGGGATGAGCACGAGCCACTTCTCCGCCTGCTGACCGCGGATAGACCTGGTCTGATCTGGGAAGACTTGATGATCTGGCCGAGGGATTGGATGACCGCGTAGAGCACGGGGGTGGTCTGGTTGACCGAGCGACTGTCGATCTCGGTGCCGGACGTTGTGGCGGTGATGATCCGCGCGCGGGCCGATCGTGCTGGCTGGTCCGTCTCCACGTGGATCGCCAATGCCGCCCGCGCGCAGGCTGAGAACGAACGGCTGATCGCCGAAGGTCTGGCCGCCAGCAAAGAGTGGGAGGCCGAACACGGCGCGTTCACCGAGGAAGAGCTCGCCCAGGCCGACACCGAGCTCCTTGCAGCCGGCGTTCTCCGTGAGGAGCTCGGCCGTGCCGCCAGGTGACGGGAGGCTCCTTCTCGACACCGGCGCTCTGCTGGCCGCCGAGCGGGGCGACCGCCGGATGTGGCTGTTAAGGAAGAGGGCCCTGCAGCGCGGAGTCCAGCGGTTCGTCCCCGTTGTCGTGCTCGCCCAGGCATGGGGTGGCGGCCCACAGCGCAACCTCTCGCGCTTCCTCGAAGGTTGCCGGGTCGTCCCCGGTTCGCAGGAACTGGCCCGGGCCGCGGGTGCCGCCATTGCCAGGGCCGGAACGTCGGACGTCGTCGACGGCCTCGTCGTGGTCACCGCGCTGCGCCTCGGTGCAGCCGTGATGACCTCCGACCCCGACGACCTCGGTCGGATCGCCGACGCCGTGGACGGCCAGTTGCGGATGATCGCCGTCTGAGGCCGGCACGGTGGCTCGTCCCGGTCAGCTCGGCCGCTCCAGTAGCGTCGCGATGCCCTGCCCCACGCCGATGCACATCGTCGCGAGCGCGTACCGGGTGTCGCGGTGACGCGCCTCCATCGCCGCGGTCAGAGCGAGCCGAGCGCCGCTCATCCCCAGCGGGTGGCCGAGGGCGATGGCGCCGCCGTTCGGGTTCACGTGCTCGGCATCGTCCGGCAGGCCCAGCAGCCGGAGGCAGGCCAGCGACTGTGCGGCGAACGCCTCGTTGATCTCGACCACCCCGAGGTCGTCGAGCCCGACGCCGGTGCGTTCCAGCAGTCGCTGCGTGGCGGGGACGGGGCCGAGGCCCATGACCCGAGGCGCCACCCCGGCGGTCGCCACGCCCGCGATGCGCGCCAACGGAGTCACGCCGTGCCGCTCCACGGCCTTGGCGCTCATCACCAGCAGCGCTGCCGCCCCGTCGTTCACCCCGGAGGCGTTGCCCGCGGTGATCGTCCCGCCCTCGCGCACGACGGGGCGGAGCCCGGCCAGCGCCTCGAGGGACGTCTCGCGGGGGTGCTCGTCGATGTCGACGACGACCTCGCCCCGTCGTCGCGGCACCACGACGGGAGCGATCTCCTCGGCCAGCCTCCCGCTCGCGACGGCCTTGGCCGCTCGCTCCTGGCTCCGCAGCGCGAAGGCATCCTGGTCGGCGCGCGATACGTCGTACTCGGAGGCGACGTTCTCGGCCGTCTCGGGCATCGTGTCCGTCCCGTACGCGGCCTTGAGTGCCGCGTTGACGAACCGCCACCCGATGGTGGTGTCGTACACCTGCGCCTGCCCGCGGTCATAGGGCGACTGCGACTTGGGTAGCACGAAGGGTGCGCGCGACATCGACTCCACGCCACCGGCGATGACGACCTCGGCCTCGCCGGAGCGGACCGTCCGGGCGGCGTACGCCAGCGCGTCCATTCCGGATCCGCACAGGCGGTTGACGGTGACGCCGGGCACGCTCTCCGGCAGTCCCGCGAGCAGCAACGCCATCCGGGCGACGTTGCGGTTGTCCTCGCCTGCCTGGTTGGCCGCCCCCCAGAACACGTCCTCGACGTGCTCGGGGTCGAGAGCCGGGTTGCGGTCGACGAGGCGGCGCACGACGTGCGCGGCGAGGTCGTC
>Ga0184612_10001357_pt1 | contig 11773 bp, 9 predicted proteins | sample PLM3_60_coex_FD_133163 | JGI IMG/M metagenome (GOLD analysis project Ga0184612, IMG submission 133163) | Groundwater sediment microbial communities from an aquifer in East River, Colorado, USA - PLM3_60_coex | ecosystem: Environmental > Terrestrial > Soil > Riparian zone | place: USA: East...
CAGCCCGACGTCGTTCTGGCGGCGGGCATGCTCCGGACGCGGACCGTTGCCGAGCTCGCCCTGGCACGCAACCGCTGGTTCACGCCGCACACCTGGACGAACGGGCTCGGCCTGCTCGCGAACCTGCACGTCGCCGCCGGGGTCGGGGGTGGCCCGTTCATCGAGTTCCCGTACGACCCGCCCGGCTGGACGACCGATCGACGTGACGCCTTCCTCGCCGAGCCGATTCGCCCCGACGCCGAAGGGCTGCTGCACGTCCCGGCCGGGCCAGGCCTGGGGGCGGCGCTGGACGAGGCGGCGATCAAGAGGTACGCAGCATGACGACGACCACGCCGACGGCGAAGACCCAGCCGAGCGCCGACGACTGGATCGAGCGCGCCGCCGCGGTCAAGCCGCGGAACGAGGCGTTCATCGACGGGCGGTTCGTGCCAGCCGCCTCAGGCCGCACGTTCGACGACGTCGCGGGCCGCGACGGCGGGGTGATCACGGCGGTTGCCGAGGGTGGCCCCGAAGACATCGATCGGGCCGTCTCCGCGGCACGCACCGCCTTCGATGACCGGCGCTGGTCCGACATGTCGCCGGCCAAGCGCAAGATCATCCTGCTCAAGCTGGCCGAGTCGATCCGAGCGAATCGCGATGAGCTGGCGCTGCTCGAATCGCTCGATGTGGGCAAGCCGATCCGCGACACCCTCGCCGTCGATGTCCCGTCCTCGGCCAAGACGATCCAGTGGTTCGCCGAGACCATCGACAAGGTCTACGGCGAAGTCGGCCCGACCGGCCCGGACGCCCTGTCGCTGGTGACGCGCGAGCCGATCGGCGTCGTCGCGGCGATCGTGCCCTGGAACTACCCGCTCATCGTGACGGCCTGGAAGCTTGGCGCGGCGCTGTCGACCGGCAACTCGGTGGTGCTGAAACCGGCATCGGCCTCGCCGTTGACGGCGCTTCGGCTCGCCGAGCTCGCATCGGAGGCAGGCGTCCCGGATGGCGTCCTCAACGTGGTCCCGGGCCCGGGTCCCGTGTTAGGTGATGCGCTCGCCCGCCACCCGGGTGTCGACAAGATCGCCTTCACCGGCTCGACGGACGTCGGCAAGTCGCTCCTCCGCTCGATCGGCGCGACGGACATCAAGGGTGTGTCCCTGGAACTCGGCGGCAAGAGCCCGCAGCTCGTGCTCGCCGATGTCGGCGACCTCGAGGCAGCGGCAGCGGCGATCAGCACTGGCATCTTCTACAACAGCGGCCAGACCTGCAACGCCGGTTCCCGCCTCGTCGTCCATCGCAGCGTGCGGGAGGAGCTCGTCGAGCGGATCGCCGATCTCGGTCGCCAACTCGCACCGGCCGAGCCGCTCGACCCGGCGACCCGCCTCGGGTCGATCGTCGACGCCCGCCAGCTCGACAAGGTGCTGGCCTACGTAGAGGTCGGTCGGCAGGAGGGTGCGCGGGTCGTGACCGGGGGCGAACGCGTCCGCGAGGAGACCGGCGGCTACTACCTCGGTCCGACGATCCTCGACGGCGTCGACAACGGCTGGCGCGTGGCGCGCGAGGAGATCTTCGGGCCGGTGCTGACCGTGACCGAATTCGAGGACGAGGCAGACGGTCTACGCATCGCCAACGACACGCCGTACGGGCTGGCCGCTGGACTCTGGACGCGCGACATCAACCGGGCGCACCGCCTCGCCCGGGCGCTTCGCGCCGGCACGGTCTACGTGAACACCTTCGATACCGCCGACATTACGGTGCCGTTCGGCGGGTACAAGCAGTCGGGCTTCGGGCGCGACAAGTCCCTCCACGCGCTCGACGGCTACACCCAGCTCAAGACGACCTGGTTCGATCTGTCGGGTGGATGAGGCGAAGACGGTCGTGACGGACATGGACTCGGTGGCGGGCCAGGCGCTTCGGCGTCGCCGTACCGGCGGCCGGGCGGGCCACGAGCGCCACCTCCTCCCGCAGCAGCGGCCGTGGGCCCAGCCCCGGCTCCGGATGCGCCCGACGGAGATCCTGTCGGCCGACGAGATCGAGTCGATCCACCTGGCCTCGCTGCGGATCCTCTCCGAGCTCGGGATGGATTTCCTCGACGCCGACGCCCGCGAGGTGCTGCGCACCGCAGGGGCGCACACCTCGCCCCACAATCAGCGGGTGCGCTTCGACCCGGACATGGTCACCGAGACGATCCGCACGGCCCCGTCGTCGTTCACGCTGCACGCACGGAACCCGGAGCACAACCTGCAGATCGGCGGCGATTGGATGGCGTTCGGGACCGTCGGCAGTCCGCCGAACGTGTCGGATCTCGACCGCGGGCGGCGCATCGGGAATCGCGAGGACTACCAAAACCTGCTGCGGCTCGGACAGGCGCTCAACCCGGTCCATTTCCTGGCCGGCTACCCCGTCGAGCCCGTCGACATCCATCCGGGGGTCCGCCACCTCCATGCAACCCACGACGCGCTGACGCTGATGGACAAGGCGATCCATTGCTACAGCCTCGGGCGCCAGCGCAACATCGACGTCCTCGAGATGGTCCGGATCTCGCGTGGCGTAGACGACGCCACGATTGACGCCGAACCATCGGTGTTCACGGTCGTGAACTCGAGCTCGCCGCTGCGTCTCGACGCCCCGATGCTCCAGGGAATCATGGCCTTCGCCGCGCGCAACCAGGTCGTGTGCATCACGCCGTTCACCTTGGCCGGGGCGATGGCGCCGGTGACGCTGGCGGGCGCACTCGCTGAGCAGAACGCCGAGGCCCTCGCCGGCATGGTCCTGACGCAGGTCGTCCGCAAAGGCGCCCCGGTCATCTACGGTGGCTTCACCTCGAACGTTGACATGCAGTCGGGTGCGCCGGCGTTCGGGACGCCCGAGTACATGCGGACCGCGATGATCGGCGGCCAGCTCGCGCGCCGCTACGGCGTCCCGTATCGCTCATCGAACGTGAACGCCGCGAACGCCCTCGACGCGCAGGCCGCCTACGAGTCGGTCTTCTCGCTGTGGGGCGCGATCATGGGCGGCGTCAACCTGCTCATGCACGGCGCAGGCTGGATGGAGGGCGGCCTCCATGCCAGCTACGAAAAGATGATCCTCGACGCTGAGCTACTCGGGATGGTCGAGGCGTTCCTGGATCCGGTCGTGGTCGACGAGTCGACGCTCGCCTTCGAGGCGATGCAGGACGTTGGCCCGGGCGGGCACTTCTTCGGCACACAGCACACGCAGGACCGCTACCGGACCGCGTTCCACAAGCCGTTGCTCAGCGACTGGCGAAACTTCGAGACCTGGGAGGAGGCCGGCTCCCCGGAGGTGCCGAGCAAGGCCAACCGGATCTGGAAGGAGCTGCTCGCCGCCTACGAGCCGCCGCCGATAGACCCGGCCATCGCCGAGGAGCTCGATGCATTCGTCGCCCGCCGGGTCGCCGAGGGCGGCGTCCCCACAGACTACTGACGGTCAGTCGACGCAAGGGAGAGGGGCGCGTGAAGCAACAGACCCAGGTCGTGGTCATCGGGGGAGGGGTGGTCGGCGCCAGCGTGCTGTATCACCTCACGATGGCCGGCTGGACCGACGTGATGCTGCTCGAGCGGCGCGAGCTGACGGCCGGATCGACATGGCACGCCGCTGGCGGGATGCACACGCTCAACGGCGACCCGAACGTGGCCCGGCTGCAGCAGTACACGATCCAGCTGTACGACGAGATCGAGCGCGTCTCGGGCCAGGACTGCTCGATCCACCTGCCGGGCGGCCTGATGCTCGCCGACACCGAGGTCCGGATGGACTGGCTGCGCATGGCCCAGGCCCGCGGCCGCTACCTCGGTATGGAGCTCGAGCTGATCACGCCCAATGAGGCGGCCGAGATCTTCCCGCTCATGGACCCGCAGTACTTCGTTGGGGCCCTGTACGACCCAGTCGAGGGGCACGTCGATCCCACCGGCGTGACGCGGGCGTACGTGAAGTGCGCCCAGCTGGCCGGCGCCGAGGTCCACCAGCACACGCCGGTCGTCGAGCTGGGGCAACGGCCAGACGGCTCCTGGGACGTCCGCCTCGAGAACGGCGAGTCGATCCACACCGAACACGTCGTCAACGCCGGCGGCCTGTGGGCGCGCGAGGTCGGCCGGATGGTCGGGATCGAGCTTCCGGTCCTCGCGATGGAGCACATGTACCTGTTGACCCAGGACATGCCCGAGGTCGCTGCGCAGGTCACCAAGACCGGCCACGAGATGCCGATGGCGCTCGACTTCGCTGGTGAGATCTACATCCGCCAGGAAGGTGGCGCGATGCTGCTCGGCACGTACGAGCAGGCGTGCGTGCCCTGGTCGCCACGCGAGACGCCATGGGACTTCGGGTCGCAGCTCCTCAAGCCCGACCTCGATCGCATCACCCCCGAGCTGTCGGTCGCCTTCAAGCACTACCCGGCGATGGGTACGACCGGCATCCGCAAGGTCGTCAACGGGCCGTTCACGTTCTCGCCCGACGGGAACCCCCTCGTCGGCCCGATCCGCGGCCTGCGCGGGTACTGGGTGGCGTGTGGGGTGATGGCCGGGCTGTCACAGGGAGGAGGCGTCGGGCTGGCGCTCGCGACCTGGATGACCGCCGGCGACCACGGCGATTCGGGGATGGATACCTGGGCCATGGATGTCGCCCGGTACGGCGACTACGCGACGCTGGCCTACACGAACGCCAAGGTCCAGGAGAACTACCGACGCCGGTTCCGGATCACGTTTCCGAACGAGGAGCTGCCGGACGCCCGCCCGCTGCTGACGACACCGATCCACGACCGGCTGACGGCCGCGAACGCAGTGTGGGGCGCGACGTTCGGCCTTGAGCACGCGTTGTGGTTCCAGAAGGCCGGGCTCGAGCCGAAGGAGGACGTGACGTTCCGCCGGTCCAACGCGTGGGAGTGCGTCGCCGAGGAGGTCGCAGCCGTCCGCGAACGGGTCGGGATGACCGAGATCTCGAATTACGCGAAGTACCGGGTCAGCGGCCAGGGTGCCGACGCCTGGCTGTCCTCGCTGCTGACGCAACGGATGCCACGGCCCGGGCGTATCACGTTGACCGCGATGCTCAACGAGGCGGGCCGGATCGTCGGTGAGTTCACCGTCGCGCGGGCGACGGATGCGGACGAGTTCCACCTCTTCGGGTCGCTCCCCGCGGAGATCCACCATTCACGCTGGTTCCGCCACCACCTGCCGGCCGACGGCTCCGTCCGCTTCGAAGTGCTGGGGCTTGGGTTGACCGGCTTGTCCGTTGCCGGCCCGCGGTCACGGGACGTGCTCCGCGCGATCGCGCCGGACCTCGACCTCTCGACCGAGGCGTTTCCCTTCATGACCTTCCGGAATGTGGACCTCGGGATGGTGCCGACGCATCTGGCACGGATCAACTACGCCGGCGATCTCGGCTACGAGCTGTGGGTCGCCCCCGAATACCAGCGTGTGCTCTTCGACCGGATCGTGGCCGCCGGCGAGGCGCACGACCTGCGGCTGTTCGGGATGCGGGCATTGATGTCGCTGCGGCTCGAGAAGTCGTACGGGACGTGGTTCCGCGAGTACCGACCGATCTACACGCCGCTCGAAGGCGGGATCACCCGGTACATCAAGCTCGACCACGAGTTCATCGGTCGGGCAGCGCACGAGACGGAGCTGGCCGAGGGCGGCCCGAAGCGTCGCCTCGTGACGTTCGTCGTGGAGCCGGACCCCGACGACCCCGCCGACGTGATCGGCGATGAACCCGTCTGGCACGACGGCGAGGTCGTCGGCTGGATCACGTCGGGCGGATACGGCCACCACGTTCGCGCGTCGATCGCACTCGGCTACGTCCCGACTGAGCTGGCCTCGCCGGACGGCCCCGGCGGCGACCGCTTCGAGATCGAGATCATCGGACGTCGTCGACCGGCACGCTTGCAGCCCGAGCCGCTGTTCGACCCACAGGGCCTACGGATGCGCCAGTGACCGACGACGCCGTCGAGACGGGCGCCGGCGAGGACGCGGCGCCTGCCATCGAGCCGGGCGAGGCAGCGCCCAAAGCCCGCCGGATCGTCGTCGACGGTCGCCCGATCGCGTTCGCCCCAGGTGACTCGGTCGCGGTCGCCATCCTGCGGACCGGCGTAACCCCGGCCGGCGGCGGGACGCTCTGCCTGACCGGCGATTGCGGCAACTGCCTGGCCCAGGTGAACGGCGTCGCCTACGTCCGGACGTGCCAGCAGCGGGCGTATCCGGGCCTGTCGGTCGTCCGCCATCCGGCAGACGGCCTCCCGCCGCTCCCCAGCGTCTCGGATCACGTCTCGGCGTGGCCGCTCGGTCGCGACGTCGAAGTCCTCCGTGCCGCGATCGATGTCGCCGTCATCGGCGGTGGCGACAGCGGGCGCGAAGCGGCCGCAACCGCGGAACGCGCCGGGCAGCGCGTGCTGGTCCTTGACGCTGAGGGCGGCGACGAGGTCGTCGGCGTCTATCCCGGGCCGTTGCTGGTCGTCCGCACGCCGACGCTCATGCTCCACGTCTATCCCGAGGAGATCGTGGTCGCGACCGGTGCCGCGGAGCTGCACCCGGTCGTGCCCGGCAACGATCTCGAGGGGCTGCTGACGGCGCGTGCTGCCAGCGAGCTGCATGCGGCCGGGGTCGAGCTCGGCCGGACGGTCGCGATCGGGACCCCGCCCGAGGGCGTGCCGTGCATCCCGGTCGCCGGTCAGCTGGTCCGGCTGGAGGGCGACGAGCGCGGTCGAGTGCGCGCTGTCGTCACGGCCGACGACTGGATCGGGGCGGAGACATCGACCCCGTGCGACACCGTGATCCTCGGCCTCGGGTGGGCGCCGCGCGACATCCTTGCGCGCATGGCCGGCGAGATACCGTTGACCGTTGTCGGGTCCGCGGCCGAGTCGCCGCCACTCCCGCCGCCCCCGACCGCCGGCATCGTCTGCGCATGCTCGGGCACGACCGTCGACGACCTCCAGGTGGCCTGGGACCGCGGTTTCCGCGAGCTCGAACTGCTCAAACGCTCCAGCCTCGCCTGCCTCGGCACATGCCAGGGCGCGGCCTGCCTGCCGCACGTCCGCTCGTGGATCGCCGCCCAGACGGGGGAGGTGCCGGCTCCCTTCACCGCCCGCCCGGCGTCACGGCAGATCACGCTCGCTGAGGCAGCCGCTGACGTCACCGTCGATGTCTTCCGGCGGACCCCCTTGCATGACGAGCACCTGGCGCTCGGCGGCAGGCTTGATCGGTTCGGCGGGTGGTGGCGCCCGTGGCATTACGGCGACGCGGTCGCGGAGTACTGGGCGGTGCGCGAGGGCGTGTCCGTTGGGGACGTCAGCACGCTCGGCAAACTCGTCGTCTCGGGCCCCGACGTAGTCGAGTTCCTCGAGCGGCTCTACCCGTGCCACGTTGCGGACATCAAGCCCGGGCGCTCGCGATACGCGCTGCTGCTCAACGAGCGGGGCCACATCATGGACGACGGGATGATCGTGCGGGAGTCGGAGACCCGCTTCGTCCTCACCTTCACCTCGGGCGGGGCCGCCAACGCCGAGATGTGGGTTCGCGATTGGATCGACGAGTGGGACCTGCGGGTCCACGTCCTGGACCGGACGATGTCGCTCGCGGCGATCAACGTCACCGGCCCCCTCGCCGGCAAGCTGCTGCAGAACGCCGGGCTCGAAGCGCCGCCGCGCTTCCTCGCGCACGTCCACGCCGACGTCGCCGGCGTGCCCTGCCACGTCATGCGACTGTCGTTCACGGGTGAGGCGTCGTGGGAGCTCCACCACCCGGTCGATCGTTCGGTCGAGCTGTGGCGGGCACTCCTCTCGATGGGCGAGGAGTTCGGGATCCGCCCCCATGGGCTCAAGGCGCTGTTCGGACTGCGGCTCGAGAAGGGCCACGTGATCGTCGGCATGGATACCGAGCTCGACACCACCCCGCGCCGTGCGCGGATGGCCTGGGCGGCGCGGATGGACAAGTCGACGTTCATCGGACGCTCGGCGCTCGCCCGGATCGCGAAGCTCGCCGACCAGCGGCGGCTCCACGGGTTCACGATGGAGGGCGAGGCCCCGGTCGAAGGCGCGCCGATCTTCGTCGACCGCGACATCGTCGGGCACGTGACGGGGAGCTGGACCTCGCCGGTGCTCGGCAAGGCGGTCATGCTCGGCTGGCTCAAGCGCCTGCCGTACCCGGAGCGCGTCGAGATCGACGGCCGCGAGGCGATCGTCGCGCCGACGCCGTTCTACGACCCTGAGGGCGAACGTGCACGCACTTAGGGCACCGGGCATGCGGGTCGTCGCGTCGCCTGAGGCGATCGACCGTGCCGTGTGGCACGACGAAGGCCCGGATGAGTTCGAGCCGCTGGTCGTTCGGCTCGCGCCAGACGACGCCTTCGCGATCGGCGCGACCGGCGTCGAGGTGGACGACCCCCACGCGATCGTCGAGCACGAGGTCGGCTACATCGCGCTGATGTTCCCAGCCGACGAGTTCGTCGACGTGGTCGTGCCGCGTCTCGACTGGCCGGCCCCGATCGAGCGGCCGGCGTTCGCCCAGGGCGCGATCGCCGGTGTGCCGGCCAAGCTCTATCTCGACTCCACCGGTGCGGCGATCGTCCTCGTCCTCGCCTCGTATCTCGACGACCTGTTGGCGCGCCTCCCGGTGCCTTCGTGAGGCGGGGCATCGCCGCGGGGTACGTCGCGACGCTCCCGACCCTGCGCTGGGACGAGCCAACGGACACCTACGACGTCGTCATCATCGGCGGCGGCGGTCACGGCCTCTCGACCGCGTACTACCTCGCGACCCGCCACGGGATCACGAACGTCGCCGTCATCGAGGCCGACTACATCGCATCCGGCAACACCGGTCGCAACACGACGATCATCCGTGCCAACTACGGCCTCCCCGAGGCGATTCGCTTCTACCAGCACTCGCTCGAGATGTACCAGTCGCTCGAATGGGAAATCGGGGCGGCGATCCTGCACCAGACGAAGGGGATCTTCTGGCTGGCCCACACCGAGATGGCGCTGCGGACCGAACGGGCGCGCTGTCTGATGAACACGGCGGCGGGCGCCCAGACCGTCATGGTGACGCCGGCCGAGATCAAGGAGCTGGTCCCCCAGATCGACCTGACCGGTGGCGGCCGGTATCCCGTGCTTGGCGCTTCGCACCACCTCGAGGCCGCGACCGCGCGCCACGACCGCGTCGCGTGGGCATACGCCGCAGGCGCCGCCGACAAGGGCGTCCATGTGCTCCAGCACCTCCCGGTGACTGGGCTGGTCCGCGACGGTGACCGGATCGTGGGCGTGGAAACGGCACGCGGCCCGATCGCCGCGGGAGTCGTGCTATCGGCCGTCGGCGGACGGGTCACCGCGATGGCCGCCCACGCCGGTCTGCGGCTCCCGGTCCGGACCCATCCGCTCCATGCGTTCGTCACCAACGACTACGCCCAGGGCTTCGGACCGATCGTCGCGAGCACGGAGCTCATGTGCTACGTCTCGCAGACCGAGCGGGGCCAGATGCTGATCGGCGCGGAATTCGACGCGCAGCCGTCGTACTCCCGCCTCTCGTCGTTCGCAGCGCTTCGCGGCTACGCCCACAAGATCACACGGATCCTGCCGTTCCTGCGCGACCTGCGGATCCTGCGGACGTGGGCGGGGATCTGCGACATCTCCGTCGATTATTCGCCGATCATGGGCGAGACGGGCGTTCCTGGCTTCCTCATCACGACCGGCTGGGGCACGTGGGGGTTCAAGGCCATCCCGGCCGGTGGCGAAGCGATGGCCGAGCTGATCGCGACGGGGCGGACGCCGACGTTGATCGAGCCCTTCGGCCTCGGCCGGTTCCGCGCCGACCACGCGATGGCCGACCAGGGCTCGGCGGGGACGCGCTGATGTTGTGGCTCGATTGCCCGACCTGCGGTCGGCGACCGCTCGAGGAGTTCACGTTCGGTGGTGAGCGGCGCGAGGTGCCCGAATCGATCACCGACCCAGACGAGCGCGACTTCGACGAGGTCTGGGTGTTCGAGAACCCTGACGGGCTCACGACCGAACGATGGTTCCACGCGTTCGGCTGCCGCCGCTGGCTGACGGTACGGCGCGACACGAGCATCGACCAGGTGGTCGAGATCCTCTCGTGACTCGGCTGGCGGATCGCCAGATCGAGATCGTGCTGCGCAACCGGGTCGTCTTCGGGGTTGGAGCGGTCGGGCGACTCCCCGAGTTGGTCGCCGCGACCGGCGGGTCACGTGTCTTCGTCGTGACCGATCCGGGTGTCGTCGTGGCCGGCGTGGCGGCGACCGCGCTGGACGTTCTTGGCGATGCCTCGATCCCGACGGCGATGTTCAGCGAGGTCGAGCCAAACCCGTCCGGCGCGACGGTCGAGCGCGGGGCGGCGGACCTTGCCGCGTTCGGCCTCGACGACGCCGTCATCGTCGCGCTGGGCGGCGGATCGGCGATGGATGCCGCCAAGGCGATCGCGCTTCGAGCCGCCAACGACCAGCCGCTCTGGGAGCTCGAGTACGACGGGCCGTCGCTCGCGCCAGGCCGCCCGATCGTTGCCATCCCCACCACGGCCGGAACCGGGTCCGAGGCGCATCCGTTCGCGGTCATCACGCACGAGGAGATCGGCCGCAAGGACTACATCGGCCATCCATCGCTGCTGCCCTACGCGACGATCCTGGACCCCAGCTTGACCGTCGGGCTGCCGGCCGGGGTGACCGCCGCGACCGGCGTCGATGCGTTGACCCATTCGCTCGAGTCGCTGCTGTCGAGGAACGGCAACCCGTTCGCCGAGGCCACGGCGCTCGGCGTGATCCGAACCGTTGCGGAGTGGCTGCCTCGGGCCGTTGCCGACGGCTCAGACCTCGAGGCGCGCTCGCGGATGCTCATGGCCGCCCACCTGGCCGGAGTCGGGCAGGCGAGCGGGACGGGTGTCGGCCTGGTCCACGCGCTCGGGCACGCCTTGGGGACGCGCGGGCGGCTGGCCCACGGTACGGCCCTCGCGGTCGTGCTGCCCGAGGTGCTGTCGTTCTATGCCGAGGAGCCGGGATTGCGTGACCGGGAGCTTGCCCTCGTCGGGGTGGCGTTGCGGGCCGCGTCCGCGACGGAAGGGGAGGGAACGGCGGCGGGCGCCGCGATCGGCGAGCTTCGGCGGTTGCTGGCCAGCCTCGGCCAGCGGCCGACGCTTCGCTCGCTCGGCTTCGACGAGGCGACGCTCGACGTCGTCGCCCAGGACGCGATCGACGACGCGGCGATCAGGAACTCGCCTCGGCTGCCGTCCCTCGCCGAGGCCAGGGCGATCCTCGGCTCAGTACTGGGCTGAAGCGATCAGGCGCCGGGCTTGAGCACCGACGCGCGAACCTCGATCGGTGGACCTTCGCGGATGGCTCGCGGGATCTCGGCGATTCGCTCCACTTCCGCGATAAGCCACCGGACCTCGTCCTCGGGCGCACGGCTGCGGACGACAAGGTCGACCGTGATCGGCGTCGAGCCGGAGCCGCGACTCGGAAAGTCGCCGTCGACCGTGAGCTCGACTCCGTCGAGCTCAATGCCCATAGTCGCCGCTTCGCGATACAGGTCGTTCGACCAGCACGCCGCGATCGACAGGTAGAGCAGTTGGCCGCCATTGAAGCCGAGGCCGCCGCCGCCCGCGGCCAGGGGGCGATCCACGGTCAGCGTGAACGAGCCGCCCTCGCCGAATGCCGTCGGCCCGTCGCCGACGGTGCGGAGCCTGACCGATAGGCGTCCGACATACCCGTCCCTCCGACGTTAGCCGCGGTCGAGCAGCGGCTTCACCTCGCCAACGAATCGCTCGAACGTCTCGACATCGTAGGGTGCCGG
>Ga0184612_10001358_pt1 | contig 11768 bp, 10 predicted proteins | sample PLM3_60_coex_FD_133163 | JGI IMG/M metagenome (GOLD analysis project Ga0184612, IMG submission 133163) | Groundwater sediment microbial communities from an aquifer in East River, Colorado, USA - PLM3_60_coex | ecosystem: Environmental > Terrestrial > Soil > Riparian zone | place: USA: East...
ATCAGCCTGCCGAACCACGGCCACCCCGGGCAGATCACCGCTGCTTCGCCGACACCGGCCGGCACCGCCGGCCCACCTCAGCCTGCCTTCCCTTCACCCTTGACCCGGCAGGCGAAAGCTAGGTCTTGCCGGGCTCCCGACGGCCTTGAGGTGCGCCGGCCCGGTCGACGGGCAGGATCGCGCTTGCCTCAGTCGGGCACGACAAAGCGGTAGCCCACACCTGGCTCGGTCACCAACAGCTCGGGTGCGGAGGCGTCGTCGAGCTTGCTGCGTAGGTCGGCCATCGCGGCGCGCAAGTACCGGCCCTCCTGCTGGAAGCCGGGTCCCCAAACGCGTTCGAGCAGGAGGCGGTGGGTGCATAAGCGGCCTGCGTTGGTCGCGAGTACTTCGAGGAGTCGGTACTCGGTTTGGGTCAGCGGCACGGGCTGTCCACCCCGAATGACGAGCCTGGCATCAAGGTCGATCTGGACAGCGCCGGCCGTGATCCTGCGGGGGCCGTTGGAGTCCTGGGCTTGGCCGTGCCGCAGCGCCACCCCGACCCGGGCCAGTAGCTCGGCCATGCCGAACGGCTTGGTGACGTAGTCGTCGGCGCCGAGATCCAGGGCCGTGGCCTTATCGCGCTCGCCGTCCACGGCGGTCAGGATGACCACCGGCGTCAGGGTCCAGGTTCGGAGGCGACGCAGCACCTCCAGGCCGTCGATGCCGGGCAGGCCCAGGTCGAGCACGATGCAGTCGGGCTGGTCGGTCTCGACCACGGCCAGGGCGGTCTCGCCCGAGGCGGCGGTCAGCGCCTCATAGCCGCGGACGCGCAGGTTGGTGGCGACGGCGCGGACGATCGACGGGTCGTCATCAACGACCAGGACCCGGGCGCCCATCACGATCTCCTTCCCCGGGACGGGACCGATCGGACGCCCGGTCACCACGACGCTGGCAGTGGTGGTTCGACCCGGATGGTGCCACCGGGGTCCTGGACGACCAGCGGTCGACGTGCCGCTGCAGGGTTGAGCATAGGGTCGTCCGGGCGCCACGCTCGCACTACCGGTGGTTCTTGATGGCTTCTTTGCGCGCTGCCACGGGGTCTTAACGGCCCCTTTGTATCTGGTCGACACAGTGGGGAGAGACCGCGTCGCAGCGTTGTTCCGTGCCCGAGCGTGGCCGGGCCATGATCCAGCCGCCGTCCGGGAGCGCCAACCTTGTCAGTCCAGCCTGAGGTCCCGTTACGGCCGCTGCCGTCCCGGCCCGCACGGTCGCGGCGCTATGAGTCGGTCGGCTATCGCGCCAAACGGGTCCTGCTCGGTCCGGCGCTGCGGACCTCCCAGCTGGTCCATGAGCGCATCAGCAAGCGAGTCGCGCTGGCAGTGTTCTCCTCCGAAATGGTTCGGCCCGACACCAAGGTCACCGTGCTAGTGCGCCGGCGCCGCTATGTCGGCTTCTGGCGTCGCCGGCTCCACGACCAGACCTCGGCCGAGCTGACCAAGGTGCTCGGCGACCTCGACAACGTCAACGTGACGATCGTGCCGTACCGGCTGCGCCGGCGCGGGAGCCTCATGCCCGCCCCGGACGGGCCAACGGCTGCGGCAACCCAAACGCCCGATCGCGGAGCATCCCAGTGACGTCACACCGCAGGACCACCAGGACATCACCGATCTGTTGTCCTCGCCGACGTACCAGGCGACGGATTGCCTGGAGGCCGAGGTGACCTGATGCGGCGATCCGACATCGACGGGGAAGGTGCCGCTTGGGCGGTCGGTGCGTTTGTCGCCAGCCTGCTCATCGGCCTGCTGGTCGAACCGTTCCGGGCCACCATCGGGCTCGAGAACGTCGTCATCCTCTACCTGCTGGTAGTCGTGGCCGCGGCCGGAATCGGCGGACGAGCAGCCGGGATAGTCGCGGTGCTCTCGGCCGCGTTGGCCTACGACTACTTCCTGACCACCCCATATCACACCCTTGTCATCGACACGCTCGCCCAGGTCGTCACCGTGGCGTTGCTGGTCGCCGCCGGCATCCTGGTCAGCATCGGCGGCCGGGTCCGCCGACGGTCGGCAGCCGTTGCCGAGGCGCACGCGAGGGTGATCCGGCTCCTACACCGGGTCACCGAGACCGCCGCCGCCGGAGGCGGTGCGGTCGACCGGGTGGCCGCCGAAGGCCTCCACGAGCTGCTCGACGCCCGACGCGTGAGTATCCTGCGCCGCAGCCCAGACGGCTTTACGGTCACCGTCGATGTCGGCGACACGCACCTGCCGATCGACCTGGAAGCATTAACGCATCTGGATCGCGAAGGCCGCATCCCACTCGGGCACTACCGGGTCCTGGACGGCACGATGATGCTTCCCCCCGAGGGGGTCGCGCTCGACCTTGTCGCTCGACAGCGCCCGGTCGGCTATCTGGTCATCATCCCGGGCCGTGACGTGCCGGCTGACCGCACAACCCGACTCGCGGTGGCGGCGATGGCCACTTCGTTGGCCATCGCCGCCACCGAACAGCCCCAGCGATAACTCGATCATCCATGCCGAGCACGGTGGCGACGCTCGGGGCGGACAAGCAGCGGCTACGAGGTTGCGGGAGGGGACTTGACACGACCATGAGGGACGCCACAGCTTGCTCTGGTGGTCATTCTGGCAGTCATTCCACAGGCCACAACTGCACCCAACCAGACCGCACTGACCACAATCTCTCCCCAATCTGACCTGGCCAGACCCAACTGAACCGTAGAGACCAGAAGACTTGCAGTTATCTCCTAAACAGCAGGTTGCAGGTTCGAGTCCTGCCAGGGCGCCATAACCTCCAGTCATCGACCATCTGGACCTTGCCTTGCTTGCCTGGCTGGCATTCCCGGCCCCGGGCTGGCTGGCTCCGATCCACCTTGAGGAGCTGTTGCCAGAGTTGGCGTTGTTCACCCTGTCCTGGTGGCGTCGTCGACGGTTGTGTCCAGCCCTTGCCAGAGGCCCTGGAGCTGCGGCTCCAGCCGGAGGAGCTCCTCAAGGTGCAGGGTCGCCAGCGTCTCCAGGCGCTCCGCGCCCAGCGGGGTCAGGCCGAGCCGCACGACCCGGGAGTCCTTTCCGTCCGGACGGCGCTCCACCAGGCCGCCGGTCTGCGCGCGGTCGACCAACTCGACCGTGCTGTGGTGGCGCAGGAGCAGGGATCTGGCCACGTCGCCGACGGTTGGCCCTGCCGGGTCGGGGTGTCCGCGGATTGCCAGCAGCAGTTGGTGCTGCGCCGGCGTGAGTCCGGCCGCAGCGGCCTGTTCGGCGCTCCAGCGCAGGAAGCGGCGCAGGCCGGTGCGGAAGCGCAGCAGGCGCTCGTACTGGCGCTGATCGAGTGGGCTCACGCGGGAACTGTATCGCCTCGCGATGGTTCGCGGCGCGCCTGCTGGCGTGCTCGCCTGGGCGAGCAACGCCTGCCCTCGCGATCGCGTCATCCTGGTTGGCACTTTCTATCGTATAGCGATATTCTTAGCCCGTAGGGTTGCACGCCAAGGCACGCAAGGGATTGAGGCATCGCCCACCAGCCGAGCGAGCCGGGCACCTAGCGCGACCTGGAACGGGAGGACGCGTGGCAACAAGCGAGCGGACCCCGCGGCACTACCGGATGCTCTGCCGCCGATGCGGCGGCACCTGGGACGCGGCCTACAACGTGATGACCGTCCACGACGTGGAAGGCGACCATGAACTGTTCTACCTGCATGGTCGCCCGGCCATGGCACCTTGGTCCGGGGTCAGCTGCCCGACCTGTGGTGGCCAGCGAGTCGCGGTCCTCCCATTTCGCGCTCAGGCGGCCGACCGTGCCATCAAGGAGAAGACCCAAACCGCGTAACTGGCCCCGCCAGCCGCAGCCCCAACGGTCACCGAGCAGTAGACCAGGAAGGCCCCCCATGGACACCTCCGACGACGAGGCGCTCTCGCGCGCCCTGCAAGGCCTGCCGGGCTGGAAACGCCACGGCAACAGCATCCAGAAGACCTACCACTTCGATGACTTCGGCTCCGCGACCCTGTTCGTCGGCCGGGTGGCCGACGCCGCCGCGGCGGCCGGACGCCAACCCGACATCGCCATCCACGGCAGCCGCGTCACCCTAGAACTCACCCCGACCGCAGGCACGTTGACCCTGGACGACGTGGCGATGGCGCGCCGCATCCAGCGGCTTGTCGGCGACCACCACCACCCGGTCGGCCGGGCCGGCCCCTGGACCCCAGGCGGCCGGCTGGCCGGCTTCAGGCTGCGCCCGGTGGGTCCGGCCGGCCCCTAGAATCCGGCCAGTGCCGGAACCCGGTAGATGGATCAAGACGGGCGGCAACGGTCGGTGAAGGCCGCGACCGGGGCCGCCCGCCCAGTCCTCGGCAACCCCGCCGACGGGTGCGACCCCGGGTTGGCCTTGTGTTCTGAGGCCGCCCACGCGGGGCGGCTTGGACGTGCCACCAGCAGCTCGGCACAGCGTGATGGAGAGCGAGCGTCGATGCTTCGAGGCGGCAACTGAGCCCATAACCGCGGCACCTACGGTGCCGCCCGAGCTGCGAAGACGCGGGATAGCACGGCGCTTGGCCTCCGATCCATGGTAAGGATGGGGCCACCCGCCATGGACAGCCAGTCCCGATATAGTGCCCGCCGTTGTGGTAGCCGCATGGCTGAGCTGTCCGGTCGATCGCGTTCGCGGCGGGCTTCGGGTATGCCCTGACCGTGCCGGTGTGGTTAACTCGGGCCGCCTGGCCGCGGCGTGGCCCGGCCGGTGCGACGATCGCGAGCCTGAGGAGTCGCCATGGCCGAGGACCTGCCCGGCCCACCCGGCAGCAACCGAGACGACCGACCCGGCCAACGACCCACCGAGCCCCCGGGCGGCCCCGCGCCGCCACCCCAGCCGCCGCCCTCCTCCGGTCAGCCGGGCAGCGACCAGCAGCCCCCAGGGTCCGGGCCACCGCCGGAGCCACAGCCCGCCGCCCAGCAGCCCGGCTGGGGGCAGCCGGGCTACGGCGCCGCGCCGGGTCCGCCGACCGAGGGGATGGCCACCGCGGCGCTGGTGGTCGCCATCGCGGGGTTCTTTGTCTGCGCTCCGGTCGGCGCGATCGTCGCGCTGGTGCTGGCCAACAACGCCAAGCAGCGCATCGAGGCCTCCGGCGGGCGCCTGTCGGGGCTCGAGCAGGCCAGGGCGGCCCGCGTCATCGCGATCATCGAGCTTGTCCTGACTGCCATCGTCGTGGTGGTGTTGGCGGTCGGCGCGCTGGTCGCGGTCAATACTTCCGGCGGGCAGGATGAGTCGGTGCCGGTGCCGACGACGATGTCGGCGCCACGGTCGATGCACGCTGGGTCGTTCAGCAGTTGATCCACCGTGGCTAGCTCCGCGGGGTCAGCCCGAGCTGCTCGGGCAGCGCGCCGCTCAGAAGCGAGCCTGCGTTTCAGGAGCCGGTCTGCACGTCGACTCCGACCTTCCGACTTCCGGTCGCCTCGCAATCGGAGGTTCGCTGGTTGCACTCCCCTTGGGCTCCGCAAACCGCGGCTCCGCCATCCAGGCCGGGCAGGGCTATGCTGCGCTGGTGGCAGCGGAAGGAGGCGGGCATGTACGTGACGTTCTTCGGTGACCGGCGGGGGACGCTGCCGAGTGGCTGGATCAAGGAGACCATCGTGGCGCTGGTGGGTGATGCGCGGATCGACGCGACGGCGCCAGCGGGGCCGGGTGCGACGTTGACCTTCCTCGGCCTGGCCGGGGACGCGGTCGTCCGCGTCCCACCCGGCAGCCGGGTCAGCGGCGGTGGGCTCAGTGTGTTCGGGGACCGCAAGATCGAGGTCTCGCCGGGCGACGGCCCCGAGATCCGCATCGACGGGTACAGCCTCTTCGGTGATGTGGAGGTCAGTGACCGGCCCTCCGTGTGAGGGCTTGACCGCGGTTGACCGTGGCCATGGGCACGAATTGCTGAGGGCCGTGGGCCGAGCGCAGGAGGACCGCGGTTCACCCCATCCCTGCGGCATCTACGGAGCCGCACGGCCTGGGAAAACGCTGGATAGCACGGCGCTTGGCCGTCGATCCCTGATAAGGATGAGGTCAGCCTTGCAGGCTGTGTCCAGGAGGACGGCGCACCCTGACCGAGCTGCGAACCGGCATCCGAACAACGCAACCGAAACCTGTGGACGGCTCGGTCAGACTCCGCGATCCTGTCTCGCATGACAGATGGCCGCCTGCTACTTCCCGACAAGTTCTGGCCGAAGGCCCACCGCTACATGCGGGCGCTTCGTCGTGGAGTTCTCTCCTACTGGTACGCCACGCTCGAAGACGAGGAGGCCGCTGCCATCGAGGCAGCGACAGCAACGTGGTACGTGAACATCTTGGACGAGTCGGTCTTCGAGAAGGCCTTCGAGGAGCAGTATCGACAACTTCGAGCGAAGGACCGTCTCGGCCGCGTGGTCATGGGATTGGAGCTGATCAGGAACTGCGAGACCCACGCGCCAGTCGTGTTCGACGGACTCCTCGTTGATACACACTGGTACGGCGTTCCGATCTCCACGGATGCCTTCACAGTGCGGCGAGTCTTCGCGTGGGCCCAATACGATGCGCTTCCCAAAGCCTACCGAGATCGGGACGTGTTATCGCCCTCCATCACGGACGCCCAGAGGCGGGCTCGGGGCGCGGTTCAGGACAGATACCGAAAGGACGTCGAGGGTCGCCCCGTGATCGAGACACTGTTCGACGCCATGGCGTTCTTTCACTCCCTCGACACACGGCTCGTCGGGCCGCCGGCTCCGTCCTTGCGATGGTCCTTCGCGGAGATTCCGGACACCGATCCTGAACTCGCTGAGCCTCGCGGCGGCGGCGCGTCGCGTTGCGCGGGCCGCCGGCGGCGACCTCCCGCAGGTGCGCGTCGAGCATGGGCACGACAGCGCGGTTCTGCCACAGCAGCGCCTCGCGGAAGCGGTCCTGGCCGACGAGGGTGGAGAGGGCCGCCGTGGCCCGCCGCGCCGCCGCGTCGAAGGCGCTGCGGAACTGCTCGTAGCCGGCGGGCGGGCCGTCCTGCGCCGCCGTCGCCGCGACCGCGTCCGCCGCAACGCGGCAGGCCGGGTCGCCGAGGGCGAGGAGGTCCGCGACCGCGAAGCCGGCCCCCCGCATGACCATGCTGCGCCACAGCGACCAGCGGCCCGCGGCGAGCGGGACCGAGGTGGTCGCCTGGGCGCCGGTCGCGGTCACCGCTGCTCTGCGTCCCGGTCGACCGCGACCATGCGCAGCTCGCTCGTGTAGCGGCACCCCTCGGCGTCGGGCAGCCACGCCTGCTCCGGGGTGGGGAGCATCTCGGTGATCGTGACCAGCGCCTCGTTGGGCGCCTGACCCGCGGCACGCCGGATCGCCGCTGCGAGGACGGTGACCAGCACCGGGCTGCGCAGGTCCACGAAGTACGGCTTCTCTTCGGTCGGGGCGACCCGGGCGAACACGAAGCGGGGGAGCCGGTTGGCCCGGGCCCACGCCCGGGCGGCGGCGAACCGCCGCGCCGGGTCCCGCTCGGCGGCGAAGGCGAGCCCGTCGGGCGCGAACCGCCAGGCCTCCCGCGCGACTACCAGCTTGTCCACGGTTACCCGGGGCGTGTGTGGCAGCGGCGGCAGGAGCTGGAAGCGGTTGACGGTCACCAGGGTGAGCAGCTCGGCGAAGACCTCGACGATGTCGAAGCGCAGCCGCCCGTCGCGGGTGCGGACCCCCAGCCCGGCGGCGTCACGCTCGACGACCAGGCCGGCGGCGGGGAGCACGCGGCCGTCCTCCACTCCGACGGGGTCGGGGCCGAGGGCGAGGTAGTGGTAGCGGTCGGACAGCAACGCCGGCGGCGGATAGGTGCGGGAGGTCACGCCCGGCCAGCTCTTGGGGAACACGGGCAGGAGCCGGCGGCCAGGCAGGTCCCGCTCGACGTGGTCGAGCAGCGCCGCCGGGCTCGGGTGCTGGGTCACGAACACGCGGCTTTCGAGGCTGTTCAGGGCGACGTGGAGCTCGCCGAGCACGAGCTGGAAGTCGCCTCGCAGCAGCGCGTCCAGGCTGCCGGCCGCGATGAGGACGTCCGGGCTGTGCCAGCGCGCCGAGGGCCAGCCCGGCCCGGGCGCGGCAAAGGCGGCGGCCACGCGAGGCCGCAGCTCCTCGGTCGTGGTCGTGACGCGGCGGGCGCCCGCCGGCAGCGCGAGGACCTCTGCCCAGCGCCGCTGGAGCTCGCCGGCCGGGCTGTCGACCGGCCTTGGGCCGCTGCCGAACAGCGGGGCGTGCGCCAGGAACGACAGCTCGCCGAAGGGCACGGTGGCCGAGCCGCCCCGGCGGACGAGGTCGTCGTAGATCGCCTCGAACGCCGACCGGTACGCCCACGCGACCTCGTGGGTGAGCCAACGTGCGCTGGTCAGCAGCAGGGACAGCGGCGGGCCGAGAGCGTCGAGCAGCTCCCTACCCAGGCGCAGCTCGACCCCGCGGCGGCAGTCCTCGTACACCAGCGTCCGTCCGGCGTAGGTTTGCCCTGGGGCTCTGGTCGGGGCGCCGCCGGTCACCGCGTGGAAGGTCGCTTCGAGCTCGCCCAGCGCGCGGTCGACGGCCACGCTGTCGCCGGCCGCGCGGGCGGCCGCCGCGCGCGCCCGCTCCAGGCGCTCCAGCGGTTCGAGCGCCCGGATGCGGAGCGCCTGGTCGCCGACGCGGTGGAGCAGCCGGCGCAGGTGCCGCTCGGGATGGGAGCCGAGCGGGACGTCCAGCGCCCACGCCAGCAGGCCGCGCCGCAGCAGCGCCTCCAGCACGAGGACGACGTCGGCCTGGCTGCGCGCTCCCGGGGTGGCGGTCCACAGCAGCTCGACCGCGATGTCGCCGGGCAGCCGGCGCCCGTCGCAGGCGCGCAGGACCGCGGCCTCCGCGGGCGAGAGCCGCACGGGCGGCCCGTGCGGGCGGTGTGCCACCGCGCCGTCGAGCGAGACCGCTGGCAGGCGCCGGGGCGCGATCCAGGGTCGCAGCGCCGGGTCCGCCGACAGCACCCTCGCCAGCGCGTCGATGGCCCACGCCTCGAAGTACACGGTGCGCGCGGCGAGCAGGCCCGGTCCCAGCCGGAGGCTGGCCGCCGGCCCGTGGTCATGCCAGCTCGCCCAGCCGACCGGGCCGAAGAAGCCGATGCTGTCATTTTTGGTGCAGTAGCGCTGCCAGTACTTGGCGACCACCTCCTCCCGGCGGCGCCACTTCTGGCTCGGGGTTCCCGGCACCGGAGGCTCGCGCAGCAGCGGGTCGAGGGCCGAGTGCAGCACCTGACGGTTTTGCCAGGCGACGGCCTCACGGAACCGGTCGTCGGCGGCGATCGCCTGGACGGCCAGGAACAGCCGCGTGCCTGCGGCACGGAACGCGGCCTGGTACGCGACCGCCCGCCGGTCCCGCTCTTCGGGGCCGACGCCGGTGGCGTCGAGCGCGAGGTCGGCCGCTGCCGTGCACTCCGCGTCGGCGAGCGACAGCCCGCCGGCGACCGGAAAGCCGGCGGCGCGCAACGCCATGGTCCGCCACACGACCCAGTCTCCACCCGGCAGCGCGACCTGGTGCGCCAGGGCCTGGCGGCATGGGGCTGGGGCGCCGCCTGTCATCGTTCTTGGTCGCGGGCTGCGCGCGCGGCCACCCGGCGCTGGGCACGCGCCTGGGCGGCGGCTCGGGCGGCCGCCGGTCGCTGGCGGTGCTGGGCCTGCCCGCCGTCCCCACGCAGATAGGTGGCCAGGGAACGCACGCTCGGGTACTGGAAGAGCGCGAGCATGGAGATGTCGCGGCCGAGCGCGTGCTGCAGCGCCGACTGGAGCTTGGCCATCAGGACCGAGTTGCCGCCGAGGTCGAAGAAGTTGTCGTCCGGCCGTACCGATGCCACCCCCAGCAGGCGTTCCCAGACCGCGACGATCCGTCCCTCCAGCTCGTCTCGGCGTTCGGCGGCGGCGCGCGGGGCGGCCGGCGATGAGCTGGGGGCGGGGAGCGCGTCCACGTCGACCTTGCCGTTGGGGGTGAGCGGCACCTCGTCCACCTCGATCACGAACGACGGGAGCATGTAGTGAGGCAGGCGTTCCGCCAGGTGTCGATGCAGCGCGCCGGCCGGGAGGGACGCCCCGGCCTGGGGGAGCGCGTAGGTGAGCAGGCTCGTGCCACCGCGCGGGTCGGTGCGGGCCACCGTGACCGCGTCGCGGACGTCGGGGTGGACGCGGCAGGCGGCATCTACCTCGCCGGGGTCGACGCGGTAGCCGCGGACCTTGACCTCTCGGTCGGCGCGCCCGAGGAACTCCACGCTCCCGTCGGGAAGGTAGCGCCCGCGGTCGCCAGTGGCGTAACGGCGGACCCCGGGGAACGGGTCGGCCAGGAAGCTGGCGTCCGTCGCCTGGGCGTCCAGGTAGCCGCGCGCGAGGTGCGCGGTCCTGACGATGATCTCTCCGGGCTCTCCGATCCCGGCTTGCCGCCCCGACGCCGTCGTGACGACGAGCTGCACCCCGTCGATGCCGTGGCCGAGCGGCACGCCCAGCGCGTCGCCCGCCGTCGCGACGACCTGGCAGCTCATGGCCTGCGGCGTCTCGGTCGTGCCGTAGAGGTTGACCACCGCCGCAGATGGGGCGAGCGCCCGGAAGGCGGCGACGTCGGCGGCGAGGAGCACGTCACCGCCGAAGCAGGCAAGCCGCAGCGCCGGAAGGGTCTGCCCGGTGTCGCTGTGGGCGGTGGCGAGCAGCCGCCCGAGCTGCGGGGTGAGGTGGGCCACGGTGACCCGCTGCTCCCGCAGCCAGGCCAACAGGTCGCGCGGTGAGGCGAGCAGCGCCGCGGCCGGGACGCACGCGCAGGCGCCGACCCACAGGGGTGCGAGCACGTCGCGCAGGAGCGGGTCGTGCGCCAGGCCGGAGAGCACGCTGAAGCGGTCGTCGGGGGAGAGCGCGAAGCGGTCGGCGTACCAGTCGAGGAAGTGCGCGACCGGTCCGTGCTCGCCGAGGATCCCCTTGGGGAGCGGACCCGTCGAGCCCGAGGTGAAGGCGACGTAGGCGAGCGCATCCCCCCGCGCCGCCGCTGGTCCGCCACCAGCGCCCGGGGGCCCGTCCGCGGACAGCCCGGGCGGCGCGACCAGTGGTCCCGGGCACGCCTCGGCCACCTCGCGCGGGAGCGGACCGGCCCGCTCCAGGTGGACGAGCGCCCGTGGACGAACGGCCGCGAGCTGCGTAGCGAGCCGTTGTGGCGGGTGCGCCGGGTCGAGCAGGAGGAAGGCGGCTCCGGCCTCCAGCGTGCCCAGCACCGAGGCGACCAGCGCGGCGTCGCGGTGCGCCCAGATCGCCACCGTGTCCCCGGGGACGACCCCGGCCGCGCGGAGCCCGGCCGCGATCAGCCGGCTGCGCCGGGCCAGCTCCCCGTAGGTCAGGGCGCCGCCGTCGTCATGCACGGCGGCGCTCCGGGCGTGGCGCCGCGCCTGCGCCCACAGCCGCGGGAGCAGGGACGGGCCCCGGGCCGGCGGGAGCGGCTGGTTGTGGTCGGGCAACACGGCCCGCGCGTCCCCGGTGACGAGCGTGTACCAGCCGATGGGCGCCCCGGGGTCGCGAACCGCCTGGTCGAGCAGGAGGACGAACTGGTCGAGCAGGACGGCGGCGCGGGCGCCGGTGAACAGGTCGCCGTCGTACACCAGGTCCAGCCGCAGCCCGTCTCCGACCTCGGTCACGTAGAGGTTGAGGTCGAAGAGCGCGCCCTGCACCGGCGCAACCAGCACCTCGGTGTCGAGCTGCGGAATGGCGGGGGGTTCCTCGGGCGCCCCGAGCAGGTTGAGCCACACCTGGAACAGGGGGGTGCGGCCCGC
>Ga0184612_10001359_pt1 | contig 11765 bp, 12 predicted proteins | sample PLM3_60_coex_FD_133163 | JGI IMG/M metagenome (GOLD analysis project Ga0184612, IMG submission 133163) | Groundwater sediment microbial communities from an aquifer in East River, Colorado, USA - PLM3_60_coex | ecosystem: Environmental > Terrestrial > Soil > Riparian zone | place: USA: East...
ACTTCATCGAGAACGAGCGCGCAACCCTGATTCAGTCTGGGTCGACCGGCGTTCTCGCCACATATGCCGACGGCCCCCAGCGGAGTGAGCCGTTCGTGGGCACTCCCGGCGAGCAAGCCATCGAGTACTTTCGGACCAACGAGCTCGCGACACTGGCGCGGCCCGATTCGAACGGCGCGCTCGTCGCCTACGTCGACGGCCCCCAGCGGAGTGAGCCGCTCGTCGGTACCGGCGAGACCATCGTTACGGTCGACGGCAGCGGATTCGACTGGGGCTCGGCGGCGGTCGGAGCGTCGTCCGTGCTCATGCTCGCGCTCCTCATCGGCGTGAGCCTCGTGACGGTGCGGCGCTTCCGCGGCGGGCCGCTCGCTCACTGACTCTCCTGTCCAACCCCGACCGGAGCGACGCCTGCTGGCGCCGCTCCGCTTTGCGCGGATATTCCCGAACCTGTTAGAACCGGATGCCCATGCCTCAACCGTTTCGGATCGGCGTGATGCAGCTGACGATGGAGCCACTCGAGGAGATGCTCGAGTCGGCCCGTGTGATGGACGAGGCCGGCATGGACACGATCTGGCTCGCCGAGGCGTACCCGTGGTGGCGAAAGCACGGGATGGAGGCTCGGTCGTCGACCGTCGTCTCCGCGCTCATGGCGCGGGAGACGAAGCAGCTGACGATCGGCTGGGGGATCATCTCTCCGTTCACGCGCCATCCGGTGCAGGTTGCGATGGATGCACGGGTCGTGCAGGAGGCGGCCGGGCCGGAAAGGTTCCTCCTCGGCTTCGGGACCTCGAAGATCTTCCTCAACAACATCCGCGCGCAGACGTCGAAGACGCTCGGCCCGATGCGCGATGCGGTGACGATCGTCCGAGGCGTGCTCGGCGGGGGCGCCTTCGAGTACGAGGGCGACACGTGGAGTGCCTCGGTGCCGGCGCTCAGCCCAGACGCGCACACTCCGCGCGACATCCCGCCCGTCTACGTCGCGGCAACCGCTCCGAAGATGCAGGCGCTCGCCGGTGAGATCGGCGACGGGTGCCTGACACCGTCGATCACCACGCCCGCGTTCGTGCGCTACACGCGCGAGAACGTCGCGGCGGACATCGACATCGGCTGCACCGTGGTCGCATCGATCCACGAATCGGATCGCGACGTCGGCCGCGACGGCGCCCGCGAGATCGCAGGGATGTACCTCGCGAACAAGTTCCAGAACATTCGGGGCTCTGCCGACACGCTGCTCGAGCTCGCGGGGATCGAGATGGAGGAGCTTGCCCCGGTTGCCGAGGCGATGGAGCGGGGTGGGCGCCTCGCCGCGAAGGCGAAGGTGACCGACTCGCTCCTCGACCGCTGCAAGGCGATCGCGGGCACACCCGCCGACTGCATCGCCGCGATCGAGGAGTACCGGGAGGCGGGGTGCACGCACGTGATGCTCGAGCTCTGGGGTGACCGCCGCCACGACCAGATCCGCCTCTTCGGCGAGAAGGTGCTCCCACACGTCCGTGGCTGAACCGCGTATTGACCAGGATCGCCTCGTCGACTGGGCGTCGCAGGCGATCGGCACTCCGAGCTTCACGGGCTCGGAGCAGGCCATGGCCGAGCTCATGCGCGAGACGTTCCTCGACGTCGGGCTGCACGTTCAGTGGCAGCAGGTGGAGGACGGGCGTGCGAACGTCCTCGGGATCCGCGACGGGGTGGGCGGCGGGCCGAGCCTCATGTTCAACGGCCACATGGACACCTCGTACTCGGGGAGTGAGCCGTGGCTGCGGCACGTACCCGGATTCCAGCCGTCGGCGTTCGTCGAGGGCGGGAGGCTGTACGGCCTCGGGATCTCGAACATGAAGGGCGCGCTCGCGTGCTACGTCGAGGCGCTTCGCGCGCTCGCCGACGCCGAAGTCCGACTGCGAGGCGACGTCATGATCGCCGCGGTCTCGGGTGAGATCGAGAAGACGCAGTACGGTGACGCCGTCGGCGCCGAGTATCGCGGGTACGCAGCCGGCTCGCGCTACCTCGTGTCGCATGGCGGGGTCGCGGACATGTGCATCCTCGGCGAGCCGACGGAGTCGAAGCTCGTGCTCGGGCACTTCGGGTCGCTCTGGCTGCGGATCTCCACGCAGGGCCCCTTCATCCACACCGCGTTCAGCGAGGGAAAGCTGAGCCAGAACTCGATCGTACGCATGCGCGACGTGCTCGACGCCGTGCTCGAGTGGATCCCGAGCTGGGAGGACGACCCGTCGAACGCCTATCGCGGCGCGAAGGCGATCGTGAACGTCGGTGCCCTCGAGGGCGGGTTCGGCTGGCGCGTGTCGCGGACGCCGCATCGCACCGATCTCTTCCTCGACGTTCGTGTCCCGCCGACGAAGGAGATGGCCGTCGCACGCGCGCAGGTGATGGCGATGGTGCGTGAGCTCGCGGAGCGCTTCCCGGAACACGGGGTCGAAGGGGAGGTGTACGTCACCGCGCCGGGCGCCGAGATTGCAGACGATCACGCGCTCGTCGGCGCGCTCGAGGCGGCGCATTCCGAGGTCTTCGGCTCGGCTCCGGAGCGAGACGTGACACGCTGGTTCTCGGACGCCTCCGTTTTGAGCCGCTACGGGATCGCGACGGTGAACTACGGCGCGTCGACTGGCCTGCTCGACACCGTGAAGGGCGAGAACATGGAGATCGACGGGCTCGTGAAGACTGCAGAGGTCTACGCGCGGGCAGCGATGAAGGTCTGCGGGGTCGCGGAATGAGGCCGCTCGACGACTTCCTCCCGACCTACGAGTTCTCGGAGCGGCACTCGCTGGCGATCGACGCGCCGGCGAGCCGCATCGACGGAGCGTTTCGCACCGTCTCCATCGCGGACGTCCCGATCGCCCGGGCGCTGTGGTGGACGCGCCGGCTCGGCCGGCCGTACGGGGACTCGACGAAGCCGTTCATCGGCGGCGAGCTCCCCGGCGTCGTGCTCGACGACGTCCCCGAGGAGGGCATCGTCCTCGGGTTGACGGGGCAGTTCTGGCGTCTTCGCGGATCCGAGGGCGATCCAGCGAGTCCGACGACCGCCGAGGAGTTCCTCGCCTACAGCCGACCGGACAGGTGCAAGGCGGTCATCGACTTCCGCGTTGATGCGTCGTCGCTCTCGACGGAGACCCGGGTGCACGTTGCCGACCCGGCTGCTCGACGGAAGTTCCGGCGCTACTGGTTCGTCGTTCGGCCGTTCAGCGGGCTGATCCGGATCCTCCTCCTGCGCGCCGCGAGACGCCGCGCGACGGCGGCGGCATGACCTATCGGGTCTCGATCTGGCTGCGTGCCGACGCCGTGTTCGACGCCGGGATGGGGTTGCTCCTGCTCATGGCGAGCTGGGACGCCCTCTACGAGGCGCTCGGGCTGCCCCTCGCCACGCCGCCGATGTACGCCCAGGTTGCCGGCGGCCTTCTCTGCGGCTACGCGTACCTCCTCTGGACCGGCGCGGAGGCCCCGGGCGTTCGTCGCCTTGCCGGGACGACCGCGGTCGTGAATGTTGCAGGGATCGTCGTGCTGGGGATCTGGCTCGTGTCGGGGGAGCTGGGAGCGGAGACGCTGGGCGAGGTGATCCTCTGGGCGGCGGTCATCGCGCTCGCGGCGTTCGCGATCGCAGAGGCTGCCATCGCCCGAGGGGAGAGCGCATGAAGCTCGTCACGTTCGGCGGCGACCGGCGCGTCGGCGTCCTGGACGGCGAGGAGATCGCGGTCCTCGACGTCGCGACGATGCGCGAGCACTTCGAGCGTGGCGGAGCGGACGAGACGGGAGAGCGGGTGCCGCTCGCCCGAACGCGACTGCGCGCGCCGATCGTCCCCAAGAAGTTCTTCCACACCGCGGGCAACTTCCGCGAGCACGAGGACGAGTCGAAGCAGGTCGGCTGGTCGCACGAGATCGCGCCCTGGATCGTCTTCTTCCAGAACGTCGACGCGATCGTCGGTCCCGACGAGCCCGTCGTGTACCCCGAGCACCTGACGGAGGAGCTCGACTACGAGCTCGAGCTCGCAGTCGTCATCTCAAAACCGGGAAAGTGGTTCTCATCCGATGAGGCGGCCGAGTACATCGGCGGCTACGTCATCTTCAACGACATCACGGCACGCGACATCCAGCGCCGCGAGATGCGTTCGGGTGTGTTCTCGTTCTGCAAGGCGATCGACACGTTCTGCCCACTCGGGCCCTGGATCGTCACGCCGGACGAGATCCCCGAGCCGCACGACCTCGCGATGGAGCTCCGCGTCAACGGCGAGCCCCGCCAGCTCTCCCACACGGGGCGCATGAGCGTGACGATCCCCGAGATCCTCAGCCACTACTCCGCGCTCGGCTACTCGGCCGGGGACGTGGTCTCCACCGGCACCGTCTCTGGCGTGGCCGGATTCTCACCGGACGCGGCGTCGCTCTATCTCAGGCCGGGCGACGTCATGGAGGCCGAGATCGAGCGCATCGGTGTTCTCCGGAACCCGGTCGTCTCCTGGGAGGAGGCGCACGGCGAGCCGGCGCCGCCGCGCGTTCGGTGGTAGTCGGTTCGATCGAGCTTCACGGCGTAGCCGACGCGGTCGGACTCCTCGGCGACTACGACGAGCTCTACCCCGGCGCTCCGAGCGAGTCGTGGGAGCCCTACCGCGCGCTTTATCCCGAGCTCTTCGCTGGCGAGACCTGGCGGCTCCCGTGCAATTCCTTCCTCATCCGCTCGGCGGGGATGACGATTCTGGTCGACACCGGGGTCGGGCCGCCTGGCCTCTGGGACTGGACTGCGGAGGACGAGGGGCTGCTCCCCGTCGCCCTCACAGAGCTCGGCGTCGCCCGCGACGGCGTGGACCTCGTCTTCCTCACGCACCTGCACATCGATCACCTGGGCTGGAACACGAACCTCGAGGGCAACGTCTTCTTTCCCCGAGCGAGGTACGCCGTGCACGCCGACGCCCTCGCGTTCGCGAGGACGCAGGCCGACCGCCCGCACATTCGTCGCTGCGTCGAGCCACTCCTCGACCGCTTCGAGACCGTCACGGGTGACGTGGAGCTCGCTCCGGGAGTCACGGCGTTTTCCGCGGCCGGCCATTATCCGGGACACATGGCTGTTCGCCTCGAGTCCGACGGTGAAACTGCGCTCCTCATCGCCGACTCGGCCGTACACCCTGCGTTGCTCGACGAGCCCGACTGGGTGTACGTGTCCGACGGAGATCCGAACGTGTGCGCCGAGACGCGTCGCGGCCTGCTCGCGGAGCTCGTCGACCGCGATGTCCTCGTCGCGTGCGGGCATTACCCCGGGACCGGGATCGGCCGCATCGTCACGCGTGATGGCCGGGTCGTCTGGATCGCCGCCTGACAGCCCCGACATAGGAGCCCTTCCTACGCGATCCTCGCTGGCATCCTCGCTGGCCTCGTCGCTCGGGTCGCCGATGCGGGCGTGGCCCTCAGCATCGCGCTCGGCGCCGTCGTCGGCCTGGCCGCCGTCGCGGTGATCGTGATGACGGGCGTGCGCGGAGTCGTTCGCGCCCGCGGGCTGCTCGACCCGCGCCTTCCGCGACCGCGCTAGCGCGTGGCCGGCGCGTATACGCTCGGCCGCGTGACGTGGCCGCGCGACGACGCGAAGCTCGACCGCGTGCGTGCGCTCATGGTCGAGCGCGAGCTCGACGCGCTCGTCGTCCGCGCGCCCGACAACGTTCTCTACCTGACGAACTTCTGGGGCATGAAGGGCTACGACGCGTGCGTCTTCCCGCTCGAGGGCGAGCCGACGCTCGTCTGCCTCGAGGCGAGCGAGGACGACGCAGTCCGCACGGCCTGGACCGACGACATCCTCCTCTTCGTAGGGTACGACCCGACGGATCCGCGGCCTCCTGTTGCCCGCGTGCTCGAGCTCGCGAGCGCGGCGGCGAGCAAGTACGGCCGGGTGGGGCTCGAGCTCTCTCTCGGGACGCAGGCCGCAGACCGCATGGTGGGCGAGCCGACCACGTTCACGGCCGAGTGGTTCACCGCGTTCGGTGACGTCGCCGACGCGACGCCACTCCTCGCCGAAGCCCGTGCGCTCAAGACCGAGCAGGAGATCGACCGGATGCGCCTCGCGAACGACATCGCGGCGGCAGCGATGGACCACTGCAAGCTCGTCATCGAGGCAGGCATGACCGAGGCGGAGATCGCCGCGGAATGGGAGGGGTTCGTCCACGGCGAAGGCACGGGGTGGGAGGGGAAGGTCGACCTTGCGCTGGGCTTTTCGCTCGTCTGGTCAGGACCCGGGATCAGGACCTTCACCGCGACGACGTCCCGCCCAGTCGTCGAGCACGAGCCGACGCTGTTCGAGATCTGGGTCTGCGCCGACGGCTACTGGTGCGACCACACGAAGAACCTCGTCGTCGGCGAGCTCACCCCGGTCTATCGCGAGCTGGAGCAGGGGCTCATGGCCGTCTACGAGGAGGCGATCGACTTCGCGCAGCCGGGCGCCCTCCTTGCCGAGCTCGACCGGCGCGTCCGGAACGGCATCGATGCGCTCGGATTCGTGGGTCAACCCTCACACCCGATCTGTCACGGCGTCGGCGCCCGCGCCCACGAGCAGCCGTACGCCCATCAGGCTGGAGGCGGAGAGATCGCGTCCGGGATGGTTCTTGCAATCGAGCCAGGATGCTATATAGAGGGCGGTGGGGGGCTTCGCGTCGAGGACAACTTCTTGATCACGGAGGGCGGTCCCGTGAAGCTGTCGCCCTTTCCTGATGGGGTGGTCCAGGCGTGAGCGTTCCGCCACCCGCGCAGCCGGCACCCGACCGCAACTGGTCGCGGCGCATCGTCGTCGGGATCTGCCTCGCCGTGGCGCTGACGTTGTTCGCGCTCCTCGGGGCGGCATTCCTCCCTCGCTGGTGGGCGCAGCGGATCGGCGACCAGGTCGGCGGCAGCATCACGACAGGTGGGTTCCTTGGGCTCTTCTACGGCTTCGTCTTCACGCTGCTCCCGCTCGTCGTGCTGTGGCTCGCGTTCCACTTCTTGCACACGTGGCGCAAGCGCGCCGTCGCGCTCGCGCTCGCGGTCTTGCTCGCTGCACCCAACTTCCTGACGCTCGGCATCGTGCTCGGAACGGGGAACGGCGCTCACGCCGGTGACCGGATTCTCGACGTCGAGGCTCCCGCCTTTCGCGGCGGGACGCTCGGAGGCGCGTTGCTCGCGGGCGCCTGCGTCGGTGGGGCGTGGTACCTGCTCGGGTCGAGACGCCGCGCGCGGCGTCGCGCCGATGCGCTCGAGGCCTCGCGGGCGCCTACGCCGAACGCAGATCGGTGATGCGCTGGATCTTGCCGCCGTCGGAGCGCGGCGCCTCGCCGGCCCCCACGAGCGTCACGGCCATCGTGCACCCGATCGTGTCGCGGATCAGAGCAGCCGTGCGCTCGCTCAACTCGCGGACGCGCTCGTCCGTGAGCGAGACGAATACATCCCGGCGCGGCTCGGCCAGGACCTCGACCTCGTCGAGCGTGCCCTGCCGCCGGACGACGAGCCCGAAATGGGGCGATAGCTCGGGGACCCGGCCGAGAACCGCGCCGACCTGGCTCGGGTAGACGTTGACGCCGCGGATGATGAGCATATCGTCGCTCCGTCCGACGATCTGACCCATGCGGACGAGCGTGCGGCCGCACGAGCACGGGGCGGTCGACAGTGAGCAGATGTCTCCCGTCCAGTAGCGGACGAGTGGAAGCGCCTGCTTCGTCAACGTCGTGAAGACGAGGACGCCCTCGTCGCCCTCGGGCAGGGGCTCGCCCGACTCCGGGTCGACGATCTCCGGAAGGAAGTGGTCCTCGTTCACGTGCGAGCCCGAGCGCTCATCGACGCACTCACAGGAGACGCCGGGCCCGATGACCTCGGAGAGCCCGAAGAGATTCGTGCAGCGAACTCCGAGACTCGCGTCGATCTCGCGACGCATGTTCTCCGTCCAGGGCTCGGCCCCCACGAGAGCGAACCGGAGGCTGATCTCGTCCGGTGCGACGCCGCGTTCGGCGAATGCATGCCCGAGCGTGAGGGCGTAGCTCGGCGTGCACGAGATCACCTCCGGCCGCAGGTCCTCGATCAACGTCAGCTGACGCTCGGTCATCCCGCCGGAGACGGGAACCACCGTCAGCCCGAGGCACTCGCCGCCGTCGTGGAGCCCGAGGCCGCCCGTGAACAGCCCGTAGCCGTACGCGTTGTGGAGCATCATCCCGGGCTCGGCGCCGCCCATGGCGAGCGTCCGGGCATTCATTCGGGCGAAGAGATCGAGATCCGCCGCGGTGTACGCGACCACGACGGGCTTCCCGGTCGTGCCCGAGGAGGCGTGGATGCGCGCGAGCTCTTCGCGCGGTGTTGCGAGCATCCCGAGCGGATACGTGTCTCGCAAGTCGTCCTTGCGCGTGAACGGAAGCCGGGACAGGTCCTCGAGCTCGCCGATGTCATCCGGCTCGACGTCCGCGAGTCGCTCGCTGTACAGCGGGACGCGCTCCTTCACGTATGCGACGAGCGCCCGCAGCCGACCGAGCTGCAGCGTCCGTAGCTCCCCCCGCGGGATCGTCTCGAGCCCGGGCTCGAAGATCACGCGTTGAGTATCGCTCCGCTGATGAGATAGTCCTAGGGTGACGCTGGATCGCAGCAAGGTCTGGACCGGCGACCTCAACGCGAAAGCGCTCGAGCCGCAGCCGCACGTCACCGTCGGCCTCTACGACACGACACTCAGGGACGGCGAGCAGACGGTCGGCGTCGTGCTCTCGCCCGAGGACAAGCTCGCGATCGCAAGGGCACTCTCTACCGCGGGGGTGGACCGGATCGAGGCGGGGTTTCCGCGTGTTTCGGACGACGACGCGCGCGCGATCTCGCTCATTCTCGAAGAGGGCCTCGACGCCGAGATCCGGGGGTTCTCGCGAGCGGTTCGCGCCGATGTCGAGGCGCTCGTCGAGCTCGGCCTCCGAGCCTCGGTGATCGAGAGTCCGATCTCGGAGGGCAAGCTCGCCGCTCTCGGCGTGTCACGCGCGACGATGCTGGAGCGCATCCGCTCGGCCGTCTCCTTTGCCGCAGAGCAGGGGATCCGGGTCGCGTTCTTCGGCGTCGACTCGACACGGGCCGACCTCGAGTTCGTGCGAATCGCCTACGAGAGCGCCGTCGAGGCGGGCGCCCAGGAGGTCGTAGTCGTCGACACGCTCGGAATCGCGACACCGGAAGCAGCTGCGTTCCTCGTCGGCGAGGTCGCAGAGCGGCTCGATCACGCCGTGCCCGTCCACTGGCACGGCCACGACGACTTCGGCCTCGCGACCGCCGCAGCGGTGGCGGCCGTCCAGGCCGGCGCGACCTGGGTGCAGGGGACGGTGAACGGGATGGGGGAGCGGGCTGGAAACGCCGACCTCGTCGAGGTCGCTCTCGCGCTCGAGGCGCTGTACGGGATCCCGACGCGTCTCCGGCTGGAGCGCGTGAGCGAGCTCGCGCGGCTCGTGCAGGAGCTCGCGGGCACACCGCTCGCGCCGTGGAAAGCCGTGACGGGCGACAATCTCTTCACCCGTGAGTCGGGCGCGGTCGCCTCGCAGTTTCACGACCCGCCCGCGATCGAGCCGTACTCGTCGGAGCTCGTCGGCGCAGCACGCGGCATCGTGCTCGGCAAGAAGAGTGGGATCGACTCGATCCGGATCAAGGTCGAGGAGCTCGGCCTCGACGTGCCCGAGGAGCGCTACTCCGAGCTGCTCGGAGCGGTCAAGCGGCTCGGAGCGAGTAACAAGAGGCTCGTCACGGACGCGGAGTTTCGTCGTCTCGCCAGGAGAGGAGGCCAAGGACATGCACTACCGTGAGCTCGTGAACCCGCCGGGGCTTCACCCTGCACCCGGCTTCAGCCACATCGCCATCGCATCGGGAACGAGGGTCGTCCACTTCGCCGGGCAGGTTGCGATCGCGCCCGACTTCACGCTCGTGGGCGGAGACGATCTCTTCGAACAGACCCGCGCGGCGATGCGCAACCTGAAGGTGGCGATGGACGCCGTAGGCGTCGGCTGGGATGACATCGTCCGGCGGACGATCTACACGCTGCATCCGACCGAGTACGAGACGATCACGCGTGCGATCGACGACGTGACACGGGGAGCCGACCACCCCGCCCAGACGATCCTCGGAGTCACCGGGCTCGCCGTGCCGGGCCTCCTGATCGAGATCGAGTGCACGGCAGTGACCCCGTCGTAGGTGATTCCCGTGCCGATCTCACGGCAGTCGTTCTTCGAGATCATGGCGTCGTTTCCGTCGGGTGTCGCGATCGTCACGACCGTCGACCCCGACGGAACTCCCCGCGGATTGACCACGACTGCCGTGTCGAGCGTCTCGGCTCACCCGCCGACGATCCTCGTCTGCGTCGACCTCGGCTCTCGTACGCTGAGCGCTCTGCGTGGACGGCGGCGCTTCGTCGTCAACTTCGTCGGCCGGGGACGGAGCCCGCTCGGACTCCTCTTCGCGTCGAAGGCGGACGACAAGTTCGAGCGGGTGGCGTGGCGGCCCACCGAGTCGGGTCTCCCGCTGCTGCACGAGGACGTCCTGGCGTGGGCCGAGTGCACGACCGTGCACGACCTCGAGGTCGGAGACCACGTGATCCTGGTAGCCCGGGTCGAGGACGGCGGCGCGCTTCCCGAGAACGAGCCGCCGCTCATGTACTACCGACGGTCGTGGGGCGTCTGGTCGCCAGTCCACGAGCCGAGCGAGCCCGAGCCGGTGGAGATCGCGGCGATGGAGGTCAGCGGCCGTGATCTGCGTTGGCAGGGCGCGGAGTTCTAACCTCGGCGGTTGACCGTCATCGGGGGCAGTGTGATACTCGCCCGGCCTGACATGTCACAGCGGAAGCGAGGTGCGCGATGAGGTTCGGGCTGTACACGGAGATCCAGCTTCACCCGGGGAAGACGCCGGAGCGGATGTACGGCGAGGTCCTCGAGCAGATCGAGAACGCCGACCGGCTCGGCTACGACGTCTACGCGGTGATCGAGCACTTCTTCTTCCCGAAGTTCTCCATCTCCGCGAACCCGACTGCGCTCTTCGCCGCGGCCGCCCAGCGGACGAAGCAGATCCGCTTCCGGACCATGCTCCACGCCCTCCCGTACCACAACCCGCCCGTGCTGGCATCGGTGATCGCCGTCACCGACATCCTGACCGACGGGAGGTACGAGTTCGGCGTCGGGCGCGGCCACGGGTGGATTCCCGAGAAGGCGGGCGTCCCGTTGGACGAGCACGCCCGGCCACGGTACGAGGAGGCTGTCGACCTCCTCTTCGAAGCGCTGGCAAGCGAGCGCTTCTCCCACGACGGAACCTACTTCAGCGTTCCGGACTCGCACGTGGTGCCATTCCCCGGTCGGAAGTTCCGCGTCACGCTCGGAGGAACGTCGGATCGGACGTACGAGCTCGCCGCGGAGCACGGCTGGAGTGTCGCGGTCCCACCGCTGCTGCCGTACGTCGCCCTCGAGAAGCAGCTCGATCTCTACCGGGAGAAGTGTGCCGAGCACGGAACGACTCCCGACATCGTCTGGATCCATGCGTGCCACCTCGACGACGACCGCGACACGGCGCTGCGCGAGGCGCGGGACTGGACGGTGGGATTCATCAAGGGAAACTGCTCGCCGTTGATCGAGTACGAGAAGCCGTCGACCGAGGGACTGCTGAAGGCCGATTACGGCTTCTACACCGCCGGGATCATGGAGCAGCTCAACGACATCCCCTACGAGCAGCTGATCGAGGAGGACTACGTCTGGGTGGGCACACCGGACGACATCATCGAGCGCGTCGAGCAGACGCTCGAGATCTGCCCGGGAATCGCC
>Ga0184612_10001360_pt1 | contig 11764 bp, 12 predicted proteins | sample PLM3_60_coex_FD_133163 | JGI IMG/M metagenome (GOLD analysis project Ga0184612, IMG submission 133163) | Groundwater sediment microbial communities from an aquifer in East River, Colorado, USA - PLM3_60_coex | ecosystem: Environmental > Terrestrial > Soil > Riparian zone | place: USA: East...
CAGGTGCGACTCCCTGTGGTTCGTGCCCTCGTTCACGTTCACCCAGCCGGTGCGGTCGCCCTCGTCGAGGAGGTGCGGTCGCTCGGCTAACCTTCGAACGCCCTGGTCACGGGGACGATCGATGGTTTGCGTGCCCTTCACGCCTCGGTGAGTGGCAGCATGCCGCCGGAGTGACCCGCGTGCACCGTTCCGAGGAACACCTCTTGCGGGTCGACGCCGAACCCCCCCAGGATCTCGGTGGCGTGTAGGGGTCAGAAACTCCGATCACCCTTATGACCTGCGGCGTCGTCCGAACTGGCCGCCGGCCAGAGATGGGCAATTCGCGCCCGCTCGAGGGCCCGCGCGGCCTGCCCGCGACCGAAACTGTATCGGCCTGAGCCTGACGCACTCAGGTCGGGCCGGGTGGATCCCATGCCCTCAAGGGCAGTCCGCCCCAAGGCAAGGGAACCGAAGCCCTAATACCCACGTCCGTGGCCCCTAAGAGGTGCTGGCACGTCTGGGCCGTGGCGTTGCGAAGCCGCAGGTCAAGCACTTGATCAGAGTTTCTGACCCCCACAGGTCGTTTGCCCGACCACGAGCCGGCGCAAATCCGGGCTCCGGCGGACTCGATCAGACCGTCGACGTGCCCGGGGTGGCCCAGACGTCCTGGTGCATCCCCATCGCGTAGTGCCCGGCCAGGTTGCAGACCACGGCGTAGTGCCCGGCCGACAGGTCGATCGTGAGCATGAGCGAGGTGCCCGGCGCCATCGCCGGGTCGCCGGTCTCCCCCACGTTGGTCAGGGCCTTGGCGTCCTCGTCGAAGCGGTTCGGCTCGCCCTCGAACCCGGTGATCGGGAAGTCCGCAGCCGGGGTATCGGTGGCAAGGACCACGAACTCGTGATCCTCGGCTCCCTGGTTCGTGATGATGAACGTGACCTGCCCCTCGGGGGCGTAAGGCTGGGACAGGTCGATGAACATGTGCGTGGGGTCGGTCTCGCCCAGGTCGACCTGGATCGGGGTCGAGCCCGCCGGCACGACGTTGAAGTCCTGGTGCATCCCCATCGCGTAGTGCCCGGCCAGGTTGCAGACCACGGCGTAGTGCCCGGCCGACAGGTCGATCGTGAGGGACATAGTCGCGCCCGGCTCCATGTCGCCGGTCTCACCCACGTTGGTCAGGCCCTTGGCGTCCTCGTCGATCCGGTTCGGCTCGCCCTCGAAGGAAACGATGGGGAACGAGCCCGCCGCCGCGTCCGTGCGCAGCACGACGAACTCATGCGTCTGGGTCCCTTCGTTCGTCACGACGAACGTGACCGCGCCCTGGGCGGCGAACGGCTGGGACAGATCGATGAACATGTGGGTCGGGTCGGTCTCGCCGAGGCCGACGACGATCGGCTGATCGGCCGCCGTATACCCCTGCGGAACGACCGCGGCGGTCGTTCCGCCCGGCTGGTACCCGGGGATGAACACGACGGTGCCGCTCGCACCCTCAGGCCCGGCGCCCGAGCAAGCCGCGAGCAGCAGACCGGCGAGCGCGACGGCGGCCCTGCGAGTCAAGCTCAAGCCCCCAACCCCGAGCAGGATGGCGTGCGCCAATCGGGACAGCTCGGCGCCGTCGGTTCCCACGAGCGGATGTACGCGACCACCTCGGCGATCTGCTGGTCGGTGAGCGGCCCCCCGTACTCGTTCCACCAAGCCGGCATGGGGGTACCGGGAACGCCACCCCGCACGATGCCCGCGATCTGCTCGTCGGAGGTCCCCTCGAAGAACTCCTGCGAGTTCAGCGCAGGCGCGCTCACGCCCTGGCCGTTCACCCCGTGACACGCCGCGCAGTTGATCGCCCAGAGTTGCTCACCGGACGAGATCAGGGCGACTTCCTGCGAGCGCACCGCGTCGGCGCGGCGGGAGGACTCGACGGCCTTGTAGACGGGGAAGGCCACCACCAGCAGCAGGAGCATGAAGGTGCCAACCCACCTCCAGCGGAGCGATTGCCGGACGACAACGGGATCGTCGCGCAAGCCCTCGGTCATCGAGCATCACCGCACGACGTCGGAGGCTCCGTCGGGCCCGTGAGGATCCCCCGCGCCGGTCCCTCGACGATCGAGGACGTGTCGACCATCACATGCCCCTTCTCGATCGAGATCGGGAAACGGTCCATACCGCGCGGCGCGGGCCCGGCCAGGTATTCGCCGATCACGTTGTACATGCTTCCGTGGCACGGGCATCGGAAACCCGCTGAGACCCCCGCCGTCGTGCAATCTCCTACCTTGCAGCCGAGGTGCGGGCACTTCTGGAAGAGCGCTCGAAGCCCGCCTTGGAACTGCGTCACGTAGAAACGGCCGTCGAGGAAGTACTTCACGGTGCCTTCAGTGAGGTAGTCCTCCACCGGCCCGGCGTCGACGATCCCCCCGAACCCAACGGCCGCCTTCGGGTTCAAGATGTCGTAGCTCGTCCACCCGGCCTCCACGACGAGCGCGACGCCAAGGATCTTCCACGTCGTATTCAGGAAGTCGCGTCGAGGCACGAGCTCCGGGCCAGGCGCTTCCGAGCTTGTCTCGTCGTCTTCCATCGCTAGAGCTCCAGGTAGAGGTGGTGCCACGGCCACACCCAGGACCAGCCGGGCCCACGGAAGAACGCACCTACCACCGTCAGCACCAGCGCCGCCACCGCGAGCACCGTGAACACGATCACGACCATCTTCCGATCTCTGATCCGCCACCCCTTGCTGCGGTCGAGGTAGGGCAACGCGAACAGGAACAGCAAGGCGGCGCCTGGGATCAGGATCCCCGCGACCATCGGCTGCAGGTGCGCGAGCAGCTCCTGCAGACCGGCGAAGTACCAGGGGGCCTTCGCCTCCTGCGGCGTGAGACTGGGGTTCGCGATGTCCTTGAGCGGCGCGTCGAATAGGATCGCGAGAAGGAACGCGATCGCGATCGTGAACGCAGCGATGACCACGTGACGGATCAAGAAGTGAGGCCACGTGAAGACGGTGTCGTCGGGCTCTTGCTCGCGTTGCTCGATCTCGCGAGGGACGATGCCGAGGAGTCGGTAGCGTTCTTGCGGCTCCCCTCCATCAGGCATCGGCGCTCACCTCCTCAGCCGACGGGACGACCTCGGCCACCGGTGCCGGCTCGCGTTCCCGATCGGCGATCGCGAACCCGTCCTTGCGAACTCGCCAGATATGGATGCAGAGCCCGATTACCGTCAGGGCTGGCACGAAGAACACATGCAGGACGTAGAAGCGGAGTAGCGTGGCGCTCCCCACGTCTGCGCCACCGAGCAGCATCTTCCGAGCCCCGTCGCCCATCAGCGGGACGTAGCCGGCGATGTTCGTCCCGACGGTGATCGCCCAATACGAGAGCTGGTCCCAGGGGAGCAGGTAGCCGGTGAACGACAGGAAGAGCGTGCCCAGCAGCAGGAAGACGCCGATCACCCAGTTGAACTGCCGAGGAGGCTTGTATGCCCCGGCGTAGAAGACCCGCAACAGGTGCGCGACCACCGTGAGTACCATCAGGTGTGCGGCCCACCGATGGATGTTGCGGACGAACTGCCCGAAGGCCACGGTCGTGGCCAGCGAGTGCATGTCGAAGTACGCGTCGGGCGGGTTCGGGTGATAGAAGAACATCAGGTACATCCCCGAGATGGTGAGCACCCCGAAGAGCACCGTCGAGATGAACCCGAGACGCAGGGTCGATCGGAACGAGAGCACCTCGCGCGGCACTTTCACCGGGTACAGATGGAGGAAGAAGTTCTGGAAGGAGGTCAGAGCCCGGCCACGTGGCGTGGACGGCGACGGGTGGCGAACGGCGGATCGATAGATCTCGCTCTCCTTGATCGCCTCGCCCGGATGGAAGATCGACCGGTACCAGACCTGGTCACGCACGCGGCGTCCGTTCGAGGCCATCCTCCCCTCAGCTCCCGATCGGCTCGAGCGCGATGGGAGCGGTCGACGTCTCCGACCACCCCTGCAGGGACAGCGCGTGCGTCGGGCATCGATCCACGCAGAGCCCACAGCGGATGCACAGCTCTTCCTGGATGATCAGCGCGCTCGACGGACCGGTGGCCTCGACCCCCACGATCTCTTCCGTGGGGATGATGCGGATGCATTTCTCGGGACAGATGTCCACGCATCCACCGCACAGGATGCAGATCGACGGCTCCAGCATGATGTTGAGGAAGCACTGCAGGCACCGCGACGCCTCCGCGCGAGCCTCCTCGGGCGTGTAGCCCAGCTCGACCTCGGGGGAGCCGATCCGTCGTTCGGAGAGCTCGGCCGGGATCGGCACCCTCGGGTACTCGGTGTAGTCGGCGGTCCGGCCCCGCACTTCCACGATCGGCAACAGCTTCCGCCCGGACGGCGACGGGAGGGCCGGTTCCTCTCCGGCGATCTGCCGGTGGATCGACGCCGCCGCGCGCCGGCCGTCCCCGATCGCGTCGATCAGATTGCGCGGGCCGAACGAGACGTCGCCGCCCGCGTAGATCCAGTTCGCGCTCGTCGCCAGCGACTCGCGATCGACGGCGATCGTGCCGCTCGGGTTGAGCTCGATGCCGTCGTCGTCCGACAACCACGAGAGGTCTGGGGCCTGGCCGATCGCCAGGATGACCGAGTCGCACTCCAGGACCGACTCCGTGCCGTCGATCAACCGGGGGTTGAAGCGACCATCGGGATCGAACACGGAAGCCACCTTGAGCGTCTCGAGCCCGAGCACACGCCCCTCGCCGAGGATCGCCTTCGGACCGAGACGCGTCAGCACCTCGATGCCCTCGAGCTCGGCCTCCTCGATCTCGAACTCGTGAGCCGGCATCTCCTCGCGACTCTCGAGCGCCATGACGCGAACGCGGCGCGCGCCGAGTCGCTTCGCGACGCGCGCCACGTCGAGCGTCTGGGTCACGGCGCCTTCCAGGTCAACGTCGCCCGCCTCCCCGAGCGCATCTGGGGTCGACCGCCCCGCCGCGATCTCCCGGAGGGCGGTGCGGGCGGCATCGAGGGCGACGTTCCCCCCGCCGATCACGACGACGTCGTCGCCTAGCTCCACTCGGTACCCGAGGTTCGCGTTCAGGAGGAAGTCCACGGCGCGGAGCACGCCGTCCAGCTCGACGCCCGGGATGCTCAGGTCTCGGCCTCGCATGCAACCGACGCCCAGGAACACCGACGCGAAGCCGTCATCCTTCAACGAGCGGAGCGAGAAGTCGCGCCCGAGAGCCTGACCGGTCCGCAGCTCCACCCCCATATCGAGGATCGCGCGGATCTCGTCCTGGAGCACGTCGCGACGCAGACGATACGGAGGGATGCCGAGCACCATCATGCCGCCGGGACGGTCCTGCGCCTCGAACACCACCGGGCGGTACCCGTACGTCGCCAGATCGTGGGCACACGCCATGCCGGCCGGGCCCGATCCGACGATCGCGACGCGCTCGTCGCGGGGAGGCGCCTTCGGGATGGCATCCGCGTACACACGTGAACCGTGCCCGCTCTCCACCCCGAACCGCTCGCAGACATAGCGCTTCAGCGCGCGGATCGCGATCGGCTGATCGATCGACCCTCGGCGGCAGGCGATCTCACACGGCGCGGCGCACACCCGTCCGCAGATCGATGGGAACGGGTTGGGGAGACGGGCGATCCGATAGGCGAGCTCATCGTCGCCGGCGGCGATCGCCGCCACGTACCGACCGGCGTTCGTGAGGACGGGGCACGCGCGCGTGCAGGGCACATTGTCGTCGAACCATTCGGACCCGACGGGGTTGGCTGCGAACGCCACGGCCTACCTCGCCTTCGTCTGCTGCAACCGGACGAAGAGCCAGCAGCCGAACCCGAACGCCAGGACCCACCATAGGCTTACCAGGAGGTCGCGGTTGCGCGGCGACGCATGGAGCGAGAGATACGAGAGCAGGTTGTTCGGCACCAGCACGAAGAGGAGGTAGCTCGCCAACAGCATGAACGCCGCGAGACCGATCGCCCGGAGCCAGGACGTCTTCACACCTCCGCAGTCTCGTGGGGAAGCCGTGCCCGCCACAGCGCCGAAAGTCCCTGCTCGAGCGGGCCGGTCGGCAGCCGCCACGACGCCGGCAATCATGTCACGAGCCTGGCCCCCGCACCACCGGATCGAACTTCTCTTCTCCTGTTCCAACCGGTACGCGGCTGCTTCGCGGCCACCGTCGGCGGGCGGCGAGGCGACAAGGCAAGATCGTCCTCGGTGGCGAACCGAAAGCCCTGTGGGGTGCATTTATTGGGTTACGTCCTTGACCAGCGAGTTCTCCCCGCGCGCAAAGGACGCTGGGCCGACCACGGCGGAGGCCTGTCCGGTCTGAACCGAAGTCCATGCAGCGCGCCCATCCAGCCTCCGAAGAAAGGCGTGCTCCGATCTGCCGGCGTTGGGTAGCGCGCGGGATAGCACCGCGCCGAGCGACCGACGGAATACGCTCCGACCTCGGCTCTTCTTGGGCCGGGAGGCGTTGAAGCTCCAACCGACGGATCATGACGGCGTTCGTGTCGGCCAGTCCAGCCGGTATCGTCCTGTGCCGCCCAGTGCGGGTGGCGCTGGCCATCCGTGCGCCCAGTCCGTCTCGTGCCAGTCTGTTCCATTCGGTAGACGGCGGGCAGCAGGGACCATGCAATCACTTAGGCGCGCGGGTGAGGAAAATACAGCTTGACGGATACCGCCGTCGCCCAGGCGAGAACCGGCCATATCGCAGCACGCTGCAGCAGCCCGTTGGCATCGTCGATCACCTCGGGTGGCCACGATCGGGCCGGACGCGACCGTTGCCAGCCCGAGCCAGAACGAAGCGATCTGCCACGCCGCGCCGAACCGGCCGTCCGACCTGAACACCAGGGCGGAGATCACGGCCGCCGCCGGCATTCCGATCGCTCCCGGAATGTTGAAGATCGAGTGCAGGCGGTGCATTGGGTAGCCGGGCTCGGCGTCTCCCCCGGGCCATTGGGCGCACCGGGAGCCAGCGCCACACGGCGAACCCGCCGTGTGAGACCTCTGTCCATGAGCGCTGGAGGGTGGGCCGATGGGCCTGCGTTCGGTAGGCCAAGAGGCCCCTCCAATCGACTCCGGTCGGGATGCATAGTTCGCTTGATCGTTCAGACGGACGATGCGGCCGGAGACGGCTCCGGGCGCGGGAGGGGGACCCATGAAGCCGAAGGCACTCATCGCAACATTGGCAGCGATCGCGATGGTCTCGCTCGTCGCATGCAACTCCGACGAACCGAGCCAGGAGAGCCAGGGCACTCAGGTGGCGACGACGCTCCATGACTACAGGATCGAGACGTCGGTTGAGAGCGTTCCGGCGGGGAAGGTGACCTTCGCGATCGAGAACACCGGCGCCACGGAGCACGAGATGGTGGTGATCCAGACCGACGTCGAAATCGCTGACATGGCCGTCGAGGGGCACGAGACGAACGAGGAGGCGCCCGGGATGAACCCGATCGGCGAGGTCGAGGACGTGCAGCCCGGCGAGTCGACGGAACTCGTGCTCACGCTCGAACCCGGCAGATACGTCCTTCTCTGCAACCTCCCCAAGCACTTCGAGCGCGGCATGGCGACCGAATTCCAAGTTACTTGAGGGAAGCTGAGGCAACGAAGGCGTCTGGTACCGCTCGAGCTCGATTGCCCGGGCAGCAGTCCAGGGTCGATTGGAGCGCAGGTTTCGGCGTCCCCCCTGACATTAGGCGCACCGGGAGCCAGCGCCGCACGGCGAACCCGCGGTCTGATCGGCGTGAGATCGCCAGATTGGGGAATGGTGGGCGGCGTGGGGTACGCCGTCCTTGCCCGCCGTCCTTCTGCTCGCCGCCCCTGCCCTCGCGGCGACGTGGAACGAGATCGAGGGCACTGCGAACGCTGACCATATCCGCGGCGCCGACGCGCCTGACCTCATCCACGGCCTGGAAGGGAACGACGTCTTGCGCGGACGGGCTGGGGATGATCGGTTGGTCGGCGGACTGACCGACGGGAATCGTCACACGGGGCCGACCGGCAACACCGGGACCTTCACGGACGGAGCCCAGCACACGGGTCCGACCAACAACACCGGCCCCAATGACGGGACCCTGACGGACGGGAACCACAACACCGGCCCGACGGGGAACACCAACACGGCGACCGACGGTCGAGGCTGATACGGGCCGAGCAACCAAGGAAGGGCGGCCTCCAAGAGCCGCCCTTCCGCTCACCGTAGCCGAGGGCGGGCTCGCCCGAGAATCCGCCGCGGCTTGATCGCCTCGATCAGCGGCTCCAGCCGGTCACCGACCTCGCCCGCCGTCGGCCGGTCCCCAGGGTCGAACGAGAGGCATGCCGACACGATCTCTGCCAGGGCTGGAGGGCAATCGGAGAGTGGAGCAGGAACACCTGACAACTGGGGAAATCGCCGGCTCGGATCCTCGCGATCAAAGTGCCGTGGGCGGGGGAACGGCACGCTACCCGCGATGGATTCGTACAGGGTGGCGCCGAGCCCGTACACGTCCGCCGCCGGACCGATCCCGGCGAGCGTGGGATCGCACTGCTCTGGGGCCATGTACGCGTCAGTGCCAACCGGAGTTCGGATGCGTGCGGCCGCCTCGACCGTCCTTGCCACGCTGAGGTCGACCAGACGCGGCGGTGCACCCAGGATCACGTTTCCGGGCTTCATGTCGAGGTGAACCACCTGCTCGTTGGCGAGGTACTGAAGCACGCTGGCGAGCTGGAAGACGACCGGGCAGAGGATGCTCGTCTACACCGCGGAGCCGGACTCACCGTCACACGGGTTCCGACTGCTCGACGAGCTCGCGGGGCTCATCGGCGGCGTCGTCGGATGCCCGCGCGTAGTGACCAACGCTGGCTGGAGGCCGCATGCCGATCAGATCGGTCAGACGGGAACAAGGATCGCACCGGAGATCTACATCGCATGCGGCATCAGCGGGGCTACGCAGCACATGGTCGGTGCGAGAGGTGCAAGTGGATCCTCGTGATCAACACGGACAGGGATGCCCCGATCATGACCCCACGCCAACTATGCCGTCATAGGCGATCTCCACCAGGTCGTCCCGGCCCTCATCGACGAGGTCCGCAGGGCGATAGGTGGGTAACCACATCGAATCACTGTGATCGTCGAGGGTGAGATATCTGGCCGACCAAAGCAAGCCGTCGCGAACATCCACCGGGTCGAGCGCTCGGCTGTCCGGGCGTCGCTCCCGGTTCAGACCTCGCAATCCGCGGCGAGTTCGGGCCGATCGGTCGATCGAAGAACCACGACGCATTCCATGGGCAGGCTGGTGTCTGGACGGGATTGAACGCCCAGCATGCCCAGGTGGCGAAACATGTACCTTGCCTCTCGGGCGAGGCGCGAGTGGCACCCAAGTCGCCGCGACCCTCTGACGGCGGCCGATGTCCTCCTATCTCAGCAATTCGCAACGGCAACCCGGTGACTTGCTGAGCGGCTCGCGGCTGAAGAGTCCCAACCGAAGGGGGACCATCGGCCCTAACAGCGATCCGATCTCAAGAGCAGCATTCGGGCCGGACCCCCATCGTGGGAGGGACGCGGGGTCGCTCGGTCCAAAGCGACTCCAGCACAAGAGGAGGTGGCTCGATGGAGATCGGGCTCATCGTGAAGTTCGGCAAGCTGGTTCCAGGGCGCGAGGAGCAGGCCATCGCGCTGTTCGCCGAGACCACCCAGTGGTTCGAGGAGCAGCTGAAGACGGGCTACATCACCTACTTCGAGCCCTTCTTCTATGCCAGCGGCGATCTGGAGGCCGACGCGGGGTTCTGGATCATCAAGGGGGAGCGCGACAAGGTCCGGAACGTGATGGATGACGAGACCTTCAAGTGGCTGACCCTGAAGGCCCAGTTCCTTGTTGACCACCTGCGGGTGGATTGGCTCACCGTGGGCGAGGCCATCCCCCAGCAGGTCGAGCGCGCGTCGAAGGTGTCGACGGAGTTCGCGTTCGTGCACTGAGTCAAGAGGCGCACCGAGTCGTGCCGGGAGGGTCCTCGGACCTCTCCCGGCGCGGCGCCTGCAGGCACGCGCGGCTCCGAGTCGAAAGACTCTGTCCCAGGGGGTCCTCTCCCCTATCTCCGTTCCGTGCCGCCTTCTAACGTTGCCCCAAGGAGGCCGTCATGGGGAACTGGATGGAGTTCGAGAAGTGTGCCGGGTGCGGGTGGGACATCGGGACCGGCGAGGGCGAGCGGAGCTGTTCGTGGGGCGAATGTGCCTACCTCCCCGAGGAATTGGACGTGTACTGCGAGCAGTGCCGCTTCAACTACTTCAGCCTCGAGGGCAATCCCTCCTGTGATGACCCGTTGACCTGCGAGCACGCCTCGGTCCCTCTCGCACACGTGGAGAACTACCGCCGGTGGGTGGCGGGGCGCGGCGTCTCTGTCGTGGCCTCATGAGCGGCACGGGGCCTCGAGGAGACGTGATGAGCACGACGGCGGCCCCTCCGATCCTGTAGGTGCCCGGGGTGGTGGTGCCCGGGGTGGGATTCGAACCCACACGTCCCTTTCGGGACCAGCGCTTTTAAGGCGCATCCGTCTGCCAGTTCCGGCACCCGGGCGAAGGGCAGGTTACCCCCTACCCGCTCTCGCGGATCGTGACCTTCTCGATGTAGACGGACTGCTTCGGCTGCTGGCCCGGGATGCCGGCCGAGGCGTCCTGGATCGGCAGCTCCTGGATCCGCTTGGCGACGTCGAGGCCCTTCACCACCATCCCGAAGATCGTGTACGCGGGATTCGCGTCGAGGTTGTGCCCGGCCTCGCCCGTGACGATGAAGAACTGGCTGCCGCCGGTGTTGGGTCCGCCGTTGGCCATCGCGAGGACGCCGGGGCCGTAGGACTCGTCGCCGGTGAGCTCGTCGGGGATCGTGTACCCGGGGCTGCCGGTTCCGGTGCCCGTTGGGTCGCCGCCTTGGATCACGTCGATCGACGTGTCCAGGCGGTGGATCCGCTGTCCGTCGAAGTAGCCCTTCTGCGCGAGGAACACGAACGAGTTCATGGTCTCCGGCGCCCGGTCGGCAAGCAGCTCGATCACGATCGTGCCGCACGAGGTCTGCATCTCCGCCGTGTAGGTGGTCCCCTCCTTGACGACCTGCTCGGGCTCGGAGAACTGGGGCTTCGGCGTCGTGGCGTCCTCCGGTTCCGTGCCCCCGCAGGCGACCTCGGCGGGGCCGGGTTGGGGCTCGACGGTGTTCGTGCTCCCCGTCGCGCCCGTGGCCCCGGTGGGTTGGTCCGTGGTTCCGGTCGCGCCCGAGGCACCCGCCTGCGTGTCGTCGCCGCCGGTGAACGCGACATAGGCGATCCCCCCGCCCACGAGCGCGATCACGAGCGCGACCACGATCGTCGTCGTCTGACGCCTGCGCTGCTGGTTCCTACGCTCGGCCTGGCGACGCTGGTGCTGCCTCGCGAGCTGGCGGTCTCGGGTCCTCTTCGGCACGGCGGCCCAGGTTACCGAACACCCCGCGATCGCACCCAGGGCGTTCGGTCTCCGGCGCTCACAGATCCGGTCGGGGAACCTCCGGAAGGTCGGCGGGTGCGAGCGGGGCGGCAGCGTCGGCCGCCAGCGGCGGGGTATCGTCACCCGCGAGCTCGACGGCCTCGTCGACGATCACCACCCGATCGGACGTGGCTCCGCTCTTGATCACGGCCTCGACCTCGCCCAGCGCGGTGATCGTCCGCTCGCGGATGTCCCCGAACGTCTCGAGCATCCGCCCCCGCACCGACGCGAGATGGCTTTCGGCTCGGTCGGCCTCCTCCCGCGCCTCGAGGATCACTCGTCCGGCACGAAGCTGGGATTGCCGCTCCAGCATCCGCGCATC
>Ga0184612_10001361_pt1 | contig 11753 bp, 12 predicted proteins | sample PLM3_60_coex_FD_133163 | JGI IMG/M metagenome (GOLD analysis project Ga0184612, IMG submission 133163) | Groundwater sediment microbial communities from an aquifer in East River, Colorado, USA - PLM3_60_coex | ecosystem: Environmental > Terrestrial > Soil > Riparian zone | place: USA: East...
AGCCAGGACGAGATGGCGGCGAGCGCCATGATCGGGAGCAGCATGTCGGCGCCCTGCGACTCACCCATGGCCAGCTCGATGGCCCCGGTGAGCCCGAGTCCGACCATCAGCATGGCGATGACGATCGGGATCCCTTGCTGGATCGGCCCGCGGACCTCGAAGGCGATGTGGATCGGGATGACGACCCCGAGCGCCGTGACCGCGACGACCGGCGCGAGCTCGTGCGCCCCGACGAGGAATGCGACGAGCGCCGCGACGCCGACCGCGACGAGGCCGCCGACCAGGCGAGCCTCGTCGCGCTCGGCTGGCTCGAGCGCGTGACGCCCCAACGGGTCGAGCATCAGGACCATGTTGAACAGGGGACTCGCGGCGAACGTCATCCAGGCGAACAGGAGCAACGCGACGAGCGCGACCGTGCCGATCGCCGCCGTCTCCGGCGTCGTGGCGAGGGCTCGCGACACCCGCTGCAGCACGAACCACCCGATCACGACCGCGACCACGGCCCGCGGCCCCAGCCTCGACATCCACAGGAACCAGCGAAGGAAGATCCCATACACGGGATTGCGACCCTTCATCGCCTCGACCATGCCGACCCGTGCCGTCGAGCTGTGCGGATCCAGGCGCAGTGCCTCGCGGAAGCTCTCCATCGCCTCGACATAGCGGCCCTGGTGGAGCATCGCGAAGCCCTGCGAGGTGTGCGCGATTGGGTCCTCGGGGTTACGACGGAGGGTTCCCTCGATCGCGATCGCCGCAGCATCGCGCTGCCCCATCTGGGTCAATGTCCTGGCTCGCAGCGCCTGCAGCCCGGCGTCGTCGGGGTCGAGGGCGAGACCTTCGGTCGTGGCGTCGAGTGCCTCGGACCATCGTCGCTGTCCGAAACGCACGGACGCCAGCAGGCGACGGCCCTCCACGGTCGACGGGTCGAGCGCGATGGCCTCCTGCGCGTGCCGCACCGCTGCGTCGTGGCGACCGAGGTCGCGGAGCGCCCCGCCCATCGCGATATGGGCGATGGGCTCGGACGGGATGGCCTTGAGGGCGGCCTCCGCCTCGCGCTCCGCCTCCTTCGCCCGACCCTGGTTGAGGAGCGCGAGCGCGAGGAGCGCGTGACCCTGCCCGTCGTCCGGCTGCCCGGCGAGATGCTGGCGCAACGAGCGCTCGGCAAGATCCCAGCGGCCCTGCTCGAAGAGGGCGGCCCCGCGCTCGAGGTGGACTCGTTCGGCGGTCACAGGCGCAGGAAGGGTCTGACGGCGTCGTACAGGCCGCCCTGGTTGGCGTACAGGACGTAGTTGCGGGCGGTCGCGAACCACTCACGGGTGGTCGGAACGCTCTGTTTCACCGCGTCGAGCAGGTCGCGGGTCACGATGGGCCGGGGGATGTGGTCCGAGATGGCCGCCCGGAGCTTGGCTTCGATCGCGAGCTCGATGATGCCCCGCAGGTCGGCGCCCGAGTAGCCGTCCGTGCGGGCCGCGACCGCCTCGGCGTCGATGTCCGAAACGGGCTTGTCGGCCAGCAGCACCCGCAGGATCGCGGCACGGGCGGTTTGATCAGGCGGCGGGACGAACAGGACGCGATCGAACCGCCCGGGGCGTCGGAACGCCGGGTCGAGATGCCATGGGGCGTTCGTGGCAGCCAGGATCAGGAGCCCGTCGTTGGACGCTTCGGAGCCGTCCAGCTCGGCGAGGAACTGGTTGACGACCGTGCGCCCGGCTGACATGCGCAGATCGGTCCGGTTCGCCCCGATGGCGTCGACCTCGTCGAAGAACAGCACGCACGGGCGGTGCCGGCGGCCGGTCTCGAAGAATTCGTGGAGGTTGCGCTCGCTGCGGCCCAGCCACATGTCCAGGACGTCATCGATCCCGACCGCCAGGAAACCGGCCCGGACCTGTCCGGCCGTCGCGCGGGCGAGATGGGTCTTGCCACAGCCCGGCGGGCCATAGAGCAGGATGCCGCCCCCCGCGGCCTTTCCGTACGCGGCGTACAACTCGGGGTGCTCGAGCGGGTAGATGATCTTGGTGCGGATCTCCTCCTTGAGCGAGTCCATCCCACCCACGTGCTCGAACGTGATCCGGGGGCGCTCCATCTCGAACGTCCGGTCGATCACCTCATCGGGTCCGTCGTCCCCCGACGCGGGCAACCCGACCGGTCGCTGGCGTGGGTCGACCGGCGCCGACGAGTCCCGGTGGACGTGCCCCGGGTCTTCGGTCTCGACGTCGTCGTGGTCGCGATCGTCCGAGGCCAGGCCCGGGAACGCATCGACGCCCATGTCCGGACGCACGGGGGAGCCCGGACCGGGGTGCTCCCGAGGTTGGGCGACCGTCGCGGCACCCAGAGCGGCCCCCAACGCGATGTCCTCGAACCGCGGATCGGCTTCGACGGCGGCCCGATACGCAGCCGCTGCTTCCGTGCCCCGGCCGGCCTCGAGCAGGATCCTCGCCTGGAGCATGCCAGCCGCCGCATCGTCGCCCGTCCGCGCGAGGAGGTCCTCGAGCGTCATCAGGGCGGCCGACCGCTTCCCGGCGTGATGGAACGCCCCAGCGAGCGCGAACAACGTGTCGCGATCATCGGGCTCGAGCCGGAGGCAGACGCGGTATTCGCCGATGGCGTCGTCGACCTCGCCCGAAGCCATGAGTGCGTCGGCGAGCATGCGTCGGAGCTGGATGTCCTCGGGAGCGATCGCGACGGCCTCCCGGAGCGCCCTGACGCGTGTCTCGTCGACCACGTAGCCTCCGTTTCCTCACCAGTGCGGCTGCTCGTCAGGATACTTGGGGCGATTGGCACCGGCGCCGCGCCGTGACAGGATGCCGGGCGCCTTCAGATCCCGCCAGCGGTACGGCAGTCCCGGGAGCGACCCGTACGCTCGGCAGGCGGGGTCGTCGTTAACCCGTGTGGACCCCGTCAGGTCAGCCGGTGGAAGACCCAGATGCACGGCTCGCAGTAGACCGCATAGTCTTGCTCCACGTCGCACTGCACCGGGATCAGCGCCTCGGGCACGCTCACGGGACCGGTGGTGTCGAACGGCAGGCCGGTCCACTCGCGCCACTGAGCGGTCGAGCCGGCCATCGTCATCGCGCGCGCCGACACGCCGACGATCGTCCCCCCGGCGCGGACGTGCACGCGCAGCCACGGATCGACGGGAAGGCCGTCATCGCGGCGCAATGCGGCGTACGCCGCGATGGACATCTCGGGATGCCTGTGCTTGCCGTTCGGGCGGACCGGTGCGACCAGAGCGGGGAACCCGAGTGACGCCGCGGTCTCGCGCATCGCGGCCAGCATCTGGTCCGCCAGTCCCTTGCCCCGCAGGTCGGGGCGGATGGAGATCTCCAGCGCCGATACCAGGTTCCCGCGCCGGCCGGCGAACCGGTCGAGTGCGGCGTACAGGATCACGCCGTCCCAACCGTCCTCCGGCAGCGATACCGCGGGATTCTCGTCCCAGGTGAACGGGACGCTGTATCCCTTCGCCACCAGCCGATCGGGGCGGTCGCGGTCCACGGCGACCAGGACGAACTCCGGGTATGCCTCGACCGGGTCCGAGTAGTACAGCGAGCTCACCGGATCCTGGCGCATGAACGCCGGCCAGGCGTTGAAATCCTCCAGCAGCGGCGCGAGATCGGGCCGCTTCGCCACGGTCGCGATCAGTACGTCCACTCCTGCACTCCTTCCGGCTGGTACGCGCACCCTTCTCTCGAGGGTCTCGCGGACCGACGTCGAAGCCCACGCATCCTGAGGCCCGAGGCCTCGTCAGGCTTCGGCGGCCTCCGGCGTCGAGGGCCTGGCGGCCTGTCCAGAACCCGGATGAAAGACTACGCAGCAGCGACCCGGCTCGGGAGCCAGCTCCACCTGGACCGTCGATGCGCCCAAGCCACCCACCACGCCCTCCGCCCAGGCCAGGTTCATGCCACACGTCAGGTCGCGATGGTCGGCGGCGAGTGCGTCGTATGGGCAGTTCCGGAGGCAGACCGTTCCGTCGGACGCGAGCTGTGGCTCGTAGCCAGCTCCACGGAGGACGTCGACGAGGCCGCTCAACGATCGAAGGCGGCCCAGGCGGCCCCCAGCCTCGCGGCGAGCGTCGAGACCGACCTCGGTTCCCCGTTCGTGGGCGACGGCAGCCATGGCCTCGGTCGCCGATGGACCGCCCAGCCGCTGGAGCGCCGCCGCCATGATGTCCGCCGCCCTGTCGTAGCGGCGGGGAGGGAGCGATACCTCGACCTCGCGTTTGGCGCGTCGATAGAGCTTGGCCGGTCGTCCGGCGCCTGGACCCGTCCGCCCACTGCGGCGGCGGTACTCGGTCCGGAGCAGACCCGCCTCGACCAGGCGATCGAGATGGAACGCCGCCAGTTCGCGACTGATGCCGAGCGCCGCTACGGCATCGTCGCGGCCGACCGGCTCGGGGCGGGCGACCACGAGGTCGTAGAGCGCCCGGCGGGTCGGCTCGGCGAGCAGGGCGACCGCTTCGATCGAGTCCTCGATGGCTTGCATTCGTGTCATGCGGGCATTGTATCGATAAGACGGATTATGAAAAGACTTGACAGCCCGGGCCGGGTTGGTAAAAGTAATGGGTCTTCACAGTAGAGGGCCCGGCCGGGGCGGTGCCACGCGCTCGGCGAACCATCGGGCCTCCAGGTAGCACGCAGAGAGGAGATCTCATGACGACTTCCAGGGAACCGGTCCGGCTGGCCCTTCGCAAGCTGTGGTCGGACCACGTCATCTGGACCCGCGAATACATCGTCGCCGCCGTCGCGGGGACTCCGGATGCCGGCGCCGCGGCCGGACGGCTGCTCGCGAACCAGGAAGATATCGGCGCCGCCGTCGCCGGCTTCTACGGGCAGGCCGCCGGCGAGCGCCTGACGGAGCTCCTCAAGGAGCACATCATGATCGCGGTCGACCTCGTCGAGGCAGCGAAATCCGGCGACCAGACGGCGTTCGCGACCCACGACGCCCGGTGGACCGCCAACATCGAGACGATCGCCGCGTTCCTGGCCGGAGCCAACCCGAACTGGCCCGAGAAGGACGTGCTCGACCTGTTGGCCCTCCACCTCAAGCTGACGAAGGACGAGGCCGTCGCGCGGATCTCCGGCGACTGGGCGTCCGACGTCAAGGCGTTCGACGACATCTTTACGGAGATCATGGTGCTCGCCGATGCGCTGCACGATGGGATCGTCGCCCAGTTCCCCGAGCGTTTCGCCGCGATGGTGACCGCGTGACCCAACTGGAGGTCGCGGAGGCGGCGCCCGAGCGGACGACGCTCGCGATCGGTGCTCGGGGTCCAGCCTTCGAAGGGCTCCTGGGCACCGACGGGGCGCGGCACGGGTTCTCGGGCGTCGCCGACCGCGACGCGCTCGTCCTGATCTTCTCGTCGAATCGCTGTCCGACGGCAAAGGCCTATGTCGAGCGGATGAACGCGCTCCAGCGGGACTACGGGCCACGGGGCGTCCAACTCATCGCCATCAACTCGAACGACCCGCACCTCTACCCCGACGAGAGCGTGCCACGGATGGTCGAACGTGCCGATGAGGATCGATTTGCGTTCCCGTACCTGGTGGACGACGGGCAGCGGGTCGCGAAGGCGTACGGGGCGGCCTGCACCTTCCACGTCTTCCTCCTGGACCGCGCGCGGCGCCTCCGGTACGAAGGTCGTTTCGATGACTCGCGGCTGCCGGCGAGGGTCACCAGCCCCGATCTCCGCAACGCCCTCGACGACGTGCTCGCCGGGCGTGACGTCAGCGTGGCGAAGACACGTCCGTTCGGCTGCAGCCTCGACTTCGTCTGAGGCGACCGCGCCCGTCGTCCGGTCAGCTGCCGGGGTCGGCGGACTTCGGGGCGGCTTGCGCGCGGACCTGTCGCAACGCCTCCGCCACCCCGCCGGTCCACGGGTCGCCGTGGCCCGGCAGCAACCAGTGCGCCGTCAGGCCATCGAGATTGTCGAGCGACGCGAGGGCCATGGCCCGGTCGGCCGTGAACGGCCCGAGCGCCGGGCCGACGACGCCCGTCGTGACCAGCCGGGTCGTCATCGCGTCACCCACGAAGAGCGCTCCCAGCGCCGGGACGTGGTAGGCGACCGAGCCCGGCGTATGCCCGGGGAGTCCGATCACCCTTGGCGCGCCGGGGACGTCCAGCGTGGTGCCGGGCGTCAGCGTCTCGACCTCGGCGATGGGCGTGCTCCGGAGCCCGCCGTGGGTCGCCGCGTACAGGAGGAACCCGATCATCGGCCGGATCCGCATCGGATCTCGGGCGGCTGCCGGTTTCTTGGCCTCGCCTCGCGCCTCGGCCGCGTCAGGTTCGCCGACCCACACGGTGACGCCATGCTCGCGGCGCAGCCGCTCGGCGAATCCGACGTGGTCGACGTCCCCATGCGTCAGCAGGAGGGCCCCGATGTCATCGAGCGAACGACCCATCGACCCGAGCTCCGCGACGAGGTCCTTCCACAGGCCGGGCAGGCCCGCGTCGATGACCGTGACCCGGCCGGCGTCCTCGATGAGGTAGCTGTTGACGAGACTCGACGAGCCGAGCCGATGGAGCGAAGGCGACAGCTGCATGTTGATGCCTGGCCTTCCTGCCGGTGGCGAGGGCCGGCGTTCCCGCAGGGACCAACGACATCGTGGCAGAACGCGCGCAGCGGCGCCTGATGGGGCCCTCACGCGCCGGATCGAGTCGGGACTGAGATACTCCGGCCATGCGTTCAGTCGAAGGGCCGGACCCGGTCCGCGAGATGCGTTTGGTCGTCACCGCCGGCGACTTCGATGAGGCCGTCCGGTTCTACCGCGATGTGCTGGGACTCCCCGAGCGGGCGTCGTACGCCTCGCCCGATGGCCGGGTTGTGATCTTGGAGGCGGGGATCGCGACGTTGGAGATCGCGGATCCGGCACAGGCCGAGTTCATCGATCGGGTCGAGGTCGGACGGCGGGTCGCCGGGCACATCCGCGTCGCCTTCGAGGTGGCGGATTCGGCTGCGACCACGCGCAGGCTGGCGGCCGCCGGGGCGACGGTCATCGCCGAGGTCACGCGCACGCCCTGGCAGTCAGACAACGCTCGACTCGAGGGCCCCGCCGGGCTCCAGCTGACGCTGTTCTCCGAGGCGCCCGCCTCCGATTGACGGGCGGCATCGGCTTGTCAGGACTCCTGTGAGGGTGCCGACCCCGACGCCGGCGTCGATGCGAGCTCGCGCTCGGCCCAATCGACGGCCTCGTCGATGGTCATCGCCACGGTTCGGTCGTCGTCGCCGAGGGTCGCATACGTCAGGCGCAGCTCGACCAGCCGCTCGAAGTAGATCTTCCGCTCGTACCTGGACATCGCCCTGCTCCTCGTCCTGTCGCCCGGTGTCCCGGGTGCATGACGACATGCTGGGTGGCAGGCGCAGCGACGCCATCGAGCGATCTTCCCATTTTCCGAGGCGCAGGACATCCCCATCGTCGCCCGGAACATGAGCCCGCGCGATCGAACGTAAGGCGCCGACCCTAGGGAACGGGCGGAACGAGCTTGAGGACCTCACCGGTCGTTCCTCACGGTCCGAGGGTGAGGAGGCCGGATCGGGCGCGTCCCGCCGGCGTTGACCGGGCGGGTCCTCACGACCGCGGTGCTCCGGTCGTCAAGGCCGCGGCGATGGCGACGATGGCAAAGGCGCCGATGACGAGGCCCGACACTAGGTTGATGCGATGGATCCAGCGCGGCGTGACGCGGGTCCGCAGCGCGCCGACGACCGTCGTCAGGGTGACCCACCAGGTCGTCGAGCCCAGGAGCACTCCGAGGACGACGAGAGCGGCGTCACCGGTCGCCCCGCTCGTCACGCCGAGGCCGGCGAACAGGGCCCCGAACGACAGGATCGTCATCGGGTTGGCCATCGTGAGCCCCAGGATCGACAGATACGCGCCCGCAAACCCGCGGCGCCTCGTCGTCACGGTGGCCGCCTCGGTCGGCGTCGACCGGACGGTTCCCCACGCGAGCCACAGCAGGAACACCCCGCCGACGAGGCCAAGGACCTGCCGTGCGTTGACGAGCGCATCCGTCACAGCCGCCAGCCCGAACGCGGCGATGGCCCCATACGTGGCATCCGCTGTCGCTACGCCCAGCCCTGAGACGAGCCCGTAGAGCTGGCCCTCGGCGAGCGTGCGGCGGATGACGAGCAGGCTGATCGGCCCGACGGCGGCAGCGATCGTCAGGCCGAGGATGAAACCGCGGAGCGCGAGCGCGGGATCCACTGGGTCTCCTTCTGTGGTCGTCGGGGAGCATAGAAAAACGCCTCGGCGGTATGCCGGGGCGTCACTCGGGTCGGCGGTCGGCGCCCATCCGGGCGCACGGCGTCAGGTCGAGGTGGCCCGGAAGGGCCCCTGCTGCAGGGAGCGTGTTCGGTCGAAGGTCGGGGACATCACGGCGCAGGGTGGGGGAAAGGATACGGCGCTGTCAACGTGCGAGGCGCTCGAGCCGCGACGCGCCAAATCTAGCCGTGCGCTGCTCGGAGCAGCAAGATCCCGGCTGGCGCTGGCATTAGGGCTGATCGCGATGCTCATCGGTCGGCATCGACACGTGTTGCGTGCTCACGGCGAAGGCGGCTCGCCCCGAGCGGAGTTGCCCGACGACGTTTATCGGGGCACAGGCTCGCATTTGCCGGTGCCAGCAGCATCGGCCGCGACAGCTGGCGCCTGGCCGCGGGTCAGTGGCGCCTGACCGCGGGTCAGTAACGCCTCGCCCGCCAGCTCAGGCACGCCCCTCGGATCAGCCGGGCACCGCCGCGTCCGGCTACCCTTGGCACCATGCTTCAGACGCGAGGCCGTCCGCTCAAGGTCGGCATCCAGCTCCCCGAGGTCGAGCGCGACGTCCGCTGGCCGGAGCTTCTCGACATGACCCGCGCGATCGAGGACACGGGGTTCGATTCCGTGTGGGTCGGCGAACACCTCCTGTATCGCTGGGCGGACCGGCCGGCGCGCGGCCCGTGGGAGGCCTGGACGCTCCTGGCGGCCATCGCCGCCTCGACGTCGCGCATCGAACTCGGGCCGCTCGTCGCCTGCACGAATTTTCACAACCCGGCCCTGCTCGCCAAGCAGGCCGTCACTATCGACGAGCTCAGCAGCGGGCGGTTCGTGCTCGGCCTCGGTGCGGGCTGGAACGAAACGGAGTTCCGAGCCTATGGCTTTCCGTACGACCATCGCGTGGACCGCTTCGAGGAAGCGTTCACGATCATCCGGACGCTCCTGCGCGAGGGCGCCATCGACTTCGACGGGCGCTGGTACCAGGCGCGGGACTGCGAGCTCTTGCCACGCGGGCCGCGACCGGCCGGCCCGCCGATCATGATCGGCTCGAAGGGCCCGCGGATGCTGCGCGCGACGATGGCCCACGCGGATTCCTGGAACGCCTGGTTCAACGACACGGGGAATCGACCGGACGGGATCCCGCCCCTCCGCGCCCTCGTCGACGAGGCCTGCGCCGACGTCGGGCGCGACCCGCGCGACGTCGAGCGGACGGTCGCGGTCCTCGTCCGCCTCCCCGGAGGGTCGGGCCGCCTGCAGGGAAAAGCCTCTCACGCGAGTATCCCGCCGGTCTCCGGCGACCAAGGTGCGCTCCCTGAATCCCTCCGCCAGTTCGCTCGCGAGGGCGTCGCCCACGTCCAGCTCGTCCTCGATCCGATCACGCTCGACTCGATCCGTGCGCTCGAGCCGGCGCTCATCGAGCTCGATCGCGTATAGGCCTCTTGGCGGCGTCCCATGCCCCGAACGGGGGGTCGGTGGAACCTGGCTCCCGTGCTAGCATGCCGCCGCGATGCGAATAACTGATCCCAGAGCGCCGCGTGGCCGGCTCCGAAACCTGGCTGCCGCGGTCGTCATCGGGCTCGTCGTGGGCGCCTGCGGTGGGGGCCCGCCGTCGGCGCCGCCCTCGGCGACGCCGGTCCCGACCCCTGCCCCGACGCCGGTGGCCCACCTCGCGGAGCCGGTCAAGGCCGACAGCGTCTACCTGGCCCTCCTGGCCGCCGGCCTCAAGATCGCCCCGAACAACGCCAGTACGGGCGGCCCGGGCCGTGAGCCGGTCAAGCGCATCAATGCGACGTATGCCGGCTGGCCACTGTCGATCAGCCAGTTCACCTCGGCGAAGAGCCTCCAGGCCGCCACGAAGTGGAAGGGTGGCGCGCCGCCCGCCCAGGGCGAGGCCTCCATCGCGTTCATGGGGCTCAACATCCTCGTGGAGTGGGGCCCGGCCACCGGCGCGAGTCCAAAGAAGCCCGACGACCGCCAGCTCGCGGCGGCGGAGGCCCTGCATGAGGCGCTCGACCCCCTCGTCTCGCCCCTCTTTGCGCGAACGATCGTCCCGATCCCCGGCGTGCCGACACCCACGCCGGAACCGACCCCAACCCCGAAGGCCTCAGCGAAGCCCACCGCGAAGCCCACCAAGAAGCCGTGACGCCCCCGGCGCGGCCGCCGCGGTCGAGAGCCGCGTCCAGTCGAGCCAACGAGGAGGTCTCGCCGCTCGACAAGCGGATCATCGAGCACCTCCAGGCGGACGGCCGCCGTCCGTTCACCCAGATCGCCTCGGATCTGGGTGTTTCCGAGGCGGCGGTCAGGGCGCGCACGAACCGCCTCATCGAGCGCGGCATCCTCCAGGTCGTCGGCGTCACCGATCCGCTGAAGCTCGGGTTCCATCAGATGGCCATGATCGGGATCCGGTGCGAGAGCTCGAAGCTCATCGAGGTGGCCGAGCGGCTCGCCGAGATGCCCGAGGTGGACTACGTCGTCATCACGGCGGGCTCGTACGACCTGCTCATCGAGACCGTCTGCGTGGACAACGACGCCCTGCTCACCTTCCTCGCGGAACGCCTGCGGGCGATCGACGGGGTCCGCGAGACCGAGACGTTCGTGTACCTGCGACTGGTGAAGCAGACGTACCAGTACGGCACGCGCTGATCGCGGTCGGCCGTGCGGGCCGCCATGGGCCGCGGGGCCGACGACGACGCCATCGCGGAACTGGTGACGAGGGGCACCGGAGCGCCGTCACGCGCCCCGGACTCGACCGCCGAGGCGGCTAAGATGGCCGAGGGAGCGGGCGCACCGGGGCGCCGCGCGCGAAGCCAGCGAGGACGAATTGGCGGTCGAACCGGTCTTGATCCTGATCGGCGCCGCGGTCATCGCCAACCTCGCGCTGATGGCGCTCATCGTCGTCCCGCCGCTGATCGGGAGGACGAGTCCGGTGGCGCGCAATGTCGCGCCGGCCGTCGATCCGGAGCGGCGTGCGGCAGAGGCCGCGGTCGTCGGCGGCATAGCGGGGCCCACGGCCGAAGACGGCGTCTCGACCCAGACGTACGACCGCGTCGTCCGGATCGTCGCCTGGGTGTTCATCCTCTCGACGTCCGCGATCGTGGCTGCGACCGGGCTCTGGCCCGAGACGCAGCCGGCGATCCTGGTCCTGCTCGCCTTCTCCGGGCTGTTCGTGGTGATCGTCCACGACCTGCTGCCGAGTGAAACGCTCGGACCCGCGAAGTTCATCGTCGAGGGATCGGTCGCGATCACCGTGGCGACCCTGCTCGTGGCCCTGACCGATGGCGTCGCGAGTCCGTTCTTCTTCGCCTTCCCGCTCATCGTCGGCGGCGCCGCGCTCGTGGTCTCCCCACCGATCACCGTGGTCCTCGCGGCTGCGGCCAGCGCGGGGTACGTGCTGGCGGTGATCGCCGGGTCGCCCCCCGGCTCGCTCGGTCCGGCGACGGCCGCCACCGTCGGCGTCAACCTGACCGCGCTCATCCTGCTCGCCTATGTCGCGATGGTCATCGCCCGCGAGCA
>Ga0184612_10001362_pt1 | contig 11753 bp, 7 predicted proteins | sample PLM3_60_coex_FD_133163 | JGI IMG/M metagenome (GOLD analysis project Ga0184612, IMG submission 133163) | Groundwater sediment microbial communities from an aquifer in East River, Colorado, USA - PLM3_60_coex | ecosystem: Environmental > Terrestrial > Soil > Riparian zone | place: USA: East...
CAGCCGCCCGGAGCATCGCCTTGCGCAGCCAGCGCATACCGAAGAGTATAAGCAGGACGCCGACGGCAAGCTGGAGCAGCGTGATCGGAATGAGGCCAAGCGCAGGGCCGAGCAGGCTGACCAGTACCGCAAGTAACAGCACGCCCATGCTGGTTCCAAGCATAGCCGACCGCCAACCTCGAACAGTACCGACAGCGATAACGATTGTCAGCGCCTCAATGAATTCCACGAGCGATCCGAGAAATGCGGCCGTCACCGGCGGCCCTATACGAGTCCATTCGATTATCATCATTCAACGTCTCCCTTTTCCTCCCGCCGACACTTAAGGATTTCTCGCCGCGATCGGCGTGCCTGGCAATCTGACGCGCTGAAGAATCCTCCTGCGGCTGCTAGCGGCGTAGTCCGTCCAGCTGCTGTTGTGTCTGGTTGAGCTGCTGCTGCAGCTGTTCCTGGTTGAGCTGTTGCTCGTTCTGGAACTGCATTGGCTGTTGCAGCTGTCGGAGCTGTTCTTGCTGCTGCAGCCGATTCAGCTGCTGCTCGTTCTGAATTTGATTTAATTGCTGCTGAAATTGATTGAGCTGCTGTTGTTGACTGGGGTCCATCTGCCGTTGCTGCCGCATTTGGTCTAACTGCTGCTGCGCCTGATTTAACTCCTGCTCGCGCTGCAGATGGTCAAGCTGTTGTTGCGCGCGAAGCTCGTTCATTTGCTGTTGCTGGAGAAACTGATCCTGCGCAAACGGCTGAGCTGCGGCGGATAAATCTCCGACCGGTAAAGCGTGGAACGATAAGATGACGAGTGCGAACAAATAAGATTTTTTCATGAATTTCCTTCCTTACCATCAGCTCAACATCGGCCGATCGCCCGCGCTGCCGCCGCAGATTCTTTATCGCGTATAATTATTTTCCCAGCCATACTGATCCAGCCGCTGCGTGTCCGGCTGATCTTGTCCAACGGGAGTCTCGCCGCAAGGGCCGTAATAGTCGATGAGTTCGCCAGAATTCGGCCGCTTAAGAACCGGCTGCTCGCCCAGCAAACTCTCCGGAGTCGACGCCCTAATCTGCATGGGACAATAGCTCTCGGGAACAAACCCGTCCTTGGATACCAATCCAGGAATTTCTCTTGCGCTGGCCGGCGTATAACTCGCGACGACGTTACCGCTTAGCACCAGCACTGCGAAAAAGAACTTTGCGGTTTTCATTTTTTCACCTCCGCGGCCCTTCTCCTGATGTTTACTAGGGCAAGGGTTGTGCCAAACCGCGTCGACTAATCGCCGTGAGCAAATCTGTCGTGAGCCGGGTAGTTGCGTCCTAAGCCGTTGTGTTGGCGCTGATTGTGAAAACGTTACCGTGACGATTGTTCGGCATAAGCTTAAATGTCGACATTGACTTCGACACCGTGACGCCGACCGCTTCTAGGCGTGAAATGCTTTTACCGAAAAGGCTACGCAGTGTCGCATCGGCAACGGGAGCGCCTGCCCTTTACGATATCCACAGCGACCAGTTGACCCTGACCGTTCTGGTTGGGTATCGGTGTGCCATAGCGAAGACGTGCGAGATGTCGAAACCTGATGCCCCTAAGATTCACAAGCCGCCCTGCCTCCAATCCAGCAAACGCCGCTCTGAGCATGCTTTCACACATGGTTAAAGTTCAACGAACGTTAACTCCTGTTTCCGTCCTCTCTAGTCAATCAATCTGCCTGCTAAAGTTGAATCAGGACGAGGGCCAAGGATTTCTGCCAGTCTGCTTTGTGCAACGGTTTCTTCCTGTAGCAGAACATTGAGCAAGCGGTCTAACTTCTCCCGCGCCTGGGTCAAGAGTTGGTGGACCGCTCGGTGTCTTTCCTCAAGCAGCCGTTGGACTTCTTCGTCGATTCGCGCAGCCGTTGCTTCGCTATATTCCCGACCTTGAGAGAGTCCATAGCCCAGATACGGTTGGCGCTCATCAAGCTGAAACGCCATCAAACCCAGCCTTCCCATTCCCCATCGCGTGACCATACGTCGCGCCAGGCGGGTGGCCTCAATTAAGTCGGTCTCGGCCCCAGTGGTGATCTCTCCTATGGCAATCTCCTCTGCCCCGCGTCCTCCGAGCATCACTGCCAACCGAGCCATCAGATAACTCACGCTGTAGTTATGGTGGTCGTCGTCCGGTAATTGCTCAGTTAGCCCTAGGGCATGCCCGTGGGGGACAATCGTCACCTTACGCACAGGATCAGCGGCGGGGCTGAGCCATGCGACCAGCGCATGTCCAGATTCATGGGTGGCCACAGCGAGACGTTCGTGAGCATCTATCAGGGAAGGTTGTGCTCCCCCGAGGAGTATTTTGTCCTGGGCTTGTTCAAAGTCGGCCATCACCACATCAGTCCGATTGTGACGGGCAGCGACGAGGGCAGCTTCGTTACATAGATTCGCCAGATCGGCTCCACTAAAGCCTATCGTCGTACGAGAAATAGTTGGTAGATCCACAGTGGGACCTAATCGTAACTTTTGGGTATGGATATGGAGAATTCCCTCTCGGCCCTTGCGATCGGGTAGCCCCACAACCACCTGGCGATCGAAGCGTCCCGGCCGTAGCAGGGCTGAGTCAAGAACATCAGGTCGATTTGTCGCTGCCAGAACGATCACTTCGTTGCGCTCGTCAAAACCATCCATTTCAACCAACAATTGGTTGAGGGTCTGCTCGCGTTCGTCGTTCACCGCGCCGACGCCGGCGCCCCTGCGTCGTCCGACAGCGTCCAGTTCGTCGATAAAAACGATGGCGGGTGCGGCCGCTTTCGCCTGGCTGAAGAGGTCGCGCACGCGGCTTGCGCCGACGCCGACAAACATCTCGACGAATTCAGAAGCGCTGAGGCTAAAAAAAGGCACGTTCGCCTCGCCAGCGACCGCCCTAGCGAGAAGTGTTTTCCCGGTCCCGGGAGGTCCGACCAATAGGACACCCCGCGGAATGCGCGCCCCCGCATCGTGGTACTTTTGAGGCCGTTGCAAAAAATCAACTTCCTCTTGCAATTCTCCCTTGGCTTCGTCAGCGCCGGCAACATCGTTAAAGGTGACCTTGGGTTGATCCGCGCTATAGCGGCGGGCTTTAGTACGCCCGAGGCCAAAGAGACCAGATTGGCTCTTTCGTGCATTGACGCTCATCCACAAAAAAACTCCGACCAGAAGGAGCGTGGGAAACCAATTCGCCAACAGTTCAAGCAACCAAGGGCTCGCGGGATCTCTAACATCGACAACCACCTTGTGCCTCTCCAGTAGTGACAGCAAATTGGGGTCACCAATGGCTGCCGGAAACGTTGTGTCAAACTCAGCGTAGGTACTTGGTGCGGCGGAAGAGGCGGTTTCAGGTTGAGTTTTGGACGGGGCCGATGACTCCGTAGCCTGTTTTTTCTGAGGCCACACGAGTGGCTTTACAAAAGAACCGATGATTTTGTCTCCGAGAATCTGAACCTTGGCGACATTGTCTGCTCGAATCTGCTCGAGAAAAATGGTGTAGGGTATGCTGATTTCCGGGCCCGGCTTGGGCCGGAGATTCACAACATGCCAGACCATCAAGGCAATCAAAATGATCCACCAGAAGACCGCGGAACGGGCTTGTGGCAGTTCTGGTTTTGGCTTTTGTTGGGGAGAGACCACTAACAACCTCTGTTTGTTCTGCTCATCGCTTACTTCTTCGCCGGCGAAGCAGGAGCTGAGTCCGGTGCTTCGTCGCGTCCCGCGGGGGAGCGATGCAGAGGCACATACAGAACCGACGGCCTATCTGCTCCTCCTTGCGGGAATAAATCCATGAGCTCGTAGACGATCCTTGGCATTTCAGTAGATACCGGAAGTCCGAGTTTACGTGCCAATTCAACCGTGATCGGGAAGTCGTGTGTCCAGCGGCCCTCGGTCAAGACTGTGGCTAGGCTCACGGCTTTATCTTTGGGTAAGCGACTGAGCAGGAGTTCGGTAACAAAGCTGGCAACCTGCAGGCGGGCTTTCGCCGCTACGTCAGCAAGCTCTAAGGTTTCATCCTTAATTCGGTTGACTTGCTTTAAATTCAAAACTCGCAAGATCGACGCAGCCGGCATATCGCCGATCTGCGGATCGACTGGACCGAGCACGGCATTGGCATCCATGACGATCTCGTCCGCTGCGAGCGCGATAAGCGTTCCGCCGCTCATCGCGTAGTGCGGAACAAAAACGGTGACTTTGCCCTTGTGTTCTACCAGAGCCTTGGCAATCTGCTCGGCGGCAAGGACCAGTCCTCCGGGTGTATGAAGAATCATGTCGATCGGCTGGTCGGGCGGTGTGAGACGGATCGCCCTCAGCACGGCTTCGGAATCTTCAATATTGATGTAGCTGCTCACGGGGACTCCGAAGAGGCTGATAGTTTCTTGCCGGTGAATCATTGCGATCACGCGCGATTTTCTCTGCTGCTGAAATTGATCGAGAACGCTGGCTCTGGCAGCGTTCGTCCAATACGGTCCGAAAATTTGCTGGACAACCATGTAGGCCACAATCAACCAAAACGCGAACTTCCCTATGCGGGGAAGCCGGTGCCACCACCGATGCCGTGACGGTCTCATTGAGCTCAGTCGTTTTTCCGATTCGTCGCTGACGTTTTGTGTTTCCATGATGTTAAGTCCATCTATTTTTTGATACACAGGGGCAAGACCCATGCCATCTAACAAGACACTTGCACGCCTGAGGGGACAGGTTGACCGGTTTCGTAAATGTAGCGACTCCTCGCAAGCAGTTTGCAATGTCGACAAGGGTTTGTAATCGCGATCGGAAAGCCGTTTTTGCGGATGGCAAACTTGAACCCGATACGACTCACGATGCGAGCGGATCGGAAGAGAGTAAAACTTAAGCACCTTGCATAAAGATCAAAGAATCAGGTGCCGAAATACCGTAACTTGTCTAACTGACGACACTGCTGCATTTATGTCTGTTGAAGGGCGGACCAGATTCAGAACCGTGCAGCAGATCCTTTGTCGAGATGTCGCATGCGCGAGGCGTAAAGTACTTCCTGATGGAATATCCATGCCGCCCTGGATCGATAACGACCACCGAACACCGTCACCGAACGACCTATGAATTCGACAGTTGTCCGTATGGAACTCTCATAACTTGGTACAGGGTCTCGCTTGCTTCTCCGCGGCCGGTTAGAGCTGCGGCAGATCCGCGACGTTCCAGCCGCCGCCGAGCGCCTTGACCAATAGCACGCTGGCGTCCATGCGCCGGCGCAGGATGTCGACTTGATTGCGTTCGTTGGCCAGCGCAGCGGTCTGAGCGGTGATGACTTGAAGGTATGTATCGACGCCGCCCTTGTAACGATTCGTGAAAAGCTGCAGAGATTCCCGCGCCGACGCCACCGCGCGCTGTTGCTGCTCGGCTTCCCGTTCGAGGATGCGCAGCGCGGCGAGATTGTCTTCCACCTGTTGGAACGCATCCAGCGTAGCCTGGCGGTAGCTGGCGACGGTTGCGTCATAGCTGGCGAGCGCGGCCTCGGAGGTGGCGCGGCGCCGCCCGCCATCGAAGATCGTTTGCGCTAAGGAACTTCCGACCGCCCATAAAAAGCTTTGCCAGCCCATCCACTTATTGATCGAGCTGCTTTCGAACCCAAGCAAAGCATTGAGCGTCACCGTTGGAAAAAATGCCGCCTTGGCGATGCCGATCTGTTCGTTCGCCTCGGCGACGCGACGCTCCGCCGCCGCGATATCGGGCCGCCGTTCCAAAAGCTCCGAAGGGACACCCACTGGGATATCCGGTGGCTGGAGGTCCAGCGGCGCTGGGGGAAGACTAAAGGCGGCAGGGGGCTTTCCAATCAGAATGGCAATGGCATGCTCGAACTGCGCCCGCTGCACGGCGATATCAGTGGCCTGCACTTGCGTCGTCTCCAGTTGAGTCCGCGCCTGTACCACATCCGACTTCGCCGCAACACCGCCTTCGAATCGACGTGTCGTGAGCTGCAAGGCTTCCTCGAAAGCCTTTACCGTGTCATTGAGGAGCCGTTGTTGTGCATCGGCGCTGCGCAGCTCGAAATAATCGAATGCCAGTTCCGCCTGGAGACTTAGTCTGGCGGTTTCCAAATCGGCGGCGCTCGCCTGAGCTTCTTCACGCGCCGCGGTGACGCTGCGCCGGATACGGCCCCACAGGTCCAACTCGTAAGACACGTCGCCGGTCAAGAGGAAGTCCTGGGTAGACGCCTTACTCGACGGCGGATAGGCTCGGTTGGTCGAATCGCGCAGGGAGCTCGCGCTAACCCCGGCCGAAACCGTAGGGAACAATCCCGCGCGGGCAAAACCGATTAACGCGCGCGCCTGGCGAAAATGCGCCTCGGCCACTTTCACGTTTTGGTTGGCCTCGCTCACTTGTTCTTCCAGCGCATTCAGCTGCGGATCGCCGAAGATTTCCCACCACTTGCCGCGCGGGATTTGGTCACGCGGCTGCGCGAGCTTCCAGCCCTGGTCCTCCTTGTAGGCGGCCGTCATCGGTACCGATGGCTTGAAATAATCCGGTCCCACCATGCAACCTGCGCACAGCAACACCACGACAGCGGCAAGACCGAGGCGAAACGACTTCATCGCGCGGCGGCCTGAGCGGGCGGAGGATTCATTTTAACGGTGGTCCCGCCGATCAGAGAGTCGCTTGGATTGACGATGACTGGATCCGTAGGCTGGAGCCCGGACACAACCTCGACGCTGCTCCCATAGTCGCGGCCGATGGTAACCGGCACGAGCTCGGCCCGGCCGTTCCGAACCACGCCCACGCGCAAGCCCTCGGAGCGGAACAGTAGCGTATTGGCCGGCACCGTGACTGAGTTCACTGATTGCGGCAATTTGAGATGAACGCGCGCATAAGCTCCCGGAAGCAGGGTCCCACTTCGGTTATCCACATCCACCTCGACAAGCAGAGTTCGTGACGCCGGATCGATCGAGTTAGAGTTCCGCGCGATCGTGCCGCTGAAAGTTTTGCCAGGAAATTCGTCGAGCGTCAGAGAAGCGGTCGCACCGGGGCGGATAGCCTGCGAATAGACTTGCGGCACCGCGACAAAGACACGCAGGGTGCTGATTGCCGCGAGATGGAACAGCGCTTGGCCCGGCGTCGTACTCGCCCCCGCATTGATGAGCGCGCCGATGTCCGTGTTGCGCGCCGTGATCACGCCGTCGAAAGGAGCGTAAATCTTCTGAAACCCTTGCAGTTCCTCCAAGCGCCGGACATTGGAAACGTTCGAGTCGACCGTAGCTTTCATCGCATGAAAGTTGCTCACTGCCTGGTCGGTTTCCTGCTTTGACACGGAGTCCGTTTTCCAGAGGGCTTGCCAGCGCTCCGCGGTGATCTCAGCCTGGCGCAGATTCGCCCGCGCGGTTTGGAGGTCCGCCCGCGCCTGCTGCAACTGCTGGTCGACCTCCGGCGTCTCAATCACAGCCAACAGCTGGCCTTTTTTCACGCGCGCGCCAATGTCCACGTGCCAGCTTTTGACATAGCCGCTCGTGCGCGCGTAGATCGGCGCGTCGGTGAACGCCTGAGTATTTCCGGGCAACACAATTTCATCGGTGGGAGCGTCCGGCTTTGGATAGACCACATTGACGGTGGATATCGCGGCCGCTGCTGTCGCCTGTGTCAGATCCGCCTCCGCCTTTTTGCGGCTGATAATTCCAACGGCGATAACGAGAACCAAAAAGATGGCCACGGCCCCTACGAGTAAAAACAATCTCCGCTTTGCCCCTCCTGGATTCCGGCCTTCGCCGGAATGACGGAAGGGTGTGGTAGTCCCTGCGCCCTCGTGAGGCTCATCAGGCGTTCGGGTATCTTCGAATTGCGTTTCGGGTTCTTTCTTCTCGTTAGTTGTCATTGTATTGCTCCATGCCCTCGGATTTCATTGCCGTTTTTGGCTCGTTCAATCTGTTCAATCGCTTCACTCGGTTCAACCGCTACGCTCTGTTCAAACCGCTTGAGCGGCGCCACGTCTGCCGTGGAAGATGCTAAATACCGCCGGCACAAAAATGAGTGTTGCGAGCGTAGCGCAAAGCAAACCACCGATGACGGCGCGTCCGAGCGGCGCGTTCTGTTCGCCTCCGTCGCCGAATCCCAGCGCCATGGGAATCATGCCGATGATCATGGCGAGAGCGGTCATGAGCACGGGGCGAAAGCGCGTGAAACCAGCCTCGATGGCCGCCTCCAGCGCGTTTCCGTGTTCGGTGAGCCGCTCTTTGGCAAACGACACGATGAGGATGCTGTTGGCGGTGGCGACGCCCATGCACATGATCGAGCCCATCAACGCCGGCACACTGAGCGTGGTATGAGTGAGAAACAAGAAGATAATGATGCCGGCCAGCGCGGCGGGGAGAGCGGTAATGATGATGAAGGGATCCAACCAGGACTGAAAATTGACGACGATCAGCAGATACACCAGGATGATGGCGAAGCCGAGACCGGCGAATAAACCAAGATAGGACGTCCGCATCGTGGCGAGCTGTCCGCGAACCGTGATGAAGCTGCCGCGCGGCAATAGCTTTTGGTTTGCATCGACAATCCGCGTGATTTCACGGCCGACGGCGCCGAGATCCCGGTCCTGCACTGAAGCGAAAACGTCCACTACGCGACGGATGTTGTAATGATTCAACACCGCCATCTCGTTCGATCGCGTGATCGAGGCCACGTCGGCCAAAATCTCCGGACTCTTCATCGTCGCCGAAGTAATCGGCATGTTCTGAAGGTCCTGCAGCGATTGAATTCGGTATTGGGGTGTCTGGGTCGCCATGTTGTAGTTGACGCCATTTTGCCAATTCAGGAAAAAGGACGGCGTCGTCTGAAAGCTACCGCTCAGCGATACCAACAGGCTGGTCGCGACGTCTCTCTGTGTAAATCCTCCGCCCGCTGCCTTGGTCCGGTCGACTGCGACTTGGAACGTCGGGTAATCGAAATTTTGCTGGATGCGCGCGTCGGCGATGCCAGGCACCTGACGAATCTCGCTCAGTAACTTGTCGGCGATCTTCCGATTGCCCTGGACGTCCGCTCCTTCAATCTGAATATCGATCGGCGCCGGCAGGCCGAAGTTCAGAATTTGCGTGACGATATCCGCGGGCAAGAAATAGAAGGTGGTCCCGGGAAACTCAGCAGGTAAATTCTTCCGCAGCTCCCGGACATAGTCAGCCGTGGGACGATGATTCTCTTTGAGGGACACCAGGATGTCGCCGTCCGCCGCGCCGATGGCGCCGGACGTGCTGTGCATGTAATTAATGGCGCTGTAAGGCAGACCGATGTTGTCGAGAATGTTGTCCAGTTCCTGGGGCGGAATGACACGGCGGATCGAGTTTTCGACGATATCGGCAAGCCGCGCGGTTTCTTCAATGCGCGTGCCGGTCTTGGCGCGCACATGGAGGATAAACTGGCCGCTGTCGGTGTCGGGGAAAAAGTTTTCACCGAGCCAGGGCACGAGGGCCCAGGCGGAAAGACAGAGCAGAAGAAAGACCGGGACAAACATGAAGCGCCGATGAACCAGCGTCGTGAGCAGACGCTGGTAAGAATGGCGAAGCCGCTCAAATCCGCGCTCGAACGAATCCTGAAACCGGATGAAAGGATTGCGCGAAGCAGCCGCATGATGATCTTTCGCTTTGAGTAGGTACAGCGCCATCGTGGGCACCAGCGTTCGGGACAAGAAATACGACGCGAGCATGGCGAAGACCACCGCCTCGGCCAGAGGCACGAAGAGGTAACGGGCGACGCCGCTCAAAAAGAACATCGGCAAGAACACGATGCAGATACACAGTGTCGACACGAGGGCAGGAACGGCGATTTGCGACGCGCCGTCCAGAATCGCCTGTTTAATTTCCTTGCCCTGATCCAGATTCCGGTTGGTGTTCTCGATCTCCACGGTGGCGTCGTCCACCAGCATGCCCACCGCGAGCGCGAGCCCACCGAGCGTCATAATGTTGATGGTTTCTCCCAAGAAGCTGAGGACGATGATCGAGACCAGAATGGACAGCGGGATGGAAACCGCAATGATCAGCGTGCTGCGCCAGCTTCCCAGGAAAATCAGGATCATCAAGCCCGTTAGGCAGGCCGCGATGACTGCTTCGCGAATTACCCCACTCACTGCGGAGCGGACGAAAATCGATTGATCCGCCAGGGGCTGGACTTTCAATGCCTGCGGCAGTGTGGCGGTGACACGCGGAAGAATCTTGCGAATGCCGTTGACGACGTCAAGTGTAGACGCGCTTCCCGCCTTGAGCACGGTGACGAGCACGCCGCGCAGGCCATCGTGCCGGACGACGTTGGTCTGCGGCGCGAACCCCTCGCGCACATGGGCGACATCGCGTAGGTAAATCGTGGAGTTGCCCACCTGCTTGACCGGCAAGTCGTTCAGTTCCTGCACTGTCCTCGGCGCGCCGTTAAGATTGACGTCATACTCGAATTCACCGATCTTGGCGGTGCCGGAAGGCAATACGAGGTTCTGCAGATTCACCGCATTGACCACATCGGTGGCCGACAGGCCTTTCGATTGAAGCAACGCAGGATTTAAATCGATCATCACTTGGGTTTGTTTGCCACCGTACGGATAAGGAACCGCCGCGCCGGGCACCGTGACCAGTTGGGTTCGCAAAAAATTCAAGCCGATGTCGTTCAACTGCTGTTCGGACAGACCTTCTCCGGAAAGCGCAAGCTGGATAATCGGCACGCTCGAAGCGCTGAAGTTGAGGATCAACGGGGGCTGGGCGCCGGCGGGCAACTGGCGCAGAGCTACCTGAGATACGGCCGTTATCTGGGCGTTCGCGGTATCAAGACTCGCGTTGGGCTGGAGAAAGACTTTGACGATCGCTTGACCATTGATGGTTGTCGATTCGATGTGCTCGATGTTGTCGACAGTCGTCGTGAGAATGCGCTCGAAGCCGGTCGTAAAGCGGCCTTCCATCTCTTCCGGATTTAGTCCCGTGAACTGCCAGGCGACAGCGACAACCGGAATATTGATATTGGGAAAGATGTCCGTCGGCGTGCGCATGATTATGACCGGGCTGGCCAGCATAATCAGCAACGCCAGGACGATAAATGTATACGGACGGTTAAGTGCGAGTCTGACTATCCACATAATATAATGATCACTTTAACGATTGTTTATTGGAGGGGAGATGCCAAAGCGAGCGGAAGCCGAGCTTCATTCTAGAATTAGATCTCCCTTTTCTTGGTAAAGATTGTATGGGCAAACGGTGTGCCAAGGTCGATGAATGTCTGAAAAACGGTATCGAGAACAAATTCAAGGGAGTTGCAGCGCCACAATTGTGAAGTGAGGCAAAGCCAGTGTCGGATTTATCGACAGCTGCCGAAATACGGGCGTCTATCCAGCGGGCTGCATGGCAATCAAAAGTGGGAATAACTCGCGCAAAGGCGCAAAGCATGTCCTGAGCGAAGCCGAAGGGGCCGCAAAGGAAGAAATGAAATTATGAATTCGAAGCTCGAAATGTGAAATTCGAAACAATTTCAAATGATTCACAAACCAGGAATTCGAAACAAACGCGTTTCGGATTTCCGATTTGCTCACTGGCGGCCTTCGTGGTGAGAAAAGAAATCGTCTAGTTGCGTCTATCTCTTTTGGCCAAGTTGGCGCACATGGGTAACCAAGTCGTGGATTTGATCCGGGTTTAAGCTCCCCTTGAACGGAGGCATACTGTTCTTGCCATCGCTGATCACCTCGGCCAATTGCGCGTCGGACTGGCTCTGGACTTGCGCTGAATGCAGATCGGGAATCTTCATACTCTTTCCGACGGCCGTGTTGCCGC
>Ga0184612_10001365_pt1 | contig 11741 bp, 13 predicted proteins | sample PLM3_60_coex_FD_133163 | JGI IMG/M metagenome (GOLD analysis project Ga0184612, IMG submission 133163) | Groundwater sediment microbial communities from an aquifer in East River, Colorado, USA - PLM3_60_coex | ecosystem: Environmental > Terrestrial > Soil > Riparian zone | place: USA: East...
CGCGGCAAGGCGGAAGCCCGCTATGACGAATTGCTCGCGCGTCACCAAGATGCGTTCGCCGACCATGCCGCCGAATTCTGGCTCACGATCGGCGGCGATCCCGAGCGAGCGCTCTCGCTCGCGCGACAGAATCCTTCACTCCGCCAGACCCCTCGTGCTCGCGCGCTCGTCGCTCGAGCGGCCATCCGCTCGTCCTCCGTGAACGCCTCTTGATTGGATCGCAAGGTGCGTGAGCTTCCGGTCCCGCCGCACTTCGAACCGCTCGACCAGGTTCGACTACGCACGCCGCTGGCCTGCTTGTCCGGCTGCCGCGATCGCGTCGGCGAGGTCGGTCGGGCGGCTCCACATCGGCCAGTGTCCGGTCGGCAGGTCGACCAGTTCGAGGTCGCGCAGGCGGCCGACCTCAGCGAACATCGGGTGGCCGCCGCGAGCCAGCTCAAGCATCTGAGCGGACGGCAGCGAGCACGCGATGATCGTGGCGGGAACGTCGAGCCGGCGCTCGTCGGGCAGGTGCAGGCGCTCGCGCGCCACGTCACCGGGAACCGGCACGGCGCGGGTGCGGAATGTCGCGAGCCGCCAGTCGTCGAGGCCGTCCAGGCTGGCCCCGCCGGCCTGGAGGTCCTCCCAGGACGGCAGCGGGATGGAGGCCACATCGTCGGCGACGGAGTCGTCGAAGGCCGAGCCGTCGGCCGCTGGGCCGCTGTCGACGTAGACGACACGGCGCACCGTGTCGGGTCGGCGGTCGAGGACGGCGGTGGCGACGCGCCCGGCTCCGCTGTGCGCGACGAGCACCGGAGCCGTGGCCAGCCGGGAGATGACCGTCTCGAGGTCGGCGGCCTGATCTGTGAGCGAGACCGGGAGCTCGTCCGGTGACGATGATCCGGGCAGGGTGACCGCCTCGACCGCATGGCCGAGGTCGGCGAGCCGGGCGGCGACGTCGTCCCAGGCCCAGGCGCCGAGCCAGTGACCGGGGACGAGGACGAACGACGATGCAGTGTGCTTATCCATGTCCTCGACGGTAGCGGCGGCCACGGTCAACGGTATGTCACTAATTCTGTCCTTAATTGTGGGACGATGCTGCCATGAACCGCACCGAGCGACTCCACGCCCTGACCGAGTCGCTGCGACGCGCCGGCCGCCAGGGCCGCACCGCCGAGAGCCTCGCGGAGGAGTTCGAGGTCAGCGCCCGGACCGCCAAGCGCGACCTCGCCGCCCTGATGTCGGGCGGCCTCCCCCTCTGGGCCCGCACCGGCCCGGGCGGTGGGTTTGTCCTGGACGAGCGGACCACGCTGCCGCCGGTCAACTTCAGTGCCGCACAGGCCGTGGCTCTGTGTGCGGCGGTTGCCGCCTCGGACGGGGCGCCCTTCGCCGACTCCGCGCGGGCGGCCACCCGCAAGGTGATCGACGCGCTGGACCCGCGCACGCGTGAGCGTGTCAGGTCGCTGACGGGCCGGGTCTGGGTCGACGTCGGAGCCGGGGCGCCCCGGCGCATCGTGTCTGCCCTCGAACGCGGGCTCGCTGATCAGGTGACGGTGAACCTGCGCTACTCGGACGCCGCCGGCACCGTGACCCGGCGAGAGGTCGAACCGATGATCTTCGCGCTCACCGACGGCCGGTGGTTCCTCGTCGGATGGTGCCGGCTGCGGCAGGACGTGCGTTGGTTCCGGCTCGACCGGGTCAGCGGCGCCACCCCCACGCGCCGAGCCTGCCCAGATCGTCCCGTCTCCGCGATCGGCACGCCTCCCCGGTCGGCGCGGACCGTCGCCGTCTGACAGGACCTCCGCGATCGACCGCTCAAGCACGGGTTCCAAGGGTATTGGTCGCGCCGGATCACCGATGAGCATCGGCTCGTCCATAAGGTGACCGAAGATGAGGTCCGCGTGGCCGCTTGTCGTTACCACTACAGCCACTGACATCCCACCCTGTCGGCTGAGCCGCTGAGCCCGCGGCTCGGCTGTCAGACCCACTCCGTAGGCTGAGCGCCGGTCTGGTGAAGGGGTCTGCACGTGTCGCGTCGCGGTTGGGTTCTGTTCCTCGCGATGGGCGTCATCTGGGGCGTCCCATATCTGATGATCAAGGTCGCGGTGGAGGAGTTCTCGCCCGCGGCGCTGGTCCTGGCCCGCACATCGATGGCCGCGGCGCTGCTGTTGCCGATCGCCGCGGCGAGGGACCAGCTGCGGCCACTGGTCCGGTACTGGCGCCCGCTCCTCATCTACACCGTGATCGAGATCTGCATCCCGTGGCTGATGCTGGGCTACGCGGAGACCAAGCTGTCGAGCTCGCTGACCGGCCTGCTCGTCGCCGGAGTGCCCCTGGTGGGTGCGGTACTCGTCCGCTTCACCGGGCACGAGACCCTCGAGCGGCGCCGGGTAGTGGGCCTGCTCGTCGGATTCGCGGGTGTCGCCGCCCTGGTCGGCTTCGACGTCAGCTCGGCACATGTCTGGCCGGTCGTAGCGGTCGCGGTCACGGCGTTCTGCTATGCGTTGGGGCCCCTGATCCTGGCCCGCCATCTGGCCGAGCTTCCCGGCCTGGGGGTGGTCGCGGCGTCATTGGCGATCGCAGCCGTGATCTACGTTCCGGCTGGCATCGCGCAATGGCCGACCGGGCAGGTCTCGACACCGGTATGGCTGTCGGTCATCGGCCTCGCCGTGCTGTGCACGGCGATCGCGTTCCTCGTCTTCTTCCGGCTGGTCGCCGAGGTCGGCCCGGCACGTGCGACCGTCATCACGTACGTGAATCCCGCCGTGGCGCTCGTGCTCGGCGTCGTCGTGCTCGACGAGTCCATCACGTTCGCGACGATCGTGGGCTTCGCACTGATCCTGGCCGGCTCGGTTCTCGCGACGGCCCGCGACCGCACACCCGTGAAGTCCGGGCAAACCGCCGGCGAGGTCGACGCCCGCTGCCTGTCCAGCCCGATGCCCGAGCCCTGACATCCGCCGGCCGACGCCGCCCATCACCCCTCAGTGGGCGAATTCGCCTCGGTAGTACTCGAAGACCAGACCGACGATCGCCATCGCGGCGAGTGCGGCACCGATGATGAACAGCCACCAGGCGAACACGAGGCCCAGGAAGGTCAGTGCTGCCGAGCCGGCGCACGCCAGCGGCCACCACGAATGAGGACTGTAGAAGCCGTACTCCCCCGCCATCTCCTCGATCTCGCCGTCCTTGCGGTCCTCGGGCCGCGGATGGACCTTGCGCGAGGTGTAGAGCAGGTAGAACGAGATCAGAGCACCCAGCCCGAATGTGAGGGTCAGAGCGGTCGTCCCGGTCGGGTCCTCGGACAGGTACCAGTAGATAGGCGTCACGGCCAGAAAGAAGATGGTCATGACGGTGAAGACCAGTCCCTCGACCCTCACGGGCGCTCCCCCACGTCCGCCGCTCCCATGGACTCCTGGAGCAGGCCACTGTCCGGCGGCTTCTTCTCGGCGGCGGCGGCGACCTCGGGGTACTTCAGGTCGAAGGCGGGACGTTCGCTGCGAATCCGCGGGAGCGACGTGAAGTTGTGCCGGGGCGGCGGGCAGGACGTCGCCCACTCCAGTGAGTTGCCCCAGCCCCACGGATCGTCGACGTTGACCTTCGGCGCCTGGCGCGTCTTCCACACGTTCCACAGGAACGGCAGAGTCGACGCTCCGAGGAGGAACGCCCCGAGCGTCGAGACCTGGTTGAGGATCGTGAAGCCGTCCTCGGGGAGGTAGTCGGAGTACCGCCGCGGCATGCCCTCGACGCCGAGCCAGTGCTGCACCAGGAATGTCGTATGGAACCCGATGAACAGCATCCAGAAATGGACCTTGCCCAACCGCTCGTCGAGCATCCGGCCGGTCATCTTCGGCCACCAGAAGTAGAAGCCGGCGAACATCGCGAACACGACGGTGCCGAACACCACGTAGTGGAAGTGAGCGACGACGAAGTACGAGTCGGACACCTGGAAGTCCAGTGGCGGCGAGGCCAGCACGACGCCGGTCAGCCCACCGAACAGGAAAGTGACCAGGAAGCCGACGGCCCACAGCATCGGCGTCTCGAACGTCACCGAGCCGCGCCACATCGTGCCGATCCAGCTGAAGAACTTCACGCCCGTCGGCACCGCGATCAGCATCGTCATGAATGCGAAGAACGGCAGGTTGACCGCCCCGGTGACGTACATGTGGTGCGCCCAGACCGCCATCGAGAGCGCGCCGATGGCCAGCGTGGCTCCGACGAGACCCGCGTAGCCGAACAGCGGCTTGCGGCTGAACACCGGGATGACCTCGGTGATGATCCCGAAGAACGGCAGCGCGATGATGTAGACCTCGGGATGGCCGAAGAACCAGAACAGGTGCTGCCACAGCACCGCGCCGCCGCCGGACGGGTCGAAGATGTGCGTGCCGAAGTTCCGGTCGGCGAAGAGCGCAAGCAGCGCGGCCGCCAGCAGCGGGAACGCCATCAGCACGAGGATGCTCGTCACCAGGATGTTCCAGCAGAAGACCGGCATCCGGAACATCGTCATGCCCGGCGCGCGCATGCAGATGATCGTCGTGATGAAGTTGACGCCACCGAGAATTGTGCCGAAGCCGGCCAGCGCGAGCCCCATGACCCACAGGTCGCCGCGCACATTCGGCGTGTAGAACCCGTTGTTCAGCGGCGAGTACGCAGTCCAGCCGAAGTCGGCGGCGCCGCCGGGTGTGATGAAGCCCGAGATCGTGATCAGCCCGCCGAATAGGAACAGGTAGTAGCTGAACATGTTCAGCCGTGGGAACGCGACGTCCGGCGACCCGATCTGCAGCGGCATGACGACGTTGGCGAACCCGATGAACAGGGGTGTGGCGAACAACAGCAGCATGATCGTGCCGTGCATGGTGAACAGCTGGTTGTAGAGCCCGTCGCTGACGACCTGCTGGCTGGGCTGGAACAGCTCAGCGCGGATCAGCAGCGCCATGACGCCGGCGAAGAGGAAGAACCCGAACGACGTCATCAGGTAGAGGTACCCGATGACCTTGTGGTCGGTGGAGGTCATCCACCGCACGACCACGCTGCCCGGCCGCCTGGGCCGGACGATCGGTTCGGTGACGACCGTAGCGGTGCGCTCGACGTAGGTGGTCACTGCTCGCTCCCCATCTGGTCGAGCGGCGTGGTCGAGTACGAGCCGCGCAGCGGCGCCTCGACCTCGCCCGTCTGGCCTGCGTCGCGCAGTTCTTCGATGTGGTCCTGGTACTCGTCCTCGGAGACCACCTCGAGATCGAACAGCATGTGGGAGTGGTAGACCCCGCACAGCTCCGCGCACTTGCCGGCGAAGGTGCCCTCCTTGTTCGGGGTCACCTGGAAAATGTTGGCACGGCCGGGGATGACGTCCATCTTCATGTAGAACGACGGCACCCAGAACGAGTGGACCGTGTCGGGCGAGTGCAGCTCGAACCGGACCGTCTGGTTGACCGGAAGGTACAGGGTCGGGCGCTCGTCGGCGACGCCGAGATCGCTGATGCCGGCCTCGTAGACGTCCTCGTCGAGGTAGTTGAACGTCCACGCCCACTGGCTCCCGACCACCCCGATGGTGAGGTCTGGCTCCGCGGAGGTGTCGAGGATCTCGTCCTGGCGTTGGACGGTGAAGTAGAACAGACCAGCGATGATCGCGAACGGCGCCACCGTGTAGAGGAACTCGATCGGCTGGTTGAACCGGGTCTGGCGTGGCAGGTCGTCGTTGCGCCTGCGATAGACGATCGCGGCCCACAAGATCAGACCCCACACCAGAACGCCGACAGCCAGGGCGGCGATCCAGGTGCCGTTCCACAGGTTGCCGATCAGCGGGGTCTGCTCGGTCGCCGGCTCGGGAAGTCCGCCGCGCTGCCACTGATCGACGAGCTCGCTCGAGCAACCGGTCAACCCGACGGTCGCGACGACCAGCAGTGCTGCCGTCGTGCCCCGGCGACGCACCGGGCGATCGCTGCGGTCCTGACCCACGAGGCGCCCTTCCACGCGGCTCCCCCGCGTCTTCACCCGACCTGCCGGGCAAGGGCGCGGAGGGCAAGCTCATCCTGCCGTGGCCACACTAGCGGCTGGGCCCGCTCCGCACCGGTCGAGGGGGACGATTAGCGTTCGTGCCGTGCCGGACGTTCCGGGTGGCTACCTCGACGCCGCGTCCACCGAGCCGCTGCACCCCGCCGCGCGCGAGGTGCTCCTCGCTGCGATGGACGACGGGTGGGCCGACCCCGCCCGCCTCTACGGCGCTGCGCGGCGCGCTCGGATGCTGCTCGACAACGCCCGCGAGGTCGTGGCCGCGGTGGTCGGGGCCCGGCCTGACGAGGTGTCGTTCACGGCCAGTGGCACGCAGGCGTTGCACCTCGGTGTGCTGGGCACGATGCTCGGCCGCCGCCGGGTCGGCACCCGTGTGGTCGTCTCTGCGGTCGAGCATTCCAGCGTGCTGTTTTCGGCGGAGACGTCCGCCGGTGCCGTCGGCCAGGTGCCCGTCGACCGGACCGGCCGGGTCGACCCCGGGATGTTCCGGTCAGCGCTGGACGACGCCACGGCGCTGGCCTGTCTGCAGGCGGCCAACCACGAGGTCGGGACGCTACAGCCCGTAGCCGAGGTGGCCGCCGCCTGCGCTGAACACGCTGTGCCGCTGCTGGTCGACGCCGCCCAGGTCGTCGGGCGGGTCCCGGTGCCGGCGGGATGGTCGCTGCTCGCTGCCAGCGCGCACAAGTGGGGCGGACCCGGTGGCATCGGTGTGCTGGCCGTCCGAAGGGGGACACGCTGGCGTTCACCGCTACCCCACGACGAGCGGGGCTCGGGTCGTGTGCCCGGGTTCGAGAACGTGCCCGGTGCCCTGGCGGCTGCAGCCGCGCTGCGCGCCCGCAGCGAGGAGGCGGAGTCGCTGGCGGCCAGCCAGACTGTGCTCGTGGAGCGGATCCGCGCCCAGGTACCGGAGCTGGTGCCCGACGTCGAGGTGGTCGGTCATCCGACGGACCGGCTGCCGCACCTGGTCACGTTCTCGTGCCTCTACGTCGATGGCGAGGCGTTGCTCACGGAGCTGGACAAGGAGGGCTTCGCAGTGTCCAGCGGGTCCTCCTGCACAGCGAGCACGCTGCGGCCGAGCCACGTGCTGCAGGCGATGGGCGTGCTCACCCACGGCAACGTCCGAGTCTCGCTGGCGCGTGCGACCACCGCCGCCGACGTGGAACGGTTCCTGACCGTGCTGCCCGGCGTGGTCGCGCGCCTCCGTGCGACGGCCGGTGTGGATCGGCTGTGAACCCGGATCTGGTGCTCGACTGCCGGGGCATGCGCTGTCCGCTGCCGGTGATCGAACTGGCTCGACGCATCGACGAGGTGCCGGTCGGTGGTGTCGTCGCGGTCGTCGCCGACGACCCGGCTGCCGCCACCGATGTGCCGGCCTGGTGCCGGCTGCGCGGACATCTGTACGTCGGACCGGGTGAACCGGTCGACGGCGCGCCGTCATATCTCACCCGACGCACGCACGCGGACTAGCGGGACTGCAAGGCGTCCAGGCCGACCGCCATGGCGGCTGCCAGCCGGCGGTCGAGGGCGGGGTCGTGGACCGTGACGCGGTACGCGTCGCGGAGGCTGCCGAACTTGCGCTCCACGGTCAGCACGGGTCGACCGTCGGCCGTGGCGAAGTCGAAGTGGTAGGGCCAGAAGAACGGCATCGCGTCGACGAAGGGAAGGATCCCCCAGACACGGCGCAGGACGGCCAGCAGGGCGTTCCGCTCCTCTCCACGGCACTCTCCGAGGTCTGGCTGTGCGAGATACCAGGTCGAGCGCAGCAGCGATGCCCCGAAGTCCTTGCGGAACAGACCGATCGGCTTGTCGTCGGAGTCGAAGACGTCGGTCTCACCGCGCACGTCGAGCCGCTTGCGGCTCTTGAACCGGAACAGACGCTGGGTCCGCTCGGCGTCGGCGTAGAACGTGACCTCCTCGCGCATGGCCATCCGCTTCTGCTGGCACGTCGCGAGCAGCTCGCCGGGCATGCCGTCGGCCCGCCAGGTCGAGATGTCGTAGCGGTTGACGATCATCGTGATGTGCTGGCGCACGAGGAACCGATCCTGTGCCTGCAGTCGAGCGAGAGCGTCGTCCATGACCGCTGAGGTTAGCGGCGGCTCGCCGTCCGTTATGGCCGGGGTGTCCGCAGATGGGGCAGGACGTCGGCGACGGCGTCATCACCGTATGCGCTCGCGAGCCGCCGCAGCACGTCCTGCCGGCCCAGCTCGTACTCCTGAGTGCCCACCGTCTCGAGCACGTACGTAGCCAGCAGCGCGCCGAGCTGAGCGGCACGCTCCAGGGACAGCCCCCACGCGACCGCCGAGAAGAAGCCGGCCCGGAAGGCGTCGCCCACACCGGTCGGGTCGACCGCGACCGTCTCCGCTGCGATCGGCACGTGAAGGTCCGGTTGCCCAGCCCGCTCGACTCTCGCGCCGTCGCGACCGAGTGTGGTCACCCGGACCCCGACCCGGGACAGAACGTCGTCCGCACTCCACCCGGTCTTCTTCTCGAGAAGCGCGGCCTCGTACTCGTTGGAGAACAGGTACGTCGCGCCGTCGACGAGCAGACGGATCCCGGCGCCGTCCATCCACGCGAGCTGCTGCGACGGGTCGGCCGCGAACGCGTAGCCGCGAGTCCGGCTTTCCTCGGTGTGCCGGAGCATCGCCTCCGGGTCGTTGGGGCTGACCACCACCAGCTCGAGCCCACCGACCCGGTCGGCCACCGGCCGGAGCTCGATGTCCCGAGCCTCGGTCATGGCGCCCGCGTAGAACGTGGCGATCTGGGCGTGGTCGTCGTCGGTCGTGCAGACGAAGCGCGCCGTGTGCCGGACCTGGGAAGCGTGGACGCTCTCGCAGTCGACGCCATGCCGCTCGAGCCAGGACCGGTAGTCCGCGAAGTCCTCGCCCACGGCACCGACCAGGATCGGCGCGAGACCCAGGTTGGCCATGCCGAAGCAGATGTTTGCCCCGATGCCGCCGCGCCTCACCTGCAGGTCCTCGGCCAAGAACGAGAGGGAGATCTTGTCGAGCTGGTCGACGACCAGAGAGTCGGCGAACCGCCCCGAGAACGTCATCAGGTGGTCGGTCGCGATCGACCCGGTGACGGCGATGTTCACGAGAGCGGAGTGTATGTGTTTGCCCTCAGCTGCTCGCCGTAGAAAACCCCGCGCCGCTTCGCGGCGATCTAGTGGAAGGAGTCGCCGCAGGCGCAGGACCCGGTGGCGTTCGGGTTGTCGATGGTGAAGCCCTGACGGTCGATGGTGTCGACGAAGTCGATCGTGGCACCGAGCAGGTACGGCGCGCTCATGCGGTCGACGACCACGTTGACCCCACCGAAGTCGTGAACCATGTCGCCATCGAGCGAGCGCTCGTCGAAGAAGAGCTGGTACCGCAGGCCTGAGCAGCCGCCCGGCTGTACCGCGACGCGCAGGGCGAGATCCTCACGGCCCTCCTGGTCAAGCAGATTCTTGACCTTGGTGGCGGCGCCGTCGGTGAGCACCACACCCTGAGTGGTCTCTTCCTGAACCGTCATATCGATCTGCTCCTGGGAGTCTCGGGTCCGGTCTTCATTGCCGAACGCCGACATCACGCCGGGCATTCCGCGGTGGTACCCCTCTATAGTCGCACAGCCTCACCGCCGGCTCCACGTCCGCGCGACGCGTGCCGCCGCCGTGGCGAGGCTCTCGGCCGGCTTTGCGAACGCCGTGTCCGCGCCGACGACCTCGACAAGGGAGTACGCGGCCTCGATCCCGTTCGCCCGCAGCTCGCGCGATCCCACCTGTACCGAACCGGCGATGGCGACACATGGCCGCATGGCCGGGCCCGCGAGCGCAGCGACGCCGGTCACGACTTTGCCGCTCATCGACTGCCAGTCGAGCCTGCCCTCACCCGTGAGCACGACATCCGCCTGCCGGACCGCCTCCCGAAGCCCGACGACGTCCGCCACGGTTCCGAAGCCCGGTTCCCGACGCGCGCCGACCAGCATCAGCCCGTAACCCAGGCCGCCGGCAGCGCCGGCACCCTTGGCGTCGGCGAGTCCCCGGTCTGCCAGGTGCGCGAAGCGGGTGAGCGCGCCGTCGACCTCCATCAGCCGATCGGCGGCCACTCCCTTCTGCGGGCCGAACACGTTCGTGGCGCCGCGAAGGCCTAGCAACGGGTTGTCGACGTCCGACGCGGCGACGATCTCGCGTTCGGCCAGCCTTTCCCGTGCGGGTGCCAGGTCGACGGCGGCGAGTTCGGTGAGGCCCGTCGCGCCGGCCGTCAGGGCGCCCTCGGGCTCGCTCGTACCACCGAGGGCTGCCAGCAGGCCGGCGCCGCCGTCGTTGGTCCCGCTGCCTCCCAGACCGACGACCACCCGTCGGGCGCCAGCGTCCACCGCCTCGGCCACCAGCTCGCCGACGCCGAACGTCGACGCGTCCTCGACCACACCCGGCGCCGGCACGCGGCCGCGCATCGGAAGGAGCGCGATGCCGCACGCCTGAGCCGACTCGACATACGCCGTGCCCTGGGCGAGGAGGAGCGTTGCAGGAACCGGCGTGCCGAGGGGTCCGCGGACCGTGACCACCGTCACCTCGCCACCCATCGCCGCATGGATCACGTCGAGAAAGCCCGGGCCGCCGTCGGCCAGCGGGACCTTGACCACGTCGTCGCCGGGGGCAGTCCGGAGCCAGCCCTGGGCGATCGCGTCGGCCGCCTCCACTGCGGTGAGCGTGCCGGCGAACTTGTCCGGGGCTACCAGCACGCGCATGGGGCAGAGTCTGCCCCATGCGGATCCGTCCCCTTCGCGCCGAGAACCCCGACGAGGTGGCCGAGGTGGCCGGGCTGATCCGCAAGGCGACCGTGGGCACGGAGCTGCCCCTCGTCGAGCACCTGGCCTCGAGCGACCCCGCCGGATGCTGGGTCGCCGACGAGGACGGCACGATGTCCGGCGCCGTCCTCTCGACCCGCCGCGACCTGCTCTGGTGCCTCTCGGCGCTCGCGGTCCGACGATCAGTCAGCGTCGTGGGGCCGAGGTTGCTGGAAGCGGCACTGTCGTACAGCCGCGGCTGCCTGCGGGGCATAGCGGTCCTGCCCGACGACCCGCCGACGGCGCGGCTGGTGCGGATGGCCGGGTTCCTGCTGCACCCCACGATGGGACTTTCCGGTCAGGTCGACCGTTCGGCCCTACCGCTCGTCGAGGGTGTCCGAGAGGCCCTCGACGGCGATCGCGCGCTCGTCGACTCAGTGGACCGCCGGGTGCGGGGTGCCGCCAGGGGCCAGGACCACGACCTGCTGGGCGCCGGGGCTGGGCTGCTCGTCTGCGACCTCACGACCGGATCGGGCTATGCCTACCACCGTGCAGGTTCACCGATCGCGCTCGGCGCGACGACCCGAGAGGTGGCGCGCCGCCTGCTCTGGTCGGTCCTGGCACGCTCCACACCCGCTTCCCGCGTGGAGGTCACCAGGCTCTCCGCCGAGCAGGACTGGGCCGTCGACGTCGGCCTCGCAGCGGGCCTCGGCGTCCACGTCGGCGGGCTCCTGGCCCTGCGGCACATGCGCCCGCCGGCGCCGTACCTTCCTGCGGCCATGCTCGGGTGACCGAGCGGGCCAGCCCGTTCCCAGCGCGTGGCACGCTGGAGCGTTCCACAAAATGCGACAAAGCGCCTGCGCCAACAGCCGTCCAGCGTGCCACGAGCAACGCTTCAACGTGCCACGCCGCCATGGATAGCGGGTGCGCCCACGCTTGTCCGCGGTCGCCAATACCCCCGGCACCGGGCCCTCGTGCCGTCGAACGTCAGC
>Ga0184612_10001367_pt1 | contig 11733 bp, 12 predicted proteins | sample PLM3_60_coex_FD_133163 | JGI IMG/M metagenome (GOLD analysis project Ga0184612, IMG submission 133163) | Groundwater sediment microbial communities from an aquifer in East River, Colorado, USA - PLM3_60_coex | ecosystem: Environmental > Terrestrial > Soil > Riparian zone | place: USA: East...
CACCGCGGCCGCCACGACCGCGACCACGAGCGCGGTGGCGGCGAGGACCAGCGCGGGCGGCCGGGGTAACCCGGCGAGCCGTCGCAGACCACGGGCCAACCGCGGCAGTACCCGCACGTCCAGCCGGTGCAGCGCGTCCATCACGCCCACGGCGCGACCTGCGGCATTCAGGCCGCCCTGAGCAGTTCGAGGGCGTGCGCCAGATCCTCGGGATACTCGCTGACGAAGCGCGCGTCCGCACCGGTGATCGGGTGGGCGAAGCCGAGGGCCCGCGCGTGCAGCCACTGCCGCCGCAGCCCCAGCCTGGCCGCGAGCGTCGGGTCGGCGCCGTACGTCAGGTCGCCGACGCACGGGTGTCGAAGCGCCGAGAAGTGGACCCGGATCTGATGGGTGCGCCCGGTCTCCAACGCGACGTCGACCAGGCTGGCGCCAGGAAAGGCTTCCACCGTGTCGTAATGCGTCACGCTCGGCTTGCCGCCCGACACGACCGCCCACTTGTAATCATGACCAGGATGCCGATCGATGGGGGCGTCGACCGTTCCGCGCAACGGATCGAGGTGGCCCTGGACGACCGCATGGTACCGCTTGTCAACGTCGCGCGACTTGAACGCCCGCTTGAGCCGGCTATACGCGAGGTCGCTCTTCGCGACCACCATCAGGCCCGTGGTGCCGACGTCGAGACGGTGGACGACGCCCTGACGCTCGGCCGCGCCGCTCGTCGCGACCGCGTGACCCATCGCGGCCAGGCCGGCCGTCACGGTCGGCCCCGTCCAGCCGGGACTGGAATGTGCCGCGACCCCGCTCGGCTTGTCCACCACGACGATGTCCTTGTCCGCGTAGACCACCTCGAGCCCGGCCACCGGCTCCGGCTCGGCGGCGGGCTCGGACGTTGGTGCCGGCAGTGTCACCTCGAGCCAGGAGCCGGCCGCCACCCGGTCCGACTTCGGCCGGGCCCCGCCGTCGACGAGCACATCGCCGCTCTCGACCAGCGCCGCGGACAGGGTGCGGGACAGCCCGAAGAGACGAGATATCGCCTGGTCAAGGCGCATTCCATCGAGGCCATCCGGTATCTGCAGGGCCCGCCGGTCGCCGGCCGGGCCGCGTCGCGCGTACGCGTCCGCGTCAGTCCGCGTCACGATCCGAGTGTCGCATCCGAGTGCCGTCGCGTCGCCGCCCGGTGAGTTCGAGCAGGACCGCGAGGACGACGCCACAGACCAATGCGGAGTCGGCCAGGTTGAAGATGGCGAAGCCCTGCCCGGAGTCGTTGAGGAAACTGAGAAAGTCGACGACGTGCCCCCGCAACGGCCCGGGCTCCCGGAAGACGCGGTCCATCAGGTTGCCGAACGCGCCGCCGAGGATGAGTCCCAGCGACAACGCCCAGGGCAGCGAGCGCAGCTGGCGGGAGAGCCAGACGATCCCGCCGACGACGACAACCGTGACGATCGGGAAGATCACGGTGTAGTTGCCGCCGATGCTGAACGCCGCACCGCTGTTGTAGGTGAGCGTCAGGTAGAGCAAGCCACCGAGAAGCTTGACCGACCGGCCGTCGGCGAGGTTCGTCAACGCGAGCTGTTTCGTCGCGACGTCGAGGCCGAGGACGAATACCGCCGTCGTCGCCATGACGGCCAGCGCCACCGGGCGCGCCCGCGACCTCGTCGCCAGGGACGAGGCGACATCCGGTACAGCGACATCGTTGGGCTCGACCGGCTCGGGCACGGCCACGCCTCCCGTCAACGCCGCTCCTCCAACTGCTTACAGGTCACGCAGAGGGTAGCCGACGGGAACGCGGCCAGACGCTCCACCGGGATCGGGTTGCCGCACCGCTCACACCAGCCGTAGTGACCGTCGTCGAGCCGATCCAGCGCCCGCTCCACCTGCGTGATCCGCTCGCGGATGCTGTTGGCGAGCGAGATCTCCTGCTCGCGCTCGAACGTCTTCGTCCCGGTATCGGCCTGGTCGTCGCCGGCCGAGTCGGTCAGCCGATCGCGCTGCAACTCTGCGATCTCGAACATCGTCGTGTCGTACTCGGCCCGCAGCTCGTCGCGGCGCTCCGACAGCGCAGCGCGGATCTTCTCCGTCTCCGCCGCGCTGCGGGTCGGCCTCGCCGGGGCCACCTTGCGGGTCCCGGCCTTCTCGGCTGACTTGGCCATCGCCGTCCCCTTGGCCGCCGCGGTCGGCGTCGCCTCCATCGCCACGGTCTCGGTCGCGACCACAGCTTGGGTGCGGGTCGCCCGGCTCGGCCGGGTCGCCGTCGTCGCGGTAGCGGTCTTTGCTGCCCCAGCCTTCGCGGGCGCGGCCTTCGCGGTCTTGGCGGGCGCGGTCTTGGCGGGCGCGGCCTTCGCGGGCGCGGTCTTCGCCGGCGCGGCCTTGGCCGGCGTGGCCTTCGCGGTCTTGGCGGGCGCGGCCTTCGCCGGCGCGGCCTTCGACGTCCTGGCGGGCGCGGCCTTCGCGGTCGAGGTCTTGGCGGGCGCGGCCTTCGCGGTCGAGGCCTTCGCCGGCGCCCCTTTCGCCGCTTCTTTAGCGGGCGCCGACGTGCCGGAGGCCTTCGCGGGCGGTGCCTTGGGGGTGGCTGCCTTCTTTGTCGGGGCGGTTGAGGGGGCCTGTGCCTTCGACACATTCACGATCTTCGACGAATTTATAGTCTTGGAGGCGGCCTTGCCGGCCCGGCTCGGTGTCGTCGCCGACTTCGCGGGCGCGGTCCCGGCCGTTCCGGCCGCACCCTTGCCCGCGGGCGACTTCCTCGCCCCGGCCTTGGCCGTGGCCCTGCCCGCGTCGTTCTTGGCCGCCGACACTCGCGGGAGCCGAGCGCCCGTCTTTTCCGCCTTCGTTGCGGTCTGTGCTGGTATCGCGTTCTTCGGGGCCTTCCGCACGGCACCCGCCCGCTCGGCCATGGCGATCCCCCAAAATGCAAACAGGCGCGCGGCGGGTCGCCGCGCACTCTAAGGGTGGCAAGAATACGGAACCTACGGTCTTCCGACAAACATGCCACACCTTCGCGTCCCAATTCTGTGGGTCATGTCCCCATAACACCCGGTGGTGAAGATCGTCAGCGCCCACCATCCTCCCCCAGCCACCGAGCGAGCCGGCCCCGTCGGCTCACCGCCCGCAGCCGCCGCTCGGCGGCGTCCCGGACCGCGGCGGTGGCGACTATGAGCAGGCTGTCGCCCGCGCGCAGCCTCGTGTGCGGATCTGGCACGAAGCCAGCCCCTTGCCGGAGCACCAGTGTGACGACCGCTCCCGGGGGCAACCGGAGCTCGTCGACGTAGACCCCCGCCAGCTGCGAGCCCTCGGCGATCTCGACCTGCAGCAGGTCCGCACGCATCCGCTCCAGCGGCGCGGTCTCCACGATCAGCTCAGTGGGTTCGGCCGGGGCCGTGAGCCTCAGCCACCGGGCCATCGGCGGGACCGTGCTCCCCTGCGCGACCGTGAAGATGACCACGAGTACGAAGACCACGTCGAAGAGTCGGGTGGCGCCGTCCACGCCCACCGACAGCGGGATCGTGGCCAGAACGATCGGCACGGCCCCCCGCAACCCCGCCCAGGAGAGAAAGACCTGGTCGCGCCAGCCCACGCGGAACCAGGACACGCTCGCCGCCACGGCGATCGGTCGCGCCAGCAGCGTCACGGCCACGCCGACAACCAGGGCCGGGAGCACGGCAGCCGGCAGGCGGTTCGGCGAGGCGAGCAGCCCCAGCAGAACGAAGAGGCCGATCTGCGCCAACCACGCGAGCCCATCGGCAAAGCCGAGCACGGCCTGCCGGTGCGGGATTCGGGCGTTGCCGAGCACAACCCCCGCGACGTACACGGCGAGAAAGCCCGACGCGTGCGAGACCGAGGCGACGGCGTACGCCAGGACGGTGAGCCCGATGGCGGCGAGTGGGTAGAGCCCCGCGGCCGGCAGCGCGAAGCGTCGCAGGCCGACCGCGCCGACCGCGCCGACCATGAGGCCGATGATCGCGCCGGCAATGAGCTCGTACACGATGAGCAGAGCCTGTTGCCACCACGAGCCGACGAGACTGTCCATGGTGACGGTGGACAAGGTCAGGACAAGCAGCACCGCTGGCGCGTCATTGATGCCGGACTCCGCCTCCAGCATCGCGGCGAGCCGTGGTCTGATCCGCATGCGGCGCAGCGTGGAGAACACGGCGGCCGCGTCGGTCGAGGACAGCACGGCGCCGTAGAGCAGGGCCAGTTGCCACGGCATGTCCAGCAAGACGTGCACGACCGCCCCGAGCACGGCCGAGCTCACGAACACGCCGACGGTGCCGAGCGTGGTCGCCGCGCCGAGTACCGGTCGCACCACCGACCAGCGCGTGGTCAGACCGCCCTCGGCAATGATCACGACCAAGGCGCAGAAGCCCAGCACGCGGGTCAGCTCAACCTTTTCAAATTCGATGCCCAGCCCCGACTCGCCGATGGCTACGCCGAGCGCGAGGTACACGAGGAGGCTGGGCAGGCCCGCTCGGGTCGAGAGGCGAACGGCGACAACGGCGACCAGCAACACGGCGGCTCCCAGCAGGAGCGCCGTGTTAATGCCGCCGCTCATGCGGTGCCTTCGCGAAGGGCACGCAGCCGCTCGGCGAGATCGACCGGCGGACTCACGACGGCGAACAGCTTGTCCCGGCTGGTCTCACCCGCGCGCACTGACAACGAGGCCCGGCGCAGAGCCAGGGCGTCCGAGGTGGCGCGCAGCGCCGCCTCCGTGGCCCGCCCGTCCACCGCGGGTGCGGTCACCGCGACCACCAGGGCCGGACCGAACGCCCCGTCGTAACTGCCCCCGACCCGCGTCCGCGAGGCGCCGGGGCGCACACGCACCGCGAACGTCAGCACCTCGCCCCGCGACATGCACCATTCAATCACCGCGACGATCGATGCGAGACCCATGATCACGTTGATCTAGGACTTGTTCCAGCGATTGGAGATCAACACAGTCCTCTGGACGGGATCCTGAGTAAACGCCCACTCACAGGAACAACCCCTAGATCAACGCCATCTAGATCAACGCGCTCAAGATCAACGCCATCTAGATCAACGCGATCTTGAGCGGCCGGCCAACAGGATGCGGTCCGGCTCGCAGTGCCCGCACGGGGTGAATCCGAGCTCCACGGCCTCACAGACGGGCAGCCACTGGTACTCCCGGCCGAGCAGGTGTAGGCATTCGGCCACGTGATAGCGGGGCCTGCCGTCGATGACCAGCACCTCTGTGTCGAGGAGCGCCACGCGCGCCGCGTCGGCCTCGGCCACGGGCTGGGCGGGTGGCTCGTCCGGCAGGAACGACTCGTCCGGGTCGGTCTGCGCGGCCACGGCGTGGCCCACCGCCCGCGGGGGCACGCCCGACACAAGCGGCGCCGGCAGCGCAGCACGGCTTTCCGCGGCGTCGGCCAGCTTCGGCGCGCTCGGTCGGACGTCGAAGTCGTCGTCATCGGCCGCGACCGACATCTGCCGTACCCCGACGAAGAGGGCGAGCGCGGCGAGCACGCTGCCCACGATCGACCCGTAGTAGAGATCGTCCGATCGTCGCACCAGACCTACGACAAGCAACGCCGCGGCGACGACAAGGAGCACGATGCTTCCGACGATCACGGCCGCACCATCCTCGCCGCGTCAGGAGTACGGGCGATCTGCGCGCCTAGCGGGCCGTCCCGTCGGCACCGCCGCGCGCGTTGGCCGCCCCGGCGGCTGCGGCGGCGAGGTTGCCTCCGGCCGCGGCCCGGGTGGGCTCGCTGTTCCCGCTGTTGCGGCCCAGCTCGGTCTCCAGACCCTGCCCGCGGCCATCAAGGTCGCGCAGCTGGCTCTCCAGGTAGGCCTTGAGGCGGGTACGGTACTCGCGCTCGAACTGCTTGAGCTCCTCAATGTGCTTCTGTAGTGCCGTGCGCTTGGCGTCGAGCCCGCCCATGACCTCCTGGTGGCGCTGACGGGCGTCGCGATCGAGCGTCTCGGCCTTGGTGCGGGCCTCGCGCGTGAGCTCCTCGGACGTGCTTCGCGCGTCGGTGAGCAGCTTCTCCGCCTCGCGCCGCGCATCGGAGACGTGCTCGTCGGCGGTGCGCTGCGCCATCATGAGCACGCGCAGGGCCTGCTGTTCGCCGTCGCCCGTCGCGACCGGGCCAGCGGCCCGCATCTGCTCCATCTCAACCTGCATTTGACGGGCGGCCTGCTCGGCGGCCGCCTTCTCCCGCTGCATGCGGTCGAGCTGGGTCTTCAGATCGGCGAGCTCGCCGGTGTGGCGCATGTCGGCGCCGCTCGTGACCGGCGGGCCACCCGCACGACCCCGCTCGGACTGCGCCCGGAGCTCGTTGTTCTCCTCGATGAGGCGCGCGAGCTCACGCTCGACCTCGTCCAGGAAAGCATCGACCTCCTCCTCGTCGTACCCCCGCTTGCCGATGGGGGGCTTCTTGAACGCGACGTTGTGGACGTCGGCCGGGGTCAGCGGCATCGAGACTCCTTGGGTCGGTTGTGCGGCCGCGTGGCGTGATCACCCAAGCCCAGCGGCCCAGAGGATCAAGTTTCTGAGTACGAAATTTAGCAACACGAACAAGATGATCAATAGCAGGAGGGCCGACAGGTCGAGGCTCACCGTACCAAGACGCAACGGGGGAATCACTCGCCTCAACGCCTTGAGGGGGGGATCGGTGACGCTCCAGACCACCTCCATTGCCGCGGCCGCCCCCCTACCCGGACGCCACCGCCGGCCGAAGGCCATGACAAAGCCCATCACGAAGCGGGCGAGCAGCGTGTAGATATACGCGAAGAGCAGCAGATACAGGATCTGCAGAATGACTGCCACCAAGCTCCGCGGCCTCCAACCCTGTAACCAATCAACCCTGGTCGAAGAACCCGCCCTCAGCGATCCTGGCCTTGTCCTCCGCGGTCACCTGGATGTTCGCCGGCGAGAGCAGGAACACCCGGTTGGTGACCCGCTCGATGCTACCCCGAAGGCCGAACGCGAGTCCGGCCGCGAAGTCGACCAGACGCTTGGCGTCCGGCTCGGCCATCTCGGATAGATTCATGATCACCGGAACGCCGTCCCGGAAGTACTCGCCGATCGTGCGAGCCTCGGGGTACGTGGTCGGGTGGAGCGTCGTGATCTGGTGGTGTCTGTTCTTGTCGTCGGTCACCACGGCCCGCTCCCGCAGTTGCACCTGCGGCGCGAGCGCGAGGTTGTCCTGCGTGGGGAAGCTGACACCGGTGGGCGACCCGGAGGGTCGGGCCAGCTGGCGGACGGTCCCGCGCTCGGTGCGGGCGGTCTCGTCGGTCCGCGGCTCCCGGTCGGTCCGCGGATCGCGGCCGGCCCGCTGGCCGGGTTCGGCCCGCGGGTCCCGCTCGGCGCGGAAACCGAGCTCGGTTGACCTGAGGTCGCGCTCCGGTGATCTGGGCGGAACCGTCCGGCCCAGCGAACGCGGGCGCGCGGGCGGCGAGTAGTCCTCGTCCTCGTCGGAGAACTCATCGTCGAAGGCGCCGTCGCCGTGACGCTCGTCGTCGTCCTCGACGAGGCCGAGCCAGACGCCCGCCTTTCTCAGTGCACCCATTGCCGCGCCCCTCCGTCCGCCTTCGGCACGCCGCCGCGCCGTGTCCGAAACGCGGTTCGTCCACCTCGCTTGCCGCTTAACAGAATGACAGCCATGTGATTCTCGGCGTCGTGACCAGGCTACATGAGCGCTGGGCGCTTCCCTAGCAACGCACTTCCAATCCGGACATGTGTCGCGCCGTAGTCAATCGCCTCCTCTATGTCACCGCTCATGCCGGCGGAGATTACCGTCGCGGACCCGTGCTCCGCGCGCAGGTGGGCGGCGACGCCGGCCAGGGCCTCGTAGGCCCGCGCGGCCTCCCACGTCAGCGGAGCGACCGCCATCACGCCACACAGGCGCAGCCCGTCGGCCGCCACCAGCGCCGCGACCACCCGGTCCAACTCGCGGTCGGGATCGGGCGCGCCGTCGAACGCGCCGCCGCGTGCCGGGTCGGCGTCGATGCTCACCTGAACCAGCACGTCCAGCCGACGATCGCGGTGTCGCTCGACGGCGTCGGCCAGGGCCCGGGCCAGCCGCTCGCCGTCGACCGAATGCACCATGTCGGCGTAGGTGACGACGGACCGGCATTTGTTGCGCTGCAGTTGGCCGACGAAATGCCACCTGACTCCTGCGCCGGCCGCGGCGACCTCGGCCGCCTTGGGTGCGGCCTCCTGGTCGCGGTTCTCCCCGATGTCGAACACGCCAAGCTCGGCCAGCCGTACGACGTCCGCGGCCGGCCACGTCTTCGTGACCGCGACGAGCGTCACCTCGCCCGGATCGCGCCCCGTGCGCGCGCAGGCGGCGGCGATGCGGTCGGTGACGGCGCGCAGGTTCCGGGCCAGCTCCGCCCGGCGCTGGTCGTCGACTCGGCTCACCCGACCGACCCTAAGGGAACAACACACGCAGCGAAGATCACAGTGTGGCGATCGTGATCACGTAGGTTCAGGAGCCGTTCTTCAGGAAGTCAGGCACATCAACGTCGTCGAAGAGCACGCGGCGTGGCGTCTGCACCGGCGCCTGGCGCGGCGTTGATATGGGAATCTCGCCGGTGGTTGAGAACACGGATCGGCGCTGGGCATCGGCCGGGCGGTATGAGGGGACGCCGCCGTCAAAGCCGGCCGCGATCACGGTCACCCGGACCTCATCCCCGAGCGCGTCGTCGATCACCGCGCCGAAGATGATGTTCGCGTCGGAGTGCGCGGCGTCCGTCACCAGCTGCGCGGCATCGTTGATCTCGAACAGGCCGAGATCGGACCCCCCGGCGATGGACAGCAGCACGCCGCGCGCGCCATCCATGCTCTGCTCCAGCAGCGGGCTGGAGATCGCACGCTCGGCCGCCTCCACCGCCCGGTTGTCGCCGCGGGCGGCACCGATGCCCATCAATGCGCTGCCGGCGCCGCTCATCACGCTCTTCACGTCGGCGAAGTCGAGATTGATCAGACCGGGTGTCGTGATCAGATCCGTAATGCCCTGCACGCCGGAGAGCAGGACCTGGTCGGCCTGGCGGAACGCGTCCATCATGCTGATGCTTCGGTCGCCGAGCGCGAGCAGGCGGTCGTTGGGGATCACGATGAGCGTGTCGCATTGCTGGCGCAGCTCCTCGATGCCGGTCTCGGCCTGGACCTGGCGCCGCTTGCCCTCGAACGAGAACGGCCGGGTCACGACGCCGATGGTCAGCGCGCCGATCTTCCGAGCGATGCTGGCCACGACCGGGGCGCCGCCGGTGCCGGTGCCGCCGCCCTCGCCACAGGTGACAAAGCACATGTCGGCGCCGCGCAACACCTCCTCGACCTCGTCCCGATGATCCTCCGCGGCGTTGCGACCGACGTCCGGGTTAGCACCGGCGCCTAGCCCACGCGTGAGCTCACGCCCCACGTCGAGCTTGACGTCGGCGTCGCTCATCAGCAGCGCCTGGGCATCGGTGTTGATGGCGATGAACTCAACGCCCTTGAGCCCAACCTCGATCATGCGGTTGACGGCGTTCACGCCGCCGCCACCGATGCCGACCACCTTGATGACCGCCAGGTAGTTGTGCGGAGGTGTCATCAAAAGCTTTCCCTTCCTGGGGCTTTGCGGTGGCCGATTCACCAGGACCGGCGCTGCGTACTAATCCTCAGTGGACGGTGACCCGTGAGCGTCGGGCGGGACGAACCCTCACCCTTTACTAGAGGCTGATAGCCATGTCAACTAACGAGCCCGTTTCGGACCGTATGCGCCGCACGACCCTGCGCCAAGCAACCCGACGGCGTGTCGCTCGGCGAGCTGGTTAGCTCGGCTGCCGATCACCGCACGGTGACCACTTCCGGCGCGCTGACGTCGATTGTCAGGCCCGGGCGCGACAGGAGCGACGTGGCGACCTTGGCCTTGAGGTCACTGTTCTCAGGACCTCCCCAGATCACCTGGCGCCCCCCGGCGAGCTCGAGACGTATGCGCGCCGGCGAGTCCGCGACGATAGCGCGCAGCGGCGCGCGTAGCGCCGGGGTTAGGGCCGCGATAACCCGCAGCGCGGCCCTCGTGGCGGGATCACCCGGGCCCGGCTGCGCCAGCCGCAGCAAGACCAGCCCCGGCGGCCGCGAGGTCGCCGCCGTGAACGCGACACCCTCCCGATCAAGGATTCTGAACCCGCCACCAAACGACACCACGGCCACGCCGACCCGCTCCGAGACCTCAATGGCGAGCGTCGTCGGCCACGCCCGGCGCACCACCGCGTCGGCGATCGACGGCAGCGTGCGCACCCGCGAGCGCACCGCGTCGACATCCACCCGGGCCAGCGGCGTGCCCTCGGCCACCGCGGCGACCGCCCGGACGTCATCCGCGCTGACGATGATCGATCCGGTCACCCGGACCTCCCTCACGCCGAGTACGGACGTGCCGAACACCACCCAGCCCAACGCCGCCGCGACGGCGAGCGCGAGCGCGCCGACCACCCAGTTCCTCGGGCCCAATCGCCAACGGCGGGCCCGTTCGGACAACCGGCGGACCAGCGCCGAGACGGTCTGCCGGCGAGCCTGGACCAGCCGCCAGCGACGCTCGGTGCGTGACCGTGCCATCGGACGGCCGCTACCGGCGATCGGCCCGGGTGCCTGCACGCTTCCGCGCTCGCGCGTCCAGGGCAGCGAGCAACTCGTCGCCCATCAGCGAGCTGGGCGGCGCGCCCATCGTCACGACCACGTCGCCCTCGCGGGCGCGGTCGGTGACCTCGCCCGCGACGTCCTCCCACGACGCCACGAACACTTTGTGCTGGGGCGGCAACGCGATGGCTGCGGTAAGCGCGATCCCGCCCTCGCCCGGTCCCCTCACCTCACCCGGCCCGAAGACCTCCATCACGATCGCCTCATCCGCGATGGCCAGCGCGGCCGCGATCTCCGATCGCAGATCCCGGGTGCGATAGACCCGGTACGGCTGGAAGACCACGATCAGGCGACCGTCGCCGGCGACGTCGCGCAGCGTGCGTAGGGCGGCCGTCATCGCCGTCGGGTGGTAGGCGTACTCGTCGTACACGCGGACCCCGTCAGCGCCGCCCTTCAACTCGAACCGCCGCCGAACACCCGGGAAGGCCGCCAGCGCGTCGGCGACCTGCTCCAGCGGCAGACCCAATCGGAGCGCGGTGAGCAGCGCCGCCGCGCTGTTGAGCCCGAGGTGTCGACCGGGCACCGGGACGGTGATCTCTCCTAGTGACCGCCCGTCCAGTGACGCGAAGTAGCGCACATTCGTCGCCGTCGAACGCATGTCGGTGATGCGAAGGGTCGCGTCATCGGCCTCGCCGTATGTCTCCACCCGCACTCCGGCCGCGCGGGCCCGGTCGGCCAGGACGCGGGCACCGGCGTCGTCGGCGCACGTGACGACGAGCCCGTCCAGGTCGACGTGCCCGCAGAACTCCGCGAACGCGTCCTGGAGACCGGCCAGGTCGCCGTACGTATTGAGGTGATCGGCGTCGACGTTGGTCACGATCGCGATGTGTGGCCGGTAGCGCAGGAACGTGCGGTCGCTCTCGTCCGCCTCGGCCACGAAGTGCTCGCCCGTGCCGTGATGGGCATTGGACCCGATCTCGGAAATCTCACCGCCGATGACGAACGACGGGTCGAGCCCGCAGTGCTGGAGTATAGAGGTCACCATCGACGTCGTGGTGGTCTTGCCGTGGGTGCCGGCCACGGCGATCGCGCGCCGGCCCGCCATCGCGGCCGCGAGCGCCTCGGAGCGGTGCATCACGCGAAGCCCGCGTGCCTTC
>Ga0184612_10001368_pt1 | contig 11714 bp, 7 predicted proteins | sample PLM3_60_coex_FD_133163 | JGI IMG/M metagenome (GOLD analysis project Ga0184612, IMG submission 133163) | Groundwater sediment microbial communities from an aquifer in East River, Colorado, USA - PLM3_60_coex | ecosystem: Environmental > Terrestrial > Soil > Riparian zone | place: USA: East...
CGCGCTGCTCTTTCCCGATGAGCCCGTCGCGGCGCTCGGACGCGCGGCGACCACCGCCGGCGACTCCGACTCGATCGCCTGCCTGGCCGGGGCTCTCCTCGGCGCGGCCCACGGGATGGCCGCTTGGCCGGACGGGTGGGCGGAGCGGATCGAGTATGCCGACCAGCTCCGCACCCTCGGCCGGGCCTGGGACTGACCGCGTCCCTTTATCCCGTTGATCTAGGGCTTATTCCAGTGGCTAGAGATCAATCCACAGGAACAACTCCTAGATCGACGTGGTACCTGGTTTCGCCGCCCCGCCCCTCTGCTGACGCTGGTCCAGCCGGCGCGGCGGGTGTCATACCGGCCAGATACCGTCAGGCAATGAGTGAGCAGAGCGGCGCGCTTCGGGGTGCCGCGGAGCGAGCGAGTCAGCAGCTGGGCGAGCCGCCCGCGGAGGCGCGCGACCGGCACGCGACGCTCGCCACGGAAATCGACGAGCACCAATATCGCTACTACGTCCTGGACTCGCCCACGATCGGCGACGCCGAGTACGACCGGCTGCTGCGCGAGCTGGAGGCACTCGAGGAGGAGTATCCGGGGCTGCGTACGCCGGACTCCCCGACCCAGCGCGTCGGCGGGACATACTCGACCTTGTTCACGCCGGTCGCCCACGCCGAGCGGATGATGAGCCTCGACAACGCCTTCACCGACGAGGAGTTGATCGCCTGGGCGGAAAGGATCGAGCGCGACGTGGGCGCCGGCGCCACCAGCTACCTGTGCGAACTTAAGATCGACGGGCTGGCGATCAGCCTGACCTACGAGCGCGGCCGGTTGGTTCGTGCGGCGACCCGGGGCGACGGCCGCACCGGCGAGGACGTCACCCGCAACGTCCGGACGATCGCCGACGTGCCAGAGCGCCTGCGCGGCGACAATGTACCGGAGTTCGTGGAGATCCGGGGTGAGGTCTTCTTCACCGCGGAGGCGTTCACGCAGGTGAACGACGCGCTAATGGAGCAGGGCAAGACCCCCTTCGCCAACCCGCGCAATGCCGCCGCGGGCAGCCTGCGCCAGAAGGATCCACGGATCACCGCCGGGCGGCCGCTGCGCCTCATCGTTCATGGCGTGGGTGCCCGGCGCGGATTCGAGCCCAAGCGCCAGTCGACCGCGTATGAACAGCTCAAGGCCTGGGGGCTGCCGACCTCGAGCCGGTGGAGGGTCGTGCCGGATCTCGCGGGCGTGCGGGAGTTCATCGACTACTACGCCGAGCACCGCCACGACGTCGAGCACGAGATCGACGGCGTGGTGGTCAAGGTGGACAGTGTGGCGCTGCAGCGGCGCATGGGCTCGACGAGCCGTGCTCCGCGCTGGGCGATCGCGTACAAGTACCCGCCGGAGACTGCGACGACCCGGCTCCTGGAGATCAGGGTCAACATTGGACGGACTGGCAGGGTCACTCCATTCGCGGTCCTGGAGCCGATATTCGTCGGCGGCGTCACGGTCACCAACGCCACGCTTCACAACGCCAATGACGTGGTCCGTCGGGGCGTGCTCATCGGCGACACGGTGACCGTGCGCCGCGCGGGCGATGTCATTCCCGAGATCGTCGGGCCGGTCGTGGAGAAGAGGGACGGGTCGGAGACGACGTTCTCGATGCCCACGACGTGCCCCGAGTGCGGCTCACCACTTGCCCCGGCCAAGGAGGGCGATGTGGACATCCGGTGTCCCAACGCCCGCTCCTGCCCGGCGCAGCTTCGGGAGCGCCTCTTCCACCTCGCGGGGCGGGGTGGCTTCGACATCGAGGTCTTGGGCTACAAGGCCGCTGTTGCGTTGTTGGAGTCCGGCATCATAACCGACGAGGGTGACCTCTTCGCGCTTGACGCGGAGAAGCTCGCGCAGAGCGACTTCTTCGTCAACGCCGACGGCAGCCTCTCTACCAACGCCCGCAAACTCCTGGCGAACTTGGAAGAGGTCAAGACACGTCCACTGTGGCGGGCGCTGGTAGCTCTGTCGATCCGGCACGTCGGGCCGACCGCGGCGCAGGCGCTCGCGGCCCAATTCGGCTCCCTGGACGCGATCGCGGCGGCCTCCGTTGAGGAGGTCTCTGACGCCGAGGGTGTCGGCCCGACCATCGCGGAGTCGCTCAATGAGTGGTTCGCGGTCGACTGGCACCGCGACGTGGTCGAGAAGTGGCGCGCGGCCGGTGTCCGGCTCGAGGAGGAGCGGGTCGACAGCGGGCCGAAGCCTCTCTCCGGCATCACCGTCGTGGTGACCGGCACCCTGACCGAGTTCTCGCGCGACGGCGCCGCGGGTGCCATCACGACCCGCGGGGGCAAGGTGACCTCGTCGGTCTCGAAGAAGACCGACTTCGTCGTGGCGGGTGACAACCCCGGGTCGAAGTACGACAAGGCCGTGAAGCTGGGCGTGCCGGTGCTCGACGAGGCGGCCTTCATGGTGTTGCTCGCGGACGGTCCCGACGCGGCCCGCCCACTCGCCCGTACCACTTCGTGACCCCAGCGGACGTCGTAGAGATCATCATTTGGCATGAATTGACGCAATTCCGCATAAGAAACGGCCGGAGTGTCGCGTTTGGTCGATGACGTCACGAGCCTGAAATACTGAATTAGTGGGTATAAGCGCAATAATTGGCGCATCACGTTACTGCCACCTGATGGGGTCGTTTCTCTCGACGTGATCTCTGGGCCGCGGCGGGTGAGTCAGGGAGGTGTAATGGAGGCGGCCAGGCTGCGCAATTCGCTGCCGCAGGAGCGCGCCGGGGCGTTCGTGGGCTACTTCACCGCCGTGATCGTTTGTGGCGTTGTCGTATCCGCGTTCGCGTTCACAGATCTGGCCGACGGGATTCGGGGCGCCGGGGCCGCCTGCTGGCTGATCGCCGGCCTGGCCGTGCTGGTCGACGCCCGGCCGTTCAACGCCCCCGGGCGCGGCCATGCGTCCACCATCTTTCCGTCCATCTGTTTCACGTTCGGGCTGCTGCTCGGCTGGGGCCTCGCGATGGCTATCGCGGTCCAGACTGTGGCGGTCGCGGTCTCATCGATCCGCCTGCGCCACACCCCGTGGCGGGCCGCCTTCAACGCGGCTCAGTACGCCCTGACATTCGCGGCGGCGGCCTTCGTGCTGGACCTGGCCGGCGTGCCCCCGCTGCGGGTGGCCGGCAGCGTGGACATGGCCGGCGTACTGGGGATACTCGTCGCGGCCGGCCTGTGGTTCCTCGTCAACGACGCGCTCGTGACAACGGCGGTGTGGCTGCGGTTCGGCGGCAGCTGGGTGGGCGCCGTGGCCCGCACGTTCCGCCAGGAGGCACTGTCCACACTGGCCCTGCTGGCGTTGGGTCCATTGGTTGTCGCGGCGGGCAAGGTGAGCGCGGCGCTGGTGCCGCTGATGCTCGTGCCGTTGTACGCCGTCAACGAGCTCGCCCGGTTCTCGCAGCAGGAGGAGCGCAAGTCCCTGCTCGACCAGCTCACCGGCCTGCCCAACCGGAAGGCGCTCTTCGCCGAGATGAAGGACCAGGCTCGGGCATTTGCCGGGCGCGCGGCGCGGCTGAGGGACGCGCGGCGGATGGCGCTGCTCCTGCTCGACATCGACCGTTTCAGACAGGTCAATGACGCACTGGGCCACGCGGTCGGCGACCGTCTGCTCATCGCGGTGGCGGAGCGGCTCCAGGCGTCCATCGGTCCCGATGGCTTCGTGGCCCGCCTCGGCGGCGACGAGTTCGGCATCCTCGTTCCGCGCCTCGCCGATGCGTCGGCCGCTCGGGTGCTCGCGGGGCGCGTCGCCGACGCCCTCGCCGAGCCGGTGCCGCTGGACGGCCTGCCCGTCGACGTGACCGCCGCCGTGGGCATCGCCCTGTACCCCGACCACGGTGTCGACAACACCACCCTGCTCCGCCATGCCGAGGTTGCGATGTACGACGCGAAGCACCGCGGGGCGGCATACGCGATCTATACACCGGAGTCCGATCACAACTCGCCCGAGAGCATGGCGTTGCTGGCGGATCTACGCCGCGCGCTGGAGTCGCCGCAGGATGACGACATCCAGCTCTACTACCAGCCGCAGGTGGACATGGGCACGGGCGAGGTCGTCGGGGTCGAGGCCCTCCTGCGCTGGCATCACCCCCGGCGCGGTCCGGTGAACCCGGAGGAGCTGATCCGGGTGGCCGAACATACCGCCGTGATGCGGCTGCTGACGCAACGCGTCATCGACGATGCGCTCGGGCAGCTCGCGAAATGGCGGGCGCAAGGTCTGCCGCTGCGCGTATCCATCAACGTGAGCGTGCGTGACCTGCACCGGCCGGAGTTCGTCGACCACCTCGCCGAGATGCTCGACGAGCGTGGCATCTCCGCGAACCAGGTGCAGCTCGAGATCACCGAGGGTGCGCTGATGGCCGACCCTCGCCGGGTCCTGGTGACGCTGCACCGGCTCGATCGGCTCGGCGTCGCGCTTTCGCTCGACGACTTCGGCACGGGCTACTCGTCCTTGCAGCACCTGCGCCGGCTGCCCCTGGCCGAGGTCAAGATCGACCGGTCGTTCGTGCTCGGCATGGCCGACGATCCCGACGACGCGGCCGTCGTACGGTCGATCATTGACCTGGCCCAGGCTTTGGGCCTGCGGGTCGTGGCCGAGGGTGTCGAGGAAGACCGCACCCGGCGCATGCTCATTGCCGACGGGTGTGAGGTCGCGCAGGGCTGGTTCTACGCACGTCCCATGCCGGCCGACGACCTCGTCTCCTGGCTGGCCCGCCACCGCCCCGACGCGGTGTCGTAGGCGCGGCGGCCGCCGCCCTGCCCCTCCTCCTCCTCCTCCTCCTCCTTCGTCGATCTAGGCCTTCTGCCCGTGGATTGATCTCCAATCACGAGAACAACTCCTAGATCAACGCGATCAAGAAGTGGGCCGCGGAGCCCGTCGCGGACGACTCGGCCGCGGGCAAATAGACTCGCTCGGGTCGGCGTGGCCGTGGTACGCCGGTGCTTGAACTCGACCTGGAAGTCGCTGTGCGGGGTTCGCCGCAAGCGTCGCAGACTGAGGGGGCAGGATGGCCGCCATCTCCCGCGAGGAGGTCGCGCACCTCGCGCGCCTGTCGCGGCTCGCTGTCACGGAGGACGAGCTGGACCGCTTCGCCGGCCAGCTCGACGTGATCCTGCAGGCGGTCGCCCGGGTCGGCGAGGTCGCAGCGGCCGACATCGCGCCGACCTCGCACTCGGTGCCTCTGACCAACGTGCTGCGCGAGGATGTCGTCGTCGCCGGCCTGACCGCTGACGAGGCTCTGTCGGGGGCACCCGATGCCGCGGAGGTCCCGGGCCGGGAGCCCGCGACCGGCCCGGGACGCTACTTCCGCGTACCCCGCATCCTCGAAGAGGAGGCCTGAGGCGTGACTGACGTGACCAGGGCGAGCGCCGCGGAGCTCGGTCGGCTCCTCGCCGCCGGCGAGACGTCCGCGGTCGAGGTGACCCAGGCGCACCTGGACCGCATCGCCGCCGTGGACGACAAGGTCCACGCCTTCCTGCACGTAGACACCGACGGTGCGCTCGCGGCCGCTCGCGCCGTCGATGACGCTCGGGTACGGGGGGAGGAGCTCGGGCCTCTCGCCGGCGTCCCGGTGGCGGTGAAGGACGTCATCACCACCCGTGGCGTGCCGACCACCGCCGGCTCGAAGATCCTCGAAGGCTGGCGCCCGCCCTACGACGCGACGATCATGACCCGGATGCGTGACGCAGGGCTCGTGATGGTCGGAAAGACCAACATGGACGAGTTCGCGATGGGCTCGTCGACGGAGTACTCGGCCTACGGCCCGAGCAGGAACCCGTGGGACCTGGGCCGGATCCCAGGCGGCTCGGGCGGCGGCTCGGCCGCGTCCATCGCGGCTTACGAGGCACCGCTCGCGATCGGCACCGACACCGGCGGATCCATCCGCCAGCCGGGGGCGGTCACCGGGACGGTCGGTTCGAAGCCGACGTACGGCGGGACGTCGCGGTACGGGCTGATCGCGTTCTCGTCCTCTCTGGACACCCCGGGCCCATGCGCCCGGACCGTCGAGGACGCGGCGATGCTGCACGCGGTCATCGCGGGGCACGACCCGCGCGACTCCACGTCGATCCCCGCGGCCGTGCCCGACGTCGTCGCGGCGGCACGGCTCGGTGCGAATGGCGACCTCACCGGGGTGCGGCTAGGGCTGGTCAAGGAGTTCTCGGGCGAGGGCGCCGAGCCGGGTGTGTCCGCCACCTTCCGCGAGTCGCTCGACGCCCTGGTAAAGCTCGGGGCCGAGGTCGTCGAGGTCTCCTGCCCCCATTTCGAGTACGCTCTGCCGGCCTATTACCTCATCGCGCCGAGCGAGTGCACCTCCAACCTGGCCCGCTTCGACGGTGTGCGCTATGGACTGCGCGTCGGCGACGACGGAGTTAAGGCGCTCGAGGAGGTCATGTCGCTGACGCGAGAGGCCGGCTTTGGACCGGAGGTGAAGCGGCGCATCATCATCGGCACGTACGCGCTGTCGTCCGGCTACTACGACGCGTACTACGGCCAGGCACAGAAGGTGCGGACTCTGATCTCGCGTGACTTCACCTCCGCGTTTGAGAAGGCCGACGTCCTGGTCTCGCCGACCACTCCGTTCGTCGCGTTTCACTTCGGCTCGCGAACCGCCGACCCGTATCAGATGTATCTGGCCGACCTCTTCACGATTCCGTCCAACCTCTACGGTGGTCCCGCCATCTCGGTCCCGTGTGGACTATCCGAGGGACTTCCTGTCGGCTTCCAGATCATGGCTCCCACCATGGCCGATGACCGCATGTACCGGGTCGGCGCCGCGCTGGAATCCGCCACCCCGGCTCTGGTGCCACCGCCGCTTCCCGACTGACCCGTGATCACGTGGACTTTCCCGTACGGGAGACCGGACAAGTCCACGTGATCAAGCGTCGGTTCCCTTACTCGTCCAGGAGGCTGGTCCGGGGAGGTCGACACGGTGGGCCCGTGCCCGTGAGTTCCAGGACCAACGTCCGATCTTGATGCTCCACGATGAGAAGCCGTGCTTGGTGAAGTTCAGCCGCAGCGGGCCAAGCCTGATGGTCTTGCGGAACAGTAGTCCCATGGCAACTCCTCTCCTGTCGGACGGTACCCAATAGCGAACCGAATTACACGTAGGTAGTTCACCGGTCCGCAGGTGGGAAACCCGGGGGAGGACGGGCGGGCGGGGAGACTACGCTGGGCAGGTCTGTCACCCACTGTCCGAGCTGGAGTATCGATGAGCGCAGTCGCGAGGCTACGGCCGAGACCACGACGGACGATGAGCGCCGAGCGACGGAGCGAGGGCTGGCAATGAGCACCGTGGCGCTGCTGAACTTCGACGACGTGGTCAACCGGTACGAGCCCGTGATCGGCTTGGAGACGCATGTCGAGCTGGGTACGCACTCCAAGATGTTCTGCGGTTGCCCCACCGACTTCGGCGCCGAGCCCAACTCCCAGATCTGCCCGGTCTGCCTGGGACTGCCTGGCTCGCTGCCCGTCGCGAACAAGGCCGCCATCGAGGCGACCATCCGCATTGGACTCGCGCTCAACTGCGGCATCGCCGAGTGGTGCCGGTTCGCGCGCAAGAACTACTTCTACCCGGATATGCCGAAAAATTTCCAGATCAGCCAGTACGACGAGCCGCTTTGCGTTGACGGCTGGCTCGACATCGAGGTCGAGGGCGAGACCTTTCGCGTGGGTATCGAGCGGGTGCACCTCGAGGAGGACACCGGCAAGACGCTGCACATCGGTGGCGCGACTGGACGGATCCACGGCGCCACGGAGTCTCTTGTGGACTATAACCGGGCCGGTATCCCGCTGGTCGAGATCGTGACGAAGCCGATTCCCGGCACGGGGGCCTTGGCGCCACAGGTCGCGCGGACCTACGTCACCGAACTGCGGGATATCGTCAGGTCGCTGAACGTTTCCGACGTGCGCATGGAGCAGGGCTCGCTGCGCTGCGATGTAAACACCTCGCTCAACCGGCCCGGCGAGCCGTGGGGCACACGTACCGAGACCAAGAACGTCAACTCGCTGCGCAGCGTCGAGCGGGCCGTTCGGACAGAGATGGTCCGGCAGGCCAATATCCTCGAGTCCGGCGGCCGGATCACGCAGGAGACCCGGCACTTTCACGAGGACACCGGCGACACCACCCCGGGCCGGAGCAAGGAGACCGCGACCGACTACCGGTACTTCCCGGAGCCGGACCTCGTGCCGCTGGCGCCGGACCGCGCGTGGGTAGAGGAGCTGCGGGCGGCGCTGCCCGAGCTGCCGCGCGTGCACCGGCGCCGGCTGCAGCAGGCGTGGGGCGTCGCCGACAACGAAATGCAGGCCATCGTCAATGCCGGCGCCGCGGAAATCATCGAGGCCACGGTCGCCGCCGGCGCCTCGCCTGAGGGGGCCCGCAAGTGGTGGCTGGGCGAACTGGCCCGCCGCGCCAACGAGGCGGGCATCGACCTGCCCGACGTCGGCGCCACGCCGGAGCAGGTGGCCGAGCTGCAGCGCCTCGTCGACGGGGGCAAGCTCACCGACAAGCTCGCCCGGGCCGTGCTCGAGGGCGTCCTCGCCGGGGAGGGCTCGCCCAGCGAGGTCATGGCGGCCCGCGGGCTCGAGGTCGTCTCGGACACTGGTGCTCTCACGAGGGCCGTCGATGACGCGATCGCGGCGAACCCGGCGATCGCCGCGAAGATCCGCGACGGGAAGGTCGAGGCGGCCGGCGTCCTGATCGGCGCGGTAATGAAGGCCACGAATGGCCAGGCCGATGCCAAAACCGTCCGCGAGCTGATCGTCTCCCGCCTCGCCGGCTAAACCTCCGTCGATCTAGGGCAGCCCGGCTCCGTCGATCTAGGACTTAGGCGCGCGAGTTGATCTCTAACCACTGGCATAAGTCCTAGATCAACGAAGCCCATGGGCGGCGGGGTGTCAGCGCGGGGTGGGTTCGACGGCGGAGCCATCGGGCGGCTGGGCCAGGTGGCGCTCGAGCCTCACCTCGGCCTGACCGGTGCCGCCGACGCTGATTTCGTCGTACGCCTGCAGTAGGTGGTCCGGGCCCAGGTAGAGCACGGAGAGCTCCAGAGCCACGGCGTCGCCGTTCTCCAGCCCCCGCAGGCCCGCGCCACCCGTCGAGCCTTCGACGAGCAGCCGCGTGCGCGCGACCCTCGGCGAGGGATCGGTGATGTTGAGATCGCGGACCTCACGCTGGTGCAGATGTCCGGCGAGCACAAGCGGAACCACGCCCGCGAGAGGGCCGGCGCTGGCGGGGTCGTGAACCGCCGCGATATCCACGGTGCGGCCATCGATTGTCTCCGCAAGCCTGGCCCCGCTGCTCAGCAGCGCGTCCTGGACGTCGCCAGAGTCGCGCCGGTCGGCCGGCGGCGCACTCTTGTCCGGCGTGAAGCGCGGGTCGCCGATGCCCGCGATCGTCAGGCCCGCCACGTCCACGAAGGCGTTGTCGAGCACCGTCGCGTTCGGCTGCCGCGCGACCGCGGCCGCCGTGACCGATGAGTCGTGGTTGCCGCGGATGAAGACATAGGGGACGCGGAGCCTCGCGATCGAGTCGACGTAGGACGCCTCGGGCTCGGTGCCCCAGTCGGTGATGTCGCCCGTGTCGATGATCAGATCGACGTGGAATTGCTCCACGACCGTCTGCACCACCGACCAGGCGGCCGGGTTGAGGTGCAGGTCGGAGATGTGCAGCACCTTGATGGTGCCGCTCGGCGGCTCGTAGACCGGCAGCGTAGTGATTGTCGTGTAGAGCCGGCCGACGTTGACCACCATGCGCTGCAGCTGCTCGCGGTAGGCGTCGTACCGGTTGGCGATCGCGCGCGCGTCGCCCACGACAGTGCGGGCGTTGATCAGGAGCCCCTCGTACGTCGGCTCGGCGATCGATTCGCGCCGGAATGTGCCGACCGCGTAACCAAGACTCGAGCCCATGATCGCGAGTGCGAGCACGCCGCTGATCGCCACGCGGCGCATCGACCGGAAGACGAGGGCGGCCAGCCCCATCGCGCCGAGCAGCGCCACCGCGGTCGACTGCAGCGCGAGCCGGACCACCCCTTGACGGATGTCCTCCACCGCGGTCGCGCTGGCCTGACTCACCGCGTCGGGTCGGGTGAACAGTGTGCGTGTGCGCTCCGAGTCCAGCGAGGCGAGGTCGACCGTGAGGTGGGCCGGGCCGTTGTGGCTGCGTACCCGCAGCGAGCCGAGTGGAGGCAGCTGCACATCCGTCCCGCTGGTGAGTGAGGGCGTGAGGGAGAAACGTGCCCGGAACGGGCCAACGTCCTCGTGAGTGGCCCCTCCGGCGAGCAGGCCGATCGCGATGCCGCCGAAAGTGACCGCCACGATGGCCAAGGCCACGCCCGCGCGGCGCCCGCCCCGCCCCGCGCTCCAGCGCCGTACGCCAGCGGCGGCCCGGCGCGCACAACCGGGTGCCTGGCGCGCGACGGCCCAGGCCGCGCCGGCCGCCCTCATCGCGACGCCCGCCACGTCTCTCGCCGCCGGCTTCGCCCGGCCAGGGCCGCGGGTACGGCCGTCAGCGCGCTCGCTCATGCTCAATCATGACCTACAGTGCTGGGAGGGGAGCCGGAGTGAACGCTCGCTGACCAAGACGTGTGCTCAGTCGGCAGCCGCGCCTGAACGCCGGTCAGGCCTTGCTCACCCCGCCCCCGCCGGACACCACCACTCGAAGGATCTTGTCATCGCCTTCCTTCTTCGTGGGACTGCCCTGGTTGGACGTCGTCACCCAGAGTGAGCCATCCGGTGCGACGACGGCGGCCCGCAGCCGGCCGAACGTGCCGACGAAGGCGGCGGTCGGCGCGCCGAGCACCTTGCCCGCCGCGGTGAGTCTGACCAGCCAGAGCCGGGTGCCGCGCAGGCACGCCGCGACGAGGACGGTGCCCACCATGGCGGCGCCCGAACAGGACGCCTCGCTCGTCTTCCACTGTTGGATCGGGTTGACGTACGGGCCGCCGCGGGCGATGCCCTCGACGGCTGGCCAGCCATAGTTCTTGCCCGGCTGGATGAAGTTGATCTCGTCCCACGTGTCCTGGCCGAACTCCGTCGCGAACATGTGCCCCTGGGCGTCCCAGGCGAACCCCTGCACGTTGCGGTGCCCGTACGTCCATACCAGCGAGTTCGGGAACGGGTTTCCTGGCGCCGGCTTGCCGTCTCTGGTCATCCGCAGGATCTTGCCGCCCAGGCTCTTCAGATCCTGAGCCAGGCCGCGTCGCGTCGCGTCACCCGTGGAGGCGTAGAGGTAACCGTCCGGGCCGAAGTGCAGCCGGCCGCCGTTGTGAAGGCCGGACACTGGAATGCCGGTGACGATCGGCTGTGGCTTGCCACCCAGCTTGAGCCGGGCGATCCGATTGTCGGTTTCGGTGGTGTAGTAGATGAACAGCGTCTGGTCCGTCGCGTAGTCGGGCGAGACCGCGATTCCCATCAGGCCGCCCTCACCTTGGGCGTTCGCCTCCGTGATCGTCTGGAGCGGCGTGACCTCCAGACCGTCTGGGCCCGACTTCGGCCCGACCTTCAGAATGCGGGTCTTGTCCCGCTCGGTGACCAATGCCGTCCCATCCGGCAGGAAAGCGACCGCCCAGGGTATGTCCAGGTTCCTGGCCAGCACGGTCGCCACGGCGCTCGGCGGCGCCGTGTCCGGCGCGAGGCTTTTCGTTGCCGACGGCGCCGGCAGCCTCGGTGGCCCGCCGCCGTTCTCGTCCGCGGGC
>Ga0184612_10001369_pt1 | contig 11712 bp, 12 predicted proteins | sample PLM3_60_coex_FD_133163 | JGI IMG/M metagenome (GOLD analysis project Ga0184612, IMG submission 133163) | Groundwater sediment microbial communities from an aquifer in East River, Colorado, USA - PLM3_60_coex | ecosystem: Environmental > Terrestrial > Soil > Riparian zone | place: USA: East...
CCTCGTCCGACGCGACGTCGCGTGGGGAGGGCAGCTTCAGGAGGTCGGTGATCCCGTGGCCGGCCGCCACGAGCGCGTCGTCGGCTGCCGCGATATCCGTGCCGCCCGGCAGGATCCCAGTCCGGATCAGCCGTTTCCAGAAGGTCCGGCCGAGCTGACCCTGGTGGTAGTGGCCGGCCTCTACGCTTATCGGTGAGGGGTTGAGGCCGACGAACAGCAGTCCGTCGCGCCCCGGGGGAAGATCGGCGAGGGTCTGAACCTCGACCCCGTTGATCGTGATCGCCGCGCGATGCGGACCGGGCCCGGGGCGATGGGTGAGGGCCTCGAGCTCGTCGGGGGTCACGCCGCGTCGGGCGGGGTGGGGTCGGTCGGGGGTTTTGGCTCGCTGGAAGCGCGGGCCTGGATCTCCGCCTGCGCCTTCGATGCCTCCTCGCGCGCCTCGCGCACGCCACGCCCAAGTGCCGAGCCCAGGCTCGGCAGGGTCTTCGGCCCGCGCCAGATCAGCACGAGGACCAGGATGACGATCAGGATCAGCAGGAGGTCGGGCATGCGCGGATGGTAGTCCCGTCGGGAGTCAGCGTGGTCGAAGTGCCCGGAGCTTCTCGAGGAGGGTCGAGGTGTAGACCGGTTCCATGGCCGGTATCGTGCCATGCATGTTGTTGGCCTTCGGCCCACGTTCGATTGACTACGACTTCGGGCCGGGACACCCGCTGACGCCGCGACGGTTTGGCCCCTCGATCGACCTGCTGCGCTCGCTGGGCGCCGAACCAGGCCTGGGGCCCGAGCCAGCGTCGGACGAGGAGCTGCGCTGGTGCCACTCCTCGGAGTATCTCGAGGTCGTCCGGCGGTTCTCGGCAGATCCGTATGGTTTTCCTGAGGCGGGGATCGGCGAAGGCGGCGACTGCCCGCCTTTCGCGGACATGCACGAGGCGTCGGCGGCAGTGGCTGGCGGTTCGATTCGGGCGGTCGAGGCGATCCTGCGCGGTGAGGTCGAGCATGCCTTCCACCCTGGCGGTGGCCTGCATCACGCGATGCGCGGGCGGGCATCTGGGTTCTGCATCTACAACGACCCCGCGCTGGCGATCGCCCGGGCCCGGCGGGACGGTCTGCGGGTCTTTTACATCGACCTGGACGTCCACCACGGCGATGGCGTCCAGGCGCTGTTCTGGGACGACCCGGGGGTCCTGACCTTCTCGATCCACGAAACGGGGCGGGCATTGTTCCCCGGGACGGGCGACGCGTCGGAGATCGGGGAGGGTGCAGCGGCCGGAACGTCGGTCAATGTGCCGCTGTGGCCCGGCGTCGGCGAGGCGGCATGGCTGCACATCCTTCGAGACATGCTGCCGATGCTGGCCGCCTCCTTCGGGCCGGGCCTGATCGTGTCGCAGCACGGCGCCGACTCGCACGCCTGGGATCCGCTGGCGCAGCTCAACGTGACGACGACAGCCCACGGCGAGGCGGCGCGCCTGGTCGATGCGATCGCGCATCGGCATGCCCGAGGTCGGTGGCTCGCGACGGGCGGCGGCGGGTACGACGCGTACCGCGTGGTCCCGCGGACGTGGGCCCTGACCTGGCTGGCCGGGGCACATCGGGAGGTGCCGGCGTCGACCCCCGAGGCGTGGCGCGATCGGTGGGCGAACGAAGCGGCACGGTATGGCCAGGCGCCGCTCCCCGAGATGTTCGGTGACGCCCCGAATGCGGGGCTTGAGTTCGGGTCGGCCCAGGAGGCCGCCGAAGAGCGCTCGATCGAGGTCGCGGCCCTCGCTCGACGAGTGCTGTTGCCGAAGTTGCTGCGTGCGTCCTCGGACCGCGGTTGGTGGGAGCCGGGGACGCCGTTGGAGGCGCAGCCCGGTGCTCCGGACCATTCGGTGGGTTCACCAGTGATCCTTGCCCGCATCGATGTGGATAGCTGGTCTCGACTGACGCTCGCTCCCTCGGTGATCCCACCTGCTGCACCCTCGGATGGACACGCGATCGTGCTCGCCGCGCTCCGCGCCGGCGCCCAGGTGGCGGTGGCCGCAGTCGGTCCTCGCGCGGTCGGCATCGCAGTCCTGCTCGACGGTGAACTCCTCGCGATCGGCGTCGCGCCCGACCATCGGCGTCGAGGGCTGGGCCGAGCGCTCATGGCGGCTGTGGCACCGGAGCTCGTCAGCGCCGACGTGACCGTCGCCGAACGCGATCCGTTCGATCCACTGCCTGTGTCGGAGCGCAGGCTGATCGCCCGAAGCCTCCTGGAAGGCGCCGGCTTGGTGGTCGAGCCGGCCGACCCACACATTCGCTCGATCGACCCCGGCGCAATCGTCGGAAGGCGACGGTGAACCAGCATTCGGCGGAGCTGCCGCAGCGCGACCTCGTCGACGTCCGACTCGTGGCGGCGATCGAGCTCGGCGGGTGCGTCATCTGTGCGGTTCGAGCCCGCGCCGAGTCGGCGGCGATCGAGGCGGTCGTCGATGAGCGCGTCATGGACATCGGTTTTCGGGCTGGTCTCGAGCGGTCCTTCGCGTTCTGCAGGCGCCACATCGTGGAGGTCGTCGCCGCTGAGCGCCGTTCATCTGGGATCCTGTCGTCGTCGATCCTCTACGGCGCGATCCTGGCGCGCCGGCTGGCGATCGTGCGCGAGACGCTCGGGTCCCGCGGGCGCGGCCGCCGCAAGCGCCTGGCTGATGCCCGCACCCGACCTGCCTGTGTCGTGTGCACCGAGGGAGCGGCTGCCGTCGACGTGGCGTTGCAGCGCCTGGTCGCCCGGAGTACCGATCAGGCCTGGGTCGCGGTGATCGGCGAGATCCCGTTTTGCCTCGACGACCTCGTAGCGTTGCTGGCCGCGGCCGAAGGCGCTGTGTCCTTCGCCCCGATCGCGGAGCATCAACTGTCGCGGCTCGACGACCTTGAGCGCCGCCTGGATGCGTACGCCCACAACTCCGCCCCCGAACGTCGCCACCTCATGACGGACGACCACCGCCGCGCCGCCGATGAGGCATCACGGGTGCTGGGCGGCGACTGATGACGCGACCGATCACGCCTCGCGAGCGCCTGCAAGGCGGTAGCCCAGCCCGAACTCGGTCGTGATATACGGCTCACCGGGTGCCACCAGGTCGAGCTTCATCCGCAGGTTGCGGATCGTCATCCGCAGCAGGTGGACGTCGTGGTCATAGCCCGCGCCCCAGACAGCTCCCAGGATCTGACGGTGGGGCGCGAGTTGCCCGGCGTGCTCCATCAAGTGCGTGAGCAACCGGAACTCGGTCGGCGTCAGATGTACCTCGACGCCGCGCATGTGGGCGCGGTGATCGTCGATATCGATCACCAGCTCACGGTGACGGAGGCGACGTGGGCGCTCCGGCGCGGCAGTTGTCGCCCGACGCAGTGCGGCTTCGACCCGCGCGCTCAGCTCCGGGAACGACAGCGGCTTCGTGATGTAGTCGTCCGCACCCAGCTTGAGCCCGCGCACTTTCTCCGCCTCCGACCCGCGCGCCGTGACCATGAGGATCGGCACGCGGCTGAACTCGCGGAATCGACTGATCAGCTGCCAGCCATCGAATCCGGGCAGCGCGACATCGAGGATGACGAGATCCGGCCGCTCGTCGTAGAAGCGGCGCAGCCCGTCGGGGCCGGTGCGCGCCAGGACGGCCCGGTAGCCGGCGCGGTTCATCCAGAGCTCGACGAGCGCGGCGAACTCGGGCTCGTCCTCGATGACGAGGATCGTTTCAGCCATTTGCCTTCTCAGCCACGGTCCCGGCGAGCGGCAGGGTGAACCGCACTCGAGTCCCGGAGCGTCCGTCGGGCCGATCGAGGATCTCGAGCCGCCCGCCGTGCGCCTCCACGAGTCGGCGGCAGATGAACAGACCGAGCCCAGTGCCCGGGATCCTCGACTCCCGGACGTTCCAAGCGCGGTGGAACGGTTCCGTGACAAGACCCCGTTCCGCCTCCGGGACGCCGATCCCCTCGTCGTCGACGGTCACGGCCAGCCACGCGCCGTCGACCGTGGCGCCGATGACCACCGGACCGTCCGGCGCGTACTTGCGGGCGTTGCCCACCAGGTTGGACAGCACCTGCCCGACACGGCCGACGTCGACGTCCAGTGCCGGCAACTCGGCCGGTAGGTCGACGAGGAGCCGATCAGTGCCGCCGGCGACGTCGAGCTCACCCCGGAGGCGCGCGACGAGCGAAGGGAACGTCGTGACCGTGCGCTCCAGGATCAGCGGATCGGCCTGGAGGTGGGTGACGTCGAGGACCTGGTCGACGAGCGCGGCCAACCGCCCCGTAGCGTCGTCGATCCGCTCGACGTAGTGCCGTTGCTGGTCGGCCTCGAGGTCGAGGTAGAGCAGGGACTCGGCGTACCCGCGGATGAGCGCCAGCGGCGTACGCAATTCGTGGCTGACCGTCGCCACGAAGCCTTCGCGGAGCTCCTCGAGGGCCTTGACGGCGCTGATGTCACGCAGGATGGCCGTCGCACGGGCGCCAGGACCCGCCATGGCGGTGGTTGCCGCATATGAGCCCGCCACCCGGACCGGAGCGCCGGATGCGCCTCGCACGGCGGTCTCGCGATACGCGATCGGCACACCTGTGACCCGGACCTCGGTCATGGGGCAGTCCTCGACACGGTGCCCACCCGCGGCCTCGCAGCCCAGGACGTCTCCGCACGTCCGACCGACTGCCGCCGCGGCCGCAATGCCGAGCTGCCGCTCACCTGCCGGGTTCAGGCGGACGATGCGATCCTCCGCGTCGACCTGGAGGATGAGATCGGTTGCGCCGTCGACGATCGCGCCGAGCTCGTGGCGTTCCTGTTCGAGCGTCTCCCGCAGTCGAGCTCCGGCAAAAGCCACCCCGAGTTCGTGCCGCGCCAGGAGCGCCACCCGCAGGCCGTCATCGTCGAGGGCCGACCCAGTGGCGGGCCATACGGCGAGCAGCATCGTCGGATCGCGCTCGGACAAGGCGATCGCTCGACCACCGGGGATTCCGGCGATCCACGACCGACCGGCCTCGATGTCGTCAAGGCGCGGGGCGGTCGCAGCCTGCCCGGTGCCGGTCGGGGGCGAGCCCGCGTCAGCGATCCGGGTCAACTCGGTGTTGCCTGGCCGTTGCAGGTACAACGCGGCCCCGGCGGCTCGAGCAAGACGAAGGAGCTCGTGGAGGACCGCCGTACCGAGCTCGGACACGGTCCCACCCGACGCGAGCAATTGGCTGAGCTGGTACTGCGCGAACAGCGCATCGGCCTCACGCTGGGCGTCCTCGAAGGCCTGTCGGCGTTCACGCTCCAATGAGCCGACGCGCAGGCGAAGGTCGTCGACCGTGTCCCGGTGGTCCACGATCGGACCGCTCAACGCCCGCCGAGCGCGCGCAGGAGCAGGAGGCACGAGACCGCGCCGGGATCGAGATGACCAACCGACCGCTCCCCGAGTCGCAGAGCGAGGCCGCGTCGGGCGACCATCGATCGTGTCGAGCGGGCGCCACGCGCCCCGGCTCGCACGGCGAGTGCGGTGGCCCTTTGCGGCGATGCGCCGTCGTCGATCGCCACCGCGAAGGCTGCGGCGGCCGGGGCCAGCGTGTCGAGGATCGTCTTGTCACCGACGGCCGAACGACCGCGACGGGCGAGCCCCTCCGCGGCCGCGGTCAACATCTCGGCGACGGTCGGACTGTCGAGGGCCGGGGCATCGTCCGCGCGCGCCGCGGCTTCGAGGAATGCGGTGCCGTAGAGCGGTCCGGACGCTCCGCCGACGGCGGCGACGAGCCGGTGGCCGACGGCCCGCAACAGGTCGCCGGGGAGCGTTTGCTCCGGGAGCTCGAGCAACAGGTCGTCCACGGCCCGGAAACCGATCACCAGGTTGTCGCCGTGGTCGCCGTCGCCCAGCACCGCGTCGAGGCGCGTCAGCCAGCCGGCGTGCCGCTCCATGACGACCCGGCAGCGGGCCAGTGCCGCGCGGACCGCGGCAGCATCGAGGACGTCGGGGACGGTCGCCGGGGCGCTCACGGTCGGCCGAGTGTAGGTGCCGTTCCATCGGGCGGCAACGCGGGAAGCGGCCGTATCGCGACCCTGCCGACGCTTCATCGCATCTCTTGATGGCGCCTTGCTTTCTTCTTGATGACCTCGGGCGGAGGATGCCCCGCAACGGCAACCCAGGGGAAACCGAAAGGAGGCGCGATGGTGGGCCTGGTCCTGATCTCCCACAGCGGGACGCTCGTCGAAGGACTGCGCGACATGGTCGTTCAGGTCGCCGGCGACGAAGTTCCCGTGGCCATCGCCGGTGGGACACAGGACGGTCGCCTGGGGACCAGTGCGCCGCACATCGCGGCGGCGATCCGCAGCACGCTTGACGCCGGGGGGGACGACATCCTCGTCCTGCTGGACCTGGGGAGTGCCGCGCTCAGCCTCGAGATCGCGCTCGAGGACCTCGACGTCGCCGACCGGGCACGTGTCCGCGTCAGTGAGGCGCCCCTCGTCGAGGGCGCCATCCTCGCGGCCGTGCAGGCGAGCATCGGTGCCTCGATCGACGAGGTCGCCGCCGCCGCCGACGGCGCCGCGACCATGGCCAAGTTGCCGCGAGCCTGAGGCAAACAACCGATGCCCGACATTCGACTCACCGTCATCGATCCCTCCGGGCTCCACGCCCGGCCGGCCGCGCGGTTCGTGCAGACGGCCACCAGATTTGCCAGCCGGATCACGATCCACCACGACGGCCGCGACGCGGACGCCAAGAGCCTCATCGCCCTGCTGGGGCTGACCATCCGTCCGTCCTCCGAGATCACCCTCGAAGCCGACGGGCCCGATGCGGACCAGGCGCTCGCCGCCCTGGCCGCCGAACTCACTCCCTACGTCGCCGCAGCCGCCGAACCGGCTGGCTGACCAACCCACCCTGCGGAGGAGGTATTCCCAAGATGTCGACCCTGTCTCAGAAGCTCACCGCGGAGGCGCTCGGCACCGCGATCCTCGTGTTCATCGGAGCGGGCTCCGTGCCGCTCACCCTGTTCCTGACCGCCGGAGCCGGTGGGACCGGCATCGACGGCACCGCCGGTCTGTCGACCATCTCGTTCTCGTTCGCCTTTGCGATCTTTGCGGCGGTCTACTCGATCGGCCACATCAGTGGCTGCCACATCAACCCGGCGGTGACGATCGCCCTGCTGGCCACCCGCAAGATCGACGGCCGGACGGCCGGCAGCTACATCGTCGCCCAGCTCGTCGGGGCGTTCATCGGTGCTGGGCTGACGCTCATCATCCTGATCGGCAATGACCCGGCCAAGCTTGGCCTTGGTGCCGTCTCGGTCAATGCGAACGCCGGTCTCGCTGTCGGGTTCGCGGCTGAGGTTATCGGCACTGCCATCCTCGTGTTCACGGTCTTCGGGTCGGCGGTCTCGGGAAAGGCCCCTGCGGGGTTTGCCGGGTTGGTCATCGGGTTCATCGTTTACGGGATCATCATCCTCGTCGGCCCGATCACCGGCGCATCGCTAAACCCTGCTCGTGAGCTTGGGCCGGCCATCCTCGGCCAGGCGATCGGTGCCGCGCCGGTCCCGGTCGATCAGCTGGTCGTCGTGTACATCTTCGGATCTACCATCGGGGGCCTGGTCGGCGCCTTCTTGTACGAGTTCATCGGTCGCGAGGTCCCGGAGCGTGCGCCGAGTGCCGTTGCCGCGGAGGCACGCGCCCAGGGCTGATCCGATCCCGTCATGACCCATACCGTCACGATCTGATACCAGGAGGCTTCCATGGCGACGAACGCACCCAGCCGGGTGAAGAAGCTCATCAACGAGGTCGAGGACATCGTTCCCGAAAGCCTGTCCGGGCTCCAGGCAGCGCACCCCGACATCGTCAAGGTCGACCTGTCGCAGAACCTCGTCCTCCGAGCCGGCGGCCCGAAGCAGGGCAAGGTCGCCCTGATCTCCGGCGGCGGCTCGGGCCACGAGCCGCTCCACGGTGGCTTCGTCGGTCTCGGCATGCTCGATGCCGCCGCGGCCGGTCACGTCTTCACCTCGCCTGTGCCGGACCAGATGGAGGCGGCCACCCGTGCCGTTGATGGCGGCGCCGGCGTCCTCCACATCGTCAAGAACTACACGGGCGATGTCCTGAACTTCCAGATGGCCGCCGAACTCGTCGCCGGCGAGATCGAGGTCGCGACGGTCGTGACGAACGACGACGTCGCGGTACAGGACTCGCTCTACACGGCCGGGCGACGTGGCGTCGGCGTGACGGTGCTCCTCGAGAAGATCGCCGGCGCACGTGCTGAGGCCGGAGCGTCGCTGGCCGAGGTCACCGCCACGGCGACGAAGGTCAACGACCAGGGCCGCTCGATGGGTCTGGCGCTGACCTCGTGCGTCGTGCCGGCCGCCGGAACGCCGACGTTCGAGCTCGGTGACGACGAGGTCGAGGTCGGCATCGGCATCCACGGTGAACCGGGTCGTCGCCGCGAGAAGCTTGCCCCGGTCAACGACATGGCCGAATGGCTCGTGTCGCCCATCGTGTCCGATCTCGGTCTGTCGCGGGGCGACACCGTGCTCGCCTTCGTCAATGGGATGGGCGGCACGCCCCTGATCGAGCTGTACGTGGCGTTCAACAGCGTGGCCCGGATCCTTGGCGGCCAGGGCATCTCGATCGGGCGCTCGCTCGTCGGCAACTACATCACGAGCCTGGAGATGGCCGGGTTCTCGGTCACGCTCCTGCGGCTCGATGATGAGCTGACCAGGCTGTGGGACGCCCCGGTCCACGCGCCGGCCCTGCGCTGGGGGGTCTGAGCGGGTCCGCCCGCTCGGTTCCGCGCATGGTCGATGCGACCGCCGCCCGGACCCTCACCGGCGGCGGTCGCCCTCGCTCCCGGCTAGACTCGGACGCGATGCCCGAGTCCGAGGTATCCAGCGAATGATCGATGTCATCGATGCCTGGCTTCGGCTCGCCGCGACCCGGCTGCACGACCAGGCCCCCGCCCTGACTGCACTGGACCAGGCGATCGGGGATGGTGATCACGGCACCAACATGGACCGCGGGTTCAAAGCGATCGTCGCCTCGCTCGATGGCGGCCTGCCCGAGGGCGATGGTGATCGCGCGATGGCCGCGGCCCGACTACGCGCCGCTGGCAGGACGCTCATCAGCACCGTCGGTGGCGCTGCGGGTCCGCTGTACGGGACGGCCCTGATGCGCGCCGGTGGCGCGATTTCTGGGGCCGACGGCGGCACCTCCTCCGGCGAGGTCGCGATCGCCGGGTTGGACGCGGCGATCGGAGGCATCCAGTCGCTCGGCAAGGCGACGGCCGGCGAGAAGACCATGCTCGACGCATTGCTGCCGGCGATGGAGGCGGGTCGGGCCGAGATCGCTCGGGGCACGGTTCCCGGTGGTGTCATTGCCGCCATGGCAGCTGCGGCCGAAGCCGGCTCCACCGCCACGATCCCGCTGCTCGCCACCAAGGGCCGGGCGTCGTACCTCGGCGAGCGGTCGATCGGCCACCAGGACCCGGGTGCGACATCGGCCGCACTGCTCATCCGAGCGCTTGCCGATGTCGTCGCCGGCGACTGACCTGAACGTCGGGGCACGGTCTGCGTCGGCGGCCGGGGTGCCCGGAGCGGTGCTGATCGGGCGGGCGGGCGCACCGGGAGTCGGAGTCGGGCGGGTGCTCGTCGTGGAGTCGGCGGCCACATCCAAGTCGGCCGCTGCGAGCCCTCCCGGCGACCCTGCCTCCGAAGCGACCCGCCTCCGCGTCGCGCTCGAGACGGCGGCCAACGAGCTCACCGACCTGGCCGAGCTGACGACGCTGCGCGCCGGCGAGGAGGTCGGCGCCATCTTCGTGGCGCAGGCGCTGTTCGCCCGGGACCCCGGGATCGTGAATCCGGCCCTGGACGAGATCGCCACCGGCATCTCGGCGGCTGACGCGATCATCGGCGTCACAGCTCGTCACGCCGACCGCCTCGGCGCCGTCGACGACGACTACTTCCGCGAGCGGGCGGCCGACGTGCGGGACATCGGCCGACGAGTCGCCGCCCTGGTCCGTGGGGATCGGCGACCCGATCTGTGGCACCCCGACGGACATCCGGCGGTCCTCGTCGCAGCCGACCTCGATCCCTCGGCGGTCGCCACCCTTCGACGGGAGCTCGTCGCCGGCATCGCGCTGGCCGGTGGGACACCGACAGGGCACGCCGCGATCGTTGCGCGGGCACTCGGTATCCCACTGGTGCTCGGGCTGGGCGAGGCGATCGCCGCTTTGCGCGGCGACGTCGAGGCAGCGATCGATGGATCGAACGGTCGGGTGCTCGTGGAACCGTCCCCTGAGACCGTGTCCGCCCTGGAAGGTGGCTCGACGCCGGGCGCCGGTACGGCGTCGCGGGCGACCGCGATGACCCACGGCGTCGCCGTCACGGCGAACGTGTCGTCACCCCTCGAAGCTGCAGCAGCCGCTGCTGCCGGCGCCGACGGCATCGGGCTCGTCCGGACCGAGCTTCTGTTCCTGGGGCGGCATACGCCGCCGACGATCGACGAACAGCGCGCGACCTACTCGCGCATCCGGGCGGCGCTGGGCGATCGACCGATCGTCTTTCGGACGCTGGATGTGGGCGGCGACAAACCCGCGTCCTGGGGGATCGGTCCCGCGGAGGCGAACCCGGCACTCGGGGTCCGCGGCGTGCGCCTCGGCCTGGCGCAACCCGCCCTCCTCGACGACCAGCTCCGCGCGCTCGTGGCGGCAGCGCCCGGCGTCGAGCTGCGGATCATGTTGCCGATGGTGTCGACGGTGGAGGAGGTCGTCGCGGTCCGAGCAAAGGTGGATGCCATCGTCGAGTTGGCGGAACCCGCGCCGTCCTCTGTGTTGCTGGGCGTGATGATCGAGGTCCCTTCCGCCGCGCTGGTTGCAGACGGCCTCGCCGAGGTGGCGGACTTCTTCAGCATCGGGACAAACGATCTCGTCCAGTACACGCTCGCGGCCGATCGGGTGAACCCGTCGATGGCCGATCTGGCGACGCCGCTGCAGCCGGCCGTCCTTCGACTGATGGCTGGCGTGGTCAAGGCGGCGCGCAGCCGTGGTCGGCACGTCGCGGTCTGTGGCGAGGCAGCCGGCGATGCCTCGGTCATCCCGCTCCTGGTCGGACTGGGCGTCGAGGAGCTGAGCGTGACACCCGGGGCGATCGCCGCCGTTCGTGAGGTGCTCGCCGGGCTGGATCCGCGGGCGTGCGAAATGCTTTCGGCAAGAGGCCTCGAGGCCACGAGCCTCACTGATGTGCGAGCCCTGCTCGCCGGCGAGGGCGACTAGCCGCCTACCGTCACGCCTCGCGGCGGGCGATCCATGACCCTGACCCGATCTCCGCGTACGTCCGCCCACAACAGGGCGGCGCCTGGCCATGGCTCGTCGCCGGTGGTGAGCGCGCGGTAGGCAGCGCGAGCGCTTGCCGGATAAGCGATGCGGAACGTCTCGCCAAAACGGATCGCGATCTCGCGGTTCGTTCGCGTGGAGCGAACGACCATGAGCCGGTCGATCTTCGGCTCCCCGGGCAGCTGATCCCAGAACTGTGCGGACGGCATGGACTGCGACTTCTGATTCGCCCACCGAATCAGTTGTTCGATGCGGCGGAATTCCGACTGAACCTCCGTGCTGATGACGTGCGTCGGCGGACGATCGACCAACGCGAGGTCGATGAACCCGCGGGCTGGTCGCAGCACAGGGACCTCGAGCATCCGATCCCACCGTGGATGAAGCAGGCCCACAAGCGTTTCGATGATCCTGGCTTGGATCGGATCGCGGATCCGAG
>Ga0184612_10001372_pt1 | contig 11702 bp, 8 predicted proteins | sample PLM3_60_coex_FD_133163 | JGI IMG/M metagenome (GOLD analysis project Ga0184612, IMG submission 133163) | Groundwater sediment microbial communities from an aquifer in East River, Colorado, USA - PLM3_60_coex | ecosystem: Environmental > Terrestrial > Soil > Riparian zone | place: USA: East...
AGAACGTGGAAAGGCCGAAGATGATGGCCGTGACCACCGTGATCTTGTCCAGCCGGCGCTCCAGGGAGGTCCCTCCGGTCAGGCTGCTCGTGCCCCCGAACATGTCGGACAGCCCGCTCCCTCGGCCCGAGTGCAGCAGGATGAAGACGATCAGGAACAGCGACGAGGCGATGTTCAGCGCCAGCGCGGCGACGTTCAGCATGCGCCCAGTCTAGCCCGCGTCCACCTGGATGACCGCCCGGTCCGGCAACGGGAAGTGGCACGCCGCTACCTGCCCGGGGTGCTGCGGCGTGAGCTCGGGTTCCTCCTCCTTGCACCGGGGGTGTGGCTGGTCACCCAGCCCTTGGGCGACCGACATGGCCCGGCTCTGGGGGCACCGGGGGTGGAACCGGCATCCCGAGGGCGGGTCGATGGGCGAGGGGACATCCCCTTCCAGGATGATCCGCTTCCTCTGGGCGGCCAGGTCGGGGTCGGCGATGGGAACCGCCGAGAGCATGGCGCCCGAATACGGGTGCTTGGGATCTCGGTACAGGGTGTCGCCGGACGCCATCTCGACGATCTTGCCCAGGTACATCACCGCGACGCGGTCCGACACGTGCTTGACCACCGACAGGTCGTGGGCGATGAACAGGTACGTCAGGTTGAACTCCTCCTGGAGGTCCTCCAGCAGGTTCAGGATCTGGGCCTGGATCGACACGTCGAGCGCCGAAACGGGCTCGTCGCACACGATGAGCTTGGGTCGAAGCGCCAGGGCGCGAGCCACCCCGATCCGCTGCCGTTGCCCGCCGGAGAACTCGTGAGGGTACCGGTTGTAGTGCTCGGGGTTCAGGCCCACGAGCTCCATGAGCTGCTGGACCTCGCTCTTGATCTTGCTCTTGGGGATAATCTTGTGCAGCCGGTAGGGGGCCCCGATGATCGTCCCCACGGTCTTGCGGGGGTTCAGCGAGGCGTACGGGTCCTGGAAGATCATCTGCATGTCGCGGCGGATCAGCCGGAGGTCCTTGCCCTTCAGCTTCGTGATGTCCCGGCCCTCGAAGAAGACGGAGCCGTCGGTGGCGTCGAACAGGCGCATGGTCACCCGGGCCAGCGTGGACTTGCCGCACCCCGTCTCCCCCACCAGGCCGAGGGTCTCGCCCGGATAGACCTCCAGATCGACGCCGTCCACCGCGTGCACGTCGCCGACGTGCCTCTGGAAGATGATGCCCCTCGTGACGGGGAAGTACTTCTTCACCCCCACCAGCTTCACCAGCGGCTGGACCCCCTGGCGCTCCAGCGGCGCCTGGCGCTCGGAGACGTTGACGCTCACTGGTGCACAAACACCTCCTCCTTGAAGATCCGCTCCTTGTCCTCGAGCGAGAGGTGGCACGCCGAGGCGTGATGCCCGTCCACCGGGAGGAGCTGGGGGACCTCGGTGCGGCACCGATCGAAGACGTACGGGCACCGGGGGTGGAACGGGCAGCCGGGCGGGACGAAGATCAGCGACGGCGGGAGCCCCTTGATCGGCTTCAGCCGCTCGGTCCGGGGCGCGTCCACCCGCGCGATCGACTGCAACAGCCCCCAGGTGTAGGGGTGATCGGCGTCGTAGTAGATGTCCCGGGCGTAGCCATACTCCACAGCCTTGCCGGCGTACATCACCTGGATGTTGTCGCAGTGCTCGGCCACCACTCCCAGGTCGTGGGTGATGATGACCACCGCGGCGTTGAACTCCTGCTTCAACCGGTCGATGAGGTCCAGGATCTGCGCCTGGACGGTGACGTCGAGGGCCGTGGTGGGCTCGTCGGCGATCAGCAGGTCGGGGTTCAGCGACAGGGCCATGGCGATCATGGCTCGCTGCCGCATGCCGCCGGAGAACTCATGGGGGTACTGCCGGGCTCGCTCGTCGGGCCGAGGAATCCCCACCCGGCGGAGCATGTCGACCGCCTGGTCCATGGCCTCCTTCTTGCCGATCTTCCTATGGGCCAGGATGGCTTCGGAGATCTGGTTCCCCACCCGGTAATAAGGGTGGAGGGACGTCATGGGATCCTGGAAGATCATCCCGATCTGGCTCCCCCGGATGTCCCTCATTTCCTCCACCGGGACCTTCAGCAGGTCCTGGCCCCCGAAAACCACTTCCCCCTCGATCCTGGCCTGCCCGGGGGTGATGAGGCCCATCACGGTCAGGAACGTGACGCTCTTGCCGGACCCGGACTCGCCGACGACCCCAAGGGTCTCTCCCGGCATGATGGAGTACGACACGCCGTCCACCGCCTTGACCAGGCCGTCCTCGGTGGGGAAGTGGACCTTGAGGTCCTTGACCTCGAGGAGCGGCTCAGCCACCCGCGCCCTCCGGCCGAGCCCGGCTCACGTGTATCTCACCCGAGGGTCGAGAACGGCGTACAGGACGTCCACCACCAGGTTCGCAACCACGATGAAGAACGCGGCGAAGATGGTTACCCCCATCACCACGGGGAAGTCCTGGTCGTAGATGGCGTCGATCGTGTACTTCCCGACACCGTCGAGGTCGAAGATGGTCTCGGTGATGATCGCGCCCCCTAAGAGGGAGCCGACGTCCAACCCGAACATCGTGACCACGGGGGTCAGCGCGGCGCGGAGCCCATGCTTGAAGATCACCCGACGCTCCGAGAGTCCCTTGGCCCTCGCGGTGCGGATGTAGTCCTCCGACATCGTCTCGATGAGGGTCCCCCTGACCATCCGGGCGTAGAACGCGGCGAACAGGAGGGAAAGGGTGACCCAGGGCAGGATGAACTTCCCAGCGAGGATGGCGTGCCCGAGGCTCTCCTTGATATCGAGTCCCGGGGACGGAGCCCACCCCAACTTGAACCAGAACACGAACAGCATCACGTAGCCGAGCCAAAACACCGGGGCGGACACGCCGAACAAGGCGAACAGCATCCCGGCACGGTCGGCCAGGGAGCGCTTCCGGATCGCTGAGACGATGCCGATCGGCAGCCCGATGATGAGCCACAGCACAGCGGCGCCCAGAGTGAGAGCGATCGTCACCGGGAGCCGCCGGTATATCTCCTCCTTGACCGCGATGAAGTTCCCATACGAGTAGTAGACCTGCTCGTTCAGGAAAAAGCCCGGCCATGGGACCAGCCCTTTGGCGAACCGCCCATATTGGACGTACCAGGGCTTGTCCAGCCCCAGGTTGGTCCGGATCTCGGCCAAGATCTCCGGGGTCGTCTGCCGGCCAGCCACCAGACGGGCCGGGTCGCTGGCTGGGAGCTTCAGGAAGATGAAGAACGTCAGGAAGGAGACGAAGACCAAGACGAGGATCAAGAACAAGATCCGCCGCACCAGGTACCTGGTCATCGGGTCACATTATGCCCCTTGGGTGGGGAGGGGGCCACTCGCGTGGCCCCCTCCGCCGTGTCCTACCCGTTGCTGGGTAGCCCCTTACGCGCCGCCACCGGCCAAGGCGACGTGCTGCAAGGCCATCGTCCCCTGGTTCGAGCTGTACGTGTAGTTGACGATCCGGGGACCGGCCAGCCGGACCTCGTTGTCGAAGATCCAGGGCACGAACGGCACGACCTCCTCCATCGTCGTTCGATCCCAGTCGGCCCAGCAGTTCGTGCGCTCGTCGCCCAGTGGAAGCCTGGCGCACTCCGCCATCTGGTCGTCCAGGCTCGGGACACTGGTGACCTTGTACCCGTCCTTCCGCAAGACCGCGGGGCTGGCCCCCACCAGGGAGTAGTTGCAGCACCCCTCCGGGCCGATACCTACGGACCCCAGGATCGGCGGGCCGAAGGTGTACGCGTCCCCATAGTCCTTGAACCAGCCCACGCTCGGGCAGAAGGCGGCGTGGGCAGCGGGGTCCAGGCACTTCTCGTACATGAACGTGTACCGGTCCCCCTCGGAGACCTTGAAGTCGATCCCGATGTTCGCCGCATTGTCCGCGATGATCGCGTTCTGTGAGGCGTAGGGATCCTCCCGGTCGGCGATCAGCGGCACACCCTTGCATTCGGGGGCATCGCAGACGCCGTCTCCGTCCGTGTCGTACTTGGACTGCTTCATCTCCTCCTTCGCGGCCTCGATGTCACCCTGTCCGCCTTCCGAGGCGTACGGGTCGTAGTCCGCTAAGACCCCGCCCAGGATCGTGTCCGGGATGATGTGCCCGGCGATCCCACCGTACAGTTCGCCCCCGCGGGCCCGACGGAGAGCGTCCTTGTCGATCACGTAGTTCATGGCCTTCCGCACGTGGACGTCGTCGAACGGCGGCTCGGCGATGTTCATCGACAGGTACCGGAGTCCGTCGGTTGGGTTCACGTGGAGCTGGTCCTTGAGCTCCGGGTCGGTGCTGTACTGCTGGAGAAGCTCGGCCGGCGGGACGCCGTCGTACACATAGTCGATCTCGCCGGACTCCCACTTGTTGAAGTTGACGTCGCTGCTCTCGTTGATCGAAACCTCGACGCCGTCGAGGTAGGCGCTCCGCAGGTCGTCGGTGTCAGGGTCCCACGAGGGGTTCCTCACCAACACCCACGACCGCCCCGGATCGTAACCCGACACGGGGTCCTGCTGCTTGGCCGGGACCGAGAAGTCGAGCTGGTCGGACCCTTCCCACATGTAGGGACCCGAGGCCACCAGGTACCGTCCGTAGTCCTTGTCGTGGCCCTCCGCCGCTCCCTCGGGGATCGGCGCCATTGCCGGCATCGCCATCCGGAGCGGGAAGTCCCCCGTGGGCTCCGTCAGCGTGATCACCAGGGTCTTGTCGTCCGGCGTCTGGACCCCGGAGATGGAGTCGGCCTTGCCCTCGGCGAACTCCTGGATCCCCTCGATGAGCGAATCGCCGGTGGAGCTATCCGTGTAGTAGAAGGCATAACCGCCCTCGTGGCATACGGTGCAGGCCTCTCGTTCGATGGCCCGAACGAAGTCCGCCGACGTGATCTCGACGTCCTCGAAAGGTGGCGAAAAGAACACGCCGTCTTTGATGTGGAACGTGTAGACCAGGCCGTCATCGGAGAGCTCCGGGAGATCCGTGGCCAGGTCCGGCTGAACCTCGCTGCCGCCGTTCGCCGCGTCCAGCCCGTTGTACTGGAGCAGGGTCCGGAGGAGGCAGCAATTGTAGATCGACCAGGAGATCTGGGAGTACTCCTTAGCCGGGTCGAAAGCCTCGTCCACGTCGGCCGAGATACCCATTTTGATCACCCCGCCGGCCTGGATCTGCCCACCGGGCGTCGCCTCCGGGGGGGCCTCCTCCTCGCCACAGGCGGCCGCCACGACTGCCAGCACCCCTACCAGGGCCACGACCCTGAGATATCGTCGAATCACGTCATTCCCCCTTCTCGTTCGTAGCGTCAGGGACCGTCCGGTTCAGTGCATCCCTCCTCTCCCCGCCTTCCCATTTTTCGTCCTCTCCTCTCCGTTGTCTGCGTCCTCGCCCGGGACTCGACTCTCCCGCTACCCGCCCGTCCGGGGGTCGAGGGCGTCCCGCAGCCCATCGCCCACCAGGTTGAACGCCAGCGTGGTCAGGAAAAGGAAGAGCCCGGGGAAAAGGAACATCCACCAGGCCACGGTGAAGATCCTTCCCCCCGCGTCCGCCAGCATCCCCCCCCACGAAGGCACGGTGGAGGGCACCCCCAGGCCAAGGAAGGACAGGGCCGCTTCGAACAGGATGTTGTTCGGGATGATGAGGGTGGTGTAGACGATGATCGGGGCCGCCACGTTTGGCAGGATCTCCCGCCCCACGATCCGCAGATCGCCCGCCCCGACGGCCCTGGCGGCCTCGACGAACTCCTTCTCCCGCAGGGATAGCACCTGTCCCCGAACGATCCTGGCGATGTAGGGCCAGTTGAAGAGCCCGATCACGAAGCTGACCAAGAAGAGCCCGGGCTGAAGGAGCCCGAACAAGCAACCCTGCTTGCTGGCCCCGCAGGCCGAGACGAGGCCCACGGCCAGCAAGAGGATCGGCATCGCCATCACGACATCGGTCGCTCGGGACAGCAACGTGTCCACCTTCCCCTTGAAGAAGCCAGCCAGCAGACCGACGACCACGCCGATCACGAGCGACATGCCCGTGGCGAAGAACGCCACGATCAGCGACGTCCGGGCCCCGTACATAACGCGGACGAACAGGTCCCTCCCGGCCTTGTCGGCCCCGAACCAGAAGCTGCTGCTCGGGCCTTTGGGCAGGCCGAACTCGTTCGTCATCTCCCGCAGGAAGACCTGGTTCGGCCCATGGCCGACCAGCTTGGCGATGAGCGGGGCGAACACTGCCATAGAGAGGATGAGGATGACCAAGACGATACCGGCGAACGCCAGCCGGTCCCTGCGGAACCGGAGCCAGAACAGCTCCCATGGGCTCCGGCCGATGACCCCTAGGGCCGGCTCGCCCTCGGCGGGGGGTGCGGCCGGCCCGGCGACGGGTTCGCTGACGACGCTTGCCACTCGGGTCCCTCCTGCTCACGCCGGGTTCGGCAGCAAACATTACCTGCGTCTCAGGCAACCGGGCAAACGCCTCAGCACAGGGGCGGACCGCATCTCTGCCTCATATACGACCGCACAGCCGACTAGGGATTGCCCGCCTCCGAAGGCCACTGTCCCGTCGGGCGAACGCCGGGACCGGCCACTATCAGGGAACCGGCTTGGGCCTGGCGGTCGTTGACCCCCTGGCGTCGAGAATCCGGGCCGACTCCCACGCGAACACATTCGTCAGGTCCGCTGCCCGCCGGGCCCTCCTCGCTCTCCTCAAGGGTGCTCGGCCCTTCCCAGGGCCACTCCCAGGGTCCCAACCCTCGCGTAGCTGGCAGCGCCGGTTGGCCGGTCTGAGGCTCGCTCGCTATTGCTGACCGACCGGCACTTCTTTGACCGACAAACCGTTGTTCACCGCAAGGTGAGCGAACGAGACGTAGCCCGAGAACTGATCGAACTCAAACTGTGTGACAGTGTCAGCCACAATGGTCACCTGCTTGCCCGCGAGATAGGGCACCCACGGCACCGCTTTCTCCATCAGGAACCGGTCCAGCTCGACCCAGCAGATCGTCCGCTCGTCGCCCGAGAGCACGTTGCACTCGTACATCCTCTCGTTGACCGAGGGCAGAGGTTCCCGCCCACTGTTGGTGGCGGCCCTCCAAGCGGCGTGCACATTGTCGCCGCAGTCCTTGGCCTGGTCCTCGGTCATGCCCAGGTTCGCGTAGTTGACGGACCCCTGGCAGGCTATCCCCGCGCTGTTGAAGATGAGCAACTCGAATCCGTAGGGGTCGGAGTAGTCCTTACGCCAGCTGGCATTCGCCGCGATCGGGATGAGATTATCCGTCGTCCGGATTGTGGTGTACGCTGTGCCGGGGTCGACCTCCACGAGCTTCAACTTGATGCCGATATCCAATAGGTTCTCCGCGATGATCGAATTGATATCGGTCCATGGTGGGATGTCGCGGCTAACCATGACGAGATCACTGCAGACGTCCGGGTCGCACCTGCCGTCGCCGTCGGAATCGTAATTGGACTGGCGGATCTCCTCCATTGCAGCATTGACGTCGCCCTCATGGTTCGGTGTCGGGTAAGGATCGTAATCCGTCAGCTCGGGCAGGACGTCCACTGGTTCCACCGTCGTGGCAATGGCCGCCCTGAACTCTCCGCCCCAGGCTTTCAAGATGGCGGCCTTGTCCACAACGTAATTGACGGCCCTCCGGACGTGGATATCGTCGAAGGGCGGCACGATCATGTTCATCGTGATGTAGGAGATGGTGCCGTTTGGGTTCGCGTGGGCGTTGTCTTCCAGGTCTGGGTCGGTCAGATACTGAGACAGGATCGTGGCCGTGGGGTTGCTTACCCACGACCCATCGAGCTCACCCGCCTGGATCTTGTCGAAGATGTCGTTGGTACTGGTATTGATGGTGATCGTAACCCCATCGACGTTGGCCGATCGAACCTCGGGGCTGTCGGTTGATTCATCGTAGCTCGGGTTGCGAACGAGAACTATGAACTTGTACGGGTCGTAGCCGGAGAGCGGCTCAAGCGTTTCGCAAGATGAGATGTCCAGCTGGTCCTGGCCCTGGATCATGTATGGCCCGGTCGCGATGAGGTACCGACCGTATTCGCCGGGCTTGGTGTGGCAGCCTGCGACTTCTTCCGGCATAGCAGCAGCAGCCGGCATGGCCAGCCGGTTCAGCAGGTCGCCCGTGGGTCGCGTCAGGCGGAACACGATCGTGTAGTCGTCCGGCGTCTTGATGCCGGAGATGGGTTCGTCCGGCGACTTCGCCTGACCCGTCATCCCTTGGATCGTCCCATCGTAGTAGTAGTCGTACTGGGCGATCAGCGACTTCGTGTTGATGCGTTGGAAGGCGTAAGCGATGTCCCTGGACGTCACGTCGCGGTCGAGGGGCGGACCGAACTTGACACCCTGCTTCAGGTGGAAGATCCAAGTAAGCCCGTCCGCGGACGTCTCCCAGCTCGAGGCGATATCGGGCACAATCTGGTTCCCGGCGGTACCGGCGATGTGCTTGTACGTCACAAGAGTCCGGAGGAGGAGCCCGGAGTAGATGCCCCAAGCGGGCTGGAAGTATTCACCGGTCGGATCGAAGCTGTTTGTGAACCCGAACCGCTCGATAGCAGTCCTGTACACGCCTCCTCTGGTCACGTGGGCTGGTTCCGGGGACTCCCCGGGCGTCGCACCTTGAGTGCAGGCAGCGAGGGCCAGCGACATCACGGCCGGCAGCGCGACGACCCGAAGGGTCCGTTTCCTCCTCACATCTCCGCCTCTCAGCGTAATTCGCGCATCACTCGCCTCTATCGATCGGGCACCCTGATGAACTCGTTCTTCCGCGCGGGGAGAGCGCCTGGTCTCGAACGGAGGACACACCGCCCCCTCGGGTACGAAGCAGCTGACCATCGCGATTGCGGACTCTCGCCGTTTCTCATCCGCGCATCAAGCCGGCCAGTCGGGGCACGATGTCGACCCCCCGCAGCTGCCCCAGGGAGCCGGCCGCGCAGGCCCGCTCGCCGAACGAGTCCGAGCCGTCCGGTTGCACCGGCCCCCCGGTCACGAGCAGGGGGACCGGCTCGGCGGTATGCGCCTTGCGTACGCACGACGTGGAGTGGTCCGCGGTGACCGCCACGATCGTCCGTTTGGTGTCGATCCGCGGCAGGACCTCGCCGAAGAAGACCCGGTCGATGACCTCGATGACGTCGCGCTTGTCCTCGGCCCGGCCGTCGTGGGCCGGGACGTCCGGGCCCTTGATGTGCACGTACAGGGCGTCGAAGCCGTCGAGGGCCTCGGCGGCCAGGGCCGCCCATCGTGCGTAGTCCGCCTCGGCCATCAGGCGGGGGGCGTCGACCGGGGCCATACCGAGGAGCACGGCGATGCCCCGTTCGACCGGCATCTCCACGAAGCAGCCCCAGGACGGACCAAACCGCTCCTTTATCGGCTGGAGCTTGGGGACATGGTCGCCGCCGTCGCGGGTCAGGACGAGGTTGGCGGGGAGCTTGCCCTTCCGCCGGCGTTCGACGTTCACCTCCGACGCGTCGAGGATCTTGGCCGTCCCCTCGACGAAGGCGTTGGTCAGCTCGACGGCCCTGCGGGCCGCCTCGGTGTCCTCCAGCGGCTCGCATCGGGCCACCTCGAGCTCGAACGTCTCCAGCGCCACCCCCAGGGAGCCTTCCCTGCGGTACGCGGGGTCGGTGTTCGTCACCTGCGCCGATAGCGGCCCTTCCACGGACCGGATGACCAGGACCCCGCGATGCTCCACCGTGGACCGGAGCTCGAAGGTGGCGCGGGGGAGCTTCAGCTTCTCGTTGACCTCGGCGGCTAGGGCCCGGGCCTCGTCCGACGACAGGTCCCGCCCCACCCGGCGGTCCACGATCCGGGGCCAATCCGCGGTGGCGAAGTTCACGCGGTAAGCCAGGTCGCCGTCATGGAAGTCCATGCCGACTCCGACGGTCTCGACCACGCCGCGGCCCGGGTGCTCCTCTCGGGGGTCGTAGCCAAGGATAGCGAACACGGCGATGTCGGACTCCGGCGCGATGCCCGGGCCGACCGTGACGACGGTTCCCGTACGGCCTTGCGCCGCAAGGGTGTCGAGGAAGGGAGTTCGGGCCGCCTCCAGCGGGGTGCGGCCTCCCAGGGCTGGGACCGGATCGTCCCCCAGCCCGTCCAGGCAGACGTAGAGCAATCGATACACGCCGGTCCCCTATCGGTACTTGACGATGAGCGCGAATTCCTCCGGGTCCAGGCTTGCGCCGCCCACCAATGCCCCGTCGATCTCCGGATGCGCCATGAAGTCGCGGATGTTGCCGGCCTTCACGCTCCCGCCGTACTGGACCCGGACCGCGTCGGCCACGTCCTTCGAGTACGAAGACGACAGCGTCTCCCGGATCAGGCCGACGACCTGGCCGGCGTCGGCGGGCTCGGCGTTGCGGCCTGTGCCGATGGCCCAGATGGGCTCGTAGGCGACCACCAACCGTGCGGCATCCGCGGGCGTGACGCCCTGGAGGTCCCGCCGCACCTGGCCCACCACCTTCTCCTCCGTGGCACCGGTATCCCGTTCCTCCAGGGTCTCCCCCACGCACAGGATCGGGACCATGGCGTGGGAGAAGACCGCGCGCACCTTCTTGTTCACGACCTCGTCGGTCTCCCCGAACAGCTGACGCCTCTCGGAGTGGCCGACGATCACGTAGCCGCACTTCAGCGCCTGGAGCATGGGCGGCGAGACCTCGCCGGTGAACGCGCCCTTCTCCTCGTGGTGCACGTTCTGAGCGCCCAGGCCGTACGGCAGCCGATCGCTGTCGATGAGCGTCTGGACCGCGCGGAGCGCCGTGAACGCCGGGCAGATGACCACCTCCACCTGTTCCGCGTCGCCCCGGTCGAGCAGGTACGAGAGCTTCTGCACGTCCCGGATGGCCTCCAGGTGGGTCTTGTTCATCTTCCAGTTGGCCGCGATGATCGGCCGCCGCTTGGTCATGCCTCGACCTCCAGGACCTTCACTCCGGGGAGCTCGCGGCCCTCCAGGAACTCCAGGGAGGCGCCCCCGCCGGTGGACAGGTGGTCGAACCCGTCCTCCAGGCCGAACCGCTTGACGGCCAGGAGGCTGTCCCCGCCCCCGGCCACGGAGTACGCGCCCGATCCGGCGATGGCCGTGGCCACCCCCCGGGTCCCCGCGGAGAACGGCTCGAGCTCGAACACGCCCATCGGGCCGTTCCACAAGATGGTCTTGGCCTCGGCGATGGTCATGGCGAACTCCTCCACCGTACGAGGCCCGATGTCGAGTCCCATCAGCTCCTTGGGGATCTGCGACGCGGGCACGGTCCTGCGGGGGGCGTCGAGCGTCGGCTCCGGGGCCGCGACGGCGTCCTCCGGCAGCTGGATGACCACGCCCCGTTCGTCCGCACGCTTGCGCGCCCCCAGCACCTCGTCGAACCGGTCGGGCTCGACCAGGCTCTTTCCGATCTCGCCGCCCTGGGCCGCGATGAGGGTGAATGCCATGGCCCCCCCGATCAGCAGGGCGTCCACCCGGTCGACCAGGGCCTCGATGGTGGAGAGCTTGTCCGAGACCTTGGCCCCACCGAGGACCGCAAGGTACGGCCGCGCCGGATCACCGAGGAGCTTGGACAGCGCCTCGACCTCCTTCTGCAGCAGGCGTCCTGCGGCCGCCGGCCTCTTCCGCTCGAGGAACAGGACGGGGAGCGCCGCAACGGACGCGTGGGCCCGGTGAACGGCGCCGAAGGCGTCGTCGACGTACGCGTCGGCGAGGCGAGCCAGCCGCTCGGCG
>Ga0184612_10001373_pt1 | contig 11698 bp, 10 predicted proteins | sample PLM3_60_coex_FD_133163 | JGI IMG/M metagenome (GOLD analysis project Ga0184612, IMG submission 133163) | Groundwater sediment microbial communities from an aquifer in East River, Colorado, USA - PLM3_60_coex | ecosystem: Environmental > Terrestrial > Soil > Riparian zone | place: USA: East...
CAGATCACGGCGCCAAAGAAGCAGGCGACCGAGGTCGGACTGCCGTACAGCCTGAGGCTCGTGGCAACCGGCGGTAGGCCCGGTTATACGTGGGCCGGCTCGTCCCTTCCGGTCGGCCTCACGCTCGATCCCACCACCGGGGCAATCACCGGAGACGCCGACAGCGTTGGCTTGTTCCAGATGCGGGTGAGCGTGACCGACAGCCTCGGGCTGACGACGACGCTCGACGTCCCGTTGACCGTGGCCGCACGGCTCGCGATCACAAAGAAGGCGCTGCCGACTGCCAAGGTCGGGAAGGCGTACAAGGCCCGCTTCCTCGCGCGCGGCGGTGTGACGCCGAAGAAGTGGATCATGCTCGGCGGCAAGCCTGGGTTCTTGCCCGCCGGCATCAAGCTCAACGCCAAGACGGGCGAGCTGTCCGGCACGCCGACCAAAGCCGGCACGTTCCGGCTGCGGATCCAGGTCGTCGACAAGCTCGGCGTCAAGTCGGCGCTCGGCTTCGTATTGAAGGTGAACGCCTAGCACCGAGACAGAACCTCCCAGAGCGCGTCGGTATAGCGCTCCCATGAGAAACTGCGCTCCACCGTCTGACGGGCGCGGAGGCCGAGAGAACCACCGGCGTCCGCGCCCGTCAGCGTTTCCACGAGCGCTTGCTCGAGAGCGGCTTCATCGCCCGGCTCGACGAGCCGGCAGTTCAGACGGTCCTCCAGCTCGTAGCCGTTCGCAATCGCTGCGGTGCGCGAGACGACGACCGGCTTTTCCATCGCCATCGCCTGCAGCAGTGTCGTCGTCGCGCCTGAATAGCTGTTGTCGCGGACCGGCAGTGCGACGACTCGGGCCTGCGCGATTCTCTCACGCACCTGCTCGAGCGCAATGTCGGCCTCGAGGTCGACGTTCGGGGGGAGCGTGCCGAGCGAGCGAGCGCGGTCGGCGCCGGCGACGATTCGAAAGCGCAGCTCTGGACGGCGTACCGCGACGGCGATCAGCAGCTCGAAGTCCCGCCGCGGATCCAGTCCAACGGAGACCACGTCCGTGTCCGGCTCTCGCCCTGACGGCCGGAAAGCCGCGATGTCGACGCCAAAGGGGATGAATTCGACTGGCGGGGCGCCCGGGCCGAGCCAGTCCCGCAGCCAATCGGCCTCGCTCGCGCTGTACGCGACGATCGCCCGCGCACGGCGGAGCGCGTGCCGGTAGAGGCGGCGCATACGGGGCCCACGCAGCTGCACGAGGCGTTCAGGCAGCCCGATCGACACATAAACGAGCGGCGGCCGGACGAGCCCCACGCGTTTCAAGAGGATGAGTGGAATCCCGACGGTGTCGACAGTCGAGAGGACCACGTCTGCAGCGTTGATGCGGCGAAGTGAAGCCAGAACCGAGGCGAAGTCACCCCCATACCCGCCCACTGCGTACAGCGGTCGGTTGACGGCCAGGTCGGCCAGTCGCGCCCGCAGAGGCGGCAACCCGTCACGCTCGAGGTTGTGGCGCACCCGGACGCCGCGGGCCGCGAACCCGTCCAGGCCGAACAGCAAGTAGCGCTCGGGCGAAGCAGGCGCTGCCCGCAACGCCGCCCGCCGTACAGGGGAGTCGCGGAACGCGATGAAGACCTTGTCTAACACAGCCGCAACCGTAGAGCACTCGGCGAGGGTCGCTAGGGTTCGGGCGGTGCACCGGAAGAGGACCAAGCTGGCTGCGCGGGCTCACCGACTGGGCACCGCGCTCGAGCGCCGCGGCGTGAAGGCGACGTACGAGCTCCACGATCGCGTCCTGTCCAACCGCGCCGCACGCCGCAAGCTCTCACAGAGCCCGCCTGAGCTCGACGACACACAGCGGTCGATCGTGGACGCACTGGAACGCGAGGGCTACGCGACCGTTCCGTTTGCCGAGCTCGTCACCGACGCGGCACTTCGCAGCGAAGTCGAAGCGCAGGCAGACCGCTTCACGGCGGAGACAGAGCAGGCGCTCGCCAGCGACGGCGAAGGCCTGCGGCGCCGCGCAGGCAAGGAATTCGTGGTGAGGCTGCACAGCTACTACGGCGAGGTTGGCCTCGAGGATCCCTGGTTTCGCGCCTGCACGTCGCGCCGGATGCTCGACGTCGCCAATGCGTATCTCGGGCTCTGGTCGAAGCTCGAGTACGTAGACGTCTGGTACTCGATCCCGCAGGAAGTCAGCAGTGAACGCAAGGCGTCTCAGCGCTGGCACCGCGACTACAACGACCGTCACCTTCTGAAGGCGTTCCTCTACCTCGTGGACGTGGACGAGGACACCGGACCGTTCGAATACGTTGCCGGGAGCGCACGGGGCGGGCCGTACGCGGAGGACTGGCCCTGGCGGCCGCTCAGCGAGAGCTATCCACCCCAGGACGAGCTCGCGCAGCGCATTCCTGCGGAGGCAATCAAGACGTTCACTGCACCAAAGGGCACGGTCATCTTCTGCAACACGAGTGGCTTCCATCGCGGCGGCTTCGCCACGGCCAGGCCGCGCGTGCTCGCCACAGTCACGTACTCCTCTCCGGCTTCGCTCGCCTCGCTCACCGAGCGGAACTACTCGATCCCGTTGGACACGCCGAACGGGCTCGACCCCGCGCAGCGCCACGCGCTCAGCTGAGGAACGGCGACGCGTCCACGGTGACGAGGTCACCGCGCATGTACTTCTCGCTCTTCCACGCGGACGTCTCCGGCGGCGTGTAACGCCGAAGGCGGCGCTTGAGGCGACCGCGCAGGCTGCGGTCGTGCATCACGGACTCCTCGAGAATTGGACGGAGGATCCCCTGCCCCTCCTCAGGGTCGGCGCTCGAACGTCGCAGGAAGGTGGCGTGGAGGCAGCGGAGCGGCGTCTCGTCCCACGACAGTCGCTCGCCGATGTTGTCGACGCTGCGCTCGTCGTAGCCCGGCCGGAAGACGATTGTACCGCCGTGGAGTCGCTCCGCCCCGTCGCCGGTCCACGACTCGATCGCGCCGAAGTTGTACAGCTTCCTGGCCAGGCGTGACGGCGGCGAAAGATAGCCGGAGGCCGTCCTCGCCGCCCGGTCGATCTCCACGCAGTTGAGCATGTTGTACCCCACCTTGAAGACATCGGCGTAGGCGCCGGCAAGGAGCTCCTCACGCAAGCGACGGAGCCTAAGCGGGTCATAGAGCTCATCGCCATCGACGCCGAAGACCCAGGTCGGAGTCGCGGCGTACTGCTCGGCCAACTCGTGCGACTTGCCAGCGTGGTGAACCCGACGCACGTCGAGATGGTCGTACTCGCCGGCGAGCGCACGCAGGATCTCCCACGTCCGGTCGGTCGACACGTGATCGACCGCGTGGATGCGGTCGCAGAAGTCGACCACGCTGCGGATCGCCTGCTCGACGAAGACGTCCTCGTTGCGAACCAGGATGATCCCGACGATCCGGACGCTCATCGGGGCACGGCTGCTAACGCTCCTCGCTACTCCAGTCGAGCAAGGGACGCACGACCCCGCGGACCTGTCCTATGAACGAGCCCCGCGCGGAGTCGCCCTCGCCCGGGTCGTGCACGTGGAACGACACGGCATCGTGCGCGCCGGCGTGCGGATGGAGCTTCGGTGCGCCGAGCGACACGATGCTCACGTCGACACTTGTGAAACCTTCGTTGAGGAGGTTGCCCGGGATCCAGGCGGTCGTCACGTAATCACCCGGCTCTGACGGCTCCCGCCAGCGTGGGCTCGTGTCAAGGGCGTTGAAGGCAACATCTCCGTCGCGGTCGTACAGCTTGATCTTCGGGAGGACCGGCTCACCCAGCCGCAGCACGCTAAAGCCGATCTCGATGCCGACCGGCCTGCGGACGTCGACCGAACCTGCGACCTCGTCATCCTGAATCACGCGCGCGGAACGAAGGCGCACGAGGTCATTGCCGGGGGCGGCCGCGAGATCGGGCCACTCGCGGCTAGAGCCGCTGCCGTGCCCGCTCTGCAGGTAGTGCGCCACGACCTCGTTGCTCGGGCCATCCAAGACGGTCTGGCCGTGGTCGAGGAGAAGCGCGCGGTCGCACAGCTGTGTGACCGCCTGCATGTTGTGCGAGACGAAGAGAACCGTGCGCCCTGCATCGCTCATGTCCTCCATCCGTCCAAGACAGCGACGCTGGAACTCGGCGTCGCCGACCGCGAGCACCTCGTCCACGAGCAGGATCTCCGGCTCGAGGTGCGCCGCCACCGCAAACGCGAGGCGAACCGACATACCGCTCGAATAGCGCTTGACCGGTGTGTCGATGAACGTCTCAACGCCGGCGAACTCGACGATCTCAGAGAACTTTCGCTGAATCTCGCGCTGCTTCATCCCGAGGACGGACCCGTTGAGAAACACGTTCTCCCGTCCGGTCAGCTCAGGGTGAAAGCCGGTGCCGACCTCGAGCAGGCTGCCCACACGCCCTCGAATGGTGGCGCGCCCGCTCGTGGGTGTGGTGATCCGCGTCAGGATCTTGAGGAGAGTCGACTTGCCCGCACCGTTGCGCCCGATGACGCCAAGCACCCCGCCTTCGTGCACGTCGAACGAGATGTCGCGGAGAGCCCAGATTTCCTCCTCGTGCTGACCGTGATGGCGCTGCAGCATTCGGCGCGCCGACATGGAGAGAGAGTCACGAAGCGTCCCGTACGCGCCCTGCAGCTCGCCGATCCGGTAACGCTTCGAGAGCCCCTCGACGGAGATTGCGGTACCCATCAGATCGTGTCCGCGAAGCGCGGCTCTGAACGACGGAAGAACCACAACCCGATCACGACGAAGAGCCCGGTGGCCGCGACGCTTATAAGCGTCTTCGCGAGTTCAGGGGCTGGGGTTCCCACGACGCCCCATTGGAAGCCGCTGATCACGGCCGTCATGGGATTCAGGGACAGCACCCACTGCCACTTCTCGGGCAGCGCGTCGATCGCATAGACCACGCCGGACAGGTAGAGCCAGATCTGGATCAGAAACGGAATCACGTACGGGACGTCCCGGTAGCGCACGTTCAGCGCCGAGAAGAAGAGGCCGACGCCGAGCGCCGCTGCCAGTGCCATCAGCAGGAACAGCGGGGCGAGGAGGATCGCGATGCCCGGAAAGACCCAGTACCAGAACATCAGCGCGACAAGCACGAGAAAGGCCGGCAGGAAGTCGGCGATCGGGACGACAACAGCCGAGAGCGGGAGCAGCACGCGCGGAAAATAGACCTTCGTCACGAGCGCGCGATTCGAGACGATGCTCACGCTGGAGAGCGCAACCGCGGACGCGAAGTACGTCCACGGCAGGAGCGCCGAGAACGTGAAGATTGGGTACGGCAAGTCCTTGGACGGGAAGTTCGCAAAGCGCCCGAAGACGAACGTGAACACGACCATCGTCAGGAAGGGCTGGAGGATCGCCCACGTAATCCCGATCGAGGTCTGCTTGTAGCGGACGGCGACATCTCGCCACACGAGTCGCGCCAGGAGCTCCCGGTAGTGCCACAGCTCGGAGAGATCCAGGTGCGGCCAGCGCGGAGCCGGCTTGATGACCGTGACCCTCGCGTCTCGGTCGGTCAGGGCCGGCGCAGTCGTGTCGCGGGGCGTTTGGCGGACTTCGGTCTCGACCATCCGGGCCGATGCTAGCTCCGGCGGTTGACGCGCCGGGACACCGAGCGCAGCAGGCGCGGCCAAAATCGCTGTTCCAGCCAGCCGACCCGCTGTTCGAGCTCGGTGACGTACTCCTCGAGCCGCGGCAGGTCGACCTCACCGACGGCGGCGCATTCGACCGCATAGGCAGCGTCATCGACTATGTCCGGCGTGCGGAACGACAACGCGCGCGTGCCCGCACTCGGCACTGCGTAGCCTCCGTCGGTCGCCCGCTCACGCAAGATCCGCAGCGCGTCGCGCAGCCTGGTGTCTTCGACGAGCGAGCCGCCCTGCAGCTCGTGCCGATCCGCAACGTGGAAGACCTCGACCGGGTACCAAGACCGCAGCGGCACCGGACGCGAGACCTGCACCGAACCATCCGCGTCGACCACGACCTCCGGGTCCGCGCGGTGGATCGGCCGCAACAACGAGGCGGGCGAGCCCGGAGGAGAGTCTTCGAGGGCGCGGCGGGCCGTGAGCCGCTCCCCAAACGAATCGTCCGCGCCCGGCTCGGGAACGAGCTCGCGGCGCAGTGCCTGCACGATCGTGTAGCGCGGAGGGATCGGCGCAAGCACGTCCTTCAGGCTCTCTCCACGCGGCCACCAAAACTCGTCTGCGTCCGAGTTGATCACCCAGTCGGCGCCGTACTCCATCGCAGCGAGACGCGCCAGGCGCGTGCGGGAGTCTGCGTCCGCTTCTCCACGCAGCAGCCGCAGGTAGCCGCCGCGCTCGTACCGCTCGAGGATTGCAGCGCCGGCGGCGTCCGCTTCCGGGACGATCGCGATCACGAAGTCGACGCCCGCGTTGAGCTGGAAGGCGATCTGCGCGTCGGCGGCGTCCGCGTCGTCGCTGACGACCAGGGTTTGCACGAGCTTCACGAGCGGGCGTAACCGTACACCGCGCCGCCGGAACGTCCGGCGATACGGGCCGCGAGCTCATCCGCGCGGCGTTGCAGCCGCACGCCGTCGGCCTCCTCGAGCAGAACCCGGTCAACGACGCGGGATACATCCTCGGCGAAGGAGCCTGGGCCGAAGCTGAACCGATCACCGGAGCCTGGCCGAACAAAACCCTCTCCGTCCCTCAGACCACGGAGCGCGTCGCGTAGGCGGAGATCCTCGACGAGTGATCCTTCCTCCACTCCTCTTCTCACCGTCGGTTCCGCGACTGCCACACGATCGTAGAAGGCCTCCGGGCGGCCTTCCTCGAAGTCCCGCTTGGCCCTGGCCAGATCGCCTCGCAGATTGCGCAGCCACGCCGTCCAGGTCGTCTCGTGCTTGCGAGCCGCCTGCTCCGCCGAGCGCAGCGGGAAGTGCAGGAGCTCGATCGGTGACCAGGTGGAGAGCTCGGCGTACGGCACTCCTGCGACGTCGTGGTTTCCCTGCAGCACGACGGCGTCCGGATGCGCGCGGTGCGCGGCCTTTGCAACGTGCCGGAAGGGCGTGGCGGGGTCGTTGATCGGCGCCGCGAGTGCGAGTCGCGCGGTCATCCGATCGGCGAACCAGGCGTCGCCCGGTCGGGGGATGAAGACGCGAGACACGGCCCGCACGATCCCGTAGTCGTCCGGGACGGCCTTCAGGACTTCCTTCAGCGAGCCTTCGCGCGGCCACCAGAACTCGTCGGCGTCTGAGTTGATCACCCAGTCGGCGCCGTGCTCAGTCGCAGCTAGACGCGCCATTTGCGTCACCCACGTGCTCTGTTGAATACGTGCGTCTTGCCGCCGGATGAGCTGCACATGGCCGTCACGCTCATACGACTCGAGAATCTCCGTCGTTCCGTCGGTCGAGCGATGGTCCGTTGCGATCACGAGGTCGACGCCGGCGTTGAGGTGAAAAGACAAGTGCGCATCAACGATGTCCTGCTCGTCCCGGACCAGGAGGGTCATCGCAAGCTTCATGCGCGCTCGCTCCTCCGGCCGGCACGGGCCCAGCGGCGAGAAGACACCTCGTCCACGCGCGTTCGCAACTCGTCGAGCCGGCGGACGAGCCGAACGACGTCCGAGTCGCGCAGCGCGGCCTCGTCGAGCGCGAACCTGGCACGCGTTCCTCCGTCATCAGGCCCGGACACGAGTGCGGCGGCATCCTCGGCGGGCAACGAGAACCGCCCGTCCTTCAGACGAAGCTGCCTCAGCGCATCGCGCAGGCGCCGATCGTGCACGAGCGAGCCAGATGCCAGACCGCGCGCGAGTGCCTCGTCGTCGATCATCAGGTAGCGATAGACGCTTTCCATCCGTCCCTGCTCGCGAGCCTGGAGGCCTTTGACGTATTGCCCAAGCGGCTTGTCGCCGCGAGCACGCCGGACCGTCTTCCGCTCGTACTGCTCGAGACTGCGAAACGGGAAGTGGAAGACGTCGGCTGGATGCCAGGCAGGCAACGGCTTGAGGATCTCGCTGACGACGCGGTGCGAGCCAAACCGAACCTGGATCGAAGGATCCGACCTGTGCACCGCCTTCGCGTGCGGGCGATACGGGCTCGTCGGATCGTTCAGCGCCGCCTCTCCCGCGACACGTGCAGTCATGCGTTCCGCGAAGGCCCCTCCGTCGTCGGGGCGTGGCACGAAGTGGCACGTGGTCGCCCAGACGACGCCTGCGGCGTCGGGCACTGCGGCCAGCACGTCCTTCAAGGTGCCGTCGCGCGGCACCCAGAATTCGTCTGCGTCGGTGTTGATCACCCAGTCGGCTTTATGCTCGGTCGCCGCTGCACGTGCCATGCGCGTCCGCCAGTCGCTCTCCCGGACCTCGCCGCGCTCGCGGGTCAGCTGTAGGTAGCCGCGTCGCTCGTACGATTCAAGGATCTCGGTCGTCCCGTCCTCGGAGTCGTGATCGGTCGCGATCACGAAGTCGACGCCCGCGTTGAGGTGGTACGCGATCTGCGCGTCGATGATGTCGACCTCGTCGCGCACCACCAGCGTCTGCACGAGCCTCATGCGCGGAGGCTACCCACCTGCCTCTCTAGACTCCGGCCGGTGTCCGAGCGGCCATCCACCTTAGACCTGCTGGGCCGTGGAGATTGGGCCATGCTGCCGGGCGAACGGGCCGCCCTAGAGGGAATTTTGGCCGTGGTTCGTCCGACCGTTTCCATCGAGATTGGCACGGACAAGGGCGGAAGCCTCCAGAGGATCAGTGCCCATAGCGAGAAGGTTCACGCCTTCGATCTTGTCCGCCACCCGAAGGTGACATCGGACCGATTTCCGAACGTCGTCTTCCACACGGGCGATAGCCATGAGCTTCTTGCGAAGGTCCTCGCAGAGTTAACGGCGACTGGACAGAACGTCGATTTCGCGTTCATAGATGGAGACCACACCGCGGTGGGGGTGCGGCGCGACCTCGAAGACCTCCTCTCGTCCTCAAGCGTTCGCCGAACGATCATCCTCATCCACGACACATTGAACAGCCGCGTCCGCTCGGGGCTTGAGCAGGTGGACTATGACCGGTTCAGCAAGGTGCAGTTCGTCGATCTCGATTTCGTGCAGGGCCGCGCATTGCGTGAGAGAAATGACCTGTGGGCCGGGCTTGGAATCGTCGTCGCGGGCTGGGACCTCCGGCCCGACGTGGCTGGACCGCCGGTGTATTCAGCTCCAGAGATCTACGCCCAGCGCACCGGCGGGGCACGTTGGGATTACGCTCAGTTGTTGGAGCTCGAGCGCGAGCTGTCCGTGCAGCGCGACGTGGTCAGGCTGATGGAACGCTCATGGAGTTGGCGCTTCACTGCGCCGGCCCGACGCCTCCGCCGATCCCTGCGAAAAGGACAGTCACGGGACCAGTAAGACGTGCCGCTCGTGCTGGGACTCGAGCGAGTGCGCGAGCTCGATAGCCGTACCTCTCCAAGGGGCGGGGTCGTTTGGGGATCCGTCAGCGAGCACGTGCAGGGTGAGCCCGTACCTCGCCGCGAACTCGGCGAGCAGCACGACAGCCTCTCGAAGGACACCCGTGTGGAGCTCAACCAACACGGCCGGGCATGCACCGGTCTCGAAGATCGGCTCGACCCCGCGAAGGACCTCGAGCTCGTAGCCTTCGACGTCGATCTTGACCAACCGAAGCCGCTCGAATTCTGAAGCTGGCACCAGCGAGGCGACGCTGCGAACCGGAACCGCAGTCCCATCCTGAGCAACGGACGACCGCATGGCTTGTCCCTGCGTCCGATCGTCGAACACCACTTCTCCCTTGGCGGCTCCGCCGGCGACGCGGAGTGCCATTACATTCGCCAGTCCGTTGAGCTCAAGGTTGGCAACAAGCTCTGCGTACGCTTCCGCAGCCGGCTCCAACGCGTAGACGTAGCCCTGCGGTCCGACTAGGTCTGCGGCGAGCAGCGTGTAGTAGCCGATGTACGCGCCAACGTCGACACAGACGTCCCCGGGCGAGAGCAGCGCCCGAAAAGCGGCGGTTACATGCGGCTCCCAGATGCCGGAAGTCGCGAGCACACGACCCATGGGCTCTGCCGTGTCCACCTGGATTCGAAAGCCCGTTGACACCGGGAGCTCGAGACGGGTCGCCATCCGCTGGATGAGCGGGCGCGATACATGCCGCGGTGCACCTGGAACGTGCCTCAGGCACACGAGGACAGCAGCCGCGAGCCGCGGATGCCGGCCAAGACGTTCGCCGAGACCGGGCAGCAGACGGTTCCGGGGCGCCAGAGCCGACCGCGCCCAGGTACGCAAGGGCGGCCTCACCACGCCATGCACGGGCTCGCCGCCGTACGGGACACGACCCCTCCAGACATCGAGCCACGCCCTCCGGCAGAGGAGCATGTGGCGAAAAGCTCGTCCGAACAGCCAGGAGCGACGCACTTCGCCCCGAGAGCCTTCACTGCTGAACGGGCTGACGAATGTGTCGCTCGTGAACGCTGCGCTCGGCGATCACGTAGGCGAGTCCATCATTAGTGACGATCACGACTATCAGCTCAACCGGACCGTAGACGTCCGAGAAGGATCGAAAGTCCGTATGGACACACTCGACTGCATTCTGCAGACGCTTGCCATAGAGCGTGTCACCTTCCTAAAGATGAACATTGAGGGTGCGGAATCAAAGGCTCTCGCTGGCTTTCGCCGCGGTCTCTTACACACGGAACACGTAGCTATCTCATGTCACGACTTCCTCGCTGAAGATCGACGCGGATCTGCGTCTATGCGAACGAAGGCACACGTCCGAGCAGTACTCGAGAACTCAGGGTTCACCGTGCGTACGCGTAATCATGACGACCGGCCCTGGATCCGCGACTTCGTTTATGGACGACGTGTCGCTTTGAACTGAGCTGTATCAGCGACGGTCCCGGCCCCCGAGTGTCGCAGACGGCCGCCGAGTTCCTCGAAGATGAGTCGCGTATAAGCCTCAGTCCCTTCCGGGGCGGTTCGACGTGTTTCGATGCGATCGGCGTTTTCGCGAGCGGTTCGCGACCGGAGAGTCTCATCCTTTATCAGGAGGAGGATCGCGTCGGCCAGTGCGGCCACGTCTCCTGGTGCCGCAAGGAACCGCGGGTCACACTCACCCAGGGCCTCGTTGATCCCAGGAACGTCGGTTCCGACGACCGCCAGGCCCGCAGCCATCGGCTCCAAGGCGGCTCGCGGAAACCCTTCGCTGCGAGAGCTGATCACCGCGAGGTCAACGGCACTCAAGAGCCCGCTCACATCGTCGACGTCCGTAAGGAACTGCACATGCTCGCGCAGGCGAAGATCGAATGCGAGCGCCTTCACGTCACTTTCGGTTCCCGCGGGCCGGCCTGCCAAGAGCAGCACAGGCTTCGGACCCGTGCCCCTTAGCGCATCGACGACGCGAAACCAGGCACGCAAGAGCGTCGGGTGGTCCTTTCCCGAATGAAAGTGGGCGAGCATGCATGCGGCAAAGTCATCCTCGGAAATGCCGAGGCGCTCACGCCAGTCGGCGCGGCCAGCGCGCGGCGGAGCCAGCTGCACGTCCGCGCGGATGACGTGGACCCGCGCCGGATCCGCGCCCCACTCCGCCACGAGCCAGTCGCGAGCATGAAACGCTTCGGTGATCACGAGTGGTGTCGCACGCAACGCGCGGCGAAAGAGCCCGGGCGAAAACCGCTTCGTGCCGAGAACATCCCACTGGTTCCAGACCGAAAGCTTCGCACCGGTCAGCCTCCAGATCAGTCCGCACGCGACGTTGGG
>Ga0184612_10001374_pt1 | contig 11690 bp, 8 predicted proteins | sample PLM3_60_coex_FD_133163 | JGI IMG/M metagenome (GOLD analysis project Ga0184612, IMG submission 133163) | Groundwater sediment microbial communities from an aquifer in East River, Colorado, USA - PLM3_60_coex | ecosystem: Environmental > Terrestrial > Soil > Riparian zone | place: USA: East...
ACGCTCTGCGACGTAAGCGGTTGGATACGACTCTGCCGGTATGCGAGTGCGCCACGCTTGCGGCGCGATGTAGTTGTTACCCGGCAATTGATTTTGCGCGCCACGCAAATCTTCAGCATTGGGATGGCGCGCGTTGAGCCATCTTTCGTAGTGACCGACCACCTGGTCGCCATGGCCGACGGCGAGCTCGACATGGCTGAAGCCGTAGTAGGGCCACGTCAATTCGAACTCTGGATTGTCGTGCCAGGTCGAGCGCAGTTCCTGATCGTAGCGCCCGTGGTCTGGCCAAGTGCGGTCGGCTTCGCGTAAATGACCCGGCGGCTGAAACTTGTTGGGATCGGGCTCAGGCATGCCGATGGTCGGCGGGTTGCCGCTGATACTTTGCAGATGGCATTTGCCGAAGAGAGCGGTGTCGTAGCCCGCGGTGCGCATGATTTCGACGAAAGTCGTTGCGTTGAGCGATAGAGGAATGCCATTTTGCCGCGCGCCGTGCAGCGACGGCATGCGCCCGGTCATGAGCGTGGCGCGGTTGGGCATGCAGATCGGTGTGGCGACGTAGAAATTGTCAAAGCGCGTGCCGTTCTCGGCGAGCCGGTCGATGCTCGGTGTCTTGACGACTCTGTTGCCGTAGCAGCCGAGATGATCGGCGCGATGCTGATCGGTGATGATGAATAAGAAATTGGGCCGCTTGTCCATGATGGCGGAACCTTTCGACGGGGAGTCTTATCACAGTCGCGGCAACGATGTAACGCGTTTCGTTGCTGGCAAAATTCCTTTGCGGCATCACCAGAGCATGTAGTACAAGCAGGCGTGAGGAGAGTTGCATGATCGATGCGGCCGTAGTCATTCCCGTCTATCGAACCCGCGACGGCGAGCTTCACATCGTGATGATCTTGCGCAATGCCGGCGGCGTGCACGGCGGCCAGATCGCTTTCCCCGGCGGCAAACACGATGCCCAAGATGAGACGATGCTCGACACGGCGCTGCGCGAGCTGCATGAGGAATTGGGCTTGATCGTGCCCCGCGAAGACGTGCTCGCCGAGTTGCCGATGGAACAGACGCGCACGACCGGTTACCGCGTGTTTCCTTATCTAGCGCGGATCACGGTCCCAGAGCCGTGGCAAATCGCCGAGCGCGAGATCGCGGAGTTGTTCGATGTCAAGCTCAGCGACCTCACCCGCCCCGGCGCCCATGACAAGATGATCGACCGCTTTCCAACCTGGCAGAAAGCGCAACAGGTTTCGTTCTATCAGGTGGGAGTGCATCGGCTTTGGGGATTGTCATATCGAATTCTGCATTCGATCATTCCGCGTTTGGTCGCCGGGGAATGGGATGTGTGAAGGCCAAGAACTGGTCAGGGGTGAGTGGTTAGGAGTAAGGTGTCCTCCTGTCCGAAACCCCTTACGCTTTTGTGCATGCAGGCCGAGAAAAAAAGTTACAAAGATTACCAACTAAAAGAGCATACGAAAAAGGAGACCAACCAATGGACTTTAGTCTACAGCCGGATTCGCCGGAGATTAGCGAGTTTCGCCAGGAGGTGCACCAGTGGCTCGCAGAAAACATGAAGGGCGGCGAGCATCTGCGCTGGTCGGGGATCTGGTCGACTCGAGAAAATGCCGAAGAGTATAAGTTTCGCCGCGAGTTGGCGACTAAGTTAGGAAAAAAAAGGTGGTTGTTTCCCACCTATCCCGCGAAATATGGCGGCGCCGGCTTGAGCCTCGATCATCAGTTCGTTCTCGAAACGGAAATCGATCGTTATGGCCTACCGCTGGGGTCGATCTTTTACACCCTGGCCCGATTGGTTGCGCCGGCCCTGATGAAGTTTGGCACCGAGGAGCAAAAGATGGAGTTTTTGCCGCCGATGATGCGCGGTGAGTTGGCGGTGTGGCAAGTTCTCACGGAGCCGCAGGGGGGTAGCGATGTGGCCAACTGCCAGACCAAAGCGATTCGCGACGGCGATGACTACGTTGTCAACGGTCAGAAGATCATGGTCGGTCATCATCTGCCGCCGGATTTCCTCTGGACATTTGTCTGCACCAATCCCGCCGGCAAGCGTCACGAAAACTTGGGTTGGTTGTATATTCCCGCCAAGCTTCCCGGCATCACGATCCAACACTTGCATCTCATGATGGGCATCAAAAACGCGGTGTTCTTCGATAACGTTCGCGTGCCAGCAAAATACCTAGTCGGTGGCGAGAACAATGGCTGGAAAGTCGCCAACAGTTATCTCGAGCTCGAACACGGCGGCGGCGGCAGCGTGGCGGAGAATCCGTTGTTCAAACGGCTCATTGCGCACTGTCAGAAAACCGACTTCGACGGCGAAAACATCCTGGAAGATCAAGACGTGCGCGATGTGATCGGCGATATGCTGATCGATCTCGATGTCCAGCGTTTGATGGGACTTAGAAACTTCTGGCATCGTTACGTGCGCGAGCCGCATTCCTACGGCGGGCCGCAGTATCTTTACTTTCAGCGCATGGTGCGGCTGCGCAACTCTGAACGGGTGCAGCGAATCCTCGGCTTCGACGCGCTAGCGCCGGACGATTCGGTGCATGAGGTCGCCGACTTCGAATACACCGTGCGCAGCGGCCCAGGTTGGCTGCACGGTGGCGGTACGCTCGATACCGACCGGTTGATCATCGCGCGCCGCTTGGGTCTAGGCCGTCCGTCGCAAGAAGCGGCGCCGACAACGGTTTAGGAAGAAGAGGGATTGGCCGCAAAGAACGCAAAGGGCGCAAAGTAGGGGCGCGATTCATCGCGCCCTCGGACGAAAGACGGGGATCATTTAACCGCAAAGGACGCAAAGAAAAAATTCGGACTTGTAGGGGCAAGCCCCTGTGGTTGCCCTTTACGATCGTGCCCGTCGTAGCGAATCGAAAGGATACTGACTTATGGATCTCAAGTTGAACGATGACCAGAACATGTTGAAGAAAGTTGCGGCGGATTTTATTAAGGCTGAGGCGCCGTCGTATGTCATCACCGAGTGGTTCCAGAAAAAGATTGCGTTTATCCCGGAGCTTTATAAGAAAACCGCGCAGGTCGGTTGGTTGGGCATGATTGTGCCCGATGAATTGGGCGGCGGCGGCGCGACTTGCACGGATTGTGCGGTGGTCTTCGAAGAACTTGGTCGCGGGCCACTACCGGGGCCGTATTTTACTTCCGGGGTGTTGTCCCCGGAATTGATTTTGGCGGGTGGTTCCGACGCGCAGAAGAAAAGCTGGTTGGCGAAAATTTGCGACGGCAGCGCTATCGTTGTTCCAGCGCTTTCCGACGACCAGATTCAGTGGGGGCCGCGCTCGGTGCAAACCCGCGCGACCAAAGCCGGCAACGGCTTCATACTCAACGGTACGAAGCGCTATGTCTATGACGGCGACGCGGCGGCTCATTTTATTTGCGCGGCGCGTAACGAGACGGGCGCCGTGATACTTGCGCTGGTTGACAGAAATGCGCCAGGTGTTTCGGTGCAGCCGGTTTTCGGTTTCATGATCGGCGCGGCGGAAGTTAGCTTCAACAACGTTAGCGTTGGCGCCGACGCAGTTCTCGCCGCCATGGGCGATGGATGGCAGACAGTCGAAGTAGCGCTTTTGAAAACCCTGCCGATCCTTTGTGCCTACAAAGTCGGCGCCTGCCAGGAGATCTTCGAGATGACCAACGAATACACCCGCACGCGCGTAGCCTTCGGCCAACCGATCGGCCGCTTTCAACGCGTCCAGGATCACTGCGTCGATATTTCGATCCATCTCGACGGCGCGCGCTGGATAACTTACGAGACGTTGTGGAAGATCGATTCTGGAATCGAAGCGACGGCGAATGTCCACCAAGCGAAAGCGGTGGCGAGCGAGGCGTATTATCAGTCGTGCAATTTTTCCCATATGGTCTTCGCCGGGCCGGGAACCGATTACAAGCATCCGCTGATGGCTCATAGCGTGTTAGCGCATTCCTTGTATCAGTATCTTGGCACGCCGCTCTATCATAAGCGCGCGATGATCGATGTGTTGTATCCGCGGCAGGCTCGCAAAGCGGGTTAAGAAGTCAGAAGGAAGGCAGATTCTAAATCGCATCGCCGAACGCGTCCGACCTGTAGGGGCGCGATTCATCGCGCCTTTCCTGATGTCGCTGCCATCGCACCCGCGCAACATAGGGCGCAATAAATTGCGCCCCTACACAAGCGATGCAATAAACGTGATCCGGGAGGAAGCGTGCTGATGAGAGGGATGCTGTTCATCTTGCTAAGTTGTTGGTTGATGGTCGAAAACACAGCTTGGGGCCAAGCAGGTAAGCCTGTTGCCGAATTGGCCAAGTATTCGCGCGCCGATCGCGAGAAGATGCTGTACGAAGGCGCCAAGAAAGAAGGCAAAGTCGTTTGGTACACGTCGCTGGTGCCGTCCAAAGACATCGCCAAAATATTCGAAGCGAAATATCCCGGTGTCACGGTTGAAGTTTATCGCGCGGGTGGCATCGAGCTGCTCAGCAAAGCGCTCGCCGAGCATAAGGCGCGCCGTTTTATCGTCGACACGATCGAGACCACGCCGGGCGCATTGATGTCGCTCCGCGATGAGCAGTTCTTTGCGCCCTACACCTCGCCGCATTTGAAAGCTTATCCGGACGGCGCCAAGGAAAAAGCCAAGAATGGTTTGGTTTATTGGACCACCGACCGCGAGTCTTACATCGGCTTGGCCTACAACAAGAACGCCGTGGGCGCCGCCGACCTGCCAAAAAAGTTCGACGATTTGGTCCGGCCGGCGCTCAAGGGCAAGATGGCGGTCAGCAACGATGAGAGCAGCGCGCGCCAGATTGGCGCGATGGCGTTTGCGAAGAGTGACGGCTTCATCCGTAAGCTGAAAGAACAAGAGATCACGCTCCACGGCGCCTCCGGGCCTGGGTTCAATGAGTTGATCGTGTCGGGCGAAGTGCCGATGTCCTTCGTCGGATTTTCCACCAACGTCGCGCATGCAGCGAAGAAAGGCTCGCCGATCGGCTGGCATGCGCTGGACTTGGCCGTGGCCAACGCCGGCGGTGTCGGCATCTCCGCCAATGCGCAGCATCCGCATGCCGGGCTGTTGCTCTTAGACTTCATGATCAGTCCCGAAGGCCAGAAAATGTTTACCGAAACTTTTGCCTACGGCAGTGGCGCGAAAAATTACGGCTTCGAGAAATTTTACCCCGAGAAAGGTCTGACGACCGTAGAGTATTCCGACCGGCTCGAAAAGTGGATGAGATTGATGAAGGAGATTACCAGGAAGTAACGGCCGCTTTAGAATCTCACGAATATCTCTTTCGCTTCTTCTCCCGTTAGCTGTTTGATCGTCGAAATGCGGTCGCTGAACTCTTTCAGCGTGCCTAATGAAGCTGGGCCCATATCGATGAGGATTGAAAAGAGCGAAAAGCCGAGTTTTTCTTTTTGCTCGCGAAAATCTTCCGCCCACTGCGGGTCGACCTGGCACTCGCCATCGGTGATGAAAATAATATCGCCTTTCTTGAAGCGCGATTGGCGCAGGCAGTCGAGCGCGGCGTCGAGCGGTTTTTGAAAATCCGTGCCGCCGCCGGGGAAATATTCGGCTAAATCCATAATTGTTTTGGTTTCGACTTCGTAGCGGTCGCGCGGGTTCATGTCGAGGACTTGCAACGGTGTCTCCGCCGAGGAGAAACAGATCGAACGAAATAGCCGGCGCTGTTTGCGGGCAATTTCTAATAGCGTCAGCGTTACCGCTTTGGACCAAATCTCTTTGTCGCCGGACATCGACGAGCTGCCGTCGAGACAGACGATCATCGGGCCTTTGCCTTTCTCTTCGACGCCGCGGAGCGAATATTGGATCAACTCCTGATCGAGAAAACGGCGATAAAAGTCCTTGCGCAGTACCGGATGGTGCAGACTTAACATCTCGTGCGGCAGCAAGCGATTGAGCGCGTCGCCTTGCTCGACTTCGAGCAACTCTTCGCTGGAGCGCTCGAAGACTTTTTTGCGCAACGCCTGAGCGTGAAACTTCATGCGCCCGACCATGCGCGCGAGCTTCTTAAGCTTCTCATTCCCCGCCAGACGCCGGCCGAGTTCGAGTTTCTGTCCCGGCGGCGACTTTTCACCGCTGCCGATCGTGTTGCCCCAGGTCTCGGCTTCTTGAGTGGCATCCTCCAACTGCTGGGCAACCTTGATCGCTTCGGCCTGCATTCGATTGGTCGCTTGGGATTCGATCTTCTTAAGATCTTCCTTGAGTTGATTTGTCTTGTGGCGCAGCAATGCTTCGGCGCCTTGAACCTCACCGCCCATCTTCTCCTTGGCTTTTTGCAGTGCCTTTTTGCCTTCTTCCGACAGTTGATCTTCGGGAATCGTGTCGGCGTTGTCGTATTCTTCGATTTTCTGCGAAACGATTTCTTCCTGCTTTTGGATATCCCAGAGATCACGCATGTCGCGCCGGGTAAGAAACTTCTCTTCGCGTACCAGCGCCAGCAGCCGCTCGCCGAGAATCAACGTCGATAAACCGGCGTGGGCCTCGTTCAATAAAGTTTGTTCGCGGAGAAATTCATATTGGGCGCCATTGTGAATGGCGTGGAGAAAGTTTTGATTGAGCAGCGCGCTCGGTAGCACTTCGGCGTCTCCGTGATACTTAATGTTGTATTTAAACAGCAGGCAAAAAATATCTTGCAGCAACGAGCCGAAGTGGGGTAGCAGGTTGGCGCCGGCCGATTCCACCTCGCGGAGCGACGGCGCTTCGGAGCGTAGATGCTCCCAGACGCGCCGGTCGTAGGCGTCGTGTTCGATCCAGAATGTGTTTTTCGGCAGCGGCTCAAAAACCCGTTTGGTAGGCGCTTTTTTGGGACGCCGTGACGGCATTAGAAACGCTCCAGCATCTCTTTTTGCAACAGCTCGATTTCGCCGCGAACAGTATTCACCCGATCGAGCGGCCTGCCCATGCGTTGGGCTTTATCCATGATCTGGTCGACCTTGGTCATGATGTTTCTGAGTTTGGTGTGATACTCGATCAGCGCGCGGGCACGCTCATCACTGGTGCGCCCCGGTTGCAGCGTCGCTTCGCGAATCTCGCGCGATTCGTAGAGCAACTCGGTAATTTCTTCTTCGTAGCCGAGCAGTAGCTCGCGGATCGTAGCGCGAACCTGTTCATGCTCAGCGGGATCGCGCCACAGGACATGCTCAAGAAAGAAGAGATGCTTCTCGTAAACTTCCTTCTCGCCTTCGAGGTAGGCGTAGGCTTGGAGCAGCGCCAGCGATTGGCGGTAGCGGCGGTCGGAAGCCTGAATGTTTTTCTTGTTGAGCTCGCGCCGAATGTCGGCGATGCCGCGGTAGACATGGGGCGGAATCAGAACCGCGCCAGCCTGGTGCTGAAGCTCGGTTAATTCCGCCAGCGTCAGCGTGGTTCGTTCCGCTGCCTTCTGCGACTCCAGCATGCGCAGAAAGCGGAAATCTTCGGCGATGTAGCCGACTACGAAGCGGACGAGAAAACGGTCGTAGAGCGCGGTCAGCTCTTCTTCTTCCGGTAGTTCGTTGCTGGCGCCGAAGAGCGTCAGCAACGGCACTTTGGCGATCTCTTTGCCGTTATGAAACAGCCGCTCGTTGATCAAGGTGAGAATCGAATTCAGTATCGACGAATTGGCTTTAAAGATTTCGTCCAGAAACGCGATATGCGCTTCCGGCAGTTTACGATCGGTCACCCGGCGGTAGTCGTCCTGCTCCAATGCTTTCAAACTCACCGCGCCGCAACTCTCTTCCGGCGTGGTGAAACGCGTCAGCAGCCACGGAAAATAGCTGGCGCCCTCGATGCGCCGGCACAGCTCGTCGGCGAGCATCGACTTCGCCGTTCCCGGCGGGCCGATGATCAACAAATGATGCGATGAGAGCAGGGCGGCGAGCGCGCCGTCGATTAAATCGGCGCGTTCTAGGAAGGTTTGTTTAAGCTCGTCGCGGATTTTTTTAAGCTTTTCTTGTGCGGTCATGTTCAGATAGGATGCAGCGTAGCAAATGGCTTCTGGAGAAACAATCAAGTAACCAGCGACAAAAACGGGAGAGCGTGTATGGCAAAGCTAATCTTTGCAGTCGTGATCGCAGTGGCGGGAGTTGCGCTCAGGCAAATCTTGAAGCGAATGGCGGCCAGCGATTCCATTCGCAGGCCGGAGTTTGTGAAGTCTCTGAATCTGGCTTCCCAGCTGGCGTTCTTCGGCGGAGTTTTGATCGCCGCCGGTATCGTTATCACTTCAATCTTCGTTGTGATTCCGGCGGGCCAAGTGGGCGTCAAAGTGCTGTTCGGTAACGTCGAGAGCAAACCGCTTCAGGAAGGTCTCAATATTATCTGGAACCCGCTTTACGACGTTATCAAAATGGATGCGCGGGTGGTGAAGTTTCAAGACAAGTACGATGCCGCTTCCAAAGACCAACAAATCGTTCACGTCACCATGGCGCTCAACTTCCGCTTGCTGCCTGACCGCGCCCCCCAGGTCTACAAAAACATCGGCTTGAATTTCATCAACGTCATCGTTTCAGCGGCGGCGCCCGAAGTGCTTAAGGCAAACACGGCCAAGCATAACGTCGCGGAGATATTGCAACAGCGCCAACTGATCAAGATCGACGTTCAAAAGGAGCTTACGGAATGGCTTGAGCGTTATGGGCTTGCCTTGAATGAAGTGTCGCTATCGGACATCCGCTTCGATAAGAAATACGAAGAGGCGGTGGAGAACGCCCAGATCGCCGAAAGAAATTCCGTCGCGGCCGATTGGAACGCCAAGGCCAAGATCGCGACGCTGCGAGGCGATGGCGAAGCTGAGATGGAGAAAGCCAAAGGCGAGGCCGCAGCCACACGTCTACGGGGTGACGCGGAGGAATATTACAACAATAAAGTCTCGTCTTCTCTGCGACCGGTCATTATTCAGCAGCAATACCTCACGAAATGGGATGGCAAGCTGCCGCAGTTCATGACCGGCGGCGGACAGGGGCCGTTGCTCATGTTGCCGAGTAACTTGGCGGCGGATAAAAAATGACAAAAGATGAGAAGTATTTGGGATCGCTGCCTGCCTGCCGGTAGGCACGGCGGATCATGACTTAATGGACAGCGATGGGGGCTTTAAGGTATTGACGATTTAGCGCAAAGTCGGAGGACTAACTTTTATGAAAATATCCATGACCGTAGCGATGAATTCATGTCTGGTGACGGCTCTTATCTTTCCATCCGTGACGCTCGCCCAGGACGCCAAACTCATTGAAGCGGCGAAGAAGGAAGGCGGCAAGGTCGTGGTTTACGGGTCGATCGAGAACGACACCATGGATCTGATTGGCGCGGCGTTCAAAAAGAAGACCGGGCTCGAAATCGAGTTCTGGCGCGCGGCATCGACCAAAGTGATGGACCGCGTGGTCAACGAAACTCGCATCGGCAAACCGCTTTACGACGTCGTGCTGACCACCACACCGCCGATGGAGTTCATGTTCAACGAGGGCGGGTTGGCCAAGTATGATTCGCCATCGGCAAAAGCATTCCCTAAGGAAGTCATGCACCCGAACCTGGGACCGCAGTACCGTAACGCAGTGATCGGCATTCTTTTTCACTCTGGTATCATCAAACCAGCCGATGCGCCGAAGTCTTTAGAAGACCTGCTCAAGCCGCAATACCGCGGCAAACTCGTCATGCCCGACGCCAGCCAGCACACGACCACGGCGCAGTGGTTGGCGAGCCTGCATAAAGTCATGGGCAGCAAGGAACGCGCGGACAAATTCATCCGTGACTTAGCGGCGACTAAACCGTTGCTGGTCGAGTCGTTGACGCCGGCCGGCGAGCGAGTCACCACCGGCGAGATGCCCATCGGTATCGGATTCCTCAAAAATGTAGTTTTCTTCGGCCAAAAGGGCGTGCCGATCGACTACGTGCGGTTGGGCAAGTTCATGGGTGACGGCCAAGCCGTGGCGCTCGCAGCGAAGCCCGTTCATACCAACGCGGGAAAAGCGTTCATCGACTATTTCATCGGTGAAGAGGGACTCAAAATTATGGCCGGGATAGGCGAGTTTGTAACGCGCAAGGGCATTTATCCACCGATCCCCGATGCCGATAAGATCGAGCTGGTCGAGATGATCGACATGGACAAGAAGACCTACGCCGAAAAGATGGCGGAGTACAAAAAGATTTTCTTGCAACAATGATCGTTCAAACCGTTCAAACAGTTCAAATCGTTCAAGCCGTTCAACCTCGGATTCCTATGTCGTGAGTGGAGGCTCTGTGGCCGACGATCAGTGGGACGTAATACTCATCGGCGCGGGGCAGAATAATTTTGCCCTCGGCACTTATCTCGGCAAAGCCGGTTTGAAGACAGTGATTTGCGAGAGTCGGCTCGAGAACGGCGGGCGGCTCGCTAGCGAAGAGATCACTCGGCCCGGTTACTGGCACAACACGCTCACCTACTTCCAAGACAATCGCGAAGTCTCGCCGCCCTGGTGCGATCTCGACTGGGATAATGGCCATCACGCCGAGTTCGTGTCGCCGCCGGTGATCAGCGCTTTATTACTTTCGGACGGCACCTCGGTGTCCCAACATCAATCTTTGGAGGCGAGCGTTACTTCGATCAAACGCGTTTCCACTAAAGACGGCGAAACTTGGCGCCAGGCGCACCGTCGCTATCATCAACTGATCCGCGACTATCTCATCCCTTACTATTATCGAGCGCCGCGAGAAGGCGCGGCGATACTGCAAAAATTGGACAACGAGCCGGCGGGCAAAGAATTCAAACGGCTTTGGCAGATGACGCCGCGCCAAGTTGTCGATGAGCTATTCGAAAACGATGCGGTGAAGACGCTCGTATTATCGCAGATGGCGATTCCACGCGGCGTGGCGGTGGATTACGGCGGCGCCGGTATCGAAGTGTTGAAGCTTATCGCTGGTGATGAAAAGCCTGAATTGGCGCGCGGCGGCTCGCATTCGATCGCGCAGGTCTTGCAGCGCGCTTACGTGCATAACGGCGGCCAGATACGCGCCGTGCATCATGTTGAAAAAATTCTGGTCAACGATGACGGCCGCGCGGTCGGCGTGCGCTTGCGCGACGGGCGCGAGTGGACGGCGCGGCTGGCGGTGGTGTCGAATAGCGATCCCTATTCGACTTTTGTCGAGATGGTCGGTGAAGATTTTTTGCCGCGGACGTTTGTTGAACGGGTTAAAGACATTCAAGTCGACGAGTTTTCTTACTTTCAAGTTCACGTCGCTTTAAAAGCGCCGGTGCGCTACGCGCTCCATGAAGCGAACGATCCGGCGGTCGGACAGGCGATGAACGTGAATATCGGGCCGGAGAAACCGACGCATATAGACGAGATGTGGAAAGAGATTCGCGCCGGCGAGTTTCCTGAACATGTGTGTTTGCATGCGATTTGTCCGACCGCCTTCGATCCGCTGCAGGCGCCTAGAGGAAAACACGCCGCGTCGGTCTTCATGCCGGTGCCGTTTCAATTGAAGGACAAGAAACCCGAGGACTGGGTGAAGCTTAAAAGCGGTTTCATGGACACCGTCTTGAAAATCTGGCGCCGCTACGCGACCAATCTCACCGATGAGAATATCGAAATGAAAGTGGCGATGGAGCCGTTCTACATGTCGGGGCGCTGGCCCAACATGCGCCGGGGTTCGGTCTGGGTGGCGCGCAAAATCCCGACGCAGATGGGCGAGCAGCGGCCGATCGAACAGATCGCGAATTACCGCACACCGATCACGGGG
>Ga0184612_10001375_pt1 | contig 11679 bp, 11 predicted proteins | sample PLM3_60_coex_FD_133163 | JGI IMG/M metagenome (GOLD analysis project Ga0184612, IMG submission 133163) | Groundwater sediment microbial communities from an aquifer in East River, Colorado, USA - PLM3_60_coex | ecosystem: Environmental > Terrestrial > Soil > Riparian zone | place: USA: East...
CTGACACGGGAAAGGGGCTGAAGGCAGCAGGATGGCGGAGTGGCCCGTAGGAGCGAAGAAGGAGAGTAATGTCTCTGGAGCAAAGGGGCCATGCTGAGTTTGATTTCTTCGACCGCGATGTGAGGCAGGGGGAGGCATGATAAAACCTTCCGTCAATCTGCACGAACTGAGGCGAAGGATATACCGTAAGGCGAAAGCCGAGAAGACCAGGCGGTGATTAAAAGCAAAAAGGCCGCCGGGGCTGTGGCTGGAAGAGATGGAGTAACGAGACGATTTACAAAAAGTGGGGGCTGGTCAACGAATACAAAGTCCAATACTTTTATAGATCGAGCGCGAAAGTACTCCCAGCACACTAGGCATATAACGCCCTATGACGAACAGACTCAGGAACGCGTAGTGCGGGAAATCCGCATGCTGCGTTTGACGTGGCGGGGGCTGGAAACGGATTTACGGTGACGCGAGTGAGGCACCGTCAGGCGAAAGAGACGGTTAACAGATAGGCTTCACCTACGAGATACCGCGCCAGTCCTCGACCCTACACTTATTTGGACCGGGGGAACGGGGTGTGGCTTTGAAATCCCGATAATCTTACGAACGGCGAAGTGAGTTGTAACGCAATGAGAGTTGCCAGAACAATTTCATCGATCAAACTTCTCAAAATTGGAAGGAGACAGATCATGTTGACCAATCACACGGCGGATTAAGGATTGGCAAAGAGAAAGTTTCGTTTGGCGCGGGCGTTGTCGGAAAGCGGCGCGGCGGCGCTGGTGTTGGCGTCGGCCAGTTTCCTTTACGCACAAAGCTCGCCGCTGACTGTGCAACATTCCACCAGCCGGGTCGGCGTCAACAACACCAATCCGAGTTACACATTGGATGTCACCGGCACCCTCAACGCCACGGCGAAAAATTGGTGCGCGGAGTTGTTCGGCACTAACTGCAAGAAGTAAAATTTCGCGCCAATCGCGCTCAGTCATACTAGGGCAAGTAGATATCCACCGTGGTCGGATTGCCCATTTTAATGAGCTCAAGTTTGATGCGGCTGGGCGATTTCAGGCTTTGAATGCTCGCTTCGAGCTCCGCCGCGGTATGAACCGGCTGATCGTTCAGTTTGGTGATGATATCGCCGCGTTGAATGTTGGCTTTCATCGCGACGCTTCCAGCGACCACGTCAGCGACGATCACGCCATGCTGAGTCTGGCTGTCCATCAGCTTGGCTAATTCAGGAGTTAAGTCCTGGGTTTTAACGCCCAAGAGTTTTTGCGTTTGCTCGGTGCGGCTAGCTTGCGTAGGTAGCGGCTGTGACGCCTGCAGTACTCGCGCCGTGGCGTAGATCGGTGCCTTCATGCGCAAGGCGACCGCGATGGCGTCGCTCGGACGTGAATCGATTTGTAGCTCCTGGCCTCTGTGGCTGAGCGAAATGGTTGCCAGATAGGTGCTGTTTCGCAAGTCGGTGATGGTTACCCGCTGCACCGTAGCGCCGAGCCCGTCGAGAATGTTGCGAATCAGATCGTGCGTCAGCGGTCTGGGCGGTTTGACCTGTTCAATCTCCAGCGAGATCGCTCGCGCTTCGGGCACGTCGATCCAGATCGGCAGTAGCTGTTTGTCGGAAACTGCTTCGAGGAGAACGACCGGCGTGTTTGTGTTGGGATCGATAACAAGATTTCCAACTCTCATCTCGACTGTGCGCGGTTGCTCTGCCGCCGCAATCGGGCTCAACTTAACCAGGCTAGAGATCAACATTGCGAAAATAAACACACGATAGGGAGTCATAGAAGCCTCCTGCGTCTAAGAGCGTAGCGCCAACTCGTGTTTTCACGTTAGCTAACCCGGTAGCGCGAAGTCAATGCAGACGACGACATCACGGCGCGCTTACCGCAACTCATTCTCAATCCGCTTCAGCGCTTGATCCAGATCCTCAGCCAACGGCGCCGACCAACTGTAGCGTTTGCCGCGGTAATTAATTGTCAGCTTGACGGCGTGGAGAAACTGACGCTTCAGGCCATAACGTTTACGAAAACGTTTGTTGAAATTGAAGTCGCCGTGCTGGTCGTCCATGACGACGGGATAGCCGAGTTGGGTGAAGTGAAGGCGAATCTGGTGCAGTCGGCCGGTTTCAATCGATACTTGAACCAGGGTTGTTTCGGCGTGTCGTTTGACAACATGGTAGCGAGTTAGCGCGCGCACCGGAGTGCCATCCCGCCCTGGCAGAGGAAAGTCGATCTTGCCGTCATTCGTATGCGGCCGGCCAGCGACCAGACAAAGGTATTCTTTTTCGGTCGCGCCAGTTTCAAAGTGATTTTCTAGTTCGGCCAACGCGCGCTCGCTCTTGGCCAGGAGCAGCAAGCCGGAAGTGTCTTGGTCTAAACGATGCACTAGCCTTGGTCGAAACTTGCTGGCGCGATATTTCGTTTCAATCAGGCCTTCGATGGTGTCGCGCTTGACTACGGTCTTGCCTTCCTGGACGGCGATGCCGGCCGGTTTGTTGAGCACGAGCAACGACTCGTCCTCGTAGATGATCTCAAACTCGGGCAACGAACTCTGTTCTGCCGGCTTCGTGCTTTGCGATTCGAACGGAATGTAAAGTTGGATGCGATCGCCGTCGCGTATCGGCTCGTCCGCTTTAGCCCGCCGGCCGTTTAGGCGCAAGCCGTTCTTACGAAACAGTTTTCGGACGTAGCCGATGGGAAATTGTTTCTTTAAAAAGTTCGCCAGTTTCTTGGACGATTCGCCGACCGGCACGATGATTTCTTGCATGGCTCTTCAGAAATAACGGTTAGGCTCCGTTAGAGTCAAGCCTTCGACCTCGCAATATTTGCTATTCTCTAAGGATTAAGCTAGGTTACGTGCACGGTGCCGAGGAGATCATCCTTGTTGGTTTGCGCCGGGTGAGGTCGTCATTGAGCCGTAATGAGTCGGTCGATGTTCTAAGAAAAAAAATCGATCACATTGATGAAAAAATCGTTAACCTGCTAAACCATCGAGCTCTGCTGGCGCAGCGGATCGGCCGCCACAAAGGCTTAAGCAATCAAGAGGTTTACGTTCCCAATCGCGAGCAGGAGATTCTGCGAAGAGTCTCCGATCTCAATCCCGGACCGCTTTCCGCCGCAACTATCCGTTCGATCTATAGTGAAGTGATCTCGGCGTGCCGCTCGCTCGAAGCGCCGCTGCGCGTGGCGTTTTTCGGCGCGGCGGCGGCTTATAGCCATCTCGCCGCCAAAGAAAAATTCGGCTCGTCTTCTGAGCTGCGGCCGACGGCAAGCATCCCTGAAGTGTTTCAGGAAGTCGCTCAGGACCGCGCGTCGTTTGGCGTGGTGCCGATCGAAAATTCCACCGAGGGCGTGGTGGCGCACACCCTCGATTGTTTGGTCGAATCGGATCTAAGAATTTGCGGCGAGATTTATCTCGACATTCATCACAACCTATTATCCCAGAGTGGGCGGGCCGAAGACGTCCGGCGGATCGTTTCCCATCCGCAAGCGTTGGCGCAGTGCCGCGCCTGGCTAAACCGCCAATTTCCCAAGATCCCGGTCGAAGAAGTCGCGAGCACGGCCCATGCGGCGATCGCCGCCAGCAAAGACGGCAGCGTCGCGGCAATCTCAAGCGCGTTGGCCAAAGAGGTTTACAATTTGGAATTCGTTGCCAGCAACATCGAAGATTTGAGCAACAACATCACGCGCTTTTTGGCGATCGGCAAAATGCCCACCAAGCCGAGCGGCGGCGACAAGACTTCGCTGGTCTTTTCCGCCAAGGATCGGCCCGGCGTGCTGCACGAGATGCTCCAGCCCTTTGCCAAGAGCCGGATCAATCTTGCCAAGATCGAGTCGCGGCCGATTAAGAACAAGCCTTGGGAGTATCTGTTTTTTCTCGACCTGCTCGGCCACTTTGAACAGCCGGCGGTGAAAAGGGCGATCGCCGGGTTGGAGAAAAACTGCCTGTTTCTAAAAATTTTAGGCTCCTATCCGAGCGGCAGATGAAAAGCGTCGAACAAGTTCCTGAATATATCCGCTCGTTGATTCCCTACGAGCCGGGTAAACCGATCGAAGAAGTCGAGCGCGAGTACGGCATCGCCAACTCGGTGAAGCTGGCGTCCAATGAGAATCCCTTGGGGCCTTCACCGAAGGCGCTGGCGGCAATTCGCGCCAGGCTCGAAGAGCTTCATCTCTATCCCGACGGTGATTGTTTTTACTTAAAAATTGGCTTGGCGAACAAGCTCGGGGTTTTGCCGGAGCAACTCATTTTTGGCAACGGCTCCAACGAGATTATCGAGCTGGCGGCGCGAACGTTCATGCGTGCCGGCGATGAAGCGGTGATGGCCGAGCAGGCCTTCGTCGTCTACCAGCTGATAGTCCAATCGGTCGGCGGCAAGAGCAAGCAAGTGCCGCTCAGCGACTACAGGCATGATCTAAGCGCGATTGTCGAGGCGATTTCGCCGCGGACGCGCATGGTTTTTTTAGCAAATCCGAACAATCCCACCGGGACGATTTTTCGCCGCGACGAGTGGGAGAAGTTTCTCGCCAAACTCTCTCACGACGTTTTGTTGATCGTCGATGAGGCTTATTTCGAGTACGTTCAAGACGCAGCATATCCCGATTCGCTCAAGTACCATCACCCGGATCGCGCGATGCTCACGCTCAGGACGTTTTCTAAGCTCTACGGCTTGGCCGGTTTGCGCATCGGCTACGGCGTGGCGCCCGAGCAATTAATCGCCATGATGCAGCGGGTGCGCCAACCCTTTAACGTCAACGCGCCGGCGCAGTGGGCGGCGTTGGCGGCGCTGGACGATAGCGATCATATCAAGCGCAGTTTGGCAGTGAACCGCCAGGGGTTGGAATATCTTCAGAACGAATTTAAAAAACTCGGCCTGCCGTTCGTGCCGAGTCACGGCAATTTTATTTTTGTCCGAGTCGGCAAAGGCCAACAAGTGTACGAGCAACTGCTCAGCCAAGGCGTGATCGTCCGCCCCATGGGCGGATACAAGTTTCCCGAGCACGTCCGGGTGACGGTCGGCACCATGGACGAGAACCGGAAGTTTATCGAAGCGTTAGAGAAAGTTATGCAAAATTCTTAGCAACTGGAAAGAGCTTCTATCGTGGCTGTGATGTTCGAAAAGATGGTGCTGGCGGGCGTGGGTCTGATTTGTGGCTCACTGGCCCTCGACTTGCGCCGCCGTAAACTTGTGCGAGAAATCGTCGGCTATGGCCGCAGCGAGAGCAATCTCAAACTGGCCAAAAAGAAAGGCATCATCGATAGTTACTTTCTCCGCGAAGGAGAGTTCCCGGGCGGCGTCGATTTTCTCATGATGGGGACGCCGGTGGAAACCATCGTGCCTTTAACCAAAGCGTTTCTGCCCAAGCTCGAGCCGGGTTGCGTTGTTAGCGACGTGGGTAGCGTTAAAGGCGAGATCGTCCGCGGCATGGAGAAGCTCTTACCGAAAGAGATTAATTTCGTCGCTGGCCATCCGATCGCCGGCAGTGAGCAGTGGGGCGCGCAAGCGGCGCGCGAAAATTTATTCGTGCATCACCGCACCGTGCTCACGCCGACCAAGAAGACCGACGAGAAAGCCTTGAAGAAAGTTACGGCGCTGTGGCGCAAGGTCGGCGCCGAAGTCGAGATCATGCATCCGGACATTCACGACCAGGTGCTCGGCGTGATCAGCCACTTGCCCCACGTCCTGGTGTACGCGCTGGTCAACACTCTGGAGCGCACCCACTTGCAAGGCGTCGATTTAAAATCCTACTGCGCCGGCGGTTTTAGAGATTTTACCCGGATCGCTTCGAGCCGGCCGGAATTGTGGCGTGACATCTGTTTGATGAACCGCAACGCCTTGGGCCGGTCGCTCAGCAATTACATTAAATATCTCGAACAGCTCAATCGCTGGATCAAAAACGAAAAGGGCGCTTTGTTGGAGAAGGAGTTCGCGCGCGCGTTCGCCGTGCGCGCTGAGATACCATAACTTGTTATAGGCCACGCTAAGTTTAGCGTGAAACCATTAAATGGGGTTTCCAAAGGGGGCGAGCATCCCCTTTGGTTAAGGCCGGGGCTCATACCCCGGCCGCGAAGTGGCTTAATTGATAATGAAACGCATCGAACCGATCAAGCAACCGCTTCATGGCGATATTACGGTGCCGGGCGATAAGTCGATCGCGCACCGCGCGGTGATCTTCGCTAGCATCGCCAAAGGAAGGACGCGGATTGTTAACCTGTCGGGCGGCGACGATAATTCGCGCACCGTGCGCGCGTTCCGCCAGATGGGCGTAGAAATCGGCCGCGACGGCGATGCCCTCTCGATTGACGGCAAAGGTTGGGAAGGGCTCCACGCGCCGGCAGAGCCGATCGATTGCGGCAATTCGGGCACGACCATGCGGCTCATGTCCGGCCTGTTGGCGGGGCTGCCGTTTCATAGCGAGTTGGACGGCGACGGGTCGCTGCGCCAGCGGCCGATGCAGCGCGTCATCGATCCCTTGACCCAAATGGGCGCACGGATTCGGAGCCAAAGCGGCGCCGGCTTAGCGCCGCTGGAAATTCACGGCGGCGGATTAAAAGGAATTCACTACCCCATGCCGATCGCCAGTGCCCAGGTGAAATCGGCGGTGTTGTTGGCGGCGCTGCAAGCGAGCGGCACGACCACCGTGGTGGAACCGCAGCGATCGCGCAATCACACCGAAGCGATGATTCGCGGTTTCGGCGGAACAATTGAAGTCGATGGCGTGAACATTACGCTCACCGGCGGGCAGACGCTGGTCGGCCAAGAAGTGCGCATCCCGGGCGATATTTCTTCCGCGGCGTTCTTTCTAGTCGCCGCGGCGGTGATTCCCGGTTCAGACGTGACGATTCGTAACGTCGGCTGTAATCCGACTCGCGATGGCGTCATTGAAGTTCTCCGGCGCATGGGTGCGGCCATTGAGTTACTCAACGAGCGCCAAGCGGCCGGCGAGCGGGTTGCCGATATTCGCGTGCGCGGCGGCAAATTAAACGGTATCGATATTGGCCCGGAGTTGGTGGCGCGGACGATTGACGAATACCCGATACTTTCAATCGCCGCGGCTGTAGCGGATGGGGTGACAACGTTCGCTGACGTGAAAGAGTTGCGTTACAAGGAGTCGGACCGCATCGCCGCGATGGCTTAAGGATTGCGCATCCTCGGTGTTACGGTCGACGAACGCGATGACGGCATGACGATCCGTGGCGGCCGGCGCCGGCCCTTCAAAAGCGGCGTGGTGCGTAGTTTTGCCGACCATAGAGTCGCCATGTCGTTCGCCATCGCCGGCTTACTAAGCGACGGCGCGGTCGAGATCGACGATGCCCGCTGCGCCGCTATATCGTTCCCGACGTTCTTTGATTTGCTGGAGAAAATTTGTTTGCATTAAGGCTAGATACAGAGGATAGTCGGCGCGGAAAAGGGCCGGTGTGTGATCATCGCCATTGACGGGCCGTCGGGCGCAGGCAAGAGCACCTTGGCAAAACGGTTGGCGCGGGAATTGGGTTTCATCTATTTGGACACCGGCGCGCTGTACCGGGCCTTGGCGCTCAAGCTCTTGCGTCAGGGCGTCGATTTGGCGGATGATGCGCGGGTGAAACAATTGGTGCGCGAAACTGCGATCGAATTACGCGAGAACGGTGGTAGACTCGAAGTGTTATTGGACGGGCGCGATGTCGCCGCGGAGATTCGCACGCCGGAAGTGAGTCAGATGGCGTCAAAAAGCTCCGCGCTCGCAGTCGTGCGCGCCCGGCTGCTTGAGTTGCAGCGCGAAATGGGCCGGCGCGGTAACGTGGTCGCTGAAGGGCGCGATATCGGCACCGTGGTTTTTCCCGAAGCGGAAGTGAAAGTCTTTCTCGATGCTTCCACCGGCGAGCGCGCGCGGCGCCGTTTTCAAGAACTCGTGACCGCCGGCGGCTCGGTAGACTTGGCAGGCACGCTCCGCGAAATAGAAGAGCGCGACAAAAGAGACAGCGAGCGCGATATTGCGCCGCTCCGCCAGGCGGCGGACGCGGTGCGCGTCGATTCGTCGAGCGTCGACGCGGAAAGGGTTGCGGCGATGGTTATGGATTTAGTTAAGAATAAGACAAAGGAAAATTAAGTAAGATCGGAGTTGGTTTTCATGGCTGAAATGGACGATAAACAGGATGCAAACGCAGGCGACGCCAGCGAGTTCGAAGCGATGTTTGAGGAAAGCCTGCGCACGGTAAAATCCGGCGGGGTGGTGAAAGGCAGGGTGGTTGGCATCACGTCGACCCATGTGTTGATCGATGTCGGTTACAAGTCCGAAGGACAAACCCCCATCCAAGAATTTACCGACCGTCAGGGTAACCTTCAAGTCAAAGTCGGCGACGATGTCGATGTTTACTTCGAAACTGAGGAAGGCGAGGGCGGCGGCATCGTGCTGTCGCGCCAGCGCGCGGAGAATCTAAAGGTCTGGGAAGATCTCGAAAAGGCTTACAACGAAGGCCGCGGCGTGGAAGGCCGCATCCTCGGCAAAGTCAAAGGCGGCTTCAATGTCGACGTCGGTGTGCCGGGATTCCTTCCCGGGTCTCATGTCGAGATTCGTCCGAGCCGTAACTTAGACCGCTTTATCGGCACCACCGACCGCTTCGCGATCCTTAAGTTTAACCGCGGCCGCGGCAACGTGGTGGTTTCGCGCCGCGCGCTGTTAGAGCTAGAGCGCGATAGCCTCAAGCAAGAAATTCTAAAGGTCCTCGAAGAAGGCGTGATTCTCGAAGGCACGGTAAAAAATATTACCGGTTACGGCGCCTTCGTCGATCTCGGCGGCATCGACGGCATTCTTCACATCAGCGATATGTCTTGGGGGCGGATTAACCATCCGTCTGAAATCGTCCAGGTGAGCCAGAAAATCCAAGTGGTCGTGCTCAAGTTCGACACTGAGAAGGAACGGATTTCACTCGGCATGAAACAGTTGACGCCCGATCCGTGGCACACGGTGGCGGAAAAATACGCCGTCGGTTCGCGGGTACAGGGCAAGGTGATCAGTCTGATGGATTACGGCGCTTTCGTTGAACTGGAAAGCGGCATCGAAGGGTTGATCCATATTTCCGAGATGTCTTGGACCCGCAAGGTCGCTCATCCGTCGAAAATTCTCCAAGTCGGCCAGCAGGTCGAGGTCGTTGTTCTCAACGTCGATCCCGGGCACCGGCGTATTTCCCTCGGTCTAAAACAGGTCATGGCCAATCCCTGGGAAGCCGCCAAGGAAAAGTATCCAGTGGGCAGCGTGGTCACGGGTCCGGTCAGAAATATCACTGACTTCGGTATTTTTGTCGGCATCGAAGAGGGCATCGACGGCCTGGTGCATATTTCCGATCTGCACTGGAGCAAAAAGATCAAACATCCTTCCGAGCTATTTAAGAAAGGCGATGTCGTCGAAGCCAAGGTGCTAGGCATCAACGTCGAGACCGAACGCTTCTCTCTTGGCATTAAACAAATGGCCGCCGATCCCTGGCAAGTGGTGGCCAATCGCCATCCAGTGGGTTCTAAGATTAAGGGCCAAGTCACCAGCGTGCCGGATTTTGGCGTGTTCGTCCGTATCGACGAGGGCGTCGAGGGCCTGATTCATGTTTCGCAGCTGAGCTCGGAGCGGGTCGACAAGCCGTCGAGCCTCTATAAAGTCGGCGATGAAGTGGAAGCCGAAGTCGTCAGCATCGATCCGGCCGACCGCAAGATAGGCTTGAGCGTGAGAGCGCTGCGCCGCTCGGAAGAGCGCCAAGAGATGGAAAGTTATCTCAAACGGGAAAAAGAGGGTGGCCGCTTCTCCTTCGAATCTCTCCTCGGCGATGAGCTTCGTTTGGACCGCGACGACGATCCTCAAGCTGGGCGCAAGGGGAGAAGATAGGCGGCATTGATAATGGGCCGCCGCTAAGCCTATGGCTCGGAACCATTTCATCCTACGCGGGCTGGGGATCCTATTCGGTTTGATTCTCTTAGTCTTTGCGTCGGTATTTTTCTTCGCCTACAGCACCGGCGGCGACGCCAAGGTCTTGGCGCTTTTCTCCGGCGACGGCGTCGGCGTCCTACAGATCGATGGCGCCATCGAGGACCCGCGGCTAGTACTGAGCGAACTTCGACGCTTCAAAGAAATGCCCTGGGTCAAAGCGATCGTTGTGCGCATCGATTCACCCGGCGGCGCGGTGGCGCCGACGCAGGAAATTTTCGCAGAGATCCAACGCGCCAAAAATAAAAAACCGTTCATCGCGTCGATGGGCAACATCGCCGCGTCGGGTGGCTACTATATCGCCGCTGCTTGCGACAAGATTCTCGCCAATCCCGGCACCTTAACCGGTTCCATCGGCGTGATCATGCAGCTCACTAACGTCGAAGAGCTGATGAAAAAAATCGGCGTCAAAGGCCTCAACGTCAAGAGCGGCGCCAACAAAGATATCGGCTCGCCGTTTCAACCGTTGTCCGCCGAGGGACGAGAAATTTTGCAGTCACTGGTCGATAACGTTCACGGTCAATTCGTCGCCGCCGTGGCCAAAGGGCGGGGCATGGACGAAGCGCGAGTGCGCAAACTGGCTGACGGACGCATTTACTCCGGCGCGCAAGCCAAGGACCTCGGCTTGGTCGATCAGTTTGGCACTCTGGAAGATGCCATCGAACTCGCCGCCAAGCGCGCCGGCATCGTCAGCGAGCCGGCGGTTTACTATTCCCGCTCGGAGCAAGAACGCTGGTGGGAACGGATGTTTATGGGAGTATTTGGCCGGCGGCTGCCGGGCTCGGAGCGCGGTTGGTTGCGCTACGAGTGGTCGCCGTCTTTATTGCAGTAGTTATCAAAACGCCAGGTGGACTGGCGCGGGGAAAATTTGCCTAGCTGTCGTGAGGGAGATGACATGACCAAGAGGGATTTGATCGATGAGGTGAACAAGCGCTTCCCCCATCTTTCACGGCGCGACTCGGAAGTGATTATCAACGCGATCTTCGATTCCATGGTGGACGCCTTGGCGCAGGGCGACCGCATCGAGATTCGTGGCTTTGGCAGTTTCGTCGTCAAGCATCGGCGCGCGCGCCAGGGACGCAACCCCAAGAGCGGCGTCCTGGTATCGGTGGCGGCCAAACGGGTGCCATTTTTCAAAGTCGGTAAGGAACTTCGTTTGCGTGTCGACGGCCAACCCTACGATCCCACCGATGAAGGAGACGATGTGTGAAGCAGCTCTGGGCGCCTTGGCGCATGGCCTATATCGACGGCGGCTCCAAGGACGAAGGCTGCATATTCTGTACTCAGCCGCGCCAAAGCGATCTGCGAGCCGTGTTGGTGTTGGCGCAGACCGAGCATACCGTGGTCATGTTGAATAAGTATCCCTATAACAACGGCCACCTCTTGCTCGCGCCCCGACGCCACGAGAACGATTTGGCGCAATTACCCGGTGACGAATTCATCGATCTCAATGAGACGCTGTGCCGCGCGGTGGAGATCGTCCGTGCTGCGCTTCATCCCGGCGGGATCAATCTGGGCATGAACCTCGGCAAGTGCGCCGGCGCGGGCGTCGAAAGCCATCTGCACTGGCATATCGTGCCGCGCTGGGAAGGCGATACGAATTTCATGCCGGTGATCGGTGAAACTCGGGTGATGCCGCAGCATTTGCTCGACAGCTTTGACCGGCTAAAACCGTATTTTCAAAAACTATCGGCGTCGCAACGATCGGCTAGCGGATAGTTTATTCACGCCGAAAAAG
>Ga0184612_10001376_pt1 | contig 11674 bp, 13 predicted proteins | sample PLM3_60_coex_FD_133163 | JGI IMG/M metagenome (GOLD analysis project Ga0184612, IMG submission 133163) | Groundwater sediment microbial communities from an aquifer in East River, Colorado, USA - PLM3_60_coex | ecosystem: Environmental > Terrestrial > Soil > Riparian zone | place: USA: East...
CCCGGCGTAGCCGACCTCGTCCCAGAACAGGTTCTCGTCGTTCCGCCACAGGCTCTGGTGGGTGTGCATGCCCGAGCCGTTGTCCATGAACAGCGGCTTCGGCATGAACGTCACGGTCTTGCCCGCGGCGAGCGCCGTGTTCTTGACCACGTACTTGTACTTCATGACCTTATCGGCCATCCGGAGCATTGTGTCGTACCGAATGTCGATCTCGGCCTGGCCGGCCGTGCCGACCTCGTGATGGTGCACCTCGACCTCCACGCCGACCTTCTGGAGGTTCAGGACCATCTCTGTTCGCAGGTCCTGGTAGTGATCCATCGGCGGGACGGGGAAGTAGCCCTCCTTGTACCTGGGCTTGTATCCGAGGTTCTTGCCACCTTCCTCTGCACCGGAGTTCCACGCGCCCTCGACCGCATCGATGAAGTAGTAGCCCTCGTGCTGATTCTGGTCGAACCGGATCGAGTCGAAGATGTAGAACTCGCACTCTGGTCCCCAGTAGGAGATGTCGGCGATGCCGCTTTGCTTCAGGTACAGCTCGGCCTTCCGCGCGATCGAGCGCGGGTCACGCGTGTAGGTCTCGCCGGTGATCGGATCCCGGACGAAGCAGTGGATGGCCAGCGTGGAGCGCTTCGTGAACGGGTCGAGGTAGGCGGCGTCCGGGTCGGGCACCAGGAGCATGTCCGACTCCTGGATCTCCTGGAACCCGCGGATCGAGGACCCGTCGAACCCGTAGCCGTCGTCGAAGCCTGCCTCGGACAGCTCGGCGATGGGGATGGAGAAGTGCTGCATCAGCCCCGGTAGGTCGCAGAACCGCAGATCGACGATCTCGGCTCCCGCGTCCTTGGCCAGAGATAGGACATCTTTCGGTGTGGTCACCGCGCCTTCCCCCTTCCGTCTCGTTGACGGAGCAAGGGTATGGGCCAGCCGGCGCGGCCAGGTTTCCGCCGCGTAAACAGTTCGTTACGGCAGGGCCGCGCGAGCCTCCGGCGGCATCTGCGGCGTCGGCTCCCAGTCGCGGAGGAGCTCGGCCAGCTTGATCAGGATGGCGGCGCCGCCCGCCAGCTCCACGAGGCGGCCGACCGGGGTCTTGAAGAACGGGTGGCGAACGATCAGGGGAACGCTGACGATGAGCATCCGTGCGGCGAGGGATCGAAGGAACCGTCCCTGCGGGGTGGCCAGCCACCTGCGGACCTCGTCAGCCCCATCATCGACGGCCGACTCCAGTTCATGACCCCACCGACGGAAGTCTCGCTTGGTCGGCAGCCTCGATCCCATTGCAGGGAACGTTCCCGTCCGCCGGAGGGGTGAAACCTCCGAGCGGACATCCGACGCGACCGGCAAGCGGTTAGACATCGGAGGCCCGATAGCCCACGCCGCGAACCGTCTCGATCAGGCTCTCGTGCTCGGGACCGAGCTTGGAGCGCAGCCGGCGGACGTGAACGTCCACCGTTCGCGTCCCGCCGTAGAAGTCGTATCCCCAGACCTCGCGGAGCAGGGCCGGACGGGTGAACACCCGGCCGGGCCGCGATGCGAGGTACCGGAGCAGCTCGAACTCCTTGAACGTGAGGTCCAGGGCCCGGCCAGTCACGGTCACCTGGTAGGTGTCCGTGTCGAGTGTCAGCGGCCCCAGGCGGACGGTGCTCCCCTCGCCGGTGCCCGCCCGACGCCTGAGCATCGAGAGCCGGACCCGGATCTCGGTTTCGGGGGCGGAGGGGTACAGGACCTCGTCGGCCACCTGGTCCCAGGCGAACCGATCCAGATCCCGCCGTTCCACCACCGCTATCGCCGGAGTCCGCCCCCCCGCCTCCCGGAGGGCCCGGAGCACGGCGTGGCCCTGCCCCGGGTTCTCCGCCGCGTCCACCAGGACCAGCTCGGGCGAGAGGTCCAGGGCATCGGCCAGGGACGCCACCGCGAGCGGTTCCGACTTCACGTCGAGCCCGACCGAGCCGAGTGCGGGGAGGACATCGTGGGGGAAGCGATCGGACAGGAGGACGATGGCGGCCACGATCAGCCGAGGGTAACAGGGGGCGTGGCCACGGTACGCTGGCGATGATGGCCACGGTGAGCGTTCGCCTGTTCGCGGCCCTTCGGGAGCTGGCCGGCGACGCTCACGTGCAGGCCGAGGGCCGCTCAGTGGGCGAGGTCGTCGCTTCGCTGTCCGAGCGGTACGGCGAGCGCTTCGCCAGCGTGGCCCGAGCCGGCTCGGTGGTGGTGAACGGCGAACGCGCCTCCGAGGATCGTCCGCTCGCCGGTGGCGAGGAGGTTGCGCTCCTCCCGCCCGTTTCGGGCGGGGCCTGAGCGGCATCCCACGCTCGACTGTCATACTCCTTCGGCATGCGCCGGTTCGACCGCGTCCTGTTGATCGTGAACCCGGTGGCCCGGACGGTGTCCCGGCCGACCATGGCCGTCATCGAGAAGGCGCTGTCGGCCGACTTCAAGCTTGAGGTTCTGGAGACGGCGGAGCGCGGTCACGCCACCGAGGTGGCCGCACAGGCCGCGCTCGACGGCCTCGACCTGGTGGTCGTGTTCTCGGGTGACGGGACGATCAACGAGGTGGTCAACGGGCTCGCCGGAACGGACGCGGTTCTCGGCGTCATCCCCGGCGGCGCGACGAACATCCTCGCCCAAGCGCTCGGCATGCCGCTCGACCCGGTGGACGCGACCGGTGTGCTGATTGCCCGAGCCCTCGACGGGCAGGCTCGCAAACTCACCCTCGGTGTGGCCGACGGGAGGTATTTCGGAGTGAACTGCGGCGCCGGGGTCGACGCCGCGGCCATGGCCCGCCTCGACTCGAAGTTCCCCAAGACCAAGAAGGCCTTCGAGCGGGCGGCATTCCGCGCCGTGGCCCGGGAGGTGATCGCGAGATATGCGGGCCGGTTCCCCGATCTCACCGTGAGCGTGGACGGTGACGAGCCCGTGCCGGCCATCTCCGTACTGATCGGGCGGACCGATCCGTACACCTACTACAAGGGCCGCGGCGTTCGGGTCACCCCGCAAGCGTCGTTAGAGGAAGGGCTCGACGTCCTGTCCGCTCGCACGCTTCCACGCCGCAGGGTGCTGCGGATCGCGTGGCAGATGTTCGGCTCCGCCCGCCACGTCAAGGGCCGCGACATGGACTACCACCATGATGCCTCGCACGTCGAGGTGACGTCGGAGCGGCCGTTCCCGGTCCAGGTCGATGGCGACGTCATGGGCGACCGGACGGTGCTCTCGGTCGGTCTGGCCCGAGACGCGCTGTGGGTGGTGGCCTAGTCCAGCCGGTCGACGTCCTGGTCGGCGGCCTCCCGCTGGTGGATCCCGCACTCCCACTTCGACAGGCCGGCCCATCGCCCGGCGCGCTCGGGCTCGCCCACGAACCGCGTCCGGGTGCACGGCGCGCAGCCGATCGACGCATAGCCCAGGTCGTACAACGGGTTGTGGGGCAGGCCGTGCGCCTCCAGGTACGCCCACGCGTCGCCCCGGGTCCAGTTGACCACCGGGTTGACTTTGACGATGAACCTTCCCGGCTCCAGCTCGTACCGCTCCACGATCGGTGCGTTGGCCCGGGTCGGTGAGGAGTCGCGGCGGAAGGCCGTGATCCAGGCGTCGAGGCCCCGCAGCGCCTCGAACATGGGCCGGACCTTGTTGATCTCGCAGCACAGGGCGGGATCGCGTTCGTACAAGCGAGGGCCGTACGCGCGTTCCTGCGACTCGACCGTGTGTTCCCCGACCAGTTCGACGACGTTCAGCCCGAGCTGGTCGGCGAGCTGCTGCTTGAACGCGAGCGTCTCGGCGAAATGAAAGCCGGTCTCGAGGAACACGACGGGGACGTCCGGCCGGATCCGGGTGGCCATATGGATCACACACGTGCCTTCGGCCTGGAACGCGGAAGCGATGGCGATGCGATCCAGCCTGGAGTCCTCCACCGCCCACCGGACGATCTCGCTCGGATGGGCCGACTCGAAGCGCTCGTTTTGCTCGACTACGTCGCCCTCGCTGAGCAGCGTCTTCAAGGCTGGGGCCGCCTTCCCTCGGGGGACCGGAGTATAGCCGGGGGCACCTCCTGGCCGCGGCCGGGCCCGTCGGGCCCACGGCTATGCTCTTTCGTCCGGAACGGACGTACCGAGGAAGGCGGATCCATGACCCCGAACGAGACCATCGCGCCGCACGGCGGGACGCTGGTCGACCTGCTCGCGCCGGGCCCGGAGGCCGAGAAGCTGGCCGCAGAGGCCGGTCACTACCCGAAGCTCGACGTGGGCGAACGTGAGCTCTCGGACCTGGAGATGCTTACGGTGGGCGCGCTCTCCCCGCTCACCGGGTTCCAGGGAGAGAAGGACTACCACTCGATCCTGGAGACGATGCATCTGACCGACGGACTGCCCTGGACCATCCCCGTGACGCTCTCCCTCACGGACGAGGACGTGAAACGGATCGGGGGCGCCGACGCCGTGACGCTCACCGGCGGCGGCCGCGGTCCACTCGCCGTGCTCGAGGTGCGGGAGGTCTTCCGCCGCGACAAGAAGAAGGAGTCGCTGGGGGTCTTCCTCACCGAGGATCTGGACCACCCGGGGGTTCGCGCCCTGCACGATGGGGGCGATTACTGCGCGGCGGGTGAGGTTCGGGCCATCCGGCTCCCGGAGCATCGGGACTTCGAGGCCTATCGGCGCACCCCGGAACAGACCCGAGCCGAGTTCGCCCGCCGGGGGTGGCGGACCGTCGTGGGGTTCCAGACCCGGAACCCCATCCACCGGGCACACGAGTACATACAGAAGTGCGCGCTTGAGACCGTCGACGGATTGCTCGTGCATCCGCTCATGGGCGCGACGAAGGGCGACGACGTGCCGGCCGAGGTCCGCATGCGGTGCTACGAGGTCCTCGTCGAGCATTACTATCCGAACGATCGCGCCCTGATCTCGGTGTTCCCGGCGGCGATGCGGTATGCGGGCCCCAAGGAGGCCATCTGGCACGCCATCTGCCGCAAGAACTACGGATGTACGCACTTCGTTGTGGGACGGGACCACGCGGGTGTGGGCGAGTATTACGGCACGTATGACGCACAGAGGATCTTCGAGGAGTTCGAACCGGGCGAGCTCGGCATCACGCCGCTCATGTTCGAACACTCCTTCTGGTGCAACCGGTGCGAAGGCATGGCCACCCCGAAGACGTGTCCGCACGGCGAGGGGGACCGCGTCTTCCTCTCGGGCACGAAGGTTCGGGAGATGCTGCGAAACGGCGAGCGCCCTCCGGCCGAGTTCTCGCGTCCGGAGGTGGCCGAGGTCCTCATCGAGGCCATGCGGGAGTCGCCGGCACCGTAGGCCCTAGCCGGCCATCTCCTCGGACAGCAAGCCCATCACGAACGAGTCGACGTACCGCTCCCCGACGAACTGGGAGCGGCGGCGGGTGCCCTCGACCTTGAATCCGACCCGTTCGTAGACCCGCAGGGCACGGGGGTTGACGGAGAAGACGTTGAGCTCGATCCGTTGAAGGTTCATGTGCCGGAATCCGAACCGGCACAGCGTATGCATCGCGTCCGTCCCGTACCCCCGGTGCCAATACGGCTTTCCGATCCAGATGCCCAGGATGGCGGCACGGTTGCGGGCCTCGATGGCATCCAGGCCGCATCCCCCCACGGCCTGTCGGTCCTCGAGCCGCTCGATCACGAACACGAGCCGATCTTCCTTCCCATGAGTGGATTCGACGAACTCCCGGTACCCCTGGCGGGACTGCGGCATGGCGACCCCGATTCCCTCCAGGACCTCGGGGTCGGTGAACAGCTCGTTCAGGGGTCCGTAGTCGGAAGCCTCGTGGGCCCGGAGGCGCACGAGCGAACCCTCCAAGGCCGCTTCGGGGCCTGCGTCGCGCATCTGGCCAGGATATCGCCCCTGGTCAGGGTAGCGATGCGCCCGTTGGCAGGTTGCCCGGCCGGAGGGCGGGTGGTAGCCTCCGCTCGCCCTGAGGCGGCGCCCCTGACGACCGCGAGGAGGCCCGGACGACCGCTCCCGGGAGAAGGCTTCGATCGTGGGTCGCGCTTGCCGTCGTGGCGGGCTTCCTGACAGCCTCCTCCACTTTCGCCTACGCGCAGTCCGATCTGGATTCGGCCAGGGCCCGGCTCTCAGCGGCCCAGTCCCGGCTGGACCAGGCCACCGCCGCCTGGCAGGACGCCGTGACCCGCCTGTCTCGAACCCAGGACGAGCTCACCGCCACGCAGGCGGAACACGATCGTCTCGCACGGCTGATCGACCGGATCCGGCTCCGCTTCCAGCGACGGGCCGTGCTGGCCTTCGAGACGGGACCGGCCAGCACCTTGGACCTCTTGCTGTCGTCGAACTCCTTCTCGGAGTTCTCCGACCGCATCGAGTTCCTGGGGAACATGGCACAGGCGGACTCCGACCTCGTGGTCGAGAACCGAGTGACCACCGAGCAACTGCGACGCACTGAGGTTCACCTGGCGGACCTGTCCAAAGAGCAGGCCACCCAAGTCCAGCAGCTCCGGGCGAGCCAGCAAGCGATCTCCTCCGAGGTCTCGGACCTCCAGGCCGAGGTAGACCGGATCCGCAAGCAGTACCAGCTGGCGGCGGTCCTCGGTCTGAACACCATCCCCGGCGCGCCGATCTCCACCTGCCCGGTCCAGGGACCGAACTCCTTCGTGGACTCCTTCGGCTGGCCTCGGTCGGGGGGCCGGGTCCACGAGGGGATCGACCTGATCGCCCCGTACGGGACGCCGGTGGTCGCCGTCCAGCCCGGCAACGCCGTCCAGACCTCGAACAGCCTCGGAGGCCTGGCGGCGATCGTGTACGGACCGGGCGGGGACTGGACCTACTATGCCCACCTCTCCTCCTACGGCGCCACCGGAGGCGTCGGGGTGGGAACGGTGATCGGACACGTCGGGAGCACGGGGGACGCCGGCGTGAACCACCTCCACTTCGAGTACCACCCGGGTGGCGGCGCGGCCGTCAATCCCTACCTCGCGCTTCTCGCCGTCTGCTGATCGAGCCGCACGTAGGCTCCCGGCCCTACAATCTGCTTGCCCCACGGCCGATGGAGGAACGGTGACAGTTCAAGGCGGTAGCCGCCGGATCGATCGCATCCTCGAGCCGCAGTACGCGGAACGGCTTGACGCGATGTCCCTCGACGAACTGCGGAGCCGCCATGACGAGTGCCTCGCGGAGCGGGAGTACCTATCCCTCCTTCGCCGCCTGGTCCAGGGCCGGGCTGAGATCCTGAAAGCCGAGGTCGAGCGACGCGGCGGGACCGGGCAGGAGGGCACGCTCGTGGAGCGCCTGTCGAAGGTCCTCTCCTCCGAGAGCCACGTGACCTCACGAGGGGAAGCCGTGAAGGTCGGGCTGCCGGAGGAGGAGCTGCTCCAGGCACGTCGGCGAGTGGAGCGCCTGGCCATGGATGCCGGCCTGTCCGACCCGACCGCGCTCGATGATCGGCAGCTGAGTGGGGCTGTGGACGTGCTCGAGGCCGAGGAGCACGAGGTCTCCCGGGACCGCTCCGCCGTGATCGACGTCCTGGACCGGGTCCAGGACGAGCTCAAACGGCGGTACAAGGAAGACCCCTCCCTCGTCCTGTCCTGAGCCTGCCCCGAGCCTGCCCCGAGCCCGCCTTGTGGTTCGCTCGGGGGAACCTTCCAAGCCTTTCGTCCATCCTCCTCCACCTCTGGGGGATGGGTCTTTGGGCCGGAGGCCCTATGGACCCCGTCCACCGAGAACGGCAGGCTAATCCGGCATTTCGCCCTTCTCGCTGGGATAACGTCCCCGCCGATGACAGAACAGAACCTTCCCCAGGCGGTTCTCGGGGTCCCCGACCCCGAGCTCCCGACCGTCCACGAGCAGCTCAAGGTGTTCGCGCGGGAGCTGGGGGAGCTCTACCAGCTGGAGCGGCGGCGGAGCGCCGAGCTCGAGACGGTCCTGTCCAGCCTTCAGGAGTCCTATATCGCCACGATGAAGAGCCTCGCCCTGGTGATCGAGGCCAAGGACCGGACCACCCGGGGACATCTGGAGCGCACGCAGGTCTTCGGGATGGCGCTGGCCCGGCGGGTGGACCCCGCGCTGGCCGAGGCCGTGGAGCTCGCGTACGGGTTCTTCCTGCACGATCTGGGAAAGGTCGGCATCCCCGAAGACATCCTGTGCAAGGCGGGACCCCTCTCGGGAGACGAATGGGCGCTCATGCGAGGCCATCCCGTGATCGGTGCTCAGATCGTGGCCCCGATCCGGTTCCTCGGTGAGGCCACGCAGGTCATCCGGCATCACCACGAGCGCTTCGATGGCACGGGGTATCCCGACGGCTTAGCCGGCCGAGACATCCCCCTTCCGGCCAGGATCTTCGCCGTGGCGGACTCCTTTGACGCCATGATCAGCGACCGGCCGTACCGGCGCGCCCGCCCGATCGAGGTGGCCCTCGAGGAGATCGAGGAGGGCGCCGGCACCCAGTTCGACCCCGAGATCGTGGAAGCATTCGTCTCGCTCGTCGAGGACGACTCGCTCACCGCCATCCAGGGCGACGACCCCGACCGGCTCGCGCACGTCGGGTAGCTCCCCCTAGGCTTCGAGGGATGGCCTCGGGGACCGTCCTCGTTCGTGTGCTTCGGTCTGAGCTGGAGGAATCCGTCCACCTCGGGCACGTCGCCGTGTGCGACGGGGACGGCCATCTTGTGGCGTGGGCCGGGGATCCCCATCTCGCGGTATTCGCCCGCTCGTCCATGAAACCGGTCCAGGCCGCCGTCTCGCTGAGCGCGATTGGCGGTGGCCTGGGCGACGACCTCGTAGCGGTGATGTGCGCCTCGCACAACGGAGAGCCGGTTCACGTGGCGGCAGTCCGGCGGCTGCTTCGGGCAGCCGGCCTGGGGCTGTCCGCACTCCGCAACCCGCCCGGGTGGCCGCTCGATCCCCGATCCATGGCCAAGGCCGGAAGGCCCCGCCGGGTGCTGCACAATTGCTCCGGCAAACATGCCGGGATGGTCGCCGGCTGTGAGCGGCAGGGCTGGGACCTCGAGGGGTACCGTTCGGCGACCCATCCCCTCCAGCGAAGGATCCTCCGAGCGGTGCGCGGCCTGACCGGATTCGACGATATCGCGGTGGGCGTCGACGGCTGCGGCGTCCCCGTCCACGGGATGCCGCTGTTCAGGATGGCCACGCTGTACGCCCGGCTCGGAAGCCCACAGTCCTTCGGGGCCCTCGGCCAGCGGATCGCCGAATGCTCCGCCGCCATGCGAGCCCACCCATATCTCGTCGCCGGAAGGAACCGGACCGATACCGCCGTCATGGAGCGCTCGGCGGACCTCCTGGTGAAGTCCGGTGCGGAAGGGCTGGCCTGCGCGGCCGTGCCGCAAGCCGGCCTCGGGGTGGCGGTGAAGGTCGCCGACGGAGGCGAACGGGCCTCGGGACCGGCGCTCATCCGAGCCCTTGAGCTCATCGGAGCGCTCCCCGAGGCCGAGCTCGGGGAGCTAGCGGGCTTCGCCCGCCGCCCGGTGCTGGGCGGAGGTGAGCGGGTGGGCGAAGTGGTGGCCGAGTTCCGTCTCCGCCGGGCCCGCGGCGACGCGTAACACGGCTCGGCCACAGATGGCCCGGTGCAGGTGCAGCCCTATCCGCAGGGTCGCGTAGCATCGTGAGCATGACCTCCTCGATGGCTTCTCCGGCCCGGCCCCGCGTGGCCGTCGTCAGCTTGCACACCTCGCCCCTCGATCAGCCGGGCACGGGCGACTCGGGCGGGATGAACGTCTACATCCGGGCTGCGGCCGATTCCCTTGCGGCACGAGGAGTAGGCGTGGATGTCTTCACCCGGTGCCAGGGAAGGGGCGGGCCCGACATCGAGGAGCTCGCCTCGGGGTCGCGGATCATCCAGGTCAAGGCGGGTCCATGCGCCCCAGTCGCGAAGGAGGAGCTCCCCCGGTTCCTTCCGGAGTTCCTCGGCGGCGTCCTGCGTCGCCAGGAGGCGGACTCATCGCGCTACGACCTGGTCCACTCCCACTACTGGCTGTCGGGATGGGTGGGACGGAGCACCAAGGAGATCTGGCGTATCCCGCTGGTGGCCTCGTTCCATACCCTGGGCAAGGTGAAGAACGCTTCGCTGGCCCCCGGAGAGCGACCGGAGTCTGCGGCCCGCCTGGCCGGTGAGGAAGCCGTCATCGGTGACGCCGACCGCATCATGGCCGCGACCCCAGCCGAGGCGGCCCAGCTTGTCCGGCTGTACACGGCCGACCCGGGGCGTATCAGCCTGGTTCCGCCGGGGGTCGATCACCAGCTCTTCTTCCCCAGGCCGAAGGACGAGGCCAAGGCCAGGCTCCACCTTGCGGGGGTTCGGCTGCTGCTGTTCGTGGGCCGGCTCCAGGCGCACAAAGGCCCGGATATCGCCATCCGCGCCCTGGCCGAAATGAGGGCCCGTGACCCGGAGGGCACGGTCGACGTGGTGCTCGCCGTGGTGGGAGGACCGAGCGGAGCCGGCCACGGGATCGAGGTCGGCCGGCTCATGGAACTGGCGGCCGCACTCGGGGTGGGCGACCGGGTGATGTTCTTCCCGCCGCAACCGCAGAGCCGGCTGGCCGACTTCTACGCCGCCGCCGAAACGGTGCTGGTACCGTCCCGCTCCGAGTCCTTCGGCTTGGTGGCGCTGGAGGCGCAAGCCTGCGGGACCCCGCCCGTCGCCGCCGACGTGGGCGGGCTCCGCTATGTCGTCGCCGACGGCGTGACGGGCTTCCTGGTGGAGGGACACAACCCCGGCGACCATGCCGAGCACGTGCTCCAGCTCCTCCGCGACCCCCGGAGGGCGGCGCGGATGGGCCGGGCCGCCGTGGCCATGTCCCTCCGATTCTCCTGGGAATCCACCGCGGAGGAGATCCTGTCGGTGTACCGGGAGGTGCTGGACGGGCGGATCGTCACCGGTGGCCGCGCCGGGGGCGCGTGGCCAGAGTGAAGGCGGCCACGTGATCCGGGGACGGGCCGTGACGCTCCGGCCGGTCGAGGAGTGGGATCACCCGATCATCCATCAGTGGCAGAACCAGCCCGAGGTCTGGTGGTGGATGGACTACGAGCAGCCCTTCTCCCAACGGGACATCGCCGAAGCGGAGGAACGCTCGCGCGCGGAGGGGCACCCGTTCATCATCGAGGCGGAGGGGAGGCCCGTGGGCAAGATCGGGCTGAATCAGTTCCGACGCCGCGATCGCATCTGCTCGCTGTACATCTACATCGGTGAGCCCAGCGCATGGGGCAAAGGCTACGGCAGGGACGCCGTGACGACGCTGCTGTCGTACGCGTTCGACCGCATGGATCTGCACATGGTGGAGCTGTGGTCGCTCGCGCCGAACGAACGGGCGCTCCGCGCCTACCAGGCGTGTGGGTTCGCCGTCGACGCCACTCTTCGTGAGCGTTCGTTCAAGGACGGCAGATTCGTCGACCGAGTCATCATGAGCGTCACGCGCGAGGAGTTCGGCCGAATTCGATTGCAGCACAACGATTCCTAGGGTTAGCCCTTCTTTTGTCAGACCGCCGAAGTGTTTGTCACTCTTTCTCGCGATGCTGCTACCTGCGGATATGTTGCGTGACCTGCGGCTTCCCCCGCTTGACGCTGCATAGGGCCACCGATACATTTCGCCTCGCTCCGAGCAGCCGAAGTGGCTGAGTCAGGGAACCGAAGCGGGGAGCCCTGGGAAAGCCGTAAGGCCGACTGGGCGCACCTGGTCGTACGGTTGGGAAAG
>Ga0184612_10001377_pt1 | contig 11672 bp, 18 predicted proteins | sample PLM3_60_coex_FD_133163 | JGI IMG/M metagenome (GOLD analysis project Ga0184612, IMG submission 133163) | Groundwater sediment microbial communities from an aquifer in East River, Colorado, USA - PLM3_60_coex | ecosystem: Environmental > Terrestrial > Soil > Riparian zone | place: USA: East...
CGCCGAGGTGGCGATCGCCGTTGCCGATGCGTTCCAGGATCGTGGCGTTGGGCGCCGCCTCCTGGCGGCCGGCATGGATTGGGCCCGCCGGGAGCACCTCGCCCGACTCACCGCGACCATGTTCGCGAGCAACGCCCCGATCCACCGGCTATTGAGCGGGCTGGGCTTGCGCACTCGGGAGCGGTCGATCGAGGCAGGGGTGGCCGAGATCACGATCGACCTCGGCAGTCAGGGCGTCGCCGCATAGGCGCATCGGCCGCTAAGGGCTGCGATCCACGGCTCTGCCGGCCATGGCTCGCACAAGATCGGTCGCCGACAGGACGCCGATCGGCGTTTCGCCGTCGTCGGCCACCACGACCAGGCGGTGGATGTGGTGCGATTCCATCATGCGGGCGGCATGTTCCACCGGAGTGTCGACTGTCACCGTGAGCGCAGGCTGGCTCATGACGTGGCGCGTGGACAATCGCGACCAGTCGGGCCACAGGCTGTCCGAGGCACGCACCCGCAGAAGGTCCATCGTGGTGACGACGCCGACGAGGTAGCCGCTCCAGTCGACGACCGGCACGCCGCTGATCCCTGACCGATCAAGGAGATCGGCCACGTCAGGGAGAGGTGTGTCGGCCCAGACGAGGATCGGGTCGGGGGACATCAGGCCGCCGACGGTCGAGGTGCCTGCGTCGAGAGGGTGCATGGCTGGCGGCCTCGCGTACGGTCAGCCGTCGTCGCAGCAGTCAGCGATCTCGCGGACGATATCGCTCTCGGAGATGACCCCGATCGGCGACTGCCGATGGTCGACGACGACGAGTCGGTGGACATGTTCTGCCGTCATCTGTCGGGCAGCTTCGTCAAGCGGCGCCGACCCCTTGATGGTCTTGGCGGGCTTGGTCATCAGATCGCGCACCATGACCCCGTGCCAACCCGTCCAGGGGAGGGTCGACCCCCGAAGCCGGACGAGGTCGGTCTGGCTGATGACACCGACCAGCCGATCCGCTGAGTCGACGACCGGCAGTCCGGAGATCTCGTGCCCGGCCAGCAGCTCGGCAACGCCGGCGATCGCGTCGTCCTCCGAAACGACGACTGGACTCCTGGTCATCAGGCTTTCCACGGTCAGCCCGCTCGATCGTCCAGTCATCATCTCGTACTCCTCGATCACATGCGACGGCTCGGGTCACGCTGGCGACGCTGTCTCGGGCGCTAGAGCTGCTTGGATCGCAGCATCGAGTCGCGCGCCCGTCGGCTGGCCCAGGAGCAGCGTCACGGCGTGGGGACCGGTCGTCTCCTCCCAGCTGAGCGCGAGCCCGGGTGACGTCAGGACGACCGGTGTCTCAGGATGGATGTCACGGATGCTCTCGATCAGGACTCGCGCACCGTCGGCGTCGCCGCTGGCCCAGGCATCGTAGACGAGCACGTCGGCGCGCTCGGCGAGGTCGCACGGGTGTCCCATGAGGACCGGGCAACGGCTGCGCGTCGGCCCGCCGCACTCCACGACCTCATAGCCAAAGCGACGGAGCGAGTCGACCTCTTGACCCGCCAGGTCGAGGTCGTGATGGACGACGAGGACGCGAGTCATGTCACACCTCCGCGCGATGCGCCTCGTCCGGTCCGCTTGGGCCGGTCTATCGGTGCATGGTGGCCGTCAAGGTGTGCGTGGAGCGAGTGGCAGAGGTCACGCATCGGCGGGCCATCCGGCCCCTCCCTGGATCCTGCGACGGTCGGCGAAGACCGCCGATCGCCAACCCGGCTTCGCGAGCGCGTGTCTCGAGGCCGCCGGCGTTCGATGCGACACGTGGCCCCTCTGGAAAGGGCCGGTCGGCACGTTGCCCGCGGCGCCAAGCCTGCGGACACTCCGGCACATGGACACGACCACCTTGCGCGCCCCAGACTCCGACCCAGTCGAGTCACCATCCGCGACCGATGCGTCCCCGCTATCGCGCCGCGGCTTCCTCCGAACCGCCGCCATCGCCGGCGGCGGCCTCGTGGCGGTAGGCCTGGCCGCCTGTGCGCCGGCGGGCAAGCCCGCCTGGACATTCGGGCCCGGGGTCGTTTCCGGCCAGGCTGCACCCAGTTCGGGCCAACCCTCGGTGCCACCGTCGATGGACCACTCACCGGCGCCATCGGCTTCGATCGTCCCGGTCGATCACGACGCCACCGCCAAGGCTGTCGTGGATCGGTTCCTGGGCGGAGAGGCGGCCACCCTGCCGCTCGGCAATCAGGTCCTTGTGCCGCGCCTCGATGGCGAAACCAAGGTCTTCGAGCTTACGATCGACAAGATCCGCCACCAGATCGATGCCACGAAGGACCCGATCGACGCGTTGGGCTACAACGGCACGTGGCCGGGACCACGGCTGGCCGTCGTCGAGGGCGACAAGGTCCGCGCCACCTTCAGGAACAACCTCGACGAATCGACCGGTGTGCATTTCCACGGTCAACGTGTCCCGAACGCCATGGATGGCGTGCCGCACGTCACCCAGGAGCCGATCCAACCCGGTGAGTCATTCACGTACGAGTTCGCCGCCCGTGTGCCCGGCTCGCACATGTACCACTCGCACCATAACGCGACCGATCAGGTTGGACGGGGTCTCCTCGGCGCTTTCATCGTCGAACCGAAGGATCCGGCCCAGCGCTACGAGCGGTTGTACGGCGCGACCCAGGACATCATCTGGATCAGCAACGACGCCCTTGGCGGGTTCACGATCAACGGCCGCGGCTTTCCGGCGACGGCGCCGATCGTCGCCACGCTGGGCGACACGATCGTGATCCGGTTCATGAATGAGGGGGTGATGATGCACCCCTGGCATCTCCACGGGATGCCGATGCGCGTGGTCGCCCGCGACGGCTACCCGCTCGGATCGGCCGCCTTCACGTGCGACACCCTGGGCGTGAACCCGGGCGAGCGCTGGGACGTCGTCATCGAGTGCGACGAGCCGGGTGCATGGGCCTTCCACTGCCACGTTCTGCCCCATGCCGAGGGAATGGACGGGATGTACGGGATGGTCACGGCACTCGTCGTGCAGGGAGCAGCGGCTTCCGCCGGCGCCGCCACCGCGACGACCTTCGCGTGTCGGGTCCCGTCAGTCGGACGAACCTGATGCCGGCGCCCGAGATCCGGGCCAGCCTCGACCTGGGAAGTCGAGACGAGGATGCGCGCGTCGTGCACGTTCGCAGGATCACGCCGGCGAGGGACCTGCCGCAGACATCGGGTCCCGCGACCGGCAAGGCCGTCTACGTCGCACGTCGCTTGCCGAGCGTCCGATGAGTCTCGCGCCGTCCGATCCCCGGCAGTTCGACGCCCTGCTGCCGCCCGACATGGCTGCCCGGGCTGAGTACGTCGGGGTTCGCAAGGTTCGGCTCGACGCAGTAAGTCTCTTCGCGCTGGCCGTGCTCGCAGGCGCGTTCATCTCCCTGGGGGCGATCTTCGCAACGACCGTTACGGCGGGGGCCGGTGACCTTCCGTTCGGTCTGGTCCGTCTGCTGGCCGGGTTGGCTTTCTCGCTCGGCCTGATCCTCGTCATCGTCGGGGGAGCCGAGCTCTTTACCGGCAACACGCTGATCATCATGGCCTGGGCGGGCGGCAAGGTCAGTTCGGCTCAGGTGCTCCGGAACTGGTCGATCGTCTATGCCGGCAACCTTGTGGGCGCCCTGGCGACGACCGCCGTCATGTTCATCTCCGGCCAGTACGCCTTCGGCAACGGCAGTGTCGGGTCGGCCGCTCTGACGATCGGGGAAGCGAAGGCTGGCCTCGAGTTCGTGCCCGCGGTCGCCCTCGGGATGATGTGCAACGCGCTGGTTTGTCTGGCCGTATGGCTCACGTTCAGCGCCCGGACCACGACCGACCGGATCCTCGCGATCGTCCCGCCGATCGCCGCATTCGTCGCCGCGGGCTTCGAGCACAGCGTCGCCAACATGTACTTCATCCCTGAGGCGATCGCGATCAGGACCTTTGCCCCTGACCCGTTCTGGGTCGCCATCGATCGCGTGCCGGCCGACTATCCCGACCTCACGGTCCAGGCATTCCTGATCGCGAACCTGCTGCCGGTGACCATCGGGAACGTGATCGGCGGTGCCCTTATGGTTGGCATCGTGTACTGGTTCATCTATCTCCGCCGCGTTCCACGGAACGATGCCGGTCACGACGGAGGCTCCGACCCGGCCGGAGTTGCGGCAAAGGAGTCGATCGGGTCGGGGGCGACAAACGCAGGCCGTTCCGATCCGTGACAAGCGACTGATCCTCGAGTCGGTGGCCTCGATCGCTCCAACGATGGGCGCGAGGCGGGCCGATCGACCCGAGCCTGACGACTCGCGCCTGGGGCTTCGTTGGACAGTCAGCCGTGGCGCGCAAGTCGGCCCTGCCGTGCTCCCAGATCGGGCCGTCTGGCCGGAGCATTCGTTACGAACGGCCGCATCGCCACGCCAAGACCACGAGCGATGCTGATCCAGGTCGCGAGGACCTGGTGAATTGTGATCGATCGGCACTCGCATATGGAGCGCTCCCGCGGTCTCATCTTGGCCGTCGCTTTTGTCGTGGCCAGTTGCGGGACCGCGGCGCCATCGGACCAGTCGCCCGGGCCGTCGCCGAGCGGTTTCGTGCCAACGCCCACACTGACGGCGAACTCGTCCCTTGGCTCGAGCCCATCGCCATCGGGCGATCCGCCGACCGGATCGGCCCCGCCGGCACCCACAACGCCACCAACTGTTGCACCGTCGGCCAAGCCGACGCCCCGCCCGACGATCGTGCCGACGTCCCGTCCGACGCCAAGGCCGACGCCCCGTCCAACGCCATCTCCCATCCCACCGCCGGCCGCGAGCAAGCTCGTTCGCCACGGTCCGCGGACCGGTCACGAGATCGCGCTGACCTTCGACATGGGTGGCCGCGTCGGGGACGCCCTCGCGATCGTCGGTTGGCTCGACGCCCACGACGTCCATGCCACGGTCTTCATGACCGGCGCGATGGCCGACAACCAGCACACCGATGCCGGCCGCCAGGTCCTCGCCCTCGTCGATGCGCACCCGGAACGCTTCACGTTGGGCAACCACTCGTACACCCACCGCGATTTCCGATCGCTGACCGCGGCCGAGATCCGCGACGAGCTGCGCCGGACGGAGGCATCGATCAAGGCGTACTGCGCACAGGATCCGAAGCCGTTCTTCCGGCCACCGAACGGGGGCTATGACGCGGACGTCTTGACGGCAGTCGGGCCGGCGGGCTACGGCTACACGGTCACGTGGGACATCGACACGATCGACTGGCGGCCGATCAAGAACGATCCGCCGGGTCCTAGCGCGGATCAGATCGTGGCCAAGGTACTCGACAACGCCCAGGGCGGCTCGATCGTGCTCATGCATCTCGGTGGCTACGAAACGTTCGCGGCGCTGCCCCGGCTCGTGGAGGGGCTGGAGTCGGCCGGCTACGTCCTCGTCACCCTCGATGAGATGTTGGGAACCTGACCCGGAGTCCTCGCCCGAGTCGGGGCAGATCCGCGCCGCCGCTGGGTTTCCCGGCTGGCTCACGGAGTCACGGACGTCGCGTGCCAAGCAGGCGAAGGACGCTTCGGTCCGAGCGGCCCTGGCCCAGGGGACGATCGGCTCTGGTGCCGACGCGCTGCCGGAGATAGCGTCGACCTTGCAGCCATTTTCGACCAGGCTGCCTCGTCGAGTCATGTTCTCCAAAGGAGGACGAGATGAACGTACTGATCGTGTGCGACTCGAAATTCGGCAACACCAAGCGCCTCGCGGATTCGATGGTCGGGGCGCTGGGTGACAAGCACCGCGTGACCTTGCGCGGCGCCGACGAGGGCCTCGGCCCGCTAGCAGGTGTCGATGTCCTGCTCGTCGGCGGGCCGACCCACGCTCACGGAGCATCGCAGCCGCTGAAGGAGGCACTGGCGGCGATCCCCGCAGGCTCGCTCAAAGCGGCACGAGTGGCGACCTTCGATACCCGATTCCGGATGGCGCGAATCCTCACGGGCTCCGCAGCCGTGTCAGCTTCGAAGGCCCTGCAGCGGGCGGGCGCCGACATCGTCGCTCCGCCCGAGAGCTTCTTCGTCAGTCGCGACAATCCTCCGGTCCTGGACCGAGGGGAGCTTGATCGCGCGAAGTCCTGGGCGCGGGCGGTGGTCGGGTAGGAGCTGCCCGAGCGGTCATCAATCGGGCCTCAAGTCATGGCCCGGAACTGGAGGCGAATGATGCAAGGCACGGAGATCGGGCGGCGCCTCGGCGCGCCCGCGGTGATTGGCCTGAGTCTGGTCCTCGCCGGCCTCGGCGCGCTCATGCTCCGTCAGATCGGTGTCGAGGTTGGCGACGTCATCGGCGAAGGCGGCTGGCCGTTCTTCGTCATCATCCCGGGCCTCATCCTGCTAGCCGCCGCGTTCGTGCCGGCTCCGCCGCGCGGCATCGGGTTCGCGATCGGTGGGTCGATCGCGACGACCGTCGGGTTGATCCTGCTCTATCAGCAAACGACCGACCACTGGGAGAGCTGGGCGTACGCGTGGTCCCTGCTCCCCTTGGCCGCTGGCTTGGCGTTGGCGGTCTACGGGTTCGCATCTCGAAATCGCGAGTTCACCTCGATCGGGATGTGGCTGGCCGGATTCGCCGCGGTCCTGTTCGTGGCCGGGTTTTGGTTCTTCGAGACGGTGTTCGAGAGCGGCCGCGCTCCGCTCGACCTCGGGACGTGGTGGCCCGCGATCCTCGTCGGCGTCGGCGCACTGATCATCGGAAAAGCGGTCGTCGGCTCATCGCGGGTCGATCGGCGCGAGTAACAGGAGGTCAACCATGAAACGGATCCTTGGCATCGCGGGAGCGATGCTCATCGCCATGCTCTTCCTCGCCCCGTCCGCGCTCGCGGCTGACCCGTCGCGACAAACCGACCGAGTGCTGATCTCCACGCAGGGCGACGTCACGATCCCCGCGGGCGATCGCGCCGACGTCGTCTTCGTCGTCAATGGAACTGCCACAGTCGCCGGCGAGGTCAACACGATCGTCGCCATCGATGGGGCGGCGAACCTGACCGGAGCTCGAGTGGAGACGGTCATCGCGATCCGGAGCCCGGTCACCCTGAGCGCAGGGACCGTCGTTCTCGGAGACGTCATGACGCTCGATTCGCTCGTCCAGAAGGTCGGCGACGTCGAAGTCCAGGGCCAGGTCACGGACCTGCAGGCTTCGCTCATCGGTCTGGGCGCCGTGCTCGCGCCCGCCATGATCCTGGTTTGGATCGGCTTCGGATTGGCGACGATCGTCGCCGGTTTGCTCCTTGCTGGACTCGCCGCTCGCCAGGTGCGAGCCACCGAACGGCTGATCAGTCATGAGCCGGTCATGACGCTCGCCGCCGGGATCCTCGGTTTGGTCGTCGTCCCGATCGTGGCCATCCTGCTGATCGTCACCGTGATCGGTGCCCCGCTCGGGGTTGGCATCCTCATCGCGCTCTGGCCACTCGTCGCCTTCGTCGGCTACCTCGTGGCCGGCATCTGGATCGGCGACTGGGTGCTTCAACGGATGCAGCCCGGCATGATCCGCGAGCGGCCGTTCACCGCCGCGGTGATCGGGATCCTCATCCTCCAGGCCCTTGGCCTCGTACCGGTCCTCGCGATCATCGCGATGATCGCGAGCCTGTTCGGGTTCGGGGCCGTGATGCTCCTGGCGTGGCGGACGCTGCGCTCGGGGACGGCCTCTCGATCGCCCGTCGTCGGCGCTCCTGCCCCGATGGCGAGCTGAGGTCGAGATGACGACGAGCCGGGCCTGCTTCTCCCGGGCCCGGCTCGCGTCGGCCGAACCAACCACGTGACGCGACACCAGTGAGACCCGGAGGCTAGCCGTGCCCGGAACGACGATCACACCAGGTAACCGTCCGTCGGTCCCTGATCGGTTGGCGGGCCTCGCAGCAATCTTGGCCGGGGTCTCGGCAGCCGCCGGTCTGTTCGTGCCCGACCTGTACCGCGATTCGGAGGCGTGGATCCGCCAGGCGCGGGCGGCCGACCTGGTGACGCTCCTCGCCGTGGTGCCGGCTCTGGCGGTCGGCCTCTGGCGGGCACGCGCCGGCTCGGAGGCCGGGCGTCTTGTCGCGCTCGCCGCCCTTGGCTACCTCGTCTACAACTATGCGATCTTCGGCTTCTCAGTGGCCATCAATCCGATGACTCCGCTTCACATCGCGATCCTTGGCCTGTCGGTCTGGTCGCTCTTCCTCACGGTCGTCGCCATGGCCGGGAGGCCGTCTGGATCCGCCGTCGGTTCGCGGCTGCCGCGTCGCACGACCGCGGCGTTCCTTCTCGCGGTGCCCGCGATGTTCGCCCTGATGTGGTCGGGTCAGATCGCCCAGGCGATCACGAGTGGAGTTGGTCCAGAGGAAGTCGCGAAGCTTGGACTGCCAACGAATCCGGTCTATACGCTGGATCTCGCCTTCGCCCTCCCGTTCCTCGCGGTCTCCGGGATCGCCATGCTCCGAGGGTCGCTGGTGTCGGCCGAGCTCGGGGTCGCGGCCCTTGCGTGGGTCACGCTGATGGGCCTCGGCGTGCTGGCGATATTCGGGTTCGATGCGGCGGCGGGCGCCACGGTCTCGCTCCCCGTCGTCGCCGTGATCGGCGCGATCACATGCATCGCCCTGGCGCTCACCGCGGTCGGACTGATCCCGCGCCGTGCTGTCCGCCAGAGGCTCGGCCATGGCGCGTCGCACACCAGGCCGGCGAGGACCACCGAGCGAACGCCATCGTAGGCACAGCGGTGCCGAACGGACACTCACAACGGGCCATTCGGCCGTTTCTATGCGAACTCGCCCCCCCGACACTCGGAACAGCGGCCGTCCGAGCCGCGCGGCGGAGCCGAGACAGGCGAGGGCAGACCCATGAGCAGCCGACCCACGGAGACTTCCTGGCACCTGCGCGTCGGTCGCCTGGCCGTTGCCGACGTGATGACGATGGATCCGGTCACGGTCGGCGTCGACGCCACCATCGAGGTCGCCGAGCGGCTGCTCGCGGCCTACCGGATCAGCGGCTTGCCGGTCGTCGATGATACCGGGCAACTCGTCGGAGTCCTGAGCCGGACGGACCTGTTCTTGGACGGCGGACCGACCCTGACCCAGCTGGTCCGCGGACGGGCGTCAGGGTTGCGGGTCGGCGAGCTCATGTCGTCGCCGGCCGTGACGGTCAGTCTGTCGGCGACGCTCGTCGACGCCGCCCGGATCATGCGCGACGAGCGAGTCCACCGACTAGTGGTCGTGAACGACGACGAGGCGCCGATCGGGGTCCTGAGCGCGACGGACTATGTGACGTTGATCGCCGACGGGTAGGGACACAACGGCGGGCTTCCGGTCGCGACTCACATCGACGTCCGTGACAGATGGCACCCCAACCTGGGCCACGCGGCACTTATCAGCACCTGCGCATATGTCGATAGTCAGGTCATGGACGAGATCACGATCCTCCAGGCCGATGTTCTCAGGACCCTCGCCAGCCCGCGTCGACTCGAGATGCTGCACGTGCTTGCGCGAGGCCCGATCGAGGTCCGCCGGCTCGCGGAGGCCGTCGGGGCGAGCCAGCCGAACGTCTCGCAACACCTTGCCGTGCTCCGCGCCGCCGGCATCGTCGAGGCCGAGCGCGATGGCCGTGAGGTCCGCTACGGGCTGGCGGATCCGGATGTGATGGTCGCGTGCGGCGTCATGCGGTCGGTTCTCGAGCGGCGCTTGAACCGTCTCAGCGCGATGGCCTCCAACGGGGCGGCCTCATCAGCGTCCGCTTTCAACAAGGCAGCTTCGAGGTGACCGTCATGGATGAACCCCTGAGCCTGGTCCTCTTCTCCGGGACCGACGACAAGCTCCAGGCCGCGGCCGTTCTGACCGCCGGAGCGGCCGCGCTCGGCAAGCCGGTCAACGTCTTCCTCCAGTACTGGGCCCTCGACGCGTTCCGCGCCGATCGGATCGCTGCCGACCATGGGCTGGCCCCCGAGGCCGGTGCCGAGGGTCGGCTCGCGGTCGACGGCCTCCGAGCCGCCGGTCAGGCGACCTGGGCCGAGACCCTTCGTCAGGCGAAGGAGCTCGGCGGCGTCGACATCGAGGCCTGCTCGCTTTCGATGGACCTGCTGCACCTCGAGCCATCCGACCTGGATCCGCTCGTCGACGGCGTGGAGGGCGTCACCGCCTTCTATCTCAACGCCGGCGAGGGCCAGGTCGTCTTCATTTGAGAGAGGAGACCAAAGATGACGCTGCTCTCGGTCACCACGTGGGTCGACGCCCGAGGGCTGTCGTGCCCGATGCCGATCGTCAAGACGGCCCAGGCGATCAAGACGATCGCCTCGGGCGACCTGATCGAGGTCCTCGCGACCGACCCTGGATCCGTCAAGGACTTCGCGGCCTGGTCGCGGACGACCGGCAACGACCTCGTCGAGCAATCGAGTGACGGCGGCGTATACCGCTTCGTCCTTCGTCGAAAGTGAGGCACTGCCATGACCACCACCACACTCGAGCGCCCGGCGCCTCCGCTGTTCGACCCGTTGGCGCACGCCATCGCCGACGTCGAAGGATTGCCGGAGATCGGCGTCGACGATGTCATCGAGCAGGTCACCAAGACGAAGGAGCTCGTCATCGTCAACTGGTCGGGCGATCTCGACAAGGTCTGGCCCGTCCTCATCCTGTCGTCCACTGCGGCCGCGAGCGGCCTGCGTTGCAAGGTCTTCGTGACCTTCTGGGGCTTGCTGCCGTTCGTCAAGGATCAGAAGCGGATCGTCGGCGAGAACTGGATGCAGAAGCTGCTCACGCTGATGCAGCGCCCGGGCATCGACCACTTGAAGCTCAGCAAGATGAACTTCTTCGGCATGGGGCCCTGGATGATGGGCAGCCTCCGCAAGAAGTACGGCGTCGCGAGCCCGCGCGAGCTCCTCGAGGCGGCCACCGCCTTGGGCGTCGAGTTCATCCCATGCCAGATGACGATGGACATGTTCGGACTCAAGCGCGAGGACCTCATCGACGAGATGGGAGAGCCAGCCGGCGCCGCCACGGCGATCGAGATCATGACCGAGGCGGACGCCTCGCTATTCATCTAGAGAGGGACGGTGCATTCCCATGACTGACATCGCCACGCCACCGATCACGCGGACGATCGATGCCCGCGGCAGCTTCTGCCCGGGGCCATTGATGGAGCTCATCCGTGGCATCCGCGAGTCCTCCCCTGGCACCGTGCTGACCGTCTACTCCACCGACTCGGGGAGCAAGACCGACATCCCGAAATGGGTCGAGAAGGCGGGCCATCGGCTCGTCGACATCGCACGCCGCGACGGATACGACGAGATCGTCGTCGAGAAGACTCACTGAGGCCCCCGATGAAGCGCATCCTCATCCTCGGCGGCGGCGTGGGCGGCACGTTGACGGCGAACCTGTTGATCAAGAAGCTGCGCCGTCAAGTCGACGCCGGCAAGGTGACGATCACCGTCGTCGACCAGACCGGCCAACACACCTATCAGCCGGGGTTCATGTACATCGCCATGGGCGGTGAACGAGCCGACAGGCTCCAGCGCCCCGAGCGTGGCCTCCTCGATCGGCGGGTCAGCCTGGTCGTCGGGCAGGTCGATCGGGTCGACGAGTCGACGCAGACCATCTTCCTGACTGACGGGCTGCCGATCGCCTACGACTACCTCGTCCTTGCAACCGGGTCGCGCATCGTGCCCGAGACGATCGAGCATTTCGACACCGAGGC